>Ga0210406_10001808_pt1 | contig 25282 bp, 21 predicted proteins | sample IncBWC30MmetaG_FD_155454 | JGI IMG/M metagenome (GOLD analysis project Ga0210406, IMG submission 155454) | Forest soil microbial communities from Barre Woods Harvard Forest LTER site, Petersham, Massachusetts, United States - Inc-BW-C-30-M | ecosystem: Environmental > Terrestrial > Soil >... | reverse complement strand
AATACTCCAGGCACCACCACCACCGCGCGTCACAAGCAGACGGAGCGGCGCAGCAGCCGACGTTGCAAAATCACGCAACTGATGCGTATCCGGCCGTCCGACCCCGAACGCGACCCGTTTGAAGATATCCGCGGCAGCATGAGCGTTTCCCGCACAGGAGTCTATTTCCAGTCCAGCATCACTACCTACGCGGTCGGCATGCGACTCTTTGTCACTATGCCCTATTCCAAAGAACCCGCGGCAATGACCCACGAATACCTGGCGGAAGTTGTCCGCCGCGACCCCCTGCCAAACGGCCTCTTCGGCGTCGGCTTCAAAATCCTGATGGAGATGGGGCTCCAAAGCGGCTATAGCAAAGGTTACTCGTTCGGCGGCAAATAACACTTCCAAGATTCAACGCAATTGGAAACGAAAAGGGCGGGTGGCCGAAGCCATCCGCCCTTTCCGCGTTTGGGGGGTGGGGAAAGTCGTTGAGTTTAGCTCTTGCCCAGAGCCGAGAGCGTCTTGTGGCGCAGCAGGCCAAAGTGCCGGTTGAGTGGATGCTTGCGGCCAAGAAACGTGAACACGGGCGACCGGCGCGGAGTCAGCTTGGCCATGGCGATGCTCAGCCGGACATCACGCCGGGCAAACTTCATCCCGGCGATCAGCGCGTCGCGGGCATCTTCCTTGCGACCCGCGGCCATGTAGACCTCCGCCAGATTCAAGTAAAGCTGCGCTTGGTTGCGTTTGATGCGCACAGCGCCGTCACAAAGGCGCTCGGCGTCTGCCCACTTTTGTTGTGTCCGGGCCAAGGCGACCCCAAGGTAAGACATGTAGTAGGGATTATTCTTTTCCAGCTCAGCGGCTTTCTGAATGTGATTCAGGGCTCGGTTGGCGTAATTGTCGCGGAGAAGGGTAAGGCCAGTCTTGAACTCTTTGAAGGCTTCCGTGTCCATCATAGTTCCACCTCGGTTATTGGCAAGGATTCCCCGGGGAGCAGACAACTTCCGTCGCTGGGTCAGACGCAACTCGCCAAGGAAAAAAAGCGCTCGAGAAGGGGCAGAGAATGCACTTTTCTTTCCGTGACTTGAAGGTGAGCGAGTTGGCCGAGGAAGTCGTCATTTGCCCGTCCTTGATGACGTTACGGGGAAGAGAATCCGGAATCTACTGACCTGTGGGACAGAATTCGTCCAACGTCTTTGCGTTCTAGTGATGAGCGGGACACATGGCCGAAAAGGCCGGTCGGGCGATTAGGAGGCGGTTTTACAGCAGAATCTACAGGCTCGCGAGCTACTTGGTTTTGGGCAGGGAACCGCTCTTTCGTCGCCAGACTTTCCAATCGTCCAGGGTGACCTTCAGCATGGCCTTCGCCGATTTATGCAGCCAGCGGTCTTTGCGTGCGGCCAGGTCGCGGCGGACGGCAGGGATGGCTTTCGAGCTCCCCAGATGGATGTTGGCAGTCTCCCAGCCCATGTAATAGAGCAGCCGCTCCTCGTCGCGCTCCTCCGGTAACGTGCGGATCTCGATGTGGCAGCAGTCCGGTGCCAGCCTGCGAACAATCCAGTGATCGGCGAAATGCACATGAGGGTCGTGGATTCGCACGGCACTCGCAACCAGTTTGCGGCTCAAAATCTCCGCCGTGTGCAGGTGCCGGGCCCAGATCCAAGCCGAGGGCGTCAGTTGCTTGGCCTCCCGGACGATGTGGGCGCCATGCCATTCGGCCAGAGCCAGAACCCGTGGGTGGCCTAGACTACCGAGTCCGGCCACGCGGGATTTAAATTCGTATTCCGGGACGCGCAGCGGCATAGACCCATCCAGGAGTTTCAAGACATCCTTAGGGAGATTCCCTTTGAATCGAGGGCACCGGCGGATTTTTTTCCAGAAGAGAACCGGATCACGGAGCTCGTTGAGGGCCAGAAGCCGCAGCCAGCGGTGGTGTTCCGCCAGCACAAAAGGCGCTCCGCCCCTTGCCAGCGAGTCGCGGTAGCCCTGCTCGACGGCGCGCCAGGCTTTTTTCCGCGTGATGGAGAGATGCTGTTCTTCGATGGCCAGATAGCAACTGGCCACCAGGCGAACCAGGTCCGCTGCGTAGGAGGCCGGCCAGGCTTCGTCGAAATCGTTCACGCCCCAGATGAGGCGGCCTTCCAAGTCGCGCCAAGTGCCAAAGTTTTCAACGTGCAGATCGCCTACGGCAAGAACCTGCGGCGCCCGCGCCAGGTGCGGGCAGACCAGTGGCCACCACTGGGCCCACCGATAAAACGTGGCACGAAAGAACGGGAACGGCGCATTGGCCATGTTCTGGTGCTTCAGCTTCACGTCGGATTGCACCATCCGCACGTGGCGCGAGGCCCATTTTTCGAAATCGGCGGTGGCCTGGACGATGTCCGGCAGCTTATGTCCTTTTTCGCTCATAAATCTTCGCTGTGGCCCAGGCCTTCAGCCTGACTGCCGCAGGCAGGGCCTGAGGGTTTTCCATGCGACGCCTCGAACCTGCCCGCCTTTGCGGAACTCCTCCATCACGCCGCAGCCAGAAGTCGTCGTCCCTCACCCACGTTGTTCGCGAGTGGTTTGCTTTTCGTCAGTATCAAAACGGCCCTACACACTCTTGGTTCTGTAGGGCACGCCTTCTGAGGCGGGCCGCGCTTCGCTGCTACTGTATTTTTTGCCAAGGAATTCAAACGCGCGCGTGGGTGGCCGTGGCCCCCGTACGCGATTCATAAATCGGGAAGCGCGCCGCAAGCTCCGCCACCTGCTTGCGGACTTTCTGTTCTACCGCCGCGTCTCCCATGTGGGTGAGAACTTCCGCGACGCCGTTGGCAATCAGTTCCATCTCCGGTTCCTTCATCCCGCGCGTCGTCACCGACGGGCTCCCCAACCGAATGCCGCCCGCCTTCATCGGCGGCAGGGGATCGAACGGAATGGCATTCTTGTTCACGGTAATGCCCGCGCGGTCGAGGGCCTTTTCCGCGTCGCTGCCTGTGATGCCGCGTGGGTGCACTTCAATCAGGAAAACGTGATTGTCCGTGCCGCCCGAAACCACACGGAAGCCGTGGCGCGAAATCGCATTCGCCAATGCCTTGGCATTCGCCGTCACCTGCTTCTGATACTCGATGAACGACGGTTCCATCGCTTCCTGGAAACACACCGCTTTGGCCGCAATGGTATGCACCAGCGGGCCGCCTTGCGTTCCGGGGAACGTCAGCTTGTCGATCTCTTTCGCAAACGACGCCTTCGAAAGCACCATGCCGCCGCGCGGCCCGCGCAGCGTTTTGTGCGTGGTGGTGGAGACGATATCGGCATGCGGCACGGGGCTCGGGTGCACGCCCGCCGCCACCAAGCCGGCGATGTGCGCCATGTCCACAAAGAAAATCGCGCCGACAGCCTTGGCCACTTTCGCGATGCGTTCGAATTCGATAATCCGCGAGTACGCGCTGGCACCCGCAACGATCATCTTCGGCTTGTGCTCTTGCGCCAGTTTTTCGATTTCGTCGTAGTCGATCCGCTCCGTATCCTGCTTCACGTGGTATTCCACAAACTTGTACATCCGGCCAGAAAAATTCAGCGGGTGCCCGTGCGTCAAATGACCGCCATGCGCCAGCGCCATGCCCAACACGGTGTCGCCCGGCTTGAGTGTAGACATGTAGACGGCGATGTTTGCCGAAGTCCCGGAGTGCGCCTGCACGTTGGCATGATCCGCGCCAAAAAGGTGTTTTGCGCGATCGATCGCCAACTGCTCCACCTTGTCGGCCACTTCGCAGCCGCCGTAATAGCGCTTGCCCGGATAACCCTCCGCATACTTGTTCGTAAAGATCGAGCCCATCGCTTCCAGCACAGCCTCGGAAACCAGGTTTTCGGATGGAATCAGTTCGATCCCGGTCGCCTGGCGCACGGCTTCCTCGCGCAGCAAATCCGCAATCTGCGGGTCAACCTTGTCGAGCGGGCGTTGCATGCGGGTGTTTGCTTCGGTGTTCATTCAGTTTCTCCAGAAACGGATCTGAGGGGACAGGACATGCCATATTGGCCGTCTAACATCCGGCCACCCCCCTGAGTCTAACGGAGAGTATAACGGGCCGCAACGCGCCGCATCTCTACTATCAGGGGAAATAACCCGTGAAATAGGCGTTTCTGATAGTTTCGATGGGCCGGTTTCCCCGGCGGCGGTCTATACTTATCCTGCTGTCCCGATACAGCAAATTCACTCGACTGAGGCACATCATGGCGAATATCTATGCCGACAACTCTCTGAGCATTGGACGAACTCCCCTGATCAAACTGAATCGCGTTACGGATGGCGCCAAGGCCACCGTGCTCGCGAAGATCGAGGGAAGAAACCCAGCGTACTCAGTGAAGTGTCGCATCGGGGCGGCAATGATCTGGGACGCGGAAAAGCGCGGTGTCCTGAAGCCGGGAATTGAAATCGTTGAACCGACCAGCGGCAACACCGGCATCGCGTTGGCCTTCGTAGCCGCCGCGCGCGGGTACAAAATCACTCTGACCATGCCGGAAACGATGTCGCTGGAACGCCGCCGCGTCCTCGCGGCATTCGGCGCGACGCTTGTGCTGACACCAGGGCCCGAAGGCATGAAAGGCGCGATCAAAAAGGCCACGGAAATCTACGAGTCGGACAAGGCTCATTATTTTCTGCCGCAGCAATTCGACAATCCGGCCAACCCGGCCATCCACGAATCGACCACCGGCCCGGAAATTTGGAACGACACCGATGGCGTCGTGGACGTTTTTGTCAGCGGCGTTGGCACCGGCGGCACCATCACCGGCGTCAGCCGCTACATCAAAAAGACCAAAGGAAAGAAAATCCTTTCGGTCGCCGTGGAGCCGGTCGCCAGTCCGGTGATCACTCAAACGCGCGCGGGCCAGCCACCAGTGCCGGGTCCCCACAAGATTCAGGGTATCGGCGCGGGTTTCGTTCCGAAGAATCTGGAACTGGACCTGGTCGATCGGGTTGAGCAGGTGACCAACGAGGAATCCGTCGAGATGGCGCGACGCTTGACACGCGAAGAGGGCATCCTCAGTGGAATTTCCTGTGGAGCAGCGGCGGCTGTTGCCGTGCGTCTGGCGAAGTTGCCGGAGTTCGCCGGCAAAACAATCGTCACCGTGCTACCTGATTCCGGCGAACGCTACATCTCGACCATCCTGTTCGAAGGGATTGGCTAAGCAGCCAGAGCCTGGGAGCGCATGCCGTGTGGGATAAGGGAGCAGGTTTCCTGTGCCTTGTCCCGGCATTGTGCACCCAAAAGAATTGTGAACTCCTATGACCACACCGAATAATGATTTGCGAACTCTGGCGCGGGAGTTTCGTCTGGCGCTCGAAGCGCGCCTGACCGACGCCAGCATGTGGGAATACCGGCTGCCGTCGAAGGACGAAGTCGCCGCGTTTTGCCAGTCCTATCTCGACGCGCTCTTTCCGCTCTACTTTGCCAAGGAAGAAGTCAACAACCCGGACGCGGCCGGCTTTCTGGCGCAGCTCGATTTGCAGTTGGCGGAACAGATTGTCTACGCAATGCGGTTCGATCTGAACTGCTGCGGCAAGCCGGTGCCCGCCAACCTTTCGGTAACCGCCAGCGACCTTGTGGCGGCGTTGCACGCAAGATTGCCGAAGCTCGCCCAACTCTTGGGGACCGATTTACAAGCCGCCCTGAAAAACGACCCCGCGGCCAGCGGGTACGAGGAGATATTGCTCAGCTATCCCGGCGTGGAAGCGATCACCGTACAACGCCTGGCGCATGAACTCTATCTGCTGAAAATTCCTTACCTGCCCCGCATGATGACGGAAGTGGGCCACAGCCGCACCGGCATCGACATTCATCCTGGCGCGACAACTGGCGAATCATTCTTTATCGACCACGGCACGGGCGTGGTGATCGGAGAAACCGCGACGGTCGGCAACCACGTAACGCTCTATCACGGCGTCACGCTCGGTGCCTTCAACCCCACAAGCCGCCGCGACGGCGGGGAACTGGTGCGTGGTCTTGAAAACAAGCGCCACCCGGACATCGAGGACAATGTCACCATCTATCCCGGCGCCACCATTTTGGGCGGTGACACCCGCGTCGGCCACCACAGCGTTATCGGCGGCAACGTCTGGCTCACTCATTCCGTCGCGCCCTACAGCCGCGTCACCGTCAAAGACCCCGAACTCCTCATCCGCAACAAAACCCCGGACTCTGACAAAGACTGGTTCCTCGGCAGCGCGATTTAAGGAATCTTGTCGGCTGCGTTTTAAGTTTCTGGGAGAATCTTTTTGAGTACCGACGCCAACTGGCCGGCGAGCCGCCCCGATTTCGCAATGGACTCCAGTTGCCGATAAACGTCTGCCGCGTCTCCCTGTTTACGAATCCCCACCGCGCAGATAGCCACCATGCGAAGTTGCGGATAAATCCGGTAAATCACCCGATGATTCGCGAATTCGTGTTTCCAGAAATTCGCCAATACGCCGCGTAAAGGAAGACCGTACGCCTCCGGGTTGACGGCCAATTTTTTTTCCAGGACCTTTCGTAACTGGCCCCGGACACTACCATCAAGACCCTGAATATCGGCCGCCGCGTCGAAAGTGAAGCGAAGTTGAAATGCATCCCCGATCCGGGCGTCATTGCCGGCGGCCGGGATGCGCGGCGGCGATTTGGGCTTCTGCTTCACTTCCCGAAGACTTCGCCAGCGGTGAGCAGGCGGCCGGCTGCGGCGTCGTCGTCGAGCGTTCTGGAGAGTTTCAGCAAACGGTCGGTCAGTTCCCGGTCGGAAAGAATTTCAAGTGTTGCGAGAACGGACTCGCGCTCACGGAGCAGGGAGTCCAGAAATTCCTTGTCGACCAGGTATTTTGCCGATTGGCGGCGGTTCTCGATGAGAACGACGCGTTTTGCCTTGGCGGCCCTTAAATAGCGCTTCAGGTTGTAACGCAAATCCGTGGCAGTGACACGCTTGATGTTCATCCGAGGTTTGGCCATGTCCGGTCTCCTAATGTACACTTGCTATTGTAAATGTACATATGAGATTTGCGGGTGTCAAGCTCCCGTGGACGAGAGGGTTACGGCAAGACGGGCAGCGATGCGAGGACCTTTCCAGTCGGGACCTCGCGTTGACACTGGGAGACGGTGTTCGCTACGCTCGAATGCTTAACGGATTGCGAGTGGAAAGCACAGGGAGACGCATGGCGGACGAGAAGCTACCAACAAGGGCGCAAGATTTTTCGGAGTGGTACAACCAACTGGTGCTGAAGGCGCAGCTAGCGGACTACGCCCCCGTGCGCGGCTGCATGATCGTGCGCCCCTACGGCTGGGCGTTATGGGAAAACATTCAGGCGGCGCTCGATAAACGCTTCAAGGCCACCGGCCATCAGAACGTCGCGTTCCCCCTGCTGATCCCCAAGAGCTTTATCGAAAAAGAAAAACACCACGTCGAGGGTTTTTCGCCAGAACTTGCTGTCGTCACTATCGGTGGCGGCGAAGAACTCGCCGAGCCCCTCATCCTTCGCCCCACCTCCGAAACCATCATCGGCCACATGTGGTCCAAGTGGATCCAGTCCTATCGCGACCTGCCTGTGCTCATGAACCAGTGGAACAGTGTCATCCGCTGGGAACTTCGCACCAAGCTCTTCCTTCGCACGCTCGAATTTTACTGGCAGGAGGGCCACACCGCCCACGCCACGCGCCAGGAAGCGATGGACGAAACGCTGCAGATGCTGAACGTTTACGCCGACTTTGCCATAAACGAAGCGGCCATTCCGGTGATCCCCGGCGTCAAATCCGACGCCGAGAAATTTGCCGGTGCGGACCTCACCTACTCCATCGAAGCCATGATGGGCGACGGCAAAGCCTTGCAATCCGGCACGTCACATTTCCTCGGTCAGAATTTCGCGCAGGCCTTCGAAGTAAAATATCTCGACCAGAACGGCGCGCTGCAACACTGCTGGACAACGTCCTGGGGCCTCTCCACCCGCATGATTGGCGCCATCATCATGGTCCACGGCGACGATCAGGGGTTGGTCCTGCCTCCACGCATCGCCCCCATCCAGGCCGTCATAGTGCCTATCTACAAAACTGACGAGGAGAAAGCCAGCGTCCTGCAAGCGGCCAGGGAAGTGAAAGCGCAACTCGTCAAAGCCAACCTCCGCGTCCATCTCGACGAACGCGAAGGCTTCAGCCCAGGCTGGAAATTCAACGACTGGGAAATGCGTGGCGTTCCGGTCCGAGTGGAACTCGGCCCCAAGGATGTCGCCAAGCAAGCCGCCATGCTCGCCCGCCGCGACCGTCCCGGCAGGGAAGGCAAAGTCAGCGCCCCGCTCGCCGACCTCCCCGCGGCCATCGAAAAGTTGCTCGTGGAAATTCACCAGTCGATGCACGACAAGGCCTTGGCCTTCCGCCGCGCCAATACCCGCGAAGCCATCACCTACGACGAGTTGAAGCAGGCCGTGGAAGGCGGTTTCGCCTTTGCCCCTTGGTGCGGCAGTGGCGGCTGCGAAGCCAAAATCAAAGAGGAAACCCGCGCGACCATGCGCTGCATCCCAATAGATCAGACGGCGGTGCTGGGCAGGGAGGTCGCCAGCGGCGGCGTTTGCGTCTATTGTGGCCAGCCGGCATTGAATCGAGCGATTTTCGGCCGGGCGTACTAAAGCCCCCCGGCACGGGCGTTGCACCTGAAGAACACCTGTACTCCCTTCACCTCGACAGCCCGATAGCCCGGTGCTAGCGTAAAAAGTGCGCCATTCATTCTGCCGGCCCCTCGGGGCGGCAATGGGAGACTTTTCAGTGAGCTGGCTAAGATCAACTTCGAATCGCTCGCAACGCGGCGAGGGCAAGCTAAAGGCGATTATTTACACCGTCATTCTCATTTCCGCGGTCTACGCGGCTGTCAAAGTCGTGCCCGCCTACGTTGCCGAATACCAGCTCAACGACAAGATTACGGAACAAGCTCGGTTTGCCGTCGTGAACCACTACACGGACGACCAGATCCGCGACATCATCTTTAAAGTCATCCAGGACCTGGACATCCCCGCCAACCGCGAAGACATCAAGGTACAGAACACCAATCACGGCGTCATGATCAGTGTGAATTACAGCGTTCCCGTGGATTTTAAGGTCTATAAGACCGAGCTTAATTTCTCGCCTTCCAGCGAAGCGCGAGACATCATGAAATAAGCGGCGCACAAGCTACCGTCATGCCGGGAGGCTGACTCCTTCTTCGGAGCAAACTATGGTTTTGCTCCGTTTGCTTATTAAGAGACAATAGACGTTAGCCCACCCTCAGGGAGCATTCTTTGCGATTGCGCATTCAAAAAGGTTTCTGGACGTCTGCGTTCGGGCTGAGCCTGCTCGCCGCCGTGGCCGCTTGCTTCATCCTTGCCGCGGCCATCTTCACCTTCTACTACGTCAAGTATTCGAAGATGATCGATCTCCGGCTTTCCGGCCACGTCCTGCAGAACACCACGCAGATTTTCTCGGCTCCCGAACACATCTCCGACGGCCAGGCTTGGGGCTCGGACGATCTGGTGACCTACCTCCAGCGCACCGGCTATCGTCCCGATGCCGATGAGAATGCTCTCGGCACCTACACCGTCCAGGGCAACACACTTGATATCCGGCCTTCGAAGGTCTCCTACTTCGCCGGTGCAAACGCGCTGGCTGTTCAGTTCAATGGCAGGGTCATCCGCAGCATTCGCCCGCTCGGCGGCGGCTCGGACATGGGCACGGCGGAAATTGAGCCGGAGCTCATCACCAACCTCTTCGACAGCCTCCGCGAAAAGCGCCGCCCGGTGCGTTACGACGATTTACCACCCCAATTGGTGCAAGCCATTCTCTCCGCGGAAGACAAGCGCTTCTTCGAGCACCCGGGCTTCGACTTCATCCGCATCGCCGGCGCGGCATGGGCGGACTTGCGCCACAAGCGGATTGAGGGTGCCAGCACCATCACCATGCAGGTCGCGCGCACTTATTTCCTTTCCACCGATCGTACCTGGCGCAGAAAACTTGCCGAAGCCATGCTCTCCTTCGAACTGGAGCAGCGCTTCAGCAAGCAGCGGATTTTTGAGATGTATGCGAACGAAGTCTATCTCGGCAACCGGGGCAGCTTCGGCATTCGCGGATTCGCTGAAGCCAGCGAAGTCTACTTCGGGAAGGATTTGCGCCAGTTGACGCTTCCCGAATGCGCGTTCCTCGCCGGCTTGATCCGCGCGCCGAACTACTACTCCGTCGCCGACCGCCATCCCGAGCGGGCTGCCCAGGCGCGCGACCGCGTGCTCACGCAGATGCTGGAGAACAAGTACGTCGCTGAACCCGACGTGCAGGATGCCAAGAACCTTCCGCTCAAGCTGGTACGCTCGGCTATTTCCGGCAACGAAGCGCCCTACTTCGTCGACATGGTAAAGGATCACCTGCTCGATAAATATTCCGAGCAGGATCTCCTCAGCTCCAACTACCGCGTCTTCACGACTCTTGATCCGCAATTGCAGCGCGTCGCCGCTTTGGCTCTCGATGCCGGGATGAAAAACGTGGACGCCATGCTGGCCGCGAAATACGCCAAGAGCCACAAGCCCAAATCAAAGAAAGCCGAACCGGAACAACTTCCACAAGTGCAGGCGGCCCTGATCGCTCTCGACCCGCGCACCGGTGAAATCAAGGCGCTCATCGGCGGTAGAGATTACGGGCAAAGCCAGTTGAACCACGCGCTCGCGCATCGCCAGCCGGGCTCGGTCTTCAAACCGTTTGTGTACGCCGCCGCGTTCAATAATGCCGTGGATGGCGCGCAGCCGGTGGTTACTCCGGCCACGACTGTGGACGACGAACCAACCGTCTTCGAATTCGACGGCCAGGAGTACACGCCGAACAATTACGGCGAACGCTTCATGGGCAAAGTCACGGTCCGCCAGGCGCTCACGAATTCGCTGAACGTGGCCACGGTAAAAGTCGCCGAGATGGTCGGCTACGGGCGCGTGGTCCAGATCGCTCGGCAGATGGGCCTGACCGCGAACATTCGTCCCACGCCGGCGGTCGCGCTTGGGGCCTACGAACTGACGCCGCTCGAAGTCGCCGGCGCTTACACCGCATTCGCAACCATGGGCACGCGCGCCGAACCTTTCTACATCAAGTCGGTCGTTAGCGCGGGCGGCAATTCACTTGAAAAATATAGCCCGGCGACGAGGCTCGCTCTCGATCCCCGCGTCACCTACCTGGTGGACAGCATTCTGAAGGACGTCCTCAACAAAGGCACCGGCTCGCAGGTTCGCGCCAAAGGGTTCACCCTTCCCGCCGCAGGTAAAACCGGCACCTCCCGCGACGGTTGGTTCGCCGGATTTACCAGCAACCTGGTTTGCGTCATCTGGATCGGCTTCGATGATAACCACGATCTCGGCCTCGCCGGAGGCGCCACCGCGGCTCCCATCTGGGCCGACTTCATGATTCGCGCCACCGCCTTGCCCGGCTACCGCGATGTCAGGGACTGGGACAAGCCGGAGGGCGTCGACTCCGATATCATCGATGCCGACACCCTGGAACTCGCCACACCCAACTGTCCGGTGACTCGCGAGGAAGTTTACGTTTCAGGTTCCGGGCCGACCCAGCTTTGCGAACTTCACGGCGGTCACAACCCACTGAACGCGGCGGGTTCCTTCCTTTCGCACATCTTCGGCGGCGGCTCCTCTAATCCGCCGCCCCCCAATGCCGGCGGCTCCCCTAACGGCCAGGTGGACAAGAACGGCGTCCCGGTTGCTGGCCAGCCCGGCGGCCAGGCTGTTGACCCCTCCAAGGCCCAGGAAAAGAAAAAAGGCCCTTTACAGAAGTTTTTTGGTATCTTTGGGGACAAGAAAAAGAAAGATCCGGAGAAGCCTAATCCGGACAAAGGAGCTTCGCCATGACCAGGAACTTCTTGGCGATCCCGGCAGTGACCTTCCTCGCAGTTGCTCTCTCCCCTTCGTTGTCTTCCCAGGAAAAGCTGATTCGTTTTGCGGATACGTCTATCGCCACGACCGCGCAAACGCCCGCTTCTTCCGGTGTGGCCGACGAAGAGATGGCCCGTTTGCACATGGCGCGGAAGGAATACAAGGAAGCCGAAGACATTTTCTATCACCTCGCCATCGCCAATCCCAAGAATGCGCAGTACTGGAATGAGTTGGGGATCGCACACCACAACCAGGCCCAGTTGGACCAGGCGATCAAGTGTTACCAAAAAGCGGCGAAAGTGAATCCGCAATACGCCGACGCGCAGAACAACATCGGTACGGTGCTGTACGAGCGCAAGAAATTTCCCAAGGCCATCCGCGCCTACAAGCGCGCCATTTCCATTCGCGACAATTTTGCCCCGTTTTATCTGAATCTGGGCTATGCCTACTTCAGCCAGAAAGATTTTGAGAATTCAATTGCGTCGTTCCGCAAAGCGCTGGAGCTTGACCCGACTTCGCTTGATCCCGCCCGGTCGCGCGGCGGAACCGTAATTCAGGACCGCTCGATTAGCGTAGACCGCGGACGCTTCTATTATCTTCTGGCCAAGTCTTTCGCCCAGCAGGGCGATGTGGATCGCGCGATCATCTATCTCAGGAAAGCGCGCGACGAGGGCTACAGCGACTTCAATTCCGTCCAGAAAGACCCGCTCTTCTCAGCGGTCCTGAAAAATCCCGCGGCCGAGGATCTGCGGGCGCCAAAACCCGTGGAATCCGCTCAGCCCTGATTGTTAAAACTGATACTTTCTTCAGGTCGTCCTTTACCACTCCGCTTGGTGTCCCTACGCGCAAAGAGATTTATTGCGGGTAATGAAGTTTGCCCAGAATTGCTTGGAACTCCGGTGTGTCCTTCACCAATGCAAATTTCTTGTTTTGCGACTGCTTGAGGCACAGCAACGCAACATCCCGCTCCTGGTAAGCCGTCTGGAGCCACGCCATGCTCTGCTTTTTATCGCCCAGCATCGAGTACAGCACTGCGATTTCGAACGCGGAAACAAAGCGTTTTTCCCGCTGCGCCAGCAGGAAGGATAGCTGTTCCCGCAGAGCCATTTCTTTAGCGGCTTCGTAGCCCGACTTTTCGAACCCGGCTTTGATCTTTAGCGCTGCTTCCCGCTGCCCGCGGAGAAAGAGCGCTGTTGTGGCTTCGTTGATTGCTTCCGCGTAGCGCTTGTCACTCCCGTAATTTTCGGCGAGCAAAAAATGGGCGCTGTCGGAAGCTGGATCCAGCCCAATCGCGGCTTTCAGTTGAGTCTCCGCCTCCACGGGCCGTCCCGCCCCCATAAGGATGCTCCCCAGAGTCACCAGGTACTCAGCGTTCAGCGGATCCAATTCCACGGCGGTGCGTAATTCCTGGATGGATTGCTCGCGCCGGCTCTGCAGCGAAAGAAAGATTCCGTTCCATTCATGCGCGCTCGGATCGTTCACATTCAGCGTCAGCGCCTTCTGAATCTCCACCTGTGCTCCCGCCCAGTCATAATTTACAGTGAGCATGGCGTCGGCAAGATAAATGTGCGCCTCCGGATTCGATGGATCGATTTCGATGGCCTTCTCCGCGGCCACGCGCGCCTTCGCATAGGCATCCGTCGGTTTCAGCAGCCCAAGATTGGCTCCACGTTCATAGATGCGCGCCAGCGCGGCATAAGGCGGCGCGCAATTCGGATCTTTCTTCATGCCTTCTTCGAACGCCTGAAAGATCCGATCCAGTCCGTCTGCGGTGTGAACATTGGACTCCGCCAGCCCCCGCAAATAAAAATCGGTGGCATCCGCCTTTCGCACGTGCTTGCGCGTCGCGGGCTCCAGCACCGTGTGGACCATGTTGGCGATTTCCGTCGCTGCATCGGTCTCAATGTAGAGCGGCTCGCCGAACTCGTAGTCGAACTGATGGCTCCAACGCGGCGACTGGTCCGCCACACGAATAAGCTGCGCCACCACGCGCACGCGCGACCCTTCGCGCCGAATACTGCCTTCCAGCAGATAGTCGGAATTCAGCTCGCGCCCGATTTCCCGCGCGCCTTTTCCGGAGTGTTTGTACTTCATCGCCGAAGTCCGCGCGATCACTCCCAAATTTTGGGAATTCAACCGGCCTAGTTGCGAAATAGTCTCTTCCGTCATCCCGTCGCTGAAATATTCCTGCGCAGGGTCGTTGGTCATATTTTCGAAGGGCAACACGGCTACCATGGTTCGACTGGGCGTGTTGTTGTCGCTGGCCCGAGCGCGATGATTGCTCCAGTAATATCCGCCGCCAACCACGCCGATCAGCGCGGCTGCCAGCAACACCACCCGGCGGTTAAACAGCGGCCCGTGAGTTTCGGGCCGATAGTAGAAGGGATTCTCGCCGGTGGTGCATAGCACGTCCAGTTTTCCCGCTGGAAGCTCTTCGGGGATCCGCGCAGGGGTCACCTCGGTCTGCACCGGCGCGATGAACCGATATCCTCGCCGCGGAACCGTTTCCAGATACCGGGGAGAATCCGCCTCATCATTCAAGGCCGCCCGGATTTTCTTCACGGCCGTGTTCAATGCGTGGTCGAAGTCTACGAACGTATCCTCCGGCCATACGCGCTGCCGCAATTCTTCCCGCGTCAGCATCTCTCCCGGGCGTTCGAGCAACGCCACCAGGACCTGGATGGGCTGCTCCTGACACCGAATGCGCATTCCGTTCTTCCGGAGTTCCCCGGTGCGGGAATCGACTTCATACGCGCCGAATCGAAAAATGGCTTGGAGGGGATTCGATGTACTCATAATGACCTCGATGTATTGGACGAATCGTCTCGAAAGTCGTGTCAATCCGTCTGCCCACCCACCCCGCTTTTCTTCGAATAAGTCCTGCCGCAAACGTTAGTTATCCGGCCACCCACAATCCATCCGGAATCCACGCGCAAACCCTTGTGATACCCCGCCGGGCCTCTACGGTGAGCGATACCGTCGGAGGAGCGTGCGGCAATTTTGCATCGCCTTTTCATTCGATTGGGTACCCTGCTTCTGGTCGGCTCTTGGACCTGGGGAGTTTCGTTGGCAGCGACGCCCCCCAAAAATCCGCCGCATCACTCTGACGATTCGATTCCGCGCGGAACTATTCCGGTAAAGGTTTACCGGGGATTTTTGGTGGTTGCCGAGGGCCAATTTGGTGGTACCAGCGAGCGCCAGAATTTCATCATCGACACCGGAACCTCCCCCAGCATCCTTAATATCGGTGTCGCAAAGCAGCTCAATCTAGCGCTCTCGCACGCCAAATTGTCCGCGATCGGCCGCGACTCACAATCCCTGGCCGCCATTGTGCCGGAGATTCGCCTCGGTCCTCTTCAAGCGCTGTCGGTTCCCGTCCTCGTCACGGATCTCAGCCCCGTCGAGCGGGATCTGAACCTTCCCATCGCTGGAATTTTAGGAATGGACATTCTCAGCAAAAGCAGTTTTCGTCTCGACTACGGAAAACAGTTGATTGAATTTGGCGAAATCGCTCCCGTGGGAATTCCCGTAAATTTGTCTGCCGGGGCCGATCTGCCCATTGCCGAAATCAAAATTGGGGGAAAGCTTCTGCATCTCCTTGTGGACACGGGCTCCGACCGCTTGGTGTTTTTTGGTGCCAGATCCGCCGCCGAATTTTCGCCCACTCCCGCCAAAAGCCTGCTGCAGGGCAACAGTGTCACTGCCACGGTTCCGATCCGCGCCGTCTCTTCCCTGGAATTCGAGTTGAGCGGCACGCGCTTCCATCAGGACGCCTACTTCGTTCCCGTCAGCGAAGAACCGCTCTTCGACGGACTGCTCAGCGTCCGCTCTTTGGGCATCCGCGTGCTCTCGCTCGATGCGAATCGCCGCGTCGTTTACCTCTTGAAGTAATCCGGTGGCCGCGATCTCACAGCCACTTGTCCGCTGCCTCTGCTAGAATGTTGTCTTCATGGAAAAACGGCGGCAATGGCTCCGCAAGTTGTCTCTGATTCTGTTCAGCGGTCTCTTATTTCTTTGCCCCGCCGCTGCGCCCGGCCGGCTAAGCGCTGCGCCCGTTTCCGGCCGCCCTGCTTCGCTTCCGCCCAGCGGTGTCTTCCTCGTTTTTCCTTTTGAAAACGCCGGGGCCTCTCCGCGTCTGGACTGGATCGGCGAAGGCCTCGAAGAACTCACCATCCAGAGGCTTTCCTCGGCCAACCAGCAGGTTTTTTCACACGAGAGCCGCTTGGACGAAATGGACCGCGCCGGCCTGCCGCCCAACGCCAAGTTGAGCCGCGCCACTATGCTGCATATCGCGCAGGACCTCGATGCGGACTACGTTGTCTTCGGCAATTTCACGTCCGACGGGACCTCCCTCACCGTCAACGCCCGCGTCTTGCGCGTCAACCCCGTCGCTCTTCTCCCCGCCGTGCGCGAAACGGGTCCGCTTGATTCCATGATGAACCTCTACACGCGGCTCACGTGGCGGCTGCTTACCAGCGTCGACCACAATTTCCCATTGAATCTTGTCGAGTTCACGAAACTCCAACGCGTGCTCTATCTGGGCGCGTTCGAACATTACATTCGCGGCTTGCTGGCCAGCGAAGACGAAACGCGCATCCGCGACCTGAAAGAAGCTGTGCGCCTGGAACCGAACTGGCCCGATCCGGCGTTTTCTCTGGGACAGGTCTACTTCACCCGCAACGATTGCGCTGCCGCCTTGCCGTGGTTTGCCCGCGTTCCTCCCGCCAACGAACGCAGCGTCGAAGCCATCTTCGCGACCGGTGTCTGCGACCTTCGCCTGAATCAGCCCGACAAGGCCGAAAAAGTTTTTAGCAAGCTCCAGGAAGATCTAAAGCTCAGTATGGTCAGCGGCGCCGACCTGCCGGAAATTCTCAACAACCTGGCGCTTGCTTTCGCGCGGCAAGGCAGGCTCGGCCTCGCGATCCCTGCGCTTTCTCGTGCCCGCGATCTCGACCCCGACGAAGACGATTATCCGTTCAACCTTGGCCTCGTTTCCCTGCAGAACAATGATCTCGCCGCCGCCACTGCGCAATTCCGTGATGCCTCCGAACGCGAGCCCGACAATCCCGAAGATCGTGCCTTCCTGATCAACGCCATGGAGAGAGCGGGAAAGAAAAGCGAAGCTGCCGAAGCGCGCGACGCCGCGTTCGAAGCCTTCGGTCCCAGCGGCTTGCCCGCGCTGAAGTTGGATGGCAAGCCCGAATCCCTCGCAAAGTATCAGCGTGTCAGCAGGGAACTCGATACCACTTCACTTCGCATGCAGCTTGCCACGCCCGCCGGGGCCAACAACTCTGCCGCCGAATCGGCTTCTCCCATGGACCCGGTTGTTGCACACATCCGCCGAGGCCGCCAGGAACTTGGCGCCGGACGCCTTGACACTGCCGAAAAAGAATTCCGCGCTGCGCTCGCCGCCGATCCGAAGAATGCCCTCGCTCTCCGCGAACTTGCCGATGTTTCCCGCAGAAGAGGTAAACTCGACGAAGCGGTCCAGGAACTCCAAGCCTCTTTGGCTTTGCGCGATTCGGCGACCGGCCGTGTGATGCTGGCGCGAATCTATCTGGAGCAGAAAAAGCCGGAGTTGGCCCGCGCGGAAGTCGAAAAAGCGGTGAAGCTCGCGCCAAATTACGCGGAAGCGCGCCAGTTGCTGGATCACCTGGAAAAGAGTAAGCCCACGGGAGGCAAAAAATGAACGCTCGTGGCCGGTGGTTTCGAACTGCTGTATTTTTCTGTTCTCTCGGCGTCTGTGCCGCGTCGCTTTTCTTGCGTCTTGGTTCCTTGCACGCTGCAGCACCCGAGGCACAAAACTCTCCCCTTGTTCTCGAACTGAAACTCGATCGCGAAGTCGAACCAATTCTCGCCACCTATATTGACGAAGGCCTCGCCGACGCCGCTCACCGCCAGGCCGCGCTCGTGCTGATCACCATGGATACGCCTGGTGGGCTCAGCGATTCCATGACCGACATGATCCACCACATTCTGGAATCCTCGGTCCCCGTCGCCGTCTTTGTTTCTCCCTCCGGCGCGCGCGGCGCCTCCGCGGGCTTCTTTATCCTTTTGTCCGCCGACATCGCCGCCATGGCGCCCGGCACGCGCACCGGAGCCTCCACGCCCATTCTTCTCCCCGGCGGATTCTCTGTTCCCGTAGACGAGGTTTTGCGCAAGAAATTAAATAACGACGCGACGGCGTTCCTTCGCAGCTTCACGGAAAAGCGCAATCGCAATCCGAAACTCGCCGAAACTTCCGTCACCGATTCGCAGGCATTCACAGAAAATGAAGCCCTGGCGGGCCATCTGATTGACCTGATCGCCCGCGACAACGCGGACCTTTTGAAACAATTGAACGGGCGCGAGATCAAGCGTTTCGATGGCAAAACCGTAAAGCTCGCTCTCGAAAATTACCGGCTCGATGAGTTCCATCTCTCCGCGCGCCAGCGTTTCCTCGCCTACATCGTGGATCCAAACATTTTCTTTCTGCTGATGCTCGTCGCCGTGCTGGGCCTGTATACCGAATTTACCCATCCCGGCGTAATCGCCCCCGGCGTCATCGGCGGAATCTGCGCGGTCCTCGCTCTTTACGCCATGCACTTGCTCCCGGTGAATTTTGCCGGCGTGGTTCTAATTTTGCTCGCCTTTGCGCTCTTCATCCTCGAAGCGAAGTTCGCCAGCCACGGCGTTCTCCTCCTCGGTGGCGTAGTCTCCATGTTTTTGGGCGCGATCTTCCTGATTCGTTCACCGCTGACGCCCGGCGGTGTCAGTGTCGGAGTCGCACTGGGCGTGACCCTCCCTGTCGCTCTCCTGACGGTGTTCCTCATGCGTCTGGTTCTGAAGTCCCGCCGCTGGAAAACAACCACGGGCAAGGAAGAAATGCTTGGCGCTGAAGGCGTCGTCACCGCCGCGCTGCCCGTCCAAGGCGAGGGAATGGTCCGCGTACACGGCGAACTGTGGCGCGCGGCCGCCGCTTCGCCCGTTCCGGAAGGAGCGCTGGTCCGTGTAACGCGCGTCGAAGGTTTAAAGCTGTTTGTGGAGCCGAAGCAAGCTTAGGTCACCACAGGCAGTCAGAGTTGGCGTAGGTCCCGGAGGCAATCATGTTCGAGTTCTTTGGATTGGGCACGCTGATCGTCATTGCGCTGTTTCTGCTGTGGGTCTGGAACTCGCTGTATATCATCAAGGAATGGGAGCGCGGCGTCGTCCTCCGCCTGGGCCGATTGCTTCCCGAAGCGAAGGGCGCGGGAGTCAACCTGGTCTTCTGGCCGATCGAAACGCTCTACCGCATCAGCCTTCGCCTCGAAACGCTCGACGTTCCGCCGCAGGACATCATCACCCGCGACAACGTCAGCGTGAAAGTAAACGCCGTTTGCTACTTCCGCGTCGTCGACGCCAACCTCGCTCTTTCGCAAGTGCAAAATTATCAATATGCAACCTCTCAACTCGCGCAAACCACGCTCCGCAGCGTTGTCGGCCAATTCGAACTCGACGAAATTCTCTCTCAGCGCGACAAAGTCAACGGCAAATTGCAGATCATTCTCGATCAAGACACCGAGCCCTGGGGCATAAAGGTCGGCAAAGTCGAAGTCAAACAGGTGGACATCCCCGAGCAGATGCAGCGCGCCATCGCCAAACAGGCGGAAGCCGAACGCGAGCGCCGCGCCAAGATCATTCACGCCGAAGGTGAGTTCGAAGCCTCGCAAAAACTTGCCGACGCCGCTAAGGTTTTGGAGACTCAGCCCTCCGCCATCCAGTTGCGCTACCTCCAGACCCTGACCGAGATAGGTGTCGAGAAGAACACAACGATTGTGTTTCCCCTTCCTATAGATATTATTAATACATGGATGAAGGTCGCGGGGGGCACATCTAAGTAAATGGCATCTGGGGGGAGACGCGGCGCGGGCGAGCGCGTGCTGGAAAGCAGGCACGTGATCGGCCTGTTTTTGCTCATGCTGGTTTTTTCCGGCGTGTTTTTCGCACTCGGCTACGTGATGGGCCGCAATCAGTATGCCGGACAGGTGCGGGCCTCTGAGAACGGCATAGACAGCACCGAACCGTTCGTAAAACCCAAGCCCGAAGTTGCTCCAAAGAAAACCGCCCCGGCGCCAAGCGATTCCACGGATTCCGACCCGGCCACCTCCACTGCATCCGATTCCACCTGGAGTTTTTACGATAAAGAGAAATCCTCCAAGGTTGCGCCGCATCTTGAGACTCCTCCGAAGCCCTCGCCAACCCAGTCGCTTACGAAACAGGTAAGCGCCAGGAATTCCGCGCCCCCGTCCGTCGCGCCGCGCGCGCCCGTTGAGAGAAACTCCTCAAGCGCGCCGCCGATAGCCAATGGCGCGATTATTTTGCAGGTCGCGGCTCTCGCGAAACAGGATGACGCGCTGGCCCTCGCCGGCAGCCTGCAGAAAAAACATTTCTCCGCCTATGTGCAGGCTCCTCACAAGGACAAGTATTACCGCGTGCAGGTCGGGCCGTTCAAAGACCAGAAGAGCGCCGAGGCCGCGAAGAAAGGCCTCGAGAGCGCCGGCTTCAAGGCATTCGTCGTAAAGCACTGATGGCGTCGCGTCCCTGGTATCCCCCCCTGGGGCAATTGCTCCCGCCGGAATTTCCCGCAATCGCCCGTCTAGCCCTCGCGGCTCTCAGCGGTGCGGTCCTCTCACTTTCTTTCTACGGCTCGCATCCCAGCTTCTATTCCTGGTTCTGCCTCGCGATCCTCCTGTTCAGCTTTCTCGGCACGCGGGCTCGGGTCGCCTTTTTCTGCGGCTTCCTTCACGGCCTCATTTTTGTCCTCACCTGCGTGTCATGGGTTGCCGAAGTTCTCTCTGTTCACGGCGGCATGTCCGTCGCGGCGGGGTGGGCGGTATTGCTGCTCATCGCCACTATTTGGGGATGCTCGATCGGCCTTGCCACGTGGATGGTACAGCGGCTCTCGCAGCAGGGAATCGGCCTCGCTCTGTTCGGCGCTCCGTTTCTCTGGATCTCCACGGAAGTCCTTCGTGCGTATCTTCCCGAAATAAGCTTTCCCTGGGGACTCCTCGGCTATCCCGCCGCAGGAAATCCCGCGCTCGTCCAGTTGACGACGATTACCGGAATTTACGGAGTATCGTTCCTCGTAGCTGGTTTCAATTCGCTTTTGGTCTGGATTCTTGCAAGTCCATCCGAAAAAAGGAAAATCAGGTTGGCGGTTGTGGTCGCGGTTCTTGTGATTCTTGTCGTCGTGCAAATCGCGGGACCCCGCTTCGTCCCCACAACCACCGGCGCACATGTTGCGCGCGTCGTCCAGCCGAATTTCCCGGAAAATATGCAATACGTCGGCGACTGGTACGCCGAGCACAAAGCCGACATGGCGGAACTCGAACAGCTCAGCTTGCTCCGTTCCACCGGCTCGCAACAGCCGGACCTCCTCGTCTGGCCCGAAGCTCCGGCTCCGTTTTCGTTTCAGGATCCGCACTTCGGTCCCTACATTTCCCGCCTGGCCACGGAATTTCAGCATCCCGTCGTCGTCGGCATCATCGACTGGAAGCCGATTCTCGAAAGCGGCAGGGGAATCCCTCGCACCGGGCTCGTTCCCTACAACAGCGCGGCGGTGTTGAACTCAATCGGGCAGAGAACCTTTCTCTACGACAAAATTCACCTCGTGCCCTTTGGCGAATATGAACCTTTTCCCCTCATCCACCAGGTCGTCACCAGTGTCTCCGAGGAAGTGGGCGGATTCCGCAAGGGCAGGGAACGCAACGTCGGCCGCTTTTCCAACGGCAGCACGTTTTCCATCTTCATCTGCTACGAAGCCATCTACGCCGGCGAAATCCGCCAGTTCGCCAACAACGGGGCGCAACTCCTCATCAACATCTCCAACGACGGCTGGTTCGGAAAATCCGAAGCCGCCGAGCAGCATTTGGGCATGGCTCGCGTCCGCGCCGTCGAAAATCGCCGCTGGCTCATTCGCGACACCAACAGCGGTATCACCGCCGCAGTGGATCCCTATGGCAACGTCACGCGCGTGATGCAGCGCGACACCCGCGCCGCCGCCGACCTGCCCTACGACTTTCGCACCGACAAAACCATCTACACGCGATTCGGCGACTGGTTCGCCTGGATGTGCGTCCTCGTTTCCGCTATTCTAGTCTTGCTCACTTTTCGAAAGGCAAATTCGCCCGGTTCTGTTCGGGCATCCCAAACACCGCATGATTCTTGAAGATTTGCAGCACCAATACGAAGGATTGAAGCAGCGCATCACTCTCGTGCGGAGCTTTCTTTGACGCTCCCCAGAACCGCGCGCGCCTGAAAACCCTCGAGGTCCGCGCCGCCGACCCCAATTTTTGGAGCAATCAGGAAGAAGCGCAAAGCGTACTCCGCGACCGCAAAAAGGTCGAAGATCAACTTGCCGCGGACGAGAAACTCGAAACCCTCGCCAGCGACATCGAAACATATATTGAGCTCGCCAAAGGCGAATCCAATTCCGATCAAAAAGAGGGCTTGCTGAAAGATCTCAGCAAGGAACTCGCCGCCGCGGACACCTATATCGGCGAACTCGAAACCCAGACCCTGCTCTCCGGCGAGAGTGACCACCTCAACGCCATCATGACCATCAAGCCCGGCGCAGGCGGCACCGAATCGCAAGACTGGGCCTCCATCCTTCTGCGCATGTATCTCCGCTGGGCCGAACGCAACAGCATCACCGCCAATCTGCTCGACGAAACCCCCGGCGAAGAGGCCGGCATCAAAAACGCCACGATTCAGTTCACCGGCGAAAACGCCTACGGCCTTCTCTCTGGAGAAACCGGTGTCCACCGCTTGGTACGCATCTCGCCCTTCGATCAGGCAGCTCGCCGCCACACTTCCTTCGCTTCTGTCTTCGTCATTCCCGAAGTGGACGACCGCATCGAAATCAACATCAAGCCCGACGATCTCAAACTCGATACCTTCCGCGCCGGCGGCAAGGGCGGCCAGAACGTCAACAAGGTGGAAACCGCCGTCCGCATCACCCACATTCCCACCGGCATCATCGTGGCCTGCCAGATGCAGCGCAGCCAGCACAAGAATCGCGAAATGGCCATGAAGATGTTGCGCTCGAAACTCTACGACCTGGAAATTCAAAAGCGCCGCGACGAAACCGACCGCCTCGACGAATCCAAGCTCGAAATCTCCTTCGGCAGCCAGATCCGTTCCTACATCATGCAGCCTTATCGCCTGATCAAGGACCACCGCACCAAATTCAGCGTCGGCGACGTCGACAAAGTCCTCGACGGCGACCTCACTCCCTTCATCCGCACCTACCTCATGGCCAAAAAAACCAAAGGCAAGCTCGAAGTCACCGTCGACGACTCCGACGACGCCTAGCCCGCGGTCCTCATCTTGCCGTTGTAGCGGCCGCCGTCCGCGGCGGGCGCTTTGTTCCTTGCCACGGTTATCGCGCGCTTGAGATGTAATACAGCATGTATTACAATTACATCAAGGATGGAAAGATCATGGAAGCCCCCGTTACACTACGACTCGATCCCAAAACGCGCCGCCAGATTGCCCGCGTCGCCCGCCGCAAGGGCATCTCCAATTCGGAAGTCATTCGCCGCGCGCTCCATTCCTGGCCGGAATTTTCCGATTCATCCGTCTCGCCCTACGAACAGCTTGCCGACCTGATCGGCGTCGTGCAGGGACGCAATCCCCGTCGCTCTGAAAAGAGCGGCAAGCAATTCCGGCAAATTCTCGCCGCCAAACGGAAACGTTCGTGATCCTGGTCGACGCGGGTCCTCTCGTTGCGCTGGTCGATTCCGACGATCAGCATCATCAGAAATGCGTCGCAGCTCTTCAGCAGATCAAGGAGCCGCTGGCGACCGTCTGGCCCGCGCTGACCGAAGCTCTTTATCTTCTAAACGATTTGCCCACGGGCCAGGATGCGGTCTGGGAATCGATCTTGCGGGGCACTATTGGAATTCTCCCTCTCGATGCCGATGATATTCCACGGATACGTGAACTGATGCGCAAATATCGCGATAGAGGCATGGAGCTTGCCGATGCAGCACTCCTGCGCGCCGCCGAACGCGAAGGGGTTCGCAAGTTCTTTACGGTCGATCGAAATGATTTTGCCGTGTATCGGCTGCACGGCCGCGTTCGGCCTGTCATCCTGCCATAGCCCGAGATGATTTCTTCGCGCCAGGCAAGTTCGCTGTCGTTTCCGCTAAACTCCTTTAGGTTCAGTTCAATGCCTCAAAATCGCCACTCGCTGCAACCATAACCCGTGCAAATTCAATGCGTTGATTCCGCCCCATGCCGGTGCTACTCTGGATTGGTTAGAGTCTGCTTTGCCTTCGGCATGTAGGCCCTAGGGTGTGTTTCACACCTTCCCCAAATAAATGAAGTCGAGCACAGAGGAGATTTGTTTTGAGCGACGGAAACATGCGTAACTTTCTGTTCACCTCCGAATCGGTGACAGAGGGCCACCCGGACAAAATTGCTGATCAGATTTCGGACGCGGTACTCGATGAAGTCATGCGCCAGGACCCCAAGGGCCGGGTCGCCTGCGAAACTTTGGTCACGACGGGATTGGTCGTCGTTGCCGGTGAAATCACCACCACGGCCATCATCGACTACGATGATTTGATTCGCAAGACCGTCGAACAAGTCGGCTATGACAACGCGCTCTTTGGTTTCGATTCCACTACCTGCGCGGTCATGTGCACCATCAAGCGCCAGTCGCCCGACATCGCCATGGGCGTGGACACCGGCGGCGCCGGCGACCAGGGCCTCATGTTCGGTTACGCCTGCGACGAAACCGAAGAACTCATGCCCATGCCGATTCAACTCGCCCACCGCCTCACGCAGCGCCTCTCCGAAGTCCGCAAGAGCAAGAAAGTCGATTTTCTCCGCCCCGACGGCAAGTCCCAGGTCTCCGTCGAATATCGCAACGGCAAGCCCGTCCGCGTAGACACCGTAGTCATCTCCACACAACACAGCGACACCGTGCCGAACGAAGATTTGCGCCACGCAATCATGGAGCACGTAATCAAGCCGATCATTCCCGCCCACATGCTCGACGCAAAAACGAAATATCACATCAACCCCACCGGCCGCTTCGTCATTGGCGGACCGATGGGCGACGCCGGCCTCACTGGCCGCAAAATCATCGTCGACACCTACGGCGGCTACAGTCGCCACGGCGGCGGTGCCTTCTCCGGCAAAGATCCCTCAAAGGTTGACCGCTCCGCTTGCTACATGGCCCGCTACATCGCCAAGAACATCGTCGCCGCCGGACTCGCCAGCCGCGCCGAAGTTCAACTCGCCTATGCGATCGGCGTCGCCGAACCAGTCTCCGTCATGGTGGACACTTTTGGCACCGGCACGATTCCCGAGGAAAAAATCACCGAGCTCGTGCGCCAGAATTTTTCACTCACTCCGAAAGCCATCATCGAAACGCTCGATCTGCGCAGGCCC
>Ga0210406_10001806_pt1 | contig 25291 bp, 26 predicted proteins | sample IncBWC30MmetaG_FD_155454 | JGI IMG/M metagenome (GOLD analysis project Ga0210406, IMG submission 155454) | Forest soil microbial communities from Barre Woods Harvard Forest LTER site, Petersham, Massachusetts, United States - Inc-BW-C-30-M | ecosystem: Environmental > Terrestrial > Soil >... | reverse complement strand
GCGGGAACCCATCGCAGGCATCCGTAACCTTCATCCCGCGTACTGCTCCGTACTGGTCAAGTTTGATCCGCTGAAGTGGCGGCACGAGCAGCTCGAAGAAATTCTGAAGCAATACTTAGGGCGCCTGGAGGAAGTGCCTCTCCCCGAGCCCCGGCAAGTGGAAATCCCCGTCTGCTATGGCGGAGAGTACGGCCCGGACCTGATCGATGTGAGCAAAATCCACGGCATGACACCCGCACAGGTAATCGAATTACAATTCTTCGATCACCTACGTTTCTATTTTCTAGGATTCGTCCCGGGCTTCGCGTATCTCGGAGAATTGCCGGGAGCCCTGGCGACCCCGCGGTTGCCGACGCCGCGCCGCAATGTTCCGCCTGGCAGTGTCGGTATTGCTGGCCGCCAAACCGGGGTCTACCCAGTCGCGACGCCGGGCGGTTGGCGACTGCTTGGACGCACTCCCCTCTCGATGCTCCGGCCGGACCAAGACGGATTCAGCCTGTTGTCCATTGGCGACCGCGTGCGCTTCACGCCGATCAACCAGCAGCAATTCGCGGCGTTGGAGCGTGCATGAGCGTAATTCAGGTGCAATCGCCCGGCCTGCTGACCACCGTGCAAGACTTAGGGCGAGAAGGCTTCGGTCCCTTGGGTGTTTCAGCCTCTGGCGCCGCCGACGCGATTTCGCTTCGCGTGGGAAATCGCCTGGTGGGCAACGCGGAGGGCGTAGCCGCGCTGGAAATGACGCTGCTCGGCGGCACATTTATCTTCCCGCAAAGCGCCATCATCGCTCTAACGGGCTCCGACTTTGGAGCTACGCTGGATGGCTCACCTCTCGCGCTGTGGACTTCTGTCCAAGTGAATCCCGGCCAAACACTTCGTGCGGGTTCAACGCGTTCGGGTGCGCGCAGTTTTTTGTGCGTGCAAGGTGGAATCGCTGAAAAACTTTTCTTGGGCAGCGCCTCAACCCACCTCTTGAGCGGCCTCGGCGGCCACCAGGGTAGAGCTCTCCGCAAGGGAGACGTGCTGCGCAGCGGACCCGCAACGGCCCCGTTTCAGAAACGAACGCTCTCCCCGCGCGCAGTGGAGCTACTCTCGCCGCGAAAGGTCTTGCGCGTCACCCCCGGCCCGCAGAGCGGCCGGTTTCCACGGGAGTCCCAGCAATTGTTTTACGGAAGCACGTTTCGCGTCGCGGAAGAATCCAATCGTATGGGCCTTCGCCTCAATGGCCCGCCTATCGTGCAGGGATCCGGCGGAGAGATGATTACCGAGGGTGTCGCCCTTGGCTCCGTGCAGATTACCGCCGGAGGCCAGCCGATCATCCTCTTTGTGGAACAGCAGACCACTGGGGGTTATGCGAAGATTGCCAACGTAATTTCCGCCGACCTGCACAGCCTCGGACAACTTCGTCCGCGCGACGAGATTCGCTTTGAACAAGTTGCCTGGGACACGGCCCGCTCCCTGCTGCTTGAGCAAGAGCAACTGCTCACATCTCCAGACTTGCTTGTGCCCTAGCGCGCTAAACACTACGTCCGTGATGTCCTGACTTGCGTTTGTGCGACAGCCTTCGCCGACCGCCGCTACGAACCCGACGGCACCCTCCGCTCTCGCAAACATCCCGACGCGCTGCTTAGCGATCCCGCCGAAGCCGCCCAACAAGCCTTGAACATCGTGCAAGGCAAAGTGACCAGCGTTACGGTGTGGGTCCTACAACTGGTCGTGCGGCATGGTGCGTCATAATCGCGCGACGTACGGGCCGTTTTCCTGAGATCAGCGCATAATAGCCTGAGCATGCGCATACCAGATCGGCTTCTAAAATCTGTTGGTTTCGTGTCGCGGTTTGAACCGGAAGGCGATGGTGCACGACTTCGCTTCGGCGGAACGGCGTTTATCGTTGGAGTGCATACCGATGAAACATTCGGACTCGCACATATCGTTACCGCAAAGCATGTCGCAGAGGCTATTGAACCCGCAGAGGCAGTGATTGCGATGAATGCAAAAGATGGTTTGCCGCGCTATCTGCGAACTGGCGACCAACAATGGTTCTATCATCCAACCGAACCGGAATCTGTTGACGCTGCAGTCATGCCCTTTGGTTCTGTCCGTTTTCAAGACTACGACACTGTATGGATTCCAGAGGATATGTTCGCCACGGTTGACAGGATCGCAGAATTCGACATTGGACTTGGAGACGAACTCGTAATTATTGGGCTGTTTACTCGGTTCTTCGGTAGGCAAGAATTAACACCGCTCGTGCGCACCGGAAACATTGCGATGATGCCAAAGGAAAAGCTGCAAAGCAGCCAATTCGGTGACATGGAAGCATACCTGGCCGAAGGACGATCTATTGGCGGTTTGAGCGGTTCGCCTGTTTTTGTGCGTAACACGGTTAAGATGCCCATGCGAACGGCTGAAGGTGCGCCCGCGTATATGTCAGGACTTGGCGCATTTCATTTGCTGGGCCTAATGCATGGTCACTGGGATTTGCCCGTTTCATTCCCTGCTGTAGAACAAGCTGAAGCAGTGAACATGGGGGTGTCCATCGTCGTTCCGGCCAAGAAGATTTTGGAAGTGTTGTATCATCCAAAGCTCGTGGCAATGCGGAAGGCATTCTGCGATAGCTTAAAAAAGCAAAATGGTCCAACTTCTGACTCGGCGTTCCCACCCTTGAACTTGGGACTGCCTACAGGAAGTGCGTTAGGGTAGCCATTTCTGTCCAGCTCGGCTGCGATTTATCCACCCTCAGGCTCACAAGCTTCCAGTCACCGTTGCTCCGTTGGAGGTTCGCTTCTCCATATAACGTGACCGGAAGCGCTCGCTCGCGTTGCTGCTTGGGCGAGTTCGTAAACGCAACTAGATTCAAAAACGATGGTTGCTGTTTTTCAGAACCTATAGCGTATTTCGTCGGAGCCGCCCAAGGGAATGGCGTGCTGACGCTGGTCACTACGTTTGCGGTACACCGAATTCGGAACAGTATCCGCGACTCAGGTTTATCTTTATCACTCCACACTGCAGAGTCGATCTGATCGACCTTTAAAGAAATAACACGTTCGACGGACTCACCGAAGTCCAGCGTCCGTGGCGTACCCAGCATCCCGGCAAGAGTGCCAATCCCGAAATCGGCGTCCGTCAATTCCCGTATCGCGCTAACCTGATCGGAGATTTCCTTCGTGTATTTGGCCAACTCTGCCTTCGCGGCTTCACTTTCCTCTCGCAAATGCTCTCGGTACCACTCGTCGACCCTAGCGTCAATGTGCGTAATGGCTTCGTCCAGGTTGGAAACAGTAGTGACATTCGTGACGAATTCTTGCGCATGTTTGTTAAGGCCCTTGGTCAGCAGGACATCATTCGTCACGACCAAGCTGAAGTCCTTGGGCCGTCCTTTAATATTCTCAAAGATCGTGAACATAATCAGCGCGTCACGAAAACCCTTTTCGGTCTTGTCGTCTTTGGACTACTCGAAGGGTGGAACTCGGCCAATAGACATCTGGAATAAGCGGCGAACATCAATCGGTGGCAATTCTAAAATCTTGATCCCGGCATCCGCTGCAGTTTTTGCGTACACCTTCCCAATGTTCTTCCGAAATTCCAGTAGTTTCTCGTGAGCGGCAGTAACAGCTTGTGCGTCTTGCATCCAATCACTCAGTCGCGTGGCAACGGACTTCATGTCGCCCACAAGTTCGTCAACCTTGTCCGCACGTTGGCGGACGTATTCAGCCCAACTAACTTCAGAAACCAATATTTCAAACCCCAGGTTGTCGCGGCGCTCCCGCAACTGCGCAAACTCTGGCTTCTCGAGCTTGGAGCCTTGCTGGAACAGTGCCGTCGATTCGAGGAAAACCTTCCTGGGCCAATTCATTTGCTTACCGAACGAAATATACTACGCCTACCATTTGACGGGATCGCCCTATGCTTCTGCTAACTAAGAGTGGTAGCGAAATCAGCCACTCGTCAAACCAAATTAATCGCAGCCACCTGCCACGGTGCCAACCTGAGTTGGGCAGTATACAAAACAAAAGCGGCGGACAGCCAATGGCCATCCGCCGCAAAACAGACCCATCAGGAGCTACTCGAATTTTTCAGTCATCAACGGAAACTGCAGCTTGGCCTTGGCCAGCGACTTGACGGTGCCCTTCCCTACACCTCAAAAGCGGCAGCCCTTCGAGGCTCCCCTCGAAGCTCGGGGTAAACAGGGTAAACAAGTCTGCCCCTCGGCTTCGCTCGGGACAAGCCGCACTCCAAGAAAACATCCGCTCGCGGCGCTTTCAGACGTAGGATTCCGCACGGCGGCCGTCTCGCGGAGAAATTCGCGCAGAGGGATGTTTCGCACAGACGCTCAGCATGACCCTTGTTGGGGTGCAGGATTTTCTTTTTAGGGGCCGGCAGGGGCTAAGGCCCGACCTATTTTGGGGGTCATAGACAAAACTCCACCTCGAGCAGCGCCACCCGGGCTAAAGCCCAACGTCTCTAGCAACGCACATTTCCGCGGCGCCTTAAGGCGCCGCTCCCCTGGCTAAAGCCAGGGGCTTCCACGGTATAGTCGGGGCCTTCCACCATTTCGCGGGACGCTGCCCAGATTTGTTGTGGCTGCAGATCGCAGGGTTTCTTCGGCATGTTGTGGTAATCCGTGCAAGCTAGCAACCACAGGTCGAGCAAGAGCAACTGCTGACATCTCCAGACTTGCTTGTGCTTTAGCGCGTTATATTTTGCTTGACAATTCATTCCTGCCCTGAGATAATATCCCTCGTAGAAAAGTACGCCCCGACTTGTTCGGGGCGTTTTTTATTTCTAGCCAGCCGTCCTGCCTTGCTTCCGCCGGTCGTGATGTTCTTTAACCGCAGAGGCGCGGAGCTCACAGAGGTATCCATTCCGCGGAACTGTCTTCTCTCTGCGTCCTCCGTGCCTCTGCGTTGCGTGTGGGTCTTTTCTTCGTTCTGAGTCGACGTCAAAAACCAATTCTTCTTCTGGACGGAACCATGTCAACCAAAAAACCCAATGCCGAACAGGTGTGGAAACAATTCGAGGATTACCTAGCCCCTCGTCTAGGCATGTCTGCCATCGACCGCGTCGTCTACTCTCATCTCATCCGCCACAGCCGCCTCGAGGGAAAGCTTCGGCTGCAATTCTCCATCCTCTGGCTCGCTCGTGGTACGCGTGTCTGCCACAACGCCGTTCGCGAGGCTGTGCGCCGCCTCATCGGTCACCGCGTCTTGCGGCTGGTGCAACGCAGCACAGCGGGGCACGTGGTCGAGGTACGCATCCCCAACGAGGTTCGCGCCGCTCGCCCACGCCAGGTTGCCCGCCGCGCAGAAAGCCGTACTCGCGCATTCGATCTCGACAGCCTCGACTTCCTGAAATCCGCGGAGCTGCGCCGGGCCATTCACGCCCGAGAGGGCGGGCGCTGCTTTTATTGCCTGAGCCGCGTTACGCCCGCAACCCGCTGCCTGGATCACGTCGTACCGCTGGTAAAGTTCGGGGACAATTCCTGGCGCAACCTGGTTTCCTGCTGCCACGAGTGCAACTCCAAGAAAAAAGATCTCGGCGCGGCAGATTTTCTCAGGTGGGTGCGTCGCGAGCGCCGCCTTAGCGACGTAGAGCTTGCCGCCCGCTTCCGCGCCTTGGACGCCCTCGCCGCTGGTAAACTCCGCCCTCCCCTTCCTCTCGAATGGATCAGGCGCCCTAGGGGCGGCGTTTAGCTCCCCGCCGATCCTCGCTGCATAATGCTATTCTTCGACAATCCGCACGAATGACGTGCTGTGGACCAATGAAGCGGATCGACTTGAATTGCGACATGGGCGAAATGCCCGAGCACATCTCCGACGGCACACAGGAAGCCCTCATGCGCTCGATTACCTCTGTGAACATCGCCTGCGGCGGCCACGCCGGCGATGCGCAATCCATGGCGGCGACCATCGAGCAGGCCGTGCGTCACAAAATGGCCATCGGAGCGCATCCGGGTTATGCCGACCGCGCCAATTTTGGCCGCATCGAGCTGAATCTATCGCCCGACGAAGTCGCTGATTCGGTTTACGCGCAGGTTCGCGCCCTGGCCGAGGTCGCGGCGCGGTACGACGCAGACATCACTCACGTGAAACCCCACGGTGCGCTCTACAACCAAGCCGTCCATAACGCCCAACTGGCACGCGCCATTGCCTCAGGAGTGGCGCGCTGGTCACAGCACGTTCTACTGGTAGGTCTTGCAGGTTCACCGATGCTCGACGTTTTCGACGACGCCGGCTTCTCCACCTTCGCCGAAGCCTTCGCCGACCGCCGCTACGAACCCGACGGCACACTGCGCTCCCGCAAACATAGCGACGCGCTCATCCAAGATCCCGCCGAAGCCGCCCGACAAGCCTTGCGCATCGTGCAAGGGAAAGTGATTGCGAGCGACGGCTCCGAAGTGCCATTACACGCCGACACCCTATGCATCCACAGCGACACCCCCGGTTCCGCCCAAATCGCCGCGCAAGTGGCAAAGAATCTTCGCGAATCGGGGGTCATGCTAGTCCACGCACTCCCTCCACGTAGGAAAAAACGGGCCCACTGACTCCTCGCGTTCCTCGTGTAAGCTACCTAACCAAAGATCTCGAAAGCAGACGGAGCGATGATGAGAACGGATTTGCTGCGCTTCAACGGCGCCGTCGAGCGCGATCCCGCCATCGATGCGTGGATGAAGGAGCATGCAGGTGGACTCGGATCCATCGCGCATCAGTGGTTTGAGGTCATGCGAAAGTGCGGCGACGAAGTCCGCGAGCTTTTGCATGACGGCTGTCCGGTTGCCTGTTTGGGAGATGCGCCCTTCGGCTACGTCAATGTGTTCACCTCGCACGTAAACGTGGGGTTCTTTCACGGCGCAGCACTGCCGGATCCGGCCCGCTTGTTGCAAGGCACCGGCAAATTCATGCGCCATGTGAAACTGAGACCGGGAACGCGCACAAACGCCGCAGCCCTAAGCAGGCTCATCGATGCGGCGTACTCGGATATAAAAGCGCGCGTCGAAAACGGCTAGCTCAGGGAAACGCCGGGCGCCGCCCGCCCACCTGCCCGCCGCAGGCGGGCCACTCGGCCGCGCGAAAAAGCCAACGCCGCCCATCGCCAAATTGCGTGTACACATTTCTCCCTGACGATTACATCCGGGTTGCCGACAATTCATCTAGAATCGTCCAGCCGGGCCTGCTACGATTCCCTCGGAAAAGGAGAGCACATCTGATGGCACGCAAAGTAATTTATTGGCTGACCACCGGTCTGCTGGCCGCGCTGTCCTTCTTTGCCGCATACGGCTACCTATCGGGCAGTCCGCAGTCAGTTCAGGGATTCGCGCATGTGGGCTATCCGCAGCAACTGCGCATTATTCTAGGGATCGCCAAACCTCTTGGCGCGATCGCTCTCATCGTTCCCGGCATGGTCAAACTCAAGGAGTGGGCCTATGCTGGATTCACATTTGCCTGGATCTCTGCATGTATTGCGCACTATCTCGCGAAGGACGGCCCGATAGCATTCGCGCCGCTGATATTGCTGCTGCTCCTTGCCATCTCCTACGTGACCCGGCCACCAGATCGCCAGTGGCAGGCTAAAGTCACCGCCGCGTAAATTTAACCAGAAATCATGGATCGTCTGTCCATTGCCCCACTCGCGGGCGAATGACGGACAAACCGGAACTTATCGCCCAAGATTCTCAGTTTCTTTATCTTGCCGAGTCGCCTACAGCTTGGATCAATCGCGAGCCCAACCCACGATTTGTGTCAGGGCACGACCTGCCTGCCGCAGGCAGGCTTCAGTTTACCTTGAGCCCCGAAGGGTCGTGCCGTAAGCTCTCCGTTTTTGTGTCAGGGCACGACTTTAGTCGTGCCGTAAGGGCGGAAAAACTCTTTTCTTTACGGGGTCGGGGCTTTAGCCCCGACATAACCACGCAGAATGAAGTGGGCTTTAGCCCCTGAAGAAAGCTTCGCCGCATTTTCCGCAACCTCTTAATCGGGCGAGCGCGGCCTTACAGGCCGCGCGAAGAAGGCAACGCCACCCATCGCCAAATTGCCTGCACACGTTTCGGTCTGACGATTAGTTCCGGGTTGCCGACGATCCGCCCAGAATCACGATGAACGGCGAGCCGGAGGTTGCCAAACGTAAAGCAAGTGCGGCCAGTTGGTCGACGGCATCTGTTGGCCTGTTTCGTTGACTTGCATCTTCCGCGCCCCTAACATGGCACTCCAAAGCTTCACCCGCATGATCGGTCAGACCATCTCGCATTATCGCATCATCGAGAAGCTGGGCGGCGGCGGCATGGGTGTCGTCTATAAGGCCGAAGACACCACTCTGGGCCGCCTCGTGGCGCTCAAATTCCTCTCGCAAGAGTTGGGAAAAGACCGGCAGGCGCTGGAGCGTTTCGAGCGCGAAGCTCGCGCTGCCTCAGTGCTGAACCATCCCAACATCTGCACGATTCACGAGACTGGCCAGCAGGATGGCCGGGCCTACATCGTGATGGAATTCCTGGAGGGCCACACGCTTAAGCAACGAATCGAGGGCAAGGCACTCAAAACCGATACCCTCCTCGATCTGGCCATTCAGATCGCCGATGCGCTCGATGCCGCGCACTCCAAGGGCATCATTCATCGTGACATCAAGCCCGCCAATATTTACGTCACTCCTCGCGGTCAAGCCAAGATTCTCGATTTCGGTCTAGCCAAAGTGCGTTCTTCAAACACCGCCCCCGAAAGCGGCAATACCCTCGCAACGTTAACGGAAGAACCCGCGCACCTCACTAGTCCCGGCGCTACTATTGGTACGGTCGCTTACATGTCGCCCGAACAAGTGCGAGGAGAAGAGCTGGACCCGCGCAGCGACCTATTCTCATTGGGTTTGGTTCTTTACGAGATGGCCACGAGTCGGCAAGCTTTCTCCGGCAGCAGCTCCGGCGTCATCTTTCATGCCATCCTCAGCCAAGCTCCGATTTCCCCGTCGCGGCTCAACCCTGAACTACCGGCGAGGCTGGAAGAAATCATTAACAAGGCTCTCGAGAAAGACCCCGAGATGCGGTATCAGAGCGCCGCCGAGCTGCGAACCGATCTGAAGCGCTTAAGGCGCGACACCGATTCGGGGCACTCGTCCGACCGTGCTGGAACAGTGGCAACCATTCCCGCAGCCATGCCTCGCGAGCAGGATCTCAGTTCCGACTCGCAGATGCTTGCCGTTCTCGTCAAGAGGCACAAAGCGGCTGTCGTAGCTGCAATCCTTGTGGTTGTGCTCAGCGTTGGCATCTTCGCGGCCTGGTTCTATTCCCATTCATCCCGAACGGCCTCGGCCCTCAAGATCGTTCCTTTCACCAGCTTGCCCGGTGTCAAATCCCAACCAGTGTTCTCGCCCGACGGCAACGCCATCGCTTTCGCTTGGAGAGGCGAAAATGACGACAATCAGGATATCTACGTGAAGCTGATCGGCGCCGGGACGCCGCTCCGGCTCACCACCAATCCGGATGCGGATTCGAGTCCAGCTTGGTCACCGGACGGTCGCTTCATCGCTTTCTTCCGTCAATCGACGACAGGCGCCGCTTATTACTTGGTTCCATCCCTTGGAGGTGCGGAGCGCAGGCTGGCGGATGCCTACCTAAGCCAAGTCGTTTTTGGTCGGCTTCTCGACTGGTCGCCCGATGGGAAATTCCTTGTGGTTGGGGACCAACTTTCGCCCAAAGATTCCCGCCCAAGTATCGTTTTGATCTCCATCGAGAGTGGTCAAAAAAAAACTATTCCATCGCCGCTCGTTCCTTATTTGGTCAGTCCCACCTTCTCTCCAGACGGCAAGAATCTGGCCTTTGTGGCAGGCCCCGGCTTTGTTTCGAGCGATATTTACATAGCGAAAGGGGCCGGCGGGGAACCCCGGCGTTTGACCTTTGATAGTCGAGGGATTCGGGGTTTGACCTGGACTTCAGACGGCAGGGAAATTGTCTTCTCATATGATCGCGGAGGTCTTAACAGCCTGTGGAGGGTTTCGGTATCAGGCGGTGCGCCCGAGCCATTAGGCGGGGTTGGCGAAGACTCCTTCCAGCCCTCTGTCTCTCGCCAAGGAAACCGCCTCGCGTACTTACGGACGAGGACGAACATAAATGTCTGGCGTGCGGAAGGGCCAAGCTGGACAGGCGCCAAGGGCTCTCCTGTCAAATTGGTCTCCTCCACCCGGTCTCAAACGGACCTGGATATCTCTCCGAGCGGCCAAAAAGTTGCCTTCCGGTCCGATCGCGGGGGAGCTTATGAAATTTGGATTTGCGACAGCAACGGCTCAAATCCGGTTCAGTTGACGTCACTGGGTGCTTCAGATTCAGGTACACCACGCTGGTCTCCGAATGGTCAGGAAATTGCTTTCGACTCGCGCAAGGAAGGCCACGCTGATATCTACGTGATCAATACGGAGGGGGGCTCGCCGCGCCGCCTGACGACCGAACCCTTCGAAAACGCCGTGGCAAGCTGGTCCAAGGATGGCCGATGGATCTACTTCTCTTCGGATCGGACGGGAGCTATGCAACTGTGGAAAGTACCCGTCCAGGGCGGCCAGGCCGTGCAAGTCACCAAAGAGGGAGGATTCGTAGTGTTCGAGTCACGCAACGGAGAGTTTCTGTACTATATCAAAGATTTTACTGGTCCAATTTGGAGAATGCCGGTAGAGGGCGGCCAGGAAACTCGTGTCCTAGACCAAAATATTCGATGGAGCTATTGGAGGGTGCTCGAGAATGGTATCTGCTTCCTCGACTGGAGCGGAACGCCGCCCGCAATCGAGCTCTTCGATTTTGATACCCGACAACTGAAACGAATCACCACCGTAGATAGAGCAAAGGGCCCCACAGGTTCGGGAGGTTTCGCCGTTTCCCCCGATGGCGAGTGGACTATTTTCGCTCGCACCGACCAGATCGATAGCGACATCATGCTGGTGGAAAATTTCCGCTAAATGCCTGTTGGTGACTGACTGCAAGTTCTAATTTTGTTTCCCGTGACGGATTACGCCTCCCAAGCGGAGGCTTCCAGTTCGTCCCGAGCCGCTGAGTATACGTGTCTCGCGACTCTTTTTGTGGTGGAAACTGACGCTAAAATTTAACTCGCTCACAACGTGGCCTAGGACACGTCAATTCAATTTGACCGTAGCTATGATCGGCAAAACGAATTCTCCTATGGTAGACAAGGTCGGCGCACGCGCGTGGATTCCTCCCGTATCACGGGCAAACCGGAACTTATCGGCCGAGATTTCAGTTTCTTTTATTTCGCCGAGTCACCTATAGCTTGGATCAATCGTGAGCCCAACTCACGAATAGCTAGTTTGTGGCAACCGATTGAATTTAAAAGCTGATCACCAGAAAATCGCTCCCGATGATTGCGTAAGTCCAGATTTCTTGCCACAAAAACAAAAACGGCGGGCATCTTTCGATGCCCGCCGCAAACACCACTAACGAAACGTTACTCGAATTTTTCAGTCATCAACGGAAACTGCAGCTTGGCCTTGGCCAGCGACTTCACTACCAGGCCTTCTGCGGATTCCGAGGTTGTATTTCGCGCCGTGGCCATCTCGCTCACCAACAAATACTTGGCGCGCTCCAGCATTTTCTTTTCGCGGAAGGAAAGCGGCTTGCTCCGGCTGAGGGAAACCAAACTCTTGAGGACTACGGCGACTTCCAGGAGGGAACCCGTGCGCATGCGCTCGGAGTTTTCTTTGAACCGGTGCTTCCAGTCGTGGTGCGAATTCAGCTTGCCCTTCTCCAGGAATCCCAGAACCTTGGTCGCATCGTTGGATCGAATTACGGCTCGCAGTCCTACTGCTTCTGAGTTTGACTGCGGTACCATCACCCGCAAACCGCTGGAAACAATGCGAATCATGAAGTACCGCTCGGTACGTCCGTTCAACACTCCGTAGCTGATCTGCTCCACCAGTCCTACGCCGTGATTCGGATATACAACCTTGTCGCCGATTTTGTAATCCATAACTCCGGTTGCCCCCCTTGGCATCTACGACTGTAAGGCTTTGTGTTCCATCAGTCAAGATATATCCCCTGGAATCATAAGCTTAGAGATTCGCACGTACCATTTTGGCACTAGAATTGCTCTCTATCTTCGCCCTTTCTAGCCAAGCCGCCCTGCTCCCTGGAACTTTGCTTCGCGCCACAAATTCAATCAGCAGAACCCAAATTCAATCAGGAGAATAGGATACGAGGATGCGCCGAGAATCTGCGGTAGAATGCGCATCGTGCTCCTCCTGGCCCTGGATACCTGCGATGCCCGCGGAAGTGTCGCGATTCTCCGCGATGAGTCCGTTCTCCACACCGAGCCTCATGCCACAGCGGAGGACTACTCCTCCTGGCTGCTGCCCGCCGTCACCCGGGTTCTAGCTACGGCGGGACTCGCGTTACAGGACATCGACCTATACGCCGTCGCCGCCGGTCCCGGTTCCTTTACCGGCGTACGCGTGGGCCTCACCACGGTGAAGGCCTGGAGCGAGGTCTACGGTCGCCCCATCGCCGCGGTTTCCCGCCTCGAAGCCATCGCCTCGGAGAGCAACGCCGCCTCTGCCTATGTGGCTGCCTTCATTGACGCAAGGCGCAATCAGATTTTCGCGGCTTTGTATCGCCGTCGAGCCGCGGCATTGCTCGAGCGCGTCGACGATGAAATGGTTATTGCCCCAGGCGAATTTGTGGACTGGTGCACCGCCAACGCCGGCGCGGAACGCATCGACTGGGTTTCACTCGATCCCGGTTGCCTGCAGCAAACTCCGCAATGGTCTTCGCGGCTCGCGCTAAACGAAACCATCCAAGAGACTTCCGCGCCGCTCGCTCCCCGCATCGGCCAAATCGGCTACCGCCTCGCTCGCGAAAATCGCTGCACTCCCAGCTTGACCCTCGACGCGAATTATGTCCGGCGCTCTGACGCCGAGCTCTTCGCCAAGGGCCGGCATGGCATCTGAAGCCCAGCCTCCTGGCGCCAACGCTACGAAGGTACGTGCCTTCCGTGCCCCCGACGCGCCGGACATCGCCGAAATTCTGCGCGATTCCGCCGAGGCCGCCCAGTGGCCACCCGAAAGCTACGCCAAATTAGCCGAGTCGCCCGGCGGCATTCTCCTCGTGTGCGAAGCGGGGGGCCATCCGGTCGGGTTCCTGGCCGCCCGCCGGGCCGCCGACGAAGCGGAAATCCTCAATATTGCCGTCCACCGCGATTTTCGCCGCAAAGGCGTAGCCTCCGCCCTCCTCCTCGCCGCGCTTACCGAATTCCGCAGCTCCGCCATCGCCCGCGTCTTTCTCGAGCTCCGCGAATCCAACCTCCCCGCCCTCACCCTTTACAACCGCCACGGTTTCCTCCCTTCCGGCCGGCGCAAGGCCTACTACCATTTCCCGGCCGAGGACGCCGTCTGTATGGTGAGAAAACTCACAGACTCCTCGGGCTAGGACGAAATTACCAAACCTTCCCTCTTGACCTCTCCGCGCTTTGTGTTAACGTGCGTTCATGAAGTAGCCATTCACAATGCAAAGGAGGGCCTATGGCGGCAAGCGCGCAACGGTACCCTCGGGACATACTCCTGGAAACAGACGCCGAGTATCAGCGTCTGGCAGAGCAGCACTCCAAGTACGAAGCAGAACTTCTAAAACTCTCCGCAACTCCCTACCTGAATTCGGAAGACCTGCTGGAAGAAATCAAGCTGAAGAAAATGAAGCTCTACTGCAAGGATGAAATGGAGCGAATTGCCGCGCGTATCCATCGCGCCCGCTCCCATTCGCAATAGCTCCGTTCTCCCGGAACTGTGTCGCAGCATGTGACCGGGCACGGCCCGTTCTCCCAAAACTACGTCGCAGCACGGACCGTGTACGGCGCGCTTCGCGGCTCTCCCGAAACTGTGTCGCGCAGCATGACCGTTCACGGCCCCTTCGTTTGAACCGCGAGCGCCGTGGCTGTGGTATTGTCGGGAGGCATGGTTAAGGAAGGCTACTACTTCGGGCTGCCCCCCCTCGCGCTCGGCGTTGCCGCGCTGCTTTTGCGCTGGACGCTCGCCGGTGTGCTTCTCTTCCTTCTCGCCGCTTTTGTGTTTTACTTTTTTCGCGATCCCGAACGCGTCATCTCCCCTGATGGCGGGGCTGTAGTTTCCCCCGCCGATGGCCGCGTTGTCGTGGTCACCGACGAAGAACACGCCGGACGCCCGGGCAAGCGCATCTCCATCTTCCTCGCCATCTGGAACGTACATGTCAACCGCTCCCCCGCTGCCGGGACCATCACCAATATGAAGTATTGCCCCGGCAAATTCGCGGCGGCCATGCGTGAATCTGCCTCCACGCATAACGAGCAAAACGTGATCACCCTCGCCACTGAATCCGGCGAGATCACCTTCAAGCAAATCGCCGGGCTGATCGCCCGCCGCGTGGTCTGCTGGAAAAAATCCGGCGACCGCGTGACCCGCGGCGAACGCATCGGCCTGGTGCGCTTCGGTTCCCGCGCCGACCTCTGGCTGCCGCGCGATTCCGAGCTGCTGGTAAAAGTCGGCGACCACGTCAAAGGCGGCTCCAGCGTTGTTGCCTATTGGCCGCCGCGCGCGAAATCGCCGCAACTTCGCGCGCAAAAACAAGTTTCGTCGGAAGAAAATCTCTCCACGGCCGGGAAGCGAACCTAAGATGAACGAAATCGAGCAGCAGGAAATTCCTTTCAAGGAACGGCGGCTGCGCAGCACCAAGCTTCGCCGCGGCATTTTCTTGCTTCCCAGCATGTTCACGGTGGCAAACCTGCTTTGCGGCTACTACGCCGTGGTCGCCTCCTACATGGGGGGCACAGACCAATTCGATCACGCGGCCAAAGCCATCGGCTTCGCCATCCTCTTCGATTCCCTCGACGGCCGCGTAGCCCGCATGACTGGCACCACCTCCGAATTCGGCGTGCAATTCGACTCCCTCGCCGACGTCGTCAGCTTCGGCGTCGCCCCTGCGCTCATGGCCTATGCCTGGGGCGTGCGCAGCTTGCCGGGACAAGACACACTCGCCGTCGAGCAAATCAGCCAAGTGGGCTGGATTTGCTGCCTCCTTTTCCTGATTTGCTGCGCTTGGCGGCTCGCGCGCTTCAATGTGCAGGGCATGGCGCCGGGTGACTCAAAAAATTTCGTTGGCCTTCCCACGCCCGCGGCCGCCGGCGTCATCGCCGCCTTCGTGCATGGATTCAAGACTCCGCTCCACGATGAGCGTTGGGCCCTGGCCTGGCTCTTCCTCGCCGCCGCTCTCGGCGCGCTCATGACCAGCACCGTCCGCTACTACGGCTTCAAGGATGTCCCCTGGACGCGCCGCCAGCCGTCGCTCGCGATCGTTCTCTTGTGCCTTTTCGTCGCTGTCATCTGGAAATATTCCGAAGTCGTGCTGGTCCTCTTCGCGTCCCTTTACACCGTCGGGGGACTTGTCCTGCAAATCGTTCGGTCTCTCCGCCACCGCGTCGCTTCCCGGACCGCGTGATCAATGCCCGCGACTCGGGACTCCCAGCGCATTGTAATCGCCGGCGCGTCTTCCCTCCTCGGCGCCGAACTCAAATCCTTGCTCGAAGAAAGCCGCTTCGCCGGCTGGGATTTTTCGCTGCTCGATGAGGAAATCGCCGCGGGCATCTTGACCGAAGCCGCGGGCGAACCTGCGGTGATCCAGCCCGTCGAAGAAGGCAGCTTTTCTCGCGCGAAACTCGTTTTCTTCACCGGCTCGGAAGCCTTCGCGCAATGCAATCTTCCCGCTGCCCGCGAATCCGGCGCCACGGTCATCGACTTGTCCGGCGCCGCGCTCAATATCCAGGGCGCGCAAGCGTGGTTCGCCATCGACGGCGTGGGCCACTGCGCCGACAAAAACAAAACTTTTTTCGCTGTTCCCTCTGCCCCCGGTCTCGCCACTGCCAAACTCCTCGACGCCCTCGGCCGTGTGGGCCTTTCCCGACTGGCGCTAATCTTCTTTCGCCCGGTCTCCGAAGCCGGCCGTCCCGGTATCGAAGAGCTCGAAGCGCAGACCACGCAGCTCCTCTCTTTCCAATCCACCGGCCAGCCCGTCTTCGATGCCCAGGTGGCCTTCAATCTTCTTGATCGCTACGGCGCCGCCAGCCGCGAAGATCTGCAATCCGTCCGCGCGCGCATTCGTCGCGAAGTCGCCGAAGCGGTCGGTAACAATCCCGTCCGGCCCTCCATACAAGTTCTGCACGCCCCCGTTTTTTACGGCTATACCTTTGTCGCCGACGCCCAGCTGAATTCCCAGCTAACCAAGGAAAACCTCATGGAAATTTGCCGCAAATCCGGATTCACCCTTGATTCCGATGCCGCCTCTCCGCTCGGCAATCTAAACGCCTCCGGCGATTCCGCCATCCACTTGGCCCTTCCCGAATCCGATCCCGCCCAGCCTAGCACTTGGTGGTTTTGGGGTGCCGCGGATAATATTCGCTTGCCGGCAGCCACGGCCATCAAACTGGCGGAGAAACTTGTCGAATGAACTCCTCGCTCCCCTATCGGAATGGCATCGTCGTTCGCGCTGCCAAATCAAGAGCCGCGGTCCTTCTGTTACTGCTCACAAGCTGTGGCTACCTCGGTGCCTGCGGCTATCACGTTGCCGGTCGCAGCGACGCTCTACCCAAAAGTATCCACGTCATCGCCGTACCGGCCCTCGAGAATGCCACCAACAGCTACCGCATCGAGCAAAAACTCACGTCCGCGACGGTGCGCGAATTTCTCGCCGCCACGCCGTACAAAATTACTTCCAATCCCTCCTCCGGCGACGCCGTCCTGCGCGGCAAAGTTCTAACCCTGGAAGCTGTCCCACTGCTCTTCGACACGCAAACCGGGCGCGCCACCACCATGCTCGTCACCGTGCGCTGCGAAATCAGCTTGACGCAAACCGAAACGCAGAAAGTTCTCTACCACACCGACAAATTCGTTTTCCGCAACGAATACGAAATCTCCACGGACGTAAAAAGCTTCTTCGAAGAGCAAGATCCGGCCCTCGACCGCCTGGCCCGCGATTTCGCCCAGCGCCTCGTAGCCGCCATAACCGAAAACTTCTAGGTAGCACACGCTGCAACTTTCGCCCCCAACTCTTCTCTGCCCTGCCTCAGCTGGAAACGGCCCGAGATTCAGACCGAGCGGGATCGGAAATTGGAGGCAGCGAGGGAACGCGGAAGAATCGCCGCCCGCGGGTCGCGTGATGGATGAAACGGATTAGTTTCGGGTTGCCTACCATCCGCCCAAACCTCGTTCTTTGCTTCCTACAACCCCGTTTCTGGACCGCGACCGCGACTGATCCGGTTGCCCGGTTAGGCGAGCGCTGATCTCGGAAATGTGAGGTCAATCCATGCGCTCAACATCGACGGTATGAGCTATTGCTTGTGAATCTGGATGTTGCCGTTGGTCAGGGTGCCCGAATTGTTGTAGAAGAAGTTCGGCCCGCTGACGGTGATCGCGAAAGTGTCCTTGCCCGCTCCCGGCTGGCCATTGTCGCAGCCCTCCGCGGTGTAGGTGTAGCCCACTTTTTGGTTCACCTTGGCGTCACCTTTGAACGATCCGCAGTTGCCGGAGAAAGTCACCGTGGGTGCGCTGGTGTTCACGCTGTGCACATCGATGGCGCCGCCCGCCGCGCCGTCGTCGTGATAGGAAAGCGACGCATTGGGCTTGTCGTTCTCTGCGACGAACCCGAAGCTGGCGGTAAGACCAGCCTGGACGGACGGGATGCCGCCGCCGCCGGTGATCTTCTCGAACCCTGGCGGCGCTGGCGGAGTTGTTGAGCATTGCCCGCTGGTGGCGGGAACGATGTTTGGATTTGCCTTGAGCTGGTAGGTGAAGTAGGGCTGGCCCGTGCGATACGACTGCGGGTCATTGTTCGCACAATGGCCCGGAGACTGACTCGTGCACTCTGGGCTGGCGATGTGGTCGTCAGCGAAGGAAATGTTGGCACGGTGCTGCGGATCGAGTGCCACTTGGAAGAAGTCGGCCAGGTTGCGGTTTGCTCCACCGCCAAGGCCTCCGGTCGAGACAGTCCCGGCGTGGATGATGTGATCGCTGGCGGTAAACTGCGTGAACGCGGGCACCAAGTCATGACCGTCCACCGTTTCCGCCATGTAAACGTTCCACCGCGCCCAGCAACTGTTTGTGCCATCCGAGCAGGTCTTCTCCATCACAGTCCTGTCATTTGAGTTGCCGGCAAGGTTAGCGCCCAACCATGTGACCACGGCGTGGCCGTTGGCGTCGGCGGCCACCCAGGGAAAGACGTTTGCGTTGCCGACAGTTGGACTCCCGTTCACCTGGATAGGCATCGTCCAGGTCGTGCCTTGATCGGAGGAGGAGGAGAAATAAATGTGGGTTTGGTCCGACCAAACGGCGTATACGAACCCCGCGTCATCGGTGGCGAGCGCGGGAAAGATTTGATTCGTGCCGTTGGTCGCCCCGGGTGAACCCACTGGACTGGTGAAGATCTTGTGGTCAACAAACAAGAAGGCAGGCAACCCCAGACTGGCGTCGGTCGAAACGCCCACATAGACGCTGCGCAGGGGCTGGCTCATCAGGTTTTCGGTGGGGTTGTCGGGGGCTACAAAGATTTGGTAGAGGTTTCCTCGGCTGGTGGGGCACCTGCTGTGGTCGATGCGGGTTTGGCCGGCGATGTTGGCGCTTCCCGCTGCTCCGCCCGCAGTGGGGAATGTTTGAGGATCGATGGCCTCGCCCACGCCGTTGACATAGGTGAAGCCGCCATCGTTGGACCTCTGCACGTCGATGTTGAATGTAGCCACGTCATGGTATTCGAGGTACACCGTCGAAGTATCAATAGCATCGTTCCACTGACGGTCGTCCCCGGGAATCAAGGCCGCGAGCACATTGGGCGGGGTGTAGCTGTCTCCCCTGTCGATGGAATGGGACGCAGTCACATTCGCCAGCGACAGACTTGACACCGCCAGATTGGGGACTCCGCTCCCACTAGGTGAATTCACTGCGATATCGGCATCACCGCCTCCCGGCGCGACGCCAGGCGATCCAACGACGGGCGGTGGGCTGGTGCAACCGCTTACAAAGATTCCGCAGAGGTCCGGTTGGCCCTCATACTTAAAGGGGAGAGGCGCGCCGTTCTTCGATCCGGAGTCCGTGGGCTGGTACCAGCGCCACAAGTCAATGCCACCTGGTACGCCACGGATCGAGACCTCGTAGATGGTTCCCTGTGAATCGACGCGGATGCCAGGTTCGACGCCCTGCACAATGAAGGAGAGCGGCCCGTTCGGTCCCCCGACGGGTGCCAACAGCGGCAAGCATAGGTTCTGGTTCGGACTAAACACTGATGTTCCCGTTCCTACGTACGGCGGAATCGCAGTCGGAGCCGGGCAATTGTGCTCGCCGTCCGGTGCTTGGGCGAAAACCGCGGGGACTTCAACCGTGGGGACATGAGACAACAAAAGTAACAAGGCGCCTGCAACGACCGTCAGTAACACCGCTTTCCTCATGGATCTTTTCTCCTTTTGCCGGTTGTGTTCTGCCAGCTTTCGAAGCGGCGAACACCCTGCTGGGAACCTGTGACCGATCGAGGAGTGGCCCAAAAAATTAGAACTTCACGCAGTAGTCGGCGCATGCGATCCGCAGGTCGGGCTGCACCATAGCTGAGACAGAGCAGATGTCTATTGGGTGAACACCTCAAATGGCTACTGAAAATCACCTTAGTCTCTTCACAACCCCCGTTGTCCTTCTTCAGAGGGGCATACTCACCTCACCCACGACGGAAAACGCCACCTCTCCATTTCAAGCTGAACCAACACACTCCGTGCCCTCTGTGTCCTATCTCCGTGACCTCTGTGCTTAAGCTTTGTGTTCTTCTCCTTCCGCCGGCGCGTGTTTCCCTCGCCGCCAAAAACGAAGTAAACTCACTCTTCGCATGCCCCGCGTCTCCCACGAAGAACTCCTCTCCCGGCTCACCAAAGGCAAACCCATCCCCGCCCTCCTTCTCCTCGGCGACGAGCCCTTCCTCCGCGACGCCAGCCGCGCGCAACTGATCGAAACCTTCGTCCCCGAATCCGCCCGCGCCTGGGCCGTCTCCCGCTACTCCGCCGACCGCGGCGAAACGCAGGACGCCCTCGAGCAAGCGCAAACTCTCCCCATGCTCGCGCCGCGCCAAATCGTTTTCCTGCATGATGTGGAAAAAATCGAAAAGCTCAGCGAGAAAAATCGCGACGCCGCCGTCGAACACCTCGAAACCTACCTCGACGATCCCGCGCCCTTCACCGTCCTCGTTCTGGAAGCCACCGCGCTCGACCTGCGCATGAAGCTCGCGAAGCTTCTTTCCGAAAAGGCCCTCGTCGTCGAAGTCGGCCTCGGCGAAGATCTTCAGGTCCGGCAGGCCGCTGCCGTGCCGCTCGCTCGCGCCTTGGCCAAAGAGCAAGGTGTCGACTTCGAGCCAGGCGCCGCCGAAGATCTAGCCGAATTCGTCGCCGCCGACCTGATGCGCCTGAAAACCGAAATCGAAAAGCTCTCGACCTACGTCGGCAGCCGCAAACTCATCCGCCGCCAGGACGTCACCGCTTTGGTCATCTCCGAGAAAACCACCACCGTGTGGGAATTGGCCGATCTCCTGGCCTCGCGCCAGCAGAAGCGCGCGCTCGAATTCCTCGACCGCCTCCTGCGCGACGGCGAAGAGCCGCTGCAAATGCTCGGCGCCATCACCTGGATGTACCGCAAGCTGATCGAAGCCAGCGAGTTGAAAGGCATCTCCCACGGCTACCAAGCCGCCCGCGCCCTCGCCATGCGCCCCGAACAAGCCGAGCTCGCCCTGCAATCCGCCCGCAAAATCCCCAAAGCTCGCCTCCTGCAAGGCCTGCAATCGCTGCAAGCCGCGGACAACCGCCTCAAAGGCGGCGCCGACGATCCCCACGCCATAATGGAATTCCTAATTTCTGACCTCGCCGCCCCGAACGCCAAATCCGCCTCCCGCTGATCAACTCGGCGGATACTTCTTGAACATTTTCTGCACCGCGTTCAACTCGGGAAATAGAACATTTCTCCCGCTAGAGTCTCATTCTGAAGATATCGTTAGCTTACACGGTCCTTTTGACGTGTCGCCTTGACTCCTGTCAGAATCCCAACCCCTAAAAGTACGGCCGCGCACACCCCAATCCAGTGTGCCGGCATGTGCACCAGGTATGCCGCATAAATTAGCCCGCAGATCACAATCGCAAATCCGATCGAGTAAAGGCCGAATGACATTGCGTCTCCTTGCTTCTTACGCGCGCGCTGCTTGCGCTTGCTCTTGCGGCTCGGCAACCAACTCCTCAAATAGCGTCCGGTAATGAATCATGGCCTGGCGCAGGTCTTCGGTATTGGCCTGTCCATTCGCCTGACGAAGTGCGGTTTGGTGCGCCGCACGGTAGTTTTCGAGGACCCGTGGATGATCCACCGAAATATCCGCCGCGCGCTGTTCGAAGTCGCTGACCGGATAGCCTCGCGTGGACATCACATCGCCCAACAGTCTGTCAGCGTCGGTCACTGCACCTCCCGGACCGTCAACGAACCGCGCCTGGACTCTTCCCCAAGATTCCACAAATCGCGCACGATCCCCCGCAGCCAGCGGCCGGATATGCAGGCCCTCCACTCGATCTGCGCGCTGGTCGAGCGCCGCTTCCGCTTTCCGCCGGCCCCCGCCTTCGTTCACGGCGCGCGCATATTCAACGCCGCCAAACTGCGTGCGGAGTCTCTCCGTCCGCCGTTTGCGAGTAAAAAGCAAACCGCCGATGCCCGCGGCCACCATCACGATGATTGCAATGATTATGGATATTTGTGCCGTGCTTAAAGCTGAGAGATCCATGATGCCTCCATTTACGGCTCGATTCCCTGCCCCGGTTGAACAGCCCTTGCGGTTCGGTTGTGCGAACCAGTGCCGCTCTTATGGTTTTTCGATTACTTTTTCCACTTGGCCGATTTTCTTTAGAACTTTCCCGGCTATCTTTTCGCCCATGCCTTCGCCTTCCAAGTCGGGATCGTTCGTCAGTTGGCCCACCTTTTGTTTAATCGTGCCCTTTACTTCGTGAACTTTGCCGGCGATTTCATTCTGTGTGCTTGGCTTCATTTTCTTGCCTTTCTGAACAACAACCCGAATTAGCGGCCGGGCTAGGCTGCGTGTCGGCTTGCGTGCGCATCCTAAGTGAGACAAGGACGGATATCTGTTCACATCGGGACACACGCCTGACTATTTCTGTCGAAGCAACTTATGGCGGATATCGGGCCAGAACTCCCTGATGATGTTATTGAGGCTGGCAGCTTCGAGCTGTGCCACATAATTGATCGCGGTATTGTGCAAGCTGCGCTCCTCTGGCGGGTAATAAAGGTTGGATAGCCCCGCTTCCATTCCATTCCCCACAATCTCGGAGTAGTTAAAGCCCGTACCTCCTGAATCCATCTTGGTAATGACCACGCGGGACAACGCATACCCTACTCGGTGGAAAAAACCTCCATGCCCGCGGGTAAAGTAGCGCGGGTCTTCGTGTCTCAGCGCCGGGACAAACGCTTCCGTAAAAAAAGATCCGGACGCCTGGTCCACGAACGCCCGCCAATAATAGCGGCTATACCCGGCGACCCCGTTGTGAAACTCCGGATACGATCTCAAAGCCATGCTTTGGGCAGCGAGCATTCCCGCCCACACGAACGACGAATAATCCACGCTATCCTGCATGGCAATCGTGTACTTTCCCTTGGTCGTTAGCGGTTGCGTCTCCGCATCCGCGCTTACCGCCGCAAAATTAGGAATGATCCAAAACATCCGCTTCGTCTGCTGACCTTCGGAGCTACTGGTCTTCGGGTTCACGGGAGTTGGGTTCACCGCCGGAGTGGGCATATCCATCAGCGGCTTTGGCTCCGTTGCGGCATCCGGTTGCGTTACGGATTCTACGGTGCTTCCCGATTGCTGGGCTTGCTGCTCGGGCATTGGCGCGCTCTGCTTGTCTAGTTCCGCGGTCTGAGCCCAGACGAGAGTCGGAGACAGAAGAAGAAAAAGCACCACACAGGCGCATCTGATTGTAGGCATCGCATACTCCAATGGATCCCCGCGTTGGCGGCCGGGATCGCACCTCGGGTTCACGCGTGTCATAGTTTCCGCCCCTGGAATGGCAGCACCCATGACTATGCTCGTAGGGCCGGATAATTGCTGTTTCATACCGCACACGTACGCTCGCCATCACATTAGACGAGACCCATTCTTCGACGCTTTTCGAGCGTAGCGAATACGAAGAAGATGCGCGGTTTGTGTGCCCTTTGGAACAGACAGCTGAATTCTCAACGTGGTATCTCTAACTCTAAGGATCTTGGTTCCTTTTAGGGCTATTGCTGCTGCAGCCGTCCTCGATCTCAAAAGGGAGTTCCCAGCAAGGAGGGGGGATCGGATTCCTCGCCGCTGGGTCGGCCTGAACGCACGGCAGTCTACGACACTCATGTCATACGCTCTCACTTCCGTCTGGAGTCCGCTCAACCGCTTCCTCGAATGGTTTGGGAATCTCGGTCTTTTTGCGTGGCAGGTGCTGCGCGCCGCGGTGCGCCGCCCCTTTGAAGGTCGCGAGCTGATGCGTCAGCTCGACGAAATGGGCTCCAAATCGTTGCCGCTGGTGGCAATGGCGGGCGCCGCCATGGGCATCGTCCTGGCCTTGGAAAGCCGCAGCAGCCTGGCTCACTTCGGAGCCAAGTCCATGCTTCCCGCCGCTGTCGTCTACTCCATCATCCACGAAACGGGCCCTGTCGTTGTCGGCCTGGTTGTCAGCGGCAGGGTAGGGGCTGGCATCGGCGCTGAACTGGGGTCCATGAAGGTCACCGAGCAGATAGATGCCATCGAGGCCTCCGGCGTAAATCCCTACAAGTTTTTGGCCTTCACGCGCATTGTGGCTTGCATCCTGGTGCTTCCGCTTCTGACCCTCGCCGCCGACTTCTGCGGCCTGCTATTCGGTTGGATCACGGATACTCTGGTCGACCCGGTTTCCTTCCACAGATTCATCAATCAAGGTTTCGCCGGTGCCAGCTTTGGCGACTTCCTGGCCCCGACCTTCAGAACCGCAGTGTTCGGCCTGATCATCGGTGTGATCGGGTGTTTCCAGGGAATGCGAACCAAGGGTGGTACCGCGGGTGTGGGGCTCTCGGCAACCAGTTCGGTCGTGTTGTCGTCGCTCTTTGTCATTCTGGCCGACGTCATTTTGGTCAAATTGATCCTGGTGTTCTTTCCATGATCCATTCTGATCAAGAAGTCTTGCTTGCGGTGGACGAGAGCGCCGCCGCTCCGGCTATAGAAAGTTCCACGGGGAAACCTGACCTGCCAGCCGTGGTCCTGCGAGGCTTACATAAGTCGTTCGGCAGCCAAATCGTCTTTGACGGGATTGATCTGAGCGTGGGGACCGGCGAAACCTTGGCCGTGCTCGGACGCAGCGGCGCCGGTAAGAGCGTGCTGCTCAAGCTGATTATCGGCCTGCAAGAGCCAGACTCCGGCTCCATTCGCATCCACGGGCAGGAGATCACCTCCCTCGATCTCGACGCCATGAATGAGATCAGGAAGAAAATGGGGTTTTTATTCCAGCACGCGGCGCTGTACGACTCCCTGACCGTGGAACAGAACATTGCCTTCCCCTTGAAGCGCCATACAAGAATGACGGAATCGCAGCAGAGCCATCGCATCCAAGAACTCCTGGCGGGCGTGGGCATGGAAGGCGATCTCAAAAAAATGCCCAGCGATCTTTCCGGCGGCATGCAGAAGCGAGTAGGGCTGGCGCGCGCGCTGGCTCTCGAGCCGGGCATCCTATTGCTCGATGAGCCGACCGCGGGACTCGATCCCATCACCTCCGGTGAGATCAATGAGCTGATTCTCAAGTTGCAAGAGGAGCACGACATGGCATCCATTGTGGTCACTCACGACTTGCATAGCGCAAAGACCATCGCGGACCGCATAGCGCTGCTACACGAAGGAAATGTGCTGATCGAAGGCAGCTTCGCGGAGCTTGAGAAGAGCGATGACGAATTTGTCTCGGAATTTTTGAAGCGGGATTCATAGGGAGCATACATGTCAAGAGCGGCAAGGCTCGGAGCTTTTATCATTGTAACGCTGGCGATTCTGTCGGCGGGAATCTTCATCATCGGCAGCCAGCAGTACCTATTCACCACCACCTATCGATTGAAGGCGCAGTTCGTTACCGTAGCCGGCCTCGATCCCGGCGCGGACGTGCGGGTGGGCGGCGTGCACATCGGCACCGTGCGCCAAATCGAGCTGCCAAACCAGCCGGCCGGTAAAATCACCGTCCTGATGGATCTCCAGCGCTCGACGCACGCCATCATCAAGCAAGACTCGGTG
>Ga0210406_10001804_pt1 | contig 25300 bp, 20 predicted proteins | sample IncBWC30MmetaG_FD_155454 | JGI IMG/M metagenome (GOLD analysis project Ga0210406, IMG submission 155454) | Forest soil microbial communities from Barre Woods Harvard Forest LTER site, Petersham, Massachusetts, United States - Inc-BW-C-30-M | ecosystem: Environmental > Terrestrial > Soil >... | reverse complement strand
CCCGACTCATCATCCGCGCAGCAGCGATTATCGCGCCTTCGACCGCGCCGGTAGGGTAGTCTTCACGTTCGCCTTGATCGGAAGATTCGCGGGACGCATGGGTGGGCGCGTTGGAGCCGGTCGGGAGGCTGCGGGACGTGATCGGCCTGCGGGCGTGGCCTGCCGGGCGCCCATCTCCTTTTCCGAAAGCGCCAGTAGTTGTCGCATAATCTCGGCCTTTTCCCATTTTTCTGGCCGCTTGCGTTTTCTTCTTCCCAGCGGCGTCAGCAGGAACAGGGCAGCCGTCGCCAGTACTGCCAGGGCAATCATGACGGTGGGTGATATGCCAAACATGGTTCGGCTTCCTTGGACGAGTGGCGGAGTTCGGTCCTTCTGGGAAGCCATTTTCCAATGCGGGACATCCCGCGCGACAGGTTACCAAGGTCGCTGACCTCGGTCGTTACCGGCCAACGCAAGGTTCGACCGAACGCGTGGTCGGCATCCGGATTCTTGGCGTGGAAACGACAAAGCAATCGGGAGCCACGGTCAGCTTGATCGGAGACGCCGTCCTTTCTCACGGTAGAGTTGCAATTCTATCGGGCCGCTTGGTTCACAACTGGCGAGCCTACGAGTGCTCGCCGGCACTCTTCACTCAAAAACACTAGCCCCATCGCCCTCACAGGGGCGAAAAAGAAACAAGTTTCCGATAAGTCCGTTAAGTTATAAAGTGGCGACTTACTGGCCACCTTAACCTGTCAAATTTCGCTTGACTGTCTTGTGTTACAAGCGCACTATCCCAAGTTCCGGTGGGCGAACTACTTAGACCGCTGCCGGACAGGTGAGCAGCGCGGTCGGGAGTTCCCGCCCCTTCATTGCACGTACCGAGGTTGTTATGCGGCCCAGCCCTTCGTCTCTGCTTCGTCTTGGAGTGTCTCTGTGGTTCGTCTCCATTGTTTTCCTGTCGGTTGACGCGCAGGCGCAACGCGACTCCATCCCGACACCGGCCCCGAGGGTTACACAGGCGGTCGATGACGCGAAACTGACGACGCTGCGCGGGAATACTCATCCGCTTGCACTGGCAAGGTTCGATCGCGGTGCCGCGCCCGCCAACATGCCGCTGGTGCGGATGTTGCTGGTTCTCAAGCGCAGTCCCGAACAGGCTGGGGCACTCATCGCGTTGCTCGATCAGCAGCAAGACAAGTCCTCTCCCAACTACCACAAGTGGCTCAAGCCGGAAGAGTTCGGAGCGCGTTTTGGCCCCGCCGATTCAGACATCCAGGCGGTGACCGCGTGGCTGCAAACGCACGGATTCCAGATTGGCAAGGTCAGCAAAGGTCGCACCGTCATTGAATTCTCGGGCACGGTGGCAATGCTGCAGGAAGCCTTCCACACCGAGATGCACCGCTACCTGGTGAACGGAGACCCGCACTGGGCCAACGCCACGGATCCACAGATTCCGAGCGCGCTGGCCCCTGTAGTGGCAGGCGTATGGACACTGCACGACTTCTTCAAAAAGCCGACGCTGGTCATGTCAAAGGAAAATTTCCAGCTAGATCACGCCACAAGTTCCCTCCAGCCGCATGCGACCAACTCGAGTGGCCATCATTTCCTGAGCCCGGGCGACTTTGCGGTGATCTATGGCATCAACCCCGTCTATCAAGCTGGCATCAACGGGGCGGGAAGGACCATCGCCGTGGTGGGGCGAACCGACTTCAACATTGGCGACGTCCTTGACTTTCGGTCCGCTGTTGGGTTGATCCCGACAGCGCCTAACTTCGTGTGGGACGGTCCAGACCCAGGCAACCTAGGCGGAGGCGAGGAAGCAGAGGCCATCCTCGATACTACCTGGTCGGGCTCTGTCGCTCCCGGTGCCAATGTGCAGTTCGTAATCTCTTCCTCCACCGACACGACCGACGGCGTGGACCTGTCAGCGATCTACGTAGTGGATAACGACCTCGGCGATGTTATGACGGAAAGTTTCAGCATCTGCGAGCAACATGTGACCAGTAGTGAAATTTCTGGCTTCAGTTCGCTCGCACAGCAGGCTGCCGCCCAGGGAATTACATACATCGTGTCCACCGGCGATACGGGTTCTTCCGGGTGCGACGATCTCAGTGAGATCACGGCGACGGGGCCGCTTGCCGTCAATGCCCTCGCTTCCACACCCTTTACGGTCGCCGTCGGGGGCACGATCTTTAACGAGAATGGGAAGGATTCGACCTATTGGCGCACAAGCGGTCTGTTAAGCGCACTCAAATATATTCCCGAGAAAGTCTGGAATGAGAGCTGCACATCAGGCAGTTGTGGAAGCAATGCCAACATCGCAGCGGGAGGCGGCGGTCCCAGCACCGTCGTCCCCAAGCCGGCGTGGCAGGCGGGAACAAGCCTGCACATTCCGAACGACGGCTTCCGCGATTTGCCGGATGTTTCATTCAGCGCTGCCGGACACGACCCGTACCTGATTTGCTATGAAGGCTCCTGCTCGCAACAGGGCTTTCTCCTGGGGATTTCGGGCACTTCAGCATCCGCCCCGTCGTTTGCGGGAATTGTGGCTCTGCTGAATCAGAAAGTAGGGGGGCGCGTGGGCCTGGCCAATTACCTTCTCTATAGGCTCGCCGCCGGCCAGTCGCAATATCCCGCGCAATGCAACGGTTCGAGCACGTCTACATCTCCGAACGCGGCGTGCATATTCAACGACGTTACCAGCGGAAACAACGCTGTGCCCGGTCCGAGTCCGGCCACCCAGTACACGGCCGCCGCGGGATACGATCTGGCCACTGGCATCGGTTCCGTGAACGTCAACAATCTGCTGAACGCCTGGGCCGCGGCCACGTTCAATAGCACCCAGACCACGCTCGATATTAATCCCAAGACGATTACCCACGGCGCGAAAGTCACCGTCGACATTGGAGTAACTGCAACGTCCGGCACGCCCACCGGAACGGTCGCTCTTCTGGCCAATGCCGGCGCCCCCCCTCAAAGCGGATTGGGCATCGACCGGTTCGCTCTTAACGGCGGGCTCTCCTCATCCACAACGCAATTGCTGCCCGGCGGCACCAACATGATGATTACAGCCCACTATCCGGGCGATGCGACCTTCGCGGCCAGCGATTCGCCCGTCGTCTCAGTCACGGTCAATCCGGAGGGAAGCAACACAACCGTCAATGCTATTACAGTCGATTCGGGCGGGCACGCCATCCCCTTCACGAACGAACCTTACGGAACGTTCCTGTACCTCAGCGCCGATGTCGCGGGTAAATCAGGATTTGGTACTCCGACAGGAATGGTTAACTTTCTCGATAATGGATCGTTCATTGTCAGCAGCCCGTTGAACAGCAAGGGGAATGGCAACACTCCCAATGGGATTTTCAGTCTGTCGCCGGGATCGCACGCGATGACGGCGACGTATGCGGGGGATCTCAGCTTCAATCAGAGCACTTCGCCGGCAGCCGACTTCACGATCACAAAGGGAGCCACCACGACGTCCATTCAGGCGAGCGGTACCAAGTTTGCTTCGGGGGCACCGGTTCCCCTCACTGCCATCGTCGACACCACCAGCAATGGTAACCAGCCTTCTGGTTCGGTGGCCTTCTTCAGCGGGAGTACCCAGTTGCCGGGAACCGCGTTTGTGTCAGGTGGCGTGAACAACATCACGGGCTTCGCGCAGGGAACTGCCACCATGCAGGTTGTTCTACCGGATGGCACTGACAGCATCACTGCACAATATCTAGCCGATACGAACTACACTGCCTCGACATCCTCCGCGATCACCTTAACGGTCGCTCCCGATTTCAGCCTGGCCTTTACCGACACGGCCGGACCGGTCATGACCATTGCAGCGCCGGGAGGCTCGGGAACTCTGACCCTTGCTGTTACAGGGGGTGCCGGCTACAAGGGCACGGTGAACTTTACAGGTTGCACCCATTTGCCCTTGTCCACGAGTTGCACCTTTACTCCAGCGTCGGTGACCGGCAGCGGTTCAACGAAATTGACCTTTACCACCACGGCGCCGCGGAGCGCCTCGAACAGAACGGCTCCCAGTGTGTGGGCGGCGACTGGCGGATTTGCGCTCGCGGGAATTTTCGTCTTAGGTTTCGCGCCCCGCAAGCGCCGCTGGCCCTCGATCGTTGCTTTATTAATGATGGCCTGGGCCTTGAGCATGGTCGGATGTGGTGGAAGCAGCAGTGGAGGCGGCGGTGGTGGAACGCTCGGTACCCCACCCGGTACCTATATTGTGAATGCAAACGGAGCCGACGCGAACTTCAGCCATCCCGTCACGTTCACGGTCGTGGTTCAGTAGCAATTGAAGGACAGCTGCCCGCGTCCCGAACTACACCCTCGTATTGTGAATTGGCAGCCGCACGCGAAAACAGGTGTAGCCGGGGCGCGACACCACGCTGATGTTTCCGTGATGCTTGCGCACGATCCGGTAGACGGTATCCAGGCCCAGCCCCGTTCCTTCGCCCATCGGCTTGGTGGTGAAGAACGGATCGAAAATCTTGGTCTGGATCTCTGCCGGAATTCCTGATCCGTTATCTACGAACTCCACCAAGACATCTTCGCCCTCGCGCATGGTGCGGATGCGCAAGTCTCCCTTGCCTTTCATTGCGTCTGCCGCATTGTCGATAAGGTTCGTCCACACCTGGTTCAATTCGCTGCCGTAGGAAAAGATGCGCGGCAGGTTCGGATCAAAGTTCCTGACTACGTTTACTCCATGCTTGAGCTTGTGATTGAGCATGATCAGCGTGCTTTCGATTCCCTTGGCGATGTCGACTTCCTGCCGGGGAGCCTCGTCCATGAAGGAATATTCCTTGATGGCCTTTACCAGTTCCGAAATGCGGCACGAACTGTGTTCGATGTCAGTGAGCAGACGTGAGATCTCCAGCGTCGCTCCAAAACGCCGGATCACCGGCTTCATCACCGAGGGCGTAAATTTCTGGGAAAGTCGTTCCAGGTGTTCAACTTCCACCCCCGCCTCTGCGAGCACCGGCGCAACCTCCCACGCGTCATCGACGCCGTGCTCCTCAAGCCAGGTCTGGATTGTGGTTTGCTGATCGCTCAACTCGAGGGCATTCCGCGGAGGGGCCTTCGTCTGCCATTCCCGTGCCTTCGTCTCAATCATGCGCAGCGTCGCGCGCGCTTCGGGCGGAAGATTTTCCTGATCAATTGCAAAGCTGGCCTGCTCCCGTTTTTCGAAGATAGCTCGCAGCGTATTCGCGGCCCGGGCTGCGGCGGCCGCCGGGTTGTTCAACTCGTGTGCAAGGCCGGCCGATAGTTTCCCGAGGGAGGCGAGTTTCTCCCGCGCTTGGTCGAGCTTGGTGACCTCGCGCACGCGATCCGACAGGATGCCAACCAGTCGGGGCCCCAGCTCCGGGATGGTGTTCAGCATCTCCGGGAAAAGCGCTTTCGAAATGCGCGCCACCCGAAGATGACTCACGGCGCGCGCGGTAATGGTGTAGTGAGTCATGCGGGAGAAGGGCAGCATGCCGGTGACCATGCCGGCGCGAGCCGTGTACACCGGAGCATCCGGCCCGGCGCTTTCCCGGCGCCCGTCCGTCTCGCCTTCGAGGTAAATCACCATCGATTCGGCAGGCTCATTTTCGCGAATCACGATTTCTCCCGCCTCGGCTGTCTCAACAGATGCGTGGTCAGCGAGCCAGCCTAGCTTCTCGTCAGAGAGATCTGCGAAAATGGGGATGTTGCGAAGTTCCTTGACCAGTTCCGTATTCATTCTGGAGATCAGATTCTTCCTGAATTGCCTCGGGTTCAGAAATTGCAGCGTACACCGCACAGGCGCGCGCCGCTCCCCGAATGGGTGCCTTCCCCTGTGAGATAATTTCCTGTTGACCAACCCATCAAGGAACTGACATGGCGCACGAAGTTTTTTGTGTAAAGCTGAAGAAACAGTTGCCCGGACTCGACGAGCCGCCCTTTGACACCGAACTCGGCCAGAAGATCTACGACAACGTGTCGCAGGAAGCCTGGCACCAGTGGACTGAATTCTGCAAGATGGTGCTGAACGAGTACCGTCTCAACCCCGCCCGCCGCGAAGACCAGGAAGTCATCGTCCGCCACATGGAGCAGTTCTTCTTCGGCGAAGGAGCGGTCGCGCCCAAGGAATACGTGCCCCCGACGCACTAGTCCTCCCCTGTATCGGAACCACGGCCGCTGCAACCAGGCAGTGGCCTTTGCTCTCAGGGAAGCGAATCGTACAGTGCCGCCACGGCTTCCGCTTTCCACACCGCACCCAGTTCCAGCGCCTGGTTCTCCTCGGAATAAACACCAAGAAATCTGGTCACGCTTCCGGTATGCGAAACTCCGGACTTGCTCTGGTAGTTGCCGAAGCGCCGGGCATACACGGGTGATCCCGACATACCGGAGCGCGCGGTTGCGTCCACAAGAAACTTGGCTTTTCCCCCGTAGTTGATGTCGAGATCGCTGGCGATCGTGCCTGATTTCCAGATGGGCAGGCCCCCTCCTTGCGTTTCACCGAAAGGGAAGCCGACGATATTGACCGGGTCGCCAGGAGCCAGTTCAACGTCGCTATTCCTCAGCGACAGATCCAGCGGATAGAACTCTACGCCTGAAATGTTTTTCAACGGCAGCGCGATCAGGTCGGCAGACGCGCCCAGCGTGGGATGCTCGAGCCAGCGGTGATGCTTGTTCTCGTCGTACAGGGTCTCTTCCACCCAGAACCAGTCCCCGAGATGACCAGCTGTGTTGTGGAGAACCTTGAGCTTGTCGGCACAGATCCAACCGCCAACGTCGTCCGTGCTCGTATCTTCCGCGCAACTCAGAACTACGTGCCGATTTGTGACGAGGTAATAGTTCTGATTTTTCTGAAGCACGAAGCCAGTGGCGCGGCCGATGGAGGTATCACCGTGGAATACAGCAACGGCGAGAGAGGTGACGGAAAGCCGGTCAATCGTCTGACTGTTCTGGGCGGCTGCGAAAGCCGTACAAGCGCACAAAAGCAGTTGCGCGGCAAACTTCCCCAAAAGGCGACCTCCAAGTCGGCAGATGCTGGTTGTGATATTGCAGCAAAAGATCGTTCCCGCCAATCCGAAAATAACAGCTGCGCTGCCACGAAGCCGCGAAGCTCCTGCGGATTTTGCTAGTAAACCCGGATCGAGGAAATCCGATCGTTCCAGCTATGTCCGGGCTGCACCTGGTAGCTCTGCAGGTTGCTTACGTCGTCGCGAATCTCCAGGCTCGCACCCCGGAAGCCCGAGTCCTGATACACGATCGCGGTGGAGCGCCCGTAGATGCGGACCGAGGAAATCCGGTCACTGAATCCTGGCGGAACCTGCTGCATGCGATCGCCTCTCTGCACACAGAATTTCTCGCCGCGGAAGTTTTCGTCCTTGAAGAAGCATGCCCCGTCACGGTCCCAGTCGCCCGCATCGCGCAACGAAGCAACTTCGACGGAGGATACGCGGTCGTTCCAGCTGTGCCCGGGTTGCACCTGATACTTCTGGAGATTGGCTACATCGTTTCGCACCCGGAAACTCGGGCCCTCGAAGTCGCGCCCCTGGTAAATGGTGACCTCTGTCCGGCCAAAAACACGAACCGAGGAAATGCGGTCGTTGAAGCCGGAAGGCACCTGAGCCATGCGCTCGCCCGCGCGGACGCAGAACTTCTCGCCCCCGAAGTCGGCGTCCCTGTAGAAGCAGGCACCGTTGCGGTACTGGTCACCGCGGTCCCGATCTCGATCATGGTCGTAACGGTCCTGGTCACGATCGCGGTCGTTGCGATCTTGCGCAGCCAGGCCTCCGCTGCTGCAAACCACCGCTATGACAAGCAGGAAAAAAGCGAGTGACATGCGGGAAAGATTCAAGGTTCGCCTCCTGAGCGAAGTGGGCTGATTTTTTCCTGTGAATCGAAATCATAATCCAGGCTGCATGTTTCTGCTCTGCCCCGTATCGTGAACCATATCGAGCAATGTTCCTGATGTTCAAGAGGTTGAACTCCCCGTTCCCGCCATCCCCGCGTTTACGGCGTCCAATAGGGCCTTAAGGGGATATTCACACAATCTTAACCAATGGTTAACCGAAGTGTAACAGGTCACTACTACCGTCCTCGGGGTAGAAACGCGGACGGTCTCGTCAGCTCCGCGAAGACTGCCTTGTGGGAGGAAGAGTGACTGACATGAAACGAAAGCTTGCCACCCTGAGTCTGTTGGCGATTTCGCTGGCCGGAACGGCATTTGCCGGCGAGGGAGCCGTACCGAAAGGCGTTCCACGACTCAATCACGTGTTCGTGATCATGATGGAAAACCACGGCTACAGCCAGATCGTAAACAACCCGAACGCACCGTTCATCAATCGCTATGCCCAAACTGCCAACCGGGCGACCAATTATTTCGCGATTGCACATCCAAGCCTTACGAACTATCTGGAAGTCGTCGGCGGATCAAATTTTGGTGTCCTCAGCGACAACGACCCTGACTTCCACAACAGCAGTTGTCTGCCGAACCTGGCGACCGCCACTGCCAACACCGACAATCCCGCGAGCTCGAGCATCTGTCCGATCGCTGGAACGGGGAGCGACGCCGCGACCCCGGCACTCGACCTGATCAACGAAACGCAAGGCCCCCCGGGAGAAGTCAACATTGACGGCACCCGGTCCATCGATGCAGCTTCGGGTATCTCCGGGAAAACCATCGCAGACCAATTGGCCGAGGCGCACAAGAGCTACAAGAGCTATCAGGAAAGCTTGCCGGTTAGTGGCGCCGATCTGGTGACCTACAGCGATGGAGCCTTCACCAACCTCACCGATTTCAGCGCGATCCTGCCGGCTCTGAATCCGCCGCTCTCGCAGGGCGACGTGGTGAAGCAGTATGCCGCCAAGCACAACCCGTTTGTGTATTTCCGCAGCACGCAGGAAGGCACCAATCGCAGGAATACCCTGAGGAATTCGGTCGGCTTTGAGCAACTCTATGCTGATCTGGGATCTGGCGATGTGCCCGCTTTGTCCTTTATTGCTCCGAACCAGTGCAACGATCAGCACGGACGTGGCAATGCTGGAGCCTTCTGCAATTTCGACCCTATTACCGATGGAAGCCAGTCAGGTTTGAACCCGGCTCTCATCTATCAGGGCGACGTCACTGTGGAGAAGCTGGTCACTGCCATCCACAACTCTCCTGCGTGGCGCGAGGGCCGAAACGCGATCGTGCTGTTGTGGGACGAGAACGACTACAGCCTTGCTCCGAATATCAACCAGGTGCTGCTCACGGTCGACACTAACTATGGGTCGCGGGGTGTCCAGAGCCGGCAGTTCTATACGCACTTTTCGCTGCTCAAGTCTCTGGAGTCGGGGCTTAGTCTGCCTTGCCTCAATCACGCTTGTGACTCGAGCGTGAACGTCATGTCCGACTTGTTCCATGGACGTGGCGGCGACTAGCCGAACTTGCGACCCTAACCTTGCCGCAACGGCAGGCCCGTTCTCCGAGAGGAAGCGGGCTTTGTCTTGTGGGCGGAACATTGGCAGGCTGGATCCGAGGCGGTTAACTCGCCGGAATTATTCCGAAAAAACAAAGCGCCCCTGACTCGCATGAGTCACGGGACGCCCGTTAAACAGCCCTCCCCCAAGTGCTGCTCGAGGACTACTGTACGTTTTCGCCCGGTCTCCGGGAATGGCACCAATGGGCTATTCCGTGGCCCGAAAGCGTATCCGAAGAAAGTCAGACATTTCGGGTAAATCCCGCTAAAATCGTGGGTTTTCCGCGAGCGTACAGGTGCTTCCGTAACCTGCCTCATTACGAGTGCGCGTGCGATATTCAGCATGGCGATTGCGCCAAGACCCACCGCTATCACGGACCTCCGACGGGGAGCGCGGGCGAAAATCAAGGAAGGTCTAATTACATGCTGCAGCCACCGGAAAACAAGAATGCGGTACCAGCGTCGAATGCCAATACCTATACCCCTGTAAAGACCTCAAGTGCACCCATGGAGCAGGCGACGATCGGCCGCTCGCTGGTCATCAAAGGCGACATCAGCGGAGCGGAATCGCTCTTCGTTGACGGCCGCATCGAAGGCACCGTCAACATTCCCGAACATCGCGTGACCGTGGGCCGCAATGGCGTGGTTACCGCCGACGTCAACGCCCGCGAAGTCGTGATCATGGGCAAGGTGCAGGGCAACATCATCTGCAGCGATCGCCTCGACATCCGCAGCGAAGGTACCGTTACCGGCGACGTGGTGGTGCAGCGCATCAGCGTCGAAGATGGCGCCATCCTCAAAGGCAGCGTGCAGGTGCAGGCGGCCGGCGAGCAGAAGAACAAGCAGAATCAACAGTCCCGGCAATCGGACGCAAAACCGAACGGCGATGCCTCCAAAGCGGCAGCCGCTTCAGCCGGAGCATAAGTTCGTAGCAAGATTTCGCCAGCCAAAAAGAAGGGCACGAGCGATCGTGCCCTTCTTTCATTTTCCGTTATGAAAGCGGTTACTTCTTTTCCGCTATCGGTTTGAGGTCGAGCGCCGCCGAATTCATGCAATAACGCAGTCCGCTGGGCGCCGGACCATCTTCAAAAACGTGACCCAGGTGAGCCCCACAATGCGCGCACCGCGCTTCCACGCGAACCATGCCGTGGCTGCTGTCGGTGTGCTCTTCCACGTTCGTCGGGTCAATCGGAGCGTAGAAACTCGGCCACCCTGTGCCGGAATCAAACTTCGTTTCCGACGTAAACAGCGCCGCTCCGCATCCGACGCAGTGGTATGTCCCCGCCTCTTTGGTCTTCCAATACTTCCCGGTGAAGGGCATCTCGGTGCCCGCTTCGCGAGTCACGTGATACTGCTCGGGCGTCAACTGCGCGCGCCATTCGTCCTTGGTCTTCGTAATTCTAGAAGTCGAAATTGCTTCTTTGTGTGCCATAGACAGTCTTTCTCCAATCCGTAGATATTCTCCCATTTGATGCCCGAAACCCAAGAAAGTGACAGTGCAATCAGCACTTTGGAACTGCCGACCAACATGTGACCTATGCCACAAAGCGCTGTGACAGTTAACCTTCGCGCTTGGTTCTCTAAGAGCTAACCTACCAATACATTAGTTTTCCCAAGAGGACTGGCGTCGATGGGGGATTTGAGTGCGCATTTTTCGCGTAAAGAACTGAGTTGTCGTTGTTGTGGTCGTTTGCAGATCGACTCGCGCCTGTTGGAGGGGCTTGAGAGGTTGCGATCGCTCGCAGGACGGCCCGTGCTCGTGCACGCAGGATAGCGGTGTGCTCGACACAACCAGGCGGTGGGTGGCGTGCCGCACAGCGAGCATCTGGAAGGCTTGGCGGCTGATGTAAGCCTGCCGGGCATGTCGCTCCGAAGAATGTATGAGCTCGCCGTGGAAGTTCCGCAGTTCGCGGGGGGAGGCATCGGCGTGTATGACGGAAACTTCCTGCATGTAGACGTGCGTGACCAGAGGGCGCGATGGGCAAGGAGCAATGGACGGTATGTTGGAATCGCAGAGTTGGTACGGGAACCCCAACTCCTCGCCCAGGGAGAACCTGCGGATCGCTCCGGCTAACGCAATTGGACCCTGGCACGTTTGAGTTGTCTGGCTAGACGCCTTCACCGATTTTTCGGTACTGACTGCCGAAGAACAGTAGGGGCTTGCCGTCTCGCACCACAACTTCCTCGACTTCGGCGATGAAGATCGTATGATCGCCGGCGTCCTGCGCCGAGTGCAGCCGGCATTCGAGGTAGGCGAGCGCGCCGTGCAGGACAGGAGTGCCATGACGGGTGTGCTCGAACCTTGCGCCCGCCTCCTCGGCGGCGCGGTCGTGCGCGCGAGCCGGGCGGGCGTAGTATTCCGAGATCGTGCGCTGATCCTCCGCCAGAACGTTCACACCAAAACGCTTTTTGGCATGTAGATGCGCGTGCGTGCGGGCTCGCTGGTCCACGCACACGAGCACCAGCATCGGGTCGAGCGAGACCGAAGCAAAAGCATTGGCGGTCATTCCGTGGACTTCGCCGTCTGAGTCCAATGTAATGACGGTGATCCCGGTCGCAAAGGACCCCAATGCTCTGCGAAACTCTGCCTGGCTGACGCTCATTGCAGCAAATTTGCCTCTCGTCGACCGATAAAGTTAACACGTTGCCCGTGACGCAAGATGTCGCCCGTCGTGATAGGGCGGTTTCATCGATGCGCGCTAACGGCGGTGTCCAAATCGCCTTGATACCGCTTTCATGTATCATTCTTCTACCCGGGCTTTTTCGGGGTGAGTCAACCTGCATAGGGAACCTGACGCATCTTGAGCCCCGCCACTTATCCCATACCGCAGTCTCGCACTCTGGCTGAGTCTCTCGCCGGCGTGCGCTGCGGAGAGTCCCTGTCGCGCGAAACAGCCTGCCAGTTTCTCGGCTCCACCGACGAATTCCTTCCTCAGTTGCTCGAAGCGGCGCGCTCGGCCAAGGAACGATTCAAGCCCGGCATCATCACGTACTCACGCAAAGTCTTTCTGCCTCTGACGAACCTCTGTCGCGACTATTGCGGCTATTGTGTTTTTCGCAAGGATCCCGGGGATGCGGGTGCGCATACCATGACGCCCGACGAAGTGTTGAAGGTGGCGCATCAGGGCGAGGCGCTGGGATGTACGGAAGCCTTATTCAGCCTGGGCGACAAGCCGGAGTTGTTGTTTCCGAAGATGCGCGAGACGTTGCGCCATCTTGGCTATCAATCAACGCTTCAGTATCTGGAAGCGATGTGCGACTTGGTCCTGCGGGAAACCAGGCTCTTGCCGCACCCCAATCCGGGATTGCTGAGTGCGCCATGGATCCGCCGCCTGGCGGCAGTCTCTCCAAGCATGGGCCTGATGCTCGAGTCCACAAATGCCGACCTACTCGCGAGCGGCCGCGCCCACGACAATGCACCCGACAAACTCCCTGCAAAACGCTTGCGCGTGATCGACGAAGCGGGCAAGCAGAAGGTGCCGTTCACAACCGGGTTGCTGATCGGCATCGGCGAGAGCCTCGACGATCGCGTCGACACTTTGCTGGCCATCCGGGCGCTACACGAGAAATATGGGCACGTGCAGGAAGTCATCGTTCAGAATTTCCGTGTGAAGCCCGGCATCCCGATGCAGCACTGGCAGGAGCCCGCCCTCGGCGACATGCTGCGCACGGTGGCAGTGGCGCGCTTGCTCATGCCGAACATGAACATTCAAGCGCCCCCCAATCTCTCGGCTCCCTTCTACGATGAGTTGCTCGAGGCCGGAATCAACGACTGGGGCGGAGTCTCGCCCCTGACTCCCGATTTCATTAATCCGGAAAAACCCTGGCCGCATCTTGAACAACTTCGCCAGCAGACAGAGAGTCGGGGCTTCAAACTCGAGCAACGCCTTCCCGTGTATCCGGAATTCCTGCCGTTGGTCGAGGCGCGGCCGGGTTTGGTGGCAGATCGTGTTCGTGCTGCGTCCGACTCTCGTGGCTATTCCCGGAGGGCCGCGTGATTACGGTGCTGACGGGCGGCACCGGAGGCGCGAAGTTCGTGGACGGCCTACGGCAAGTGGTCCCGGCCGAGGAACTCACGCTCATTGTCAACACCGGCGACGATCTGCTCTGGTGGGGACTCTACGTTTCTCCCGACATCGATTCGATCACCTACGTGCTCTCAGGCATGCTGAGCCGCGAACGGGGCTGGGGGGTGAAGGGCGACACCTTCTTTTGTCTGCAGCACATGGGGCAGCTTGGGCAGCCAATCTGGTTCCACGCCGGCGATCGCGATCTCGCGGTACACATCCTGCGCTCGAAGCTGCTCGCGGAAGGCAAGACGCTGTCCGAGGTCACCGCCGAAATCTGCGAAAAGCTCGGCGTGAAGGCGCACATCCTGCCGATGAGCAACTCACGGGTGGAAACGCGCGTGGGCACGCCACTCGGTGAGCTAAGCTTCGAAGAATATTTTGTGCAACGTTGGTATCAGGACCCGGTAGAATCCATCCGCTTTGCCGGGGCGGCTGATGCTGAGCCGGCGCCCGGCGTTCTGGAGGCGATCGTGAACGCAAACATTGTGCTGCTGGCTCCGAGCAACCCTGTCACCAGCATCGGGCCAATTCTCGCCGTTCCCGGCGTTCGCGAAGCGCTTCACAAAACCAAGGCGAGGATCGCCGCGGTCAGTCCCATCGTTGCGGGGGAGGCTGTTGCCGGCCCGGCAGGAATCCTGATGGCTTCACAGGGATTACCGGTTTCGGTCGCGGGCGTGGCACACGCCTATCACGACTTTCTGGATATGCTCGTAATTGACACACGCGACGCGCAATCGGTCGATGAACTCGCGAAATCGGGCCTGCGCGTGCACGTCGCCAAAACTATCATGCGCACATCGGAAGACAAGGCCGACCTGGCAGCCGCGGTGCTCGCAGCGGTCCGCGGTGAGAACGCCGTTGTGGCGGAGCCTGATCGCGTATGATCCTGATCCCCGTCAAGAATTTGAAAGAGGCGAAGCAACGGCTGTCCCCCGCGCTCGATCAGCCCCAGCGAACCGAGCTTGCGCGCGCCATGCTGCAAGACGTGGTCGATGCGGTCGTCTCCTGGAAGCATCGGCCCGCGGTCGCAATGGTGACGTGCGACTCGTTTGCCCTGTCTCTGGCGTGCAAATACGGATTCGAGGTAATCGCCGATCATCGCAACAGCGGAGAGACGGACGCGATCGAAATGGCAACGCGCGTCTGCGAAGCACGCGAGCTCGACACCCTGGTCATCCCCGGTGACATTCCATTGGTTCAAGGCTGGGAACTGCAGGCCATTTACGATGCCGCGCCTGAAATTGGTACCGTACTCGTTCCCGCGGGAGATAATCGCGGAACGAATGCTGTGCTGCGCCGACCGGCTGCTCTGTTTCCCCTGCGATTCGGGAATGACAGCTTCAAGCCGCATTTTGCGGCCGCGAAGGCGACAGGACGGCCCTGCATCATTCTTCCCCTGCGCGGTCCGGCGGTGGATGTGGATGACCCCAGCGATCTCCAGAGACTTATCCATCTACCCGGCGAGACGCGAGCGCAACGACTGGCCCGCAGCTGGAATCTCCGCGACTATCCCATGGCTGTGAACGAGTAGCTTCATGAGGGAACTCCGGATCATTCCGGTTACATTGTCCTCAGAAGTCCGGCCCAACGACTCACTCGCCTCGAAATTGATTGCGGCTCTCAGGCGCCGGCGCGTGTCGCTTTTGAAGGGCGACATCCTGGTTGTGAAGCACAAGGTCGTTTCCAAAGCAGAGGGACGGATGGTTCGCCTGGATAGAGTGAAAACCACTGCCGCATCCCGTGCATGGGGCAAGCGCTACAAAGTCGATGCGCGCGTGATCGAACTTGCTTTGCGCGAAAGCGCAATCATTATTCGGCGCAAGAAGGGAGTGCTGATCACCGAAACCCGCCACGGTTTCATCTGCGCAAACAGTGGGATCGATGTCTCCAATGTAGATGGTGGAGAACACGCGTTGCTGCTTCCCGAAGATCCCGACCGCTCCGCGCGCAAGCTGCATGGCGAACTGCGCAAGCTGACGGGGCATTCGATTCCAGTCATCATCAGCGACAGCTTCGGGCGAGCCTGGCGCGAGGGCTTAACTGAGGCCGCCATCGGCGTTGCCGGTATGCATGCCCTTCACGACTACCGAGGACACCGTGACCCGCATGGTTACCCGCTGCGCGTTACCATTGATGCTGTAGCCGATGAACTGGCGTGCGCTGCCGGACTTTTGTCGAGCAAGCTAACTCGCACTCCGTTTGTTATCATTCGAGGATTCCCGTACCGCCCCGGACGCGGAAGCTTTCGTTCCCTTCTTCGTCCCGCGGAGCAGGATCTGTTTCGTTAGGAGGATGTCGTGGCACGAGCACTCGCGCATTCGGAATTGGAGAACTTTCCTTCTCTCGAATGGATGGACATCGAGCCAAGGCTGTCGCCCGCGATTCGCGAAGTTCTCGAAATCGCTCTCACCCGGCAAGAGGGAACTTCGCTCTCAAAAGAGCAGTCGCTTGCACTCGCGAATTGTGAAGGCGACGACCTGCTGGGCCTGCTGCTGGCGGCCGATGGACTGCGTGCCGAGCTTTCCGGCAACCTGGTGACTTACGTCGTCAACCGCAACATCAACTTCACCAATATCTGTTTTGTGGGTTGCAAGTTTTGTGCCTTCAGTCGCGGCCCTCGCGAACACGACACATATTTCCTGACCCCTGAGCAGGTGGCCGATAAGGCGAGGGAAGCGTGGCAACTGGGCGCCACTGAAGTCTGCATTCAGGGCGGGCTGCCGCACGATCTTCCTCCGTTCTACTACCGCGACGTCCTGCGTGCGGTGAAGCACGCTCTGCCTCGTATGCACTGCCACGCTTTTTCTCCCATGGAGATCGTCTACGGCGTGGAACTCACGAACATGCCAGTGCGGGATTACCTGCTGATGCTCCGCGACAATGGCCTCGATACTCTGCCGGGCACGGCAGCCGAAATTCTCGACGACCAGGTGCGCAACATTCTTTCGCGCAACAAACTTTCTACCAGCCAGTGGCGCGAAGTTATCACGACGGCTCATCAACTCGGCATTCGATCAACCTCCACGCTGATGTATGGGCATGTGGAGAGCACGGAGCACTGGGTCAACCAGCTTCTGCTGCTTCGCGAAATCCAGCAACAGACCGGAGGCTTCACCGAATTTGTTCCGCTCGGGTTTGTGCATCAGAACACATTGTTGTTCCAGCAAGGGCTCGCGCGCTCCGGTCCGACGCTGGCCGAGCACCTTAAGATACATGCCCTGGCTCGGATCATGCTCGCGGGCGCGATCAACAACATCCAGGTCTCCTGGGTGAAACTGAACCGCAATCTCTCGCAACTCTGTCTGCACGCCGGAGCCAACGATTACGGCGGCACGCTGATGGAAGAAAACATTTCTCGTGAAGCGGGGGCGACGGCAGGCCAATACACCAGCCCCGAGCAATTCCAGGCTTTGATTCTGGAAGCGGGCCGCATCCCCGCGGAACGCAACACGACCTATTCCCGCCTGCACATCAAAACGCAGGTTGAGGCTCTGACCAGCGAACACGCGATGATTCCGGAGTTTGCTTGAGCCGGGCGATCGCGATCCTGGGAGGTACCGGCCCCGCCGGGATGGGCCTCGCATTGCGCTGGGCGCGCGCTGGAGAGTCCATCATCATCGGATCGCGCAACGCAGACCGTGCACGCGATGCAGCAGGTAAGATCAGCGAAGCGGTTGGTCCGGCCGCACTAGTAACCGGGGACACCAACGCCAACGCCTGCGCCTCCACTGACCTTCTCGCGCTAACCGTGCCCTTCGAGGGCCAGGCTACACTGCTTAAAGAACTCAAGCCGTCTTTCAAACCTGGCAGCATCCTGATGGATGCCACCGTTCCCCTTGCCAGCGCAGTCGGCGGCCGCGCCACTCGTACACTCGGCGTCTGGCAAGGATCTGCCGCTCAGCAGACCGCCGAACTCGTACCCAAGGGCGTGACTGTGGTCGCAGCCTTTCAAAACTGTTCTGCCGAAGTGATGAACGGCGACGGCCCGGTCGAATGCGACGTGATCGTCTGCAGCGACGACCCGACCGCCATTCAGACCGTCTGCGAGTTGGCGGCAAAAATTCCGGGTGTGCGCGCGCTTGACGGCGGAAAGTTGGAGAATGCACGCATCGTGGAGCAGATCACCGCGTTGCTGGTCGGACTCAATATTCGCCACAAGGGGCATGGCGGCATTCGTATTACGGGTTTGCCGACGTCGTCGTACCGCTCGTCCCAGTAAACGTGTCAACGCTCTCACGCGGAAATTTCGGCGCCCTCTGTCGCTTCGCATCATCTTAGATTTCACCGCTAGCGCTGTCGTCTCGAAAGCAAGGCTCGCCTATGAGCACAGGCACACAGAACGGCACGGTCATCGAGATGCGAAATGTCGCCTATCGTTTTCCCGGTGGCCCTTCATTGCTAAATGACCTGAATCTGCAAGTGCGTCGCGGTGAGACCCTGATGCTGCTCGGCCGCAGCGGCTCCGGAAAAACAACAACTCTCAAGCTGATCAACGATCTGCTCTCCCCGACTGAGGGCGACGTCATCGTCGACGGCCGCGCCACCCGCGATTGGGACCGCATTCGCCTGCGCCGCGGTATCGGATACTGTATTCAAGAAGCGGGTCTCTTTCCGCACTTCACGGTCGAACGCAACATTGGCCTCGTGCCAACCATCGAAAACTGGGAACTCGATCGCATCCGCAAGCGGGTGGCGGAACTCCTGCAACTCGTGGGCTTGGATCCCTCCCTCGCATCGCGCTCTCCGAAAGAACTCTCCGGAGGCCAGCGCCAACGTGTTGGCGTCGCGCGCGCGTTGGCCGCCGACCCACCCATTCTTCTTATGGACGAGCCTTTTGGCGCGCTTGACGCCATTACCCGCGCGGAATTGCAGAAGGAGTTTCTCGCACTGCAACAGCGCTTGCAGAAGACGGTCGTCTTTGTGACGCACGATCTGCGTGAGGCGCTCTTTCTGGGAACGCGCATCGCGCTGATGGAAGGGGGCCGTCTGGTTGCTGCACTATCACCATCAGAATTCATGAAATCGCAAGACCCGCTGGTCCAGGAATATCTCGAAGCATTCGAAATGCCCACACCAGAAAAAAGAGCCTCTGCATGAACGTGTTTCAGTACATCGTGCAAAATCACGGCGAGGTGTTCGAAGCGACGGGCTGGCATCTCGGGATGGTCGTCGCCTCTACATTGTTCGCCGTGCTGATTGGTATCCCACTCGGGATTTTGATCAGCCGCCGTCCAGGCTGGAACAAGGCGGTGCTGGGCACGGCCAATGTCATCCAGACCATTCCGAGCCTCGCGTTGTTTGCATTCTTGCTGCCGGTGCCTTGGATTGGCGCGCGCTCAGGGCGTCTCGCAATTCTGGCCCTCACGCTCTATGCCTTGTTGCCACTGATTCGCAATACGTACGCTGGCATGAAAGGTGTAGATCCTGCGATCGTTGAAGCGGGCCGCGGCATGGGCATGACGGATCGTCAGTTGCTGTTTAGCGTCGAGTTGCCGCTTGCCTTGGGATTCATCATTGCGGGTGTTCGGGTCGCTGCCGTGATCTCTGTTGGGCTCGCAACCATCGCTGCGGCGCTGGGCGCTGGTGGCCTGGGAGAATACATTTTCCGTGGCATCGGCATGTACGACAACCAGCTCATTCTCGTCGGCGCAATCCCCGCCGCCGCACTGGCGTTGCTCGTCGACGCAACGCTGGGCTGGGTCGAACGCCGTCTGCGTGCGATCTAGAACTCGCAGTTGGATTTGCTCCTTTACCTTATGTCGCCAAAGAGGTTTCTGTTCCTCGCTTTGCTGTTGATGCTGGTGGCGTGCGGTCCACCGCGCGAGAGCCGCATCGTCATCGGGTCGAAGAACTTCACGGAGCAGGCGATTTTGGGAGAGATCTTTGCGCAGCGATTGGAAGCGAAGACCAATCTGCACATAGAGCGTCGCTTCTATCTCGCGGGTAGCTTCATCTGCCACCAGGCAATTTTGGCCGGACGAATCGATATCTACCCCGAATACACCGGCACAGCATTGACGGCAATTCTGAAAGAGAAGCCCGAAGGCTCGCGCCAGGCTGTATACGACCGCGTGAAAGCAGAATACGCAAGGCGCTTCGATCTCACCCTCGGTCCGCCCCTCGGCTTCGACGACACATTTGCCATAGTGATTCGCGGCGAAGATGCCCGCCGCCTCCAACTCCAAACGATTTCGCAGGCAGCGGTGTATACGCCGCAATGGCGGCCGGGATTCGGTTACGAATTCATGGAACGGTCGGATGGCTACAAGGGACTCGCAGCCACGTACGGCCTGCGATTCGCCGCAGCTCCCCGGATCATGGATCTTGGATTGCTGACCCGCGCTCTGAAAACAAAACAGATCGATCTCATCGCCAGCAACACCACCGACGGTTTGATCCCCGCTCTGGATCTGTTCGTGCTTCAGGATGATCGCAACTACTTCCCACCCTATGAGGCAGTAGCCGTGATGCGTCAGGAAACAGTTTCGCGCCATCCCGAAGTCGCACGGGCCCTTGCTGAGCTGGCAGGAAAAATCTCCGACCAGGACATGCGGCAACTGAACTATGCGGTCGATGGAAATCATCGCGACATCAAAGAAGTGGTTCGCGAATTTCTGCAAACAAAGGGTCTGCAGTAAGGCAAGTTTGCCATTTGCACACTTCGATGCGAACAACCTAACCGAATACAATTGTTCACCTGATGCCGAATCAAGACCTGGACGCGACCTGGAAATATCACAACGGCACCAAGCACTCCTATCTCAGCCTGCGCGCTCATCCCCATTTCCTCGATTGGGAGAACAAACCGCTACTCTTCAAGATTTATCCAACCTTGGAAGTAACACGCCTTCCCAAAGACTTCCGCCAGACCGGAGTCTCGACCCTTTCGGCCATCGCGAGCCCCGGCATCGCGGCCCGGGGTAAGAAGATCCCAAATCTTGAGGACATCGCGCAGCTTCTATTTTTCTCCGCGGGCGTGACGCGCAGCAAGAAGTTTCCTGGAGGTGAGACGTTCTTTCGGGCCGCGGCCTGCACCGGGGCCCTCTACGAGATTGAGCTATATCTGGTGTGTGAGGATCTGCCAGATTTGCCGGCGGGCGTCTATCACTTCGGTGCTGCGGAGTTCGGCCTTCGGCAGTTGCGTGCCGGTGATTATCGAAAGGTTCTGCTGGATGCGACCGCCGCCGAGAAAGCAGTCGCGCACGCGCCCCTCATTATTATTTGCACCGGAACTTACTGGCGTAACGCGTGGAAGTATCGATCGCGCACGTACCGGCACTTCGGATGGGACAACGGCACCATTCTCGCGAATGCTCTCGCCATGAGTACTGCATTAGGTCTGCCCGCCAGAATCATTGCGGGATTCGTGGATCAGCAGGTGAATGGCCTGCTCGATTTGGATGTGCGCAAGGAAGTCGCATTCTCGTTGCTCGCCGTGGGCTCCACAAAGTCTCGTCCGCCCACGGCAAAGGAAATCACGCCCCTGCAGCTGCCGGCCGTGGCCTACTCGAAGGAAGAAATCGAGTATCCCGCCATGCGCCAGATGCACGAAGCATCGAGTCTCATTGAGTCAAAGCAAGTTAAGTCATGGCGAGAGAGCGCACCGAAAACCACTGTGCGCGATGCACGCGCCAGGCTCTTCGACTTGAAGCCGCTTACGAAAGATGCGCTGCCGTCCGACTCCGTGGAACAAGTCATCCAACGCCGGGGCTCAGCTCGAAAGTTCGCGCGCCAATCGATCTCGTTCACCCAGTTGAGTACCCTGCTGGATTACGCGACGCGGGACATTCCGGCGGATTTTCTCAAGAAATCCGGAAAGCTCCTGAACGATCTCTATCTGATTATTCACAACGTTGAGGGTCTGCCGCCTGGCGCGTACTTCTTCCATCGCGAGAAGAAACACCTGGAACTTTTAAAGGAGGGAGACTTTCGCGATCGCGCGGGCTATCTGGGCCTGGAACAGGAACTCCCGGCCGATGCGAGTGTGGACTTCTTCTTCCTTGCGGATCTTTCGAAGATTGTCAGTGTATTCGGAAATCGCGGATACCGCGCGGCACAACTCGAGGCGGGGACTGTCGGCGGAAGAATGTATCTGGCCGCATACGCACAGAAATTCGGCGCGACCGGCCTTACCTTTTACGACGATGACGTGGTCAACTTTTTCGCGCCACACGCAAAAGGCATGAGCGCGATATTTCTTGTCGCGTGCGGACACAGTACCAAAGCTTAGATGCGCGTGCCGCGATGATAGTTGCAGATTTCGATTGAGATTCCGATGATTTACTCGATGTTCGGGCGCGCACTTCAGTTTTTGGAATGTCAAAATATGTATTGGCGAATGTCGCGCGCACCTGCGATGACACACCCTTTACATACGTTGTCTAAATTCTTCGAAACACTCGCACTGCATTCCTGACAATCAAGTGGAACACTTCGTGCATTAGACACGTTGAGTGAAGATCGTGCTGTGGCATACCCACAATTCCGTCGATGTCAGAATGGCAGCGTTCGGTGGTCGCTGCTCAGCGTTCCAGCGTACGCTCGCGATCGCGTGCTGCGCAGTATTTCTGTCCTGCGGCCTGGCAACTCCGCTTGCTGCTCACAGAAAAACAAACTCGAAGGGCAGCGGTAGTCTCGGAAGAGTTCTCCGCACCGCCCTGCCCGACCAAACTCGGGACGGGGAACGATGCTCGGTCACGCTCGGAACGGCGCGTGTCGAGCATGCCATACTGCGACTTCACAACCGGGAAAGCGTAGTCTCTCCGCGAATTACGCCCATTCCTTCCGTTCTCTACACGCGGCCTGCGGCCGATCGTGCGCCGCCGCGTTCCTAGTCAACCGTTAACAAAACTTTTCTGCCTTAATTCTTCGCTCCGTCGCTTCGACAGAGCAGCGTTCTACTACCAACGCTGCACGTTGAAGTCAACACTTCTCTTTACCTATCGGAGGCTTGTAATGCGTTTTCGCTTTTGCACCATGTTCTTGATTCTGGCCATGCTGGTCGCGGGCCAGACCACTTGGGTATTTGCGCAGTCGCTCACATCGGGCGATCTTGCAGGCACCGTGACGGATCCTTCGGGAGCTCTCGTTCCGAATGCATCCGTCACAGTGAAGAGCAATGAATCGGGCGCGACACAGACTCACCCCACCAATGCGCAGGGCTACTACCGCTTTTCACTGCTAGGTCCCGGTACCTATACCATCTCGGTCTCGGCTTCGGGCTTTCAATCAATCCAGCAGCAAGCAACAGTTACGGTCGGTCAAGCCGTGACTGCCAACGTTCAGTTAGCTCTCGGCACTGCAAGCCAGACCGTTGAAGTTTCTGCGGGCGCGGAAGCGGTCCAGTCAGAGAACGCTGAAATTTCAACTACCATTACGCAACAGCAGATCTCGCAGACGCCGAATCCCGGCAATGACCTGAGCTACATCGTCCAGACCGCTCCGGGCGCCGTGATGAACACGCAGGCTGGTTTCGGAAACTCCTCTACGTTCGGACTGCCTGCCACGTCGAATCTTTTCACCGTCGACGGCATGAACGAGAACGATCCGTTCCTGAATCTCAACAACTCGGGCGCGACGAACCTGTTGCTTGGCAAGAACGACATTCGTGAGGCAACCGTGGTAAACAACGGATACTCCGGCCAGTACGGAGGACTCGCCGGCGCCAACGTGAACTACGTCACGCGCTCAGGGACGAACACCTGGCACGGCAACGCTGAATACTTTTGGAATGGCCGAGCCATGAACGCGAATAACTACTTCAACGTGCAGAGTGGCGTCGAGCGTCCGTTCGTCAACGCGAATCAGTGGGCCGCGTCAGTTGGAGGTCCCATCCGCAAGGACAAGACGTTCTTCTTCGTCGACTACGAGGGACTGCGGGTTGTGTTGCCGACCACTCTGCCGGTGAACATTCCCAGCCCGCAATTCCAGGCAGCCACGTTGGCGAACCTGACAACGGCCAGTCCTCAGTCGATTCCGTTCTATCAGAACATGTTCAGCCTCTGGCAGAACGCCAATGGCGCCGCCGGCGCGCAGAATATTTTGCAGAACGGTACGGACCCGACTACCGGGAACATTATTTCCGGTCCGGGCTGTGGATCGTTCACGGGACTTGGCGACACCACAACCCCGTGCGCCCTGCAGTTCCACTCCACCGCTGGCAACTTCACGCACGAGTACCTGGTGACGGCTCGGCTCGATCAGAACCTTGGTTCGAACGATCGCCTGTTCGCTCACTTCCGCACCGATCACGGAGTGCAAGCGACGTACACCGATCCCCTCAATCCCGTCTTCAATGCGGTGAGCACCCAGCCTCAGTACGAAGGGCAGCTGCAGGAGAACCACACCTTCGGCACATCGATGGTGAACCAGTTCATCCTCAGCGGCTCCTGGTACAGTGCGATCTTCTCGACCGCTAACTTGGCCGCCTCCACGCAAGCCATGCCGTTCCGCGTGAGCCTGTCTGGAGGAGCCTTCTATCCACTCGGTCGGAACCTGGACGTGTGGCCGCAAGGGCGCAACGTCTCGCAGTACGGCGTGGTGGACGATCTGTCCTGGCAAAAGGGCAGTCACGCCCTGAAGTTTGGAATCACTTTCCGGCGCAACGACATTACCGATTACTCTCCTGGCATCGGAAGCATCGGTTTCAGCTTCGGCGACAGCCTGCAGTCGTTCTTCAGTGGTAACGGAGACAACTATCTGCAGAACTTCGCTGTGCGTCCGACGCAACCCGTCGCGCTCTACGCTCTCGGCTTCTATGCGCAAGACGAATGGGCGGTCCGGCCAACTCTGAAGCTCACATTGTCGCTGCGTGGCGATCACAACTCCAATCCCGTGTGCCAGACGAATTGTTTCGCGCGTCTCGACAATTCATTCCTGGCCATCGACCACTCGGTCGACACGCCTTACAACCAGACCATTCGCACCGGGCTGAACCAGGCGCTGGCGAACTACACGAGCATCAGCTGGCAGCCCAGGTTCGGTTTTGCGTGGAGTCCGTTCGGCTCCGGCCGCAATACCGTGATCCGCGGCGGTTTTGGGCTGTTCACCGACGCTTTCCCAGCAACCATCGCCGACAACCTGCTGAATAATTCCCCCTTGAACAACCCATTCCAGGTGGGAACAGCTCCGTTGTCGCCCGTAGTTGCTGGTAACCAGGCGTCACTGGCAGCAGGCGCGAACACGTCGTTCGTGCAGGGCTTCGCGGCAGGACAAACGCTCGCGCAGATCGAGGCCTCGAACCCGTTCTTCGTGGTGCCTTCTTTCACGAATGCGGCGCGGCGGATCATCGCTCCCCAGTACCAGGAATGGAATCTCGAGATCCAGCATGGTTTTGGCCGAGCGACTACGCTTTCGCTGAACTACGTGGGCAATCATGGAGTTCACGAGGCCGTACAGAATCCGGGGCTGAATGCATTCGGCTTTGGAGGTCTCCCGGCGAATCCGATCGATCAGCGCTTCGGGACCATCAACGAAGTCTCGACCATCGCCAACTCCAACTACAACGGCCTGACCGCGTCTTTGCGTCACCAGTTCCACTCGCTGCAGCTACAGGCGAACTACACCTGGAGCCACGCGCTCGACGAAGTTTCGAACGCGGGCTTCCTGCAGTACACCTTCAACACCAACACCAGCGTGCTGAGCCCACAGAACCCGTTCAATCTGCGCGGCAACTATGGCAACGCTGACTACGACGCGCGGCATTACTTTAGCTTCAACTACGTATGGGACATCCCGCGCTTCTGGGGTCCGCGAGCGGTCTTCGGTGACTGGACCGTCTCCGGAACCATCTTCGCCCGCACCGGCTTGCCC
>Ga0210406_10001803_pt1 | contig 25318 bp, 26 predicted proteins | sample IncBWC30MmetaG_FD_155454 | JGI IMG/M metagenome (GOLD analysis project Ga0210406, IMG submission 155454) | Forest soil microbial communities from Barre Woods Harvard Forest LTER site, Petersham, Massachusetts, United States - Inc-BW-C-30-M | ecosystem: Environmental > Terrestrial > Soil >... | reverse complement strand
TCCCGAAAACGGCAAAACCCTTTTCGACTACCTGCCCGATAGCGGCGAGGGTGACCGGAACCTGGCGGTGGCCCATGGCGATGGCTGGAGAGTTCCGCCGAGGCCGGCGTCGTTCTTCGCGGTCAATGCGGCAGACGCCTCCTGGGTGGACAGTCAGTGCACGATGCACCCGCTGTCCAGTTTTGAGGCGCCAGCGCAGATCAGCGGCGCCTGCGACGACATCGCAAACATCGGATACATTCGGGCGAGTGGCTTCGACAGTCCTTTCGGCCAGTTCTACGCCAAGGCGGGAGAGCGCCGCTGGTGGCGGGAGGAGCTTGCATGCGGGCATGACGTGATGCTCGACATGCCCAATGAACTCGCGGCCCTGCTGCAGCAACGGACGTAGAGAGTGGTCCCCGCCTTCGTTCGCTCGAACCCCAAAGATGGTTGTTAGTTTCTAAGACCGGGGAGCACATGTTACGTGTCCACGCGCTCGTCATCGATGTGCCACCCTTCGATACTCGCCCGCCCTCCTGGTGATCGATTAGATCTCGATTGTTGCGCTGCATTGTCTCCTATTGGTCCATCGCGTCATTTCGCTGTGCTGCGGAATTTGGTCGCTATCGCTCATGACGCGAGTTGACAATATCCGATACTTGGTGTACCGGTCGGTACACATCGTACTTTTCGGTACAAACAACGCCCGCTGACGCAAAGGACATGGCCGATGACGTGGTCGGGTCAATTCAAGGAGCGCTGGTGCTCGCGAGAGCGTCGGAGACCTCGGAAGCTTTCGTCGCGCGATCGCCCGCTTGCAGGTCAGATTGCAAAGCGCAGGGAAACGGTGACGGCTTGATCGTCGCAGCCGGCGTCTGACCGATCCGCAGGAACGGCCGGTTGCCCTGAGCAAAAGCGCGGGCAAACTAAAAGTTCACTCCTCAAGGGAAAGAAAATCGATGAATGATCCCCACAAGTTCGGTACGGAGTTTGGATCTGATAATGCACCCGAACACAGTGCAGCTATTGTCAGTCACCATCACAGCATCAAATGGTTTGAGGCAATCCACGGAGAACAGTTGTGTATTCGGGTTCACGGAACACAGGTGAATGGCCGCTATGCAATTATGGAAAACATCGCGGCGCCAGGCACAGCAACACCTATGCACTTCCATGCGGAAGATGAAATTTTTCACATCCTTGAAGGGACGGTGACCTTCAGCATCGACGGCGACGTTTTCAATGCCTCCGTCGGCTCAATTGTGGTTATTCCAGCAGGCGCACATCACGCGTGGAGGAATCGTTCGAACTCTGCGATCCGCATGTCGACCTTCTTTTCACCAGGTGGAGTAGAAGAGCTTTACCCCAAGCTTGTCGGCTTGTCTCTGGAAGAGCTATCGACTGTAGTCGAACCATTCGGATCAGGCATTGTTGGGCCGCCCATCGATGAGTAACGTCTCCGCAACGGACGTACTGCGATTCCCGATTTTGCAATGCCGCCGACGGCTTCCACACGCGACCCGTCGCTGTCTGAGGGGCGTAGCTTGTCGGTGTCGGTCATTTAAATCCGGTGATTGACGGGTGTCATGAAAAAGCCGCATACGCGCAGCATCGCTCAAATGCCTTTTCTCACGCGGTGCAATAGCCCCAGAGACGCGTGAGGAGAGGGCTTGATGATTGTCGTTGTTCTCATCGCCGTATGGCGGTTGTGGCGTGCGCGTAAGCGAAAGCAGAGTGCGTAGAGTGCAGGACCCGGTTTTTGGCGGGGCTTTTTTTTGGCACCATTGTGCTTCTCAAGGTGTGTGAATGCGGCGAAGCACCGTGGCTATCAACCAAGCGCAGGTCCGGCTTCTGGCAAACGCCACGGGCGCGGCTGCTCCGGGCGGGACGGGCCGCTCAGCGCCATTTGGGAGCTGGAGGCGGCCCGTGACACCCCGCTATTTAACCCATAGGGTCTCAGTTGAGCGCCTCAGGACGCACTCATCTACAGGCACGAAGCCAACACGCCTGCGCAGGATCGCGGTCAGCTCGGCGTCGCTGAATTCGTGAACGGTGCGGTGATCGTCGACCGTCGCGTCGGCCACTTGCACGAGCTTGCCTTCGAGGCGATCGGCGATCTGTTGGAATGCCCAGCCCTGCTTGTCCACGAGCGCACATTCGACAAGCTTCTCGGCGAGGCGGTTGATCTTCTTGCGCTTCTCTTTGTCGTTTGGATCGATGCGATTCAGTTCGAGGCGCAGCGCGTCGGTGAATATTTTCTCCCGCGACTTGCCACCAGGAATGCCTGAATGCCCTTCTTGAAGGCCATTGCTTGAACTCCCTAACTACGCTCGTGCAGCGGGGATTTCCTTTGATTAGGGTTGATTTGGAACGTAGACGCTACGAACTGGAATGCCGTTTATTCGGCTGGCGAGTCGAGTGACGGGTCATTTGCGCGACGCAGAAACTGGCGCCCCGTCCTCGTAGCACCAAAATCTATCACAGCTTCTACTATGAACAGCCGCGGGCTCGCGAGGCTGCTGAGCTACTGGAACAGGCGCGCGGGCGGACTTCCGGGCGTTACGCGCGGCTGCTGTAGCCGTTTGGGTCGTCAAGGTGGCAATAAGCAACACACCGAGAACAGTCAAAACCCTCCTTCGCATTTTAGTCTCCCAGAAGAAGAATTTGAGCAAGGATGGCCGTTTCCTGAGTCAGAGAAAGCCGTAGATTTGTTTTGCTGGCTTAGCAGCTACCACCTAGCTCTCGGAAAATGACTCACCAGTAGGCGACAAGTCGCTCGCACATCAGTTTACATGAGGTAACAAAGTTCGGACCCGCAGGTCTCGAAGGTAGAGGGCACCCCAAGCACTTCCGCCCAGGAGAAGTGACACCAGCTGCGGTACCGTTGCGATCTCGCCGACGCGAAGATGAGTGCAAATTGCACCACCCAGGAAGCCGGTCATGAGGATCGCGCCGAACACGGACGTTCGTGGGATGGCGTAGAGCGCGGCACAGACCAGGATGATTGCGCCGACCAGATGCACTTGGCCTTCCGGGAATCCGGTCGCCGCCATTTCGGCCTGAACCAAGCTCGGGTGGAATAGGTCGACAGCAGCATCTTCAATCATGACCAGCGTCACTAACACGCTTAGTGCGCGACCTGACCAGAGGGAGGCAGAGCTTGGATTACCTGTTGTCATTTGAGATTCCCCTGTTCGCCAATTGTGAATTGAAGCAGCGGCAACGGGGCTTTGAGCCGATGCAATTCTGGCGAATGAAATGGACGGAGGCGCCGTCCGTCGCTATCAAAAAAACTGGTCTACGCGCGCGAGTTCGGCGCAGCACTTCTTGCCTGTCTGTGAAGGCTTGCGAGTTGCTCCGCAGCGGCAGGATTCTGATCCGGCGGCAGCGGGATCGCGGAACTGAAGACGTTGCCGGGATCGTAGTGCCGCTTGACCATGGCCAGCCATTCGGCGTTGGGACCAAAGCTTGCGGCCGCGCGGTCCGCCTCGCCCGCGCCCAGCAGATTCGGATATCCGCCGGGAAGGGCGATTCGCTTGAAAGCCTGCCGCGTGTCGCGGACCCAGTGCTGATGCCGGCGCTCTTCCAGCCGGTCCGACCGGTCGGGGAACGACGCGAGGATTTCGATCAGCACGTGGTCGCGACGAAGGCCGAACGCCGTCGCCTCCACCGGCACGCGGGAGGCCGCGCCTCTGAATTCGTGGGTCAAGATCGCGCACCCGGCCGATACGGCCTTGGCCATGGCCTCGACGATGATTTCGGCGGCGTCCTCATTGAGCACCGGAAGCGAACAGGTTTCCATGAAGACCCGCTGCCCGTTCACGATAAAAGGATCGAAGACCGAGAGCGAAGCTCCGTAGCGGACCGCGTCCACGCTGTTGTCGAGCAGCGTCCCAAGCTTGAGCAAGGGAGCGACATGCGCGTCGCCGCCGCCTTGCCGACCCGACCATGTCGGCACGAGCAGGATTACCGGCGCGCCGTCCGGACCGGCGACTGCGCAGACATGGACGGTCAACTCATCGGGCAGGGAAGGCGCTATCTCGGCAAACCGACGCAGAACCGTCCCGGCTTCAGAGAAGGGATAGACCAGCACGCCCGAGACGACGTTGGGCAGTTCGTGCAGACGAATGCGCATCTCGGCCACGACGCCAAAATTTCCGCCGCCGCCACGCAGGGCCCAGAACAGATCCTCTTCGTTGCCCGACTCGGCGGTGACGATACGTCCGTCCGCCAGAACGATGTCGGCGGCGATCAGATTGTCGAGCGCAAGACCGAAGCGGCCGATCAATGGCCCATAGCCGCCGCCCAGGGTGAGCCCGGCCATGCCGACCGCGCTGCATGAACCGGTCACGGCGGCGAGGCCAAGCGGATCGGTCGCCGTGAGGACATCGATGGCGCGGGCACCTCCCGAGATGCGCGCGCTGCGCCGGTCGGGGCTGACCTGCACTGCCCTCATGCCGCTGAGATCGAGCACGAGTCCATCGCACAAGGCGCGGCCGGCCCAGTCGTGTCCACCGCCGCGCACCGACAGCGCGAGACCGGCGGAACGCGCGGCGGACATGGCGAGCTGGATGTCGGGGATCGTGCGGCAATGAACGACCATGCGCGGCATGGGGCCAACCGGTTTGGCCCAGATCGCCGTCGCGGCGGCGTAACGGTCGTCGCCTGGCCTCGACGTGCGACCGGGGAGTTGTGCGCCAAGTCCTCGCAGTGTGCTTTCGATCAAATCGGTCATTGTCTTCCGAGCTCCTCTGTCTCGTATGGTTGAAATGCCCCCTCTGGTTGCGCGGCAAGCCCCGATTTGCCGCCTAAGGCACAACCGGTCGTGGCCGGCTGGCTATTCGATCTGGCTTCATGCCGACGGACCGCGAGCGCGTGACCGTGCCGCAGCATGACATCAGCGGCATGGAGCACGTGTACGGCATCAAGAGCCGCGGCCGGGCTACTGCACGTCACGGCGATCACGAGCCTGACGAGCAAATGAATGAACCAGCGCACGGCGGCACGCGAGGCGCTCTTCAAGGCGGTGATGAAACAGAACGCGCGCGGCTCGGCGGCTGCCGCCGCCACGCGAGACAAATATGTCGACAATTGAAAAATCTCCGCTAATCAATGGGGGCGCGACTTACGCCTGGTCCGCTACGGCATTGTTTCCGGTGCGGGGAAAGCGATTACAGCCGTAACGCAGGCGGCCGCTGTCGCGTCATCTTTTGGGTCGTCACTCCGGTTTCAGCGATTGTTTGGGAGCCGCCTTGCCGGCGATCGCGGTGCGGTTTCGATCGCAGCGAAGATATTGCCGGCGTGATATCGAAAGAGATCGAGCAGCGGACGCACAACTGGTTCGCGCGGGTCCGCCAGGCCGAGCCGGCGTGCGATGCCGGGTTGCAGCGACCTGCTGAGACGGTCTTCGGCCCGACCTGCGAACAAGTGCAAATGACACCGCACCTGCCACAGGAAACGGTGCGCCTGGAAAAGCCGGGACGGCTTGAGCGGCATGGAGCGCCCCGAGGCGCAGACGTTGGCCCAGAGCGCGCGCTGCAAGTCTCTGAGACCACCGGGGCCTCGCTTCACGTCGGGCTCGTCCTCCAGGGCATACACATCGCGCGATGCATGGCGAGGCGTGGGCGACAGAGCGCTGCCGACCGCGTCCCGCCAGCATCCCGCGTCGGGGCCGGCGAAAAGCGCCGCAAGCTCGGCATCGAGGGCAGCGAACAGACCCTGACAGCCCCACAGGTGCCGCCGGTCAATCAGACCGGCAAGCACGATGGGATCGTCCTTGGCGAGCTCGAGGCATTCCTGGACCGACCGCGTCGCATGATCCAGCACGAAGCCAAGATCCCAAAGGCAGGCAACGACGGCGCCGATGCACGCTCGTGTCGCCGGCGCGACAGCTCCGGCGCGGGATGAGGTGCTTTCGGGGAGGAGAAACAGCAGGTCGAGATCGGAGCCAGGAGCGAGTTCTCTTCGTCCGTAGCCGCCCGCCGCAATCGCCGCGAGGGGGGCGACCATGCTCCCGTTGCGCATTCCGCTGGATATTGATGCAATGTGCAGCAGGCCGATCACCACGCTGTCCGCAAGTCGCGCCCGACCCCGCAGATATTCCTCGGCCGAGCCACCCGATTCGAACCGTTCGCGCAGGATGTCATGCGCCTGCGCCACCAGCGGTCGAAGCAGTCTCACCCGATCGAGCCCTTCGCCGGGTCCGCTTTCGCTGGCAAGGGCGCGCAATGCAGGACGGACCGTGGCCGTCGGCGCCGCGCACGTATCGGAGTTCGGAGGCCAAGCGTCGGCGCGTGGTGGCTGCATAGGCATGTCTGGATCGTCATCAGGCGGGGCAAGGCTCGTTTCCTTGTCCGGAGAAATTGCGAGCAACGGAGCGAGAGCTCCTCCTGTCATAGTCATGGTCGCTGCCTCTTCATCTTCGTTCGGGCTCGCGCTTCCACGCGGTCGAGCCTGATGAAATTTAGCCGAGCTTCGCTACACGGACGTTTCCGGGCCGGTAAATCCGGCCACGGTTGAAACCGTTCGGGTACATCGATCTGGTCGAAATATTTTGCCGGGACGCCGATTGGTTTGCCGCTCATTCCAGGCAGCCTCTCGGGTAAACGGCGGAAGCGGGGGGACGGGACATCTGCAAGCTTCTTACTTTGTACCGATAGGTACATCATGTACCAAACGGTACAAGCTGTCAAGCGCGAAGTCTGTGCTCCCCGATATGCGCCGCCCTGAGAGCATAAGGTTTGAAGTTTGCGCCCTGATCCGCCTTCATGGCGATGCGCAGGGCTTCGGAGCGGACCGCGCGGTTCCGAGCTGGCACTCGGTCCGAGCAACGCGGTACAGCGGCACCAAACGGAGCAAGGCGCGCCAGATTTTTCGATCGCTTGGTCGCTACCGGCGGCAATTTCATCGGTACCTGCCGATACCCATCAGCTCGGCAGGTACCGACGAGGTCATGCCGCAGATCGCGAGGGTTTGGATTTGTCCGCCATGTTCAGACTTGATCGACCGCGAGAGCAGGGATCTTGCGTCGCGAACTGGCTTGTTCGACGACTTATCAATGACGAAGACGTCGATACGCGCCGTAACAAGGGACCGCGCCCTTGGCTGCAAAGTATGTTTTCCCAACACTGTGCTGCTTTTTTCGCCGCGGCTGAAATTTGGGCTTGACGCCTTGTACTGATTGGTACATTATGTACCAGTCAGTACAACTAGGGTATCAAGGAGCCGTTACGTGTCTCGTCCTCCACTTCCCCCTTTCACCCGCGAGTCCGCCGCCCAGAAGGCCCGCCTGGCTGAGGACGCCTGGAATTCGCGCGATCCGGAGCGGGTGGCGCTGGCCTACACCGAAGACAGCCGCTGGCGGAATCGCTCGGAATTCCTTGAAGGCCGCCCCGCGATCGTCGCGTTCCTGACGCGCAAGTGGCAGAAGGAACACGAGTACCGGCTGATCAAGGATCTCTGGGCGTTCGACCGCAATTTCATCGCTGTGCGTTTCCAGTACGAATGGCATGACGACGCCGGACAGTGGTTCCGCTCCTACGGCAATGAGCAGTGGGAATTCGACGAGAACGGCTTGATGCGCCGGCGCGAGGCCAGCATCAATGATGTGCAGATCGGCGAAAGCGAGCGCCGGTACCGGTGGGCGGCGCCCGGCCCGCGCCCCACGCATCATCCGGGCCTCGGCACTAGCCCGAGGTGAGAAAACTTGAGAGGGGTGTTGAAGGAAAATGATGGCGAGGTCGATTGCCGAGCGTGCTGATGTCTTGCCGCAACTGGCGGAAGTGTTTCGAGCCCATGGCTATGAGGGCGCGACGCTGGCGCTGATTTCGGACGCGACCGGGCTCGGCAAGGGCAGCCTCTACAATTTCTTTCCAGGCGGCAAGGAGCAGATGGCGATGGAGGTTCTGACTTCCATCGACCGGTGGTTCGCCGACAACATCTATACGCCGCTGCGGACATCGACCGATCCGGCAAAGGGCATCGCCGACATGTTTGCGGCGGTCGATGATTATTTCCGCTCTGGACAGCGGGTGTGTCTGGTTGGCGCAGTGGCGCTCGGCGCCTCGCGCGATCTGTTTGACGACAAGGTCAAAACCTATTTCGCGGGCTGGATCGATGCACTCGCAGCCGCGTTGCGGCGGCTCGGCGATGACAGAACCACCGCACGCCAGAAGGCGGAACAAGCGGTGCTGGAAATTCAGGGCGCGCTGGTGCTGACGCGCGCGCTCGACGACATCAAGGTCTTCTCCCGCGCGCTGGCGGATTCGCGCAAGCGGTTGATGAATAAAAAATAGTGGCGCTGCGCCAGATCGCGAAACGAGGTCCGGCCGGAGCGGCCGGAACGACGCCTCCGACTGGAGGCAGGCGCTGGCTGGAGGAGATTCTCTCAGGCTCCGTCACTGACGCTGAGCAAATTGCCTTGCGCGAGCGACGCAGCGTTCGTCATGTCAACATGTCCATCTCGCTAGCTTTCCTTGTAGACCCGCCCGTGAAGTAGGCATCTAAACACGAATTAGTGACTAACCCGAGAACCACTAAGGCGCTCGGGCTCACGGGTACCCCACCAACGCGGCAACGCCTCGTGCCTTCACTTGAACAATGCACTGCCGCATTTACGTACTGCCTGTGTTCGCTGGCGCTAACTGCAGCCATGTTTGCAGGTCTGCCGATGACCCACTCGCTCGCGCTTCGAACCTTCCCGGCAAAGCGCTCAGCGTGTTCCTGCTGGTTCACCACCGGGTGGCGGTGACGAGGAGCGAATGGATCACGCTCCCGAAGGGACTGCTCGATCGGTTCGATGTGAGCCGGGATGCTAAGGCCCGTGCGCTGCAAGTCCTCGAGGAAGCCTCGCTTGTATCGGTGGAGCGAGCAAGCGGGCGGACCGCGCGGGTCAAGCTGCAGGCCGCGGCGGCAAAGCTTTGATTTACGCTTGAAACGAGATCGGCTTGGTACGGGGAATCACGCATGGCGAGATCGACTATTTTTTGTAGGCACATGTCTAGCGAACGCGATAGTTGGTGGTACCTCGAACAGGACAAGGATGGATCGCTCCACGTGCGATACGAAAACGACGACGATCCAAGCGACAAATGGCGGATGCCTATCAACGACTTTTTATCTCGCGGAGGTTCGTCGTCTCACCAAGCTTTGGTGGAACTTGTCGATCGCATGTTCGCGGACCGCAAAGATTCAGGGCGATGAATCGAAGCTTGACGGCTCTCTTGGCGGCATCTTGCCACCTCATCCTCACTTCGCTGGGATGAGTGTCCTTCGGGCCAACATTTTTTGACCAAGCCGTTTGGCCAGTGACTGTTAGCTCGCTTGGTCAGTTGCGGTTTCGGTTGAGGACAGCACTTTGCCTGTGCGGCAAAGTGCTTCCCACGCTGCGTCTAACGGCGCCGGCTCAGCATCGGACCAGAGAACCACTTTTGTGGTCGGGACGGGCAGTGCGGTTCGCCCCGTTACTCTCTGCTTGTCTGCGCTGGGTCCGGGCGAGACCGATCCGACGATCACGCCACCCATGACGGTCTAAAGCATTTCCGTCTCTCGCCGGGCTTGGTTTAGCGACCGCGCCCGCTTGGGTCGTTCATTTCCAGGAGTGGACCGGACTGATGTCCGATGCTCCGACCGGTGTTCCAGCCCACCGGAGTTTCCGCGAGTACTCCTACAACGGAGGTCGCGGTGTAGCGCTTGAAGCTGGGATGTCCTGGTATTTACGTCGGCTGGGTGCTCGAATATCTCTTCCTGCGAAATCCGCATCTCGTGTTTGATGTCGGCAAATACCGCGTCAGCCCGGCCGCTCAGGTCTGAGAATGGGCCGGCAGTTGATGACGGTTCCGCGATAGCCGTGGAAATCTCCGTTGGCGTCAAATACCGGTTTGCCACTGGCTTTCACGTAGTAGCCCCAAGCCGCCACTATCATCGCAGGCAGCAGCTGCTGCGTGAACGCAGCGATGTCGACGCTACCGCGTTGAAGCAGTCGGTGTGAACCATACATTAGCGAGCCCGTTGGCCGAGATTACTCACGGTTCAACGACGTGCGGCGAGTAGTAGCCCAACCGCACCGTTTGGAACCTGTAAGCCAAGGTTCAGCGCACCGAAACGATGAGTGTAACCCGCGCGACCCAGCGCGCAATAGACCGCGGCATTCCAAATCATCAAATTGCGTCTCACCAGGATTTCGGCGGCGTACGCGGCGTTGCCCAAATCACGCCTCTAATCTTGGAGCGACTTTCATGACAACCGTTGCAGATCAATTCGCTGAGGTCCTCGTCGCCGCTGGCGTCAAGCGGATTTATGGGATCGTCGGTGACAGCCTGAACGGTCTGACCGATGCCATCCGCCGCCAAGGCAAGATCGAGTGGATGCATGTGCGGCACGAAGAGGTCGCCGCCTTCGCGGCTGGCGCCCAGGCACACCTGACCGGCGAGCTCGCAGTCTGTGCGGGAAGCTGCGGGCCAGGCAACCTGCACCTCATCAACGGCCTCTTCGACTGCCACCGCTCGCGCGTGCCTGTGCTCGCAATCGCCACACACATCCCGTCAGCCGAGATCGGCAGCGGGTACTTCCAGGAAACACACCCCCAGTTTCTCTTCCAGGAATGCAGTCACTATTGCGAGCTCGTGTCGAGCGCCAACCAGATGCCGCGTATCCTCGAGGTCGCGATCCGGGAGGCGGTTAGCAAGCGGGGTGTGTCGGTCGTTGTCATTCCGGGCGACGTCGCTTTGCAGCCGGCATCGGCTGCGCCGCCGCCCAAGGCCGAAGGACTGCTGCCAAAGCCGCCGGTCGTTACGCCGGCGCCCGACGATCTGGACCGGCTTGCCGCGTTGCTCAATGACAATGACCGCATCACCCTTCTGTGCGGCTCGGGATGCCAGGGCGCGCACGACGAGCTGCTGGCGCTCGGCGAGCGCCTCAAGGCTCCGATGGTGCACGCGTATCGCGGCAAAGAGCATGTCGAATGGGAAAACCCTTACGACGTGGGCATGACCGGGCTCATCGGCTTCTCGTCCGGCTACTACGCCATGCGCGAGTGCGATACCCTGCTGATGCTCGGCACCGACTTCCCCTACCGGCAATTCTATCCGGAGGGAGGTGATGCCAGCATCGCCCAGGTCGACCTGCGGCCGGAGAACATCGGCCGTCGAACGCCCGTCGATCTCGGTATCGTCGGTGACGTCCGTGCGACACTGACGGCGCTGCTGCCGCTGCTCAAGCAAAAGCGCGACGACACCCACCTCGTCCACGCGCGGCAGCATTACGCGAAGGCCCGCAAGGCGCTCGACGAACTCGCCGTGGGCAAGCCCGGCAAGCGGCTCATTCATCCCCAGCAGATCGCCAAGGCGCTCAGCGACCAGGCGGCAGCGGATGCCATCTTCACCTGCGACGTCGGCCTCCCGGTCGTGTGGGGCGCGCGCTATCTCGCAATGAACGGCCGCCGGCGGCTGCTGGGTTCGTTCTGGCATGGCTCCATGGCCAACGCCATGCCCCAGGCGATCGGCGCACAAGCCACTTATCCCGGCCGGCAAGTGATCTCGCTCTCCGGCGACGGCGGCTTCAGCATGCTGATGGGCGATTTGCTCAGCCTGGTGCAGCTTAAGTTGCCGGTCAAGATCGTGGTTTTTAACAATGGCGCGCTTGGGTTCATCGAACTCGAGCAGAAGTCATCAGGGTTCCTTGATTTCGGCACCGACTTCAAGAACCCGAATTTCGCGACGATGGCAGAAGCCATCGGCATAAAGGGAATTAGACTCGAGGATGCTGGCGAGGTGAATGACGGCATCGCCGCCGCTCTCGCCCATGACGGGCCGGTCCTCGTCGATGCCGTGGTGGCCCGGGCGGAGCTCGCGATGCCGCCGTCGATCACCTTGGAAATGGCCAAGGGCTTCTCGCTTTTCATGTTGAAGGCTGTGATGAGCGGGCGCGGCGACGAACTCGTCGACCTCGCGAAGACGAACCTTTGGCGTTGACCAAGAGCTGCCGCTCACCCGAATCGGCACGACGCGTCATCACAACGGAGAGAGTTCAATGTCCACACAGGCAATCGCTATTCGTGAATCCAAGTCGGCGAAGGCCAGTGACTTTCATGCGGCATTTATTGTCGCCTGGGCCTTCTGCCTGTTGTTCTACTTCATGGAGTACGCAGTACGCTCCGCGCCGAGCGTGATGCTGCCTGAGTTGACGAGCGCATTTGGCCTCTCGACAACGGGCTTAAGCTCCCTGATCGGACTTTACTATTACACGTACGCGATATTCGCGGTTATTGCCGGCGCCTCGGTCGATCGCTGGGGCGGGAAGTACACGGTTCCGTTTGGCGTGTTGCTTCTGGCGGTCGGCACCGCGATGTTTGCCCTGGGAGGGGAAGGGACCGCGGCTGTCGGTCGCCTCCTGCAGGGCGCAGGCGCCGCCTATGCTTTCGTTGCGGCTGTCTATCTCGCGGCCCACGGTCTTCCGGCGCGGTACCTCGCAACTGCGATCGGCATCACCCAATGCATCGGCATGCTCGGTGGGTCGGCAGGCCAGTTCGTTACAGCCCCATTGATCCACGGGCCGATCGCCTGGGAGGAGTTATGGATCTATGCCGGTCTTGTGACGTTGCTGATCGCGGTCGCAATGTTCGTCGTTACCCCGCGTGAGAAGGAACCCGCAGCGCCGCAATCCGCAGCATCGCAGGCGGGATTGTGGAGCACATTCGCGCCGTACAAGGTCGTCTTGACCAACCCTCAGTCCTACCTGTGCGGCCTGATCGGCGGCTTGCTCTTCCTGCCGACGACGGTCGGCGCCATGACCTGGGGCGTGTCATTCCTGGAACACGGCTGGCACGTGGATTACGCGCAGGCGGTCGATCGTGCAGCGATGGTGGCGATAGGTTGGGTGTTCGGCTGCCCGATCCTTGGATACGTCGCAGACCGCATCGGACGCCGCAAACCCGTGATATTCGCGGGATCTGCGTTGATGCTGGTGGCGGCCCTGGCGATCTATTATCTGCCGCCCGAGACGTTCCCTCCGTATCTCCTGGCATTCCTGCTCGGCTTCGGATCCGGAGCCGCGATGATCCCGTACTCGACCATCAAAGAGGTGAATCCGGATCATGCCAAGGGCAGCGCTACAGGTGCGATGAACTTCATCGTCTTCGTGCTCAGCGCATTGTTGGCGCCTGCGTATGGGTGGTGGTTGCAAAAACTCGCGAACAGCGGGCCATTAACGGAGGACGTCTTCGCCAAGGCCGGCAGCGTCTTTGTCGCCGCTATCGTGATCGCTCTGATCGCCACGGTCTTCCTCAGGGAAACCGGCTCAGCCGGTCGTGAAGCGAATCAGGCGCTACACGCACCACGGGCGTAACGCGACCATGATCGAGCACATGAAGACCGACCAATCTCTGTCCCTGAGGAGAGGCGACATGGCGATCGCGTCGCTTCCCCTGTCACGCCGGCAACTGCTTGCGCAATCACCGTTGACAACGCGGCTATCCGCTTTTCTCGCGCTCATGAAGCCGCGCGTGATGTTGCTCGCGGTGTTCACCGCGGTTGTTGGGCTGGTCATTGCACCCGGTCATCCCGATGCACTCCTTGGATCCATTGTGGTTCTCGCAATCGCCGCAGGAACCGGCGCCGCCGGCGTCCTCAACATGTGGTACGACGCCGACATCGACACGGTGATGACTCGCTCGCTGGTAGCACTGGCCATGTCTCCTTCAGCTAAGCGGGGGGTCGCTCAGGCACAGCGCAATCATTCGCAGCAACTGCCGAGCCCGCCGTTTCCGGGACCAAGAATCGGCTAAGCGTCATGCATGCACAACTCGGTACACTGATGAAAACCGTTGTTGCGAGCGGGCGGTTGCGCACCTGGCTCCCCGAAATGCCGGCGTGGCTCGATCATCAGACCGCCATCGGACTGACTTTTGCGGTCAAGACCTTTGCGGCAGCATTGCTCGCGCTCTACATCGCATTCTGGGCTGGCCTCGACGATCCACGATGGTCGTTTCTGACCGTTTTCATCGTATCGCAACCGGACAGCGGACTCGTTCTCGCCAAGAGCTTCTATCGTATCCTCGGCACCATCGCCGGGCTCCTTGTTTCGATCGCGCTCGTTTTTGGTCTGGCCCAATACGGCGAACTGTTCGTGGCCGCGCTGGCCGTATGGGTCTGTTTCTGCAGCTTTGCCGCCCGTGCGGTCCGTAGTTTCGCGTCCTATGGCTTCCAGCTGGCAGGCTACACGGTCGCCATCGTCGGCATCCCGGCCGCCCTCGCGCCGACTGGAGCCTATGATTTGCTGCTGGCGCGGTTCACGGAGATCTCGCTTGGGATCATCTGTGCGGCGCTCGTGAGTCGGTTGATCCTGGTGCGCGACCTCTCGCCAAAGCTCATTGAGCTTGTCGTCGCTCTAGCTCGCCGCGCGGAAAGCTTCGCAGCCCTCCTTCTCGACCCCCATGCGGACTCCAAGCACGTCACCGCCGAGCGGACTGAGCTCGCTAAGGCCTATCTCGACATCCAGGCAATGCAGCAATCGACGTATTTCGAGAGCGCCGAGGCGCGCATTGTCGACCAGCCGCTGCGCAGCTTAACCCAGGCCGCAGTGGAGCTTTGCACCATGGCAGCAGCAGTCGCGAGCCATCGTGGGGATTCGCCGGCCCGGCCGGAAGAAAAAGCATCGCTCAGCGTCGGGACCTCTCCTGCGAACAAGTCCCGCACTGGAGACGGCCCGATAGTATCTGCACTGGTGCGCGCAGCGGATGAGCGCGACCTATTGCTTGCGCGCACCCGGCTTCAGGCCTGCGTGGAGGCCTTCGACCGGGGTGAGAGGCTGCCTGAACCAAGCTTCGCGTGTCGGCTTTGGTCGGACCCTGTGCCTGCGGCCATAATCGGCATCCGCTCCGCGCTGGCAGTCGGAGTTACTTCCGCATTTTGGTTCGCGACGGCCTGGCCAGCCGGCCCTATCGCGGTCATCGTTGCCGCCGTCGTGTGCAGCCTGCTCGCTTCCCTTGAGCAGCCGGACAAGATCAGCATGGCCGCTGCCGCGACCGTGCTCATCGCAGCGGTCCCGGTTTTCGCGACCCAGTTCTACCTGATGCCGCTTGCCGTCGACTTTCCTTCAATGGCGGTAGCGCTTGCACCGCTGCTGCTGACTTGCGGTTTTATCATGGCGCAGCCTCAGATCGGTGCGCTCGGCATGTTGTCTGCCGTGTACTTCACCTTCGCCTCGAACATTAGCAACGTCATGACCTACGACGCCGTCGCATTTCTGAACTCGTCGCTTGCCATTCTCGTAGGCATAGCAGTTGCGGTGGTGCTGTTTGCGACTTTCTTCCCCGAGACCCCGGCCTACGCAGGTCGCCGCTTCCGCAAGCAGCTCTTTGTCCAACTGGCCCACCTCACCAGCGCCTGTCCTCACGGCCCTGCTTTTCGATGTTACCAGCGTGCCCTATTCGAACAGCTCGGGACCACGCTTGCGCGCCTCAAGGATGAACCAAAGGTCGCGCAGGAATGCTTGATGAGCGCGTTGACTGCGCTATCAGCCGCGCAGGCAATCGGCCGCCTGAAAAGCTCCCTCGGTGCAACGGTGGTGACGCCCGGTATCGCCGCGGAGGGCTCGCGTCTGCTCGCCCGGCTGTCGCAAACCATTCGCAATCCATCGGTCTGGAAATTCAGCGGGAGGGCAGCTGAGGCGCGTGCGCTTAGTCGCCATGCCCTCGCAACCGACCAGGGCTCGGCTGAACCGGCGAAAATCCAAGCACTGAGCGGGGTCATCGTCGGATCTGCGACGCTTGGCTCCGATCTCATGCGGGCGCGAATGATCCTGCAGGGAGGGTCGAATGCAATCCCAATTTGATCTTTTGGGCGCGTTTGTGCCGACGATCGCCGCCTGGTTCGTGTGCTCGCTGGTAGTATTTTCTCTAGTCGACGCATTGCTGACCTGGCGCGGCTTTTACCGGCTGTTCTGGCATGCACCACTCGCCCGCTTCGCCCTCTTCGTTTGTCTCTTTTGCGGCGGCGCGCTTGCCGTGGCCAATCATTAAAGGAGCTTACCTATGCAGGCCGTCGTACGTGTGTTGCTTACTCTTGTCTTGGTCATGGCAGCCGGTTTGCTTTGCTACGATCTCGCGAGCTACTACCTCTATTCGCCATGGACCCGAGACGCCCGCGTCCGCGCCAATGTGGTGACGGTGGCGCCCGACATTTCTGGTTGGGTTGATGATATTCGCGTGCGGGATAACCAATTCGTGCACAAGGGCGACGTGCTCTTCACAATTGATCAGGAGCGCTTTCGACTCGCGCTCGCAGACGCCGAAGCCACGCTGGCGGCGCGACACGCTCAATATCTTATGTTGCGCGATCAATATCAGCGGCGCTCGAAGCTGTCCCCCGGGGACACCATCACTGTTGAAAATCTTGACAACGCGCGTCGACAGTCGGAAACAGCGGCCGCCAACCACCAGCAAGCAATGGCATCCCGCGACACCGCTGCTCTGAACCTCAAGCGAACCGAAGTACGCGCGTCGGTCAATGGCTTCATCACCAATCTCAACCTGGCAAAGGGCACGTTTGCCTCGCAAGGAAAGCCGGTGATGGCCCTGATCGATAGCGATTCGTATCGGGTCGAGGCCTACTTCGAGGAAACCAAGATCCCGCATATCAAACCAGGCGACAGCGCCGAGATTCACCTCATGGACGGATCCCCGGCGCTACAAGGGACCATCATGGGCATAGCAAGAGGCATCACGGATCAGGACAACAAGGATGGTCCAGAGCTCCTTTCTTCCGTCAATCCCACATTCACCTGGGTCCGACTGGCACAGCGCATTCCTATCACCGTCCACCTCACGCACGTACCACCCGGCGTGCTGATCAGCGCCGGAATGACCTGCACAGTCGTGGTGAAGGAAGGCGCGACACCCCAAATCGGGCTCGGGATCAGGAAGGTTATGGCAGCAATTTTTGGAGCATCTTCGAGTTAGGACTCGGTCGCGAATAGCGAAACCGAACTGAGACATAGGAGTATGCGTGAACCGGGGGGCACCAAAGAGCGAGCAAAGGCGCTTTTTCGTGGCCCTGGGCCGCGCCGTTCATCTTACGTGGCCGGTGCTGTCGACAATTCTTGCAATTCAGGTTGCCCTAGGTTTGTTGACTGGTCTTGTTGAGGGCTGGTCTCTCGGGGATGCGGTCTATTTCACCTTCATTACCGGCCTCACGATTGGTTACGGGGACATCGTACCGCGGCAGGCGCTCGCGCGCGCACTTGCGATCGGGATTGGTCTCTCCGGGCTCTTTCTCACGGGCCTCATAGCCGGGATTGCGGTCCACGCCATGCGCACAGCGCTCACCGATGACGACACCGGGTGAGAGACAGCACTTGTATTCAGATGCGAGCGCTCGCTGCCCGCACCAGCGCCGCAAGTGGAATCGGGATTTCAGCACGTCCCGCGATGCGACTCGCAGTGATCCCACTCCAGTTTACGTGCGCGCGGACCGGGTCGGAGCAATGTCGGCTTCTGGCGGCACATTTCGGACATAGCGTGATGTCCGACTTGAGTCCGTTATGCGCACCCGGAAGCAGACAATGTCTTGGGGATGCGCGACAGCCCACTGATTATAGAATAACTCTTCTATTATCAGTCCTCCTAACGCCCTGACCTGCCGCTGCTTATTTCCGGGGACCATGCACGCCCTGTCCTGACTGATTATAGTTCGGCTTCCGGACATGGAAACATAACGGGTCAGGATGGGCCGGTTGGGCTAGCGTTACGCCCGCCGGTGGGGATTTTTACTCGGTAAAAGAATCATCGCTCCTTCAGCTTGAGAGCCTGGGCGCGGGTCATCCGCGCGCCGATGCGCTCGGCCACCTTGCCGTATTTCTTAACCATGGCTTTCATTTTCCGTCTCCCTGCTTACATCTGTAACTTGACTCTATGTTCTCTTTTTGTTCTAACAAGCCATGGACAACCGAATTAATGAAATCCGCCGCGAAATCAGTCTTTTGCGGGCCGAGATGGTGCGCGTCGAGGAGACGATGCACGAGGAGATCAGGCATGATCTCGACAGCACGGAAACCGCCCTGCGCCTGATGGCAATGCGGGCAGACCTGGCAGCGCTGGTTGCCGACTGGAAAGCGGCCGGCGGCAGCGAGCATCTGCCGACCATCGAGGAGCGTCTCAAGGCAAACAACCGCCCGGCTCAGAAGCCGAAGACCGCCAGTCACCGCTAACCTATGACTGCCGCGCGGAGCGATCGATGGACCGCAACCTCGTTCTGCTCAATCGCAATATCGCCCGGCTGCGACGCGACGTTCGGCTTCAATCCTTCGAAATCGAGCAGCTGATCGCGATCGACCTCGACTGCACCTCGGCCGCGCAACGGCTGATGCGCACGCAGGCCGATCTCGTGCTCTATATCGAGAAAAGGGAGCGGCTGATGGGGCCGGCCCCGCGTGAATGATCCACCGCTCATAGTTCTAAAGCTGCGCGCGCCAATTGCGGAGCTCTCGGGCGCGCGCGGAAGGCCCGACGGGCTGTGCAATCCTGTACAGCATCGAATTCTCGAGAGCTCTGTCGCGACATCACGACGTAAGCGGGGCCCGTGTCAGGTTCATGGAATAGAACAGGAGCTCTGCTTCAAGCGCCTGGCGAAGATGTGCCGACTGACGAAATCCGTGCTTCTCGTCCTGGAATATAAGCAGACAGGTCGGGACGTTTCGGCGTTGAAGCGCGGAGTACATGCTTTGGGCCTGATTGATTGGCACGACAGGATCGTCCTTACCGTGAAGAAATATCACTGGGGCGGAGAGCCTGTCGGCGAAATTGATCGGCGAACGGTCGTGGTAAAGTGCGCTGTCGGGCATAAATGGCTCAATGAGCCAGTCGGTGTAGTGCAACTCGAACTTATGCGTCTCGGTGGCGAGTGCAATCAGATCACTGATTCCGTAGTAGCTCGCACCGGCGGCAAACTCGGTATGAAAGGTGAGCCCGCACAACGTCGTATAACCGCCAGCGCTGCCGCCCCTGACCGCTAGCCTTCCGTCGTCGACATCGCCACGAGCGGCAAGGAATTTCGCGCCTGAAATGCAATCCACGACGTCAATGACACCCCATTGGCCGTAAAGCCTTTCCCGGTATTTCCTTCCATACCCAGTGCTTCCACGATAATTCACGTCAAGAACACCGAATCCCCGACTGGTCCAGAATTGCACCGAGAGATCGAGCGCCGAATCGGTCGCGGTGGTTGGCCCGCCATGGCTTTTCACGAGTAACGGAGGCCTTTCCGAGGCTGGCGCCCGCCAGTCTGGATTGTAGGGAGGATAATAGAAGGCATGGGCAATTTCGCCATCGCCCGTTCGAAATTCGATCGATTGCGGCGTCGAAAAGTAGTTCTGGAATTCTTGCAAGCTGTCTGATGAGACCAAGAGCTTGATCGGCGAAACCGCTCCCGTGTTCACATCGACGGTCGCGATTGCCGGCGGCGATGTCATGGTGGCATAACGGATCACTATTGTCGTTGCCGTCGCATGCACACCCGACAAGGAGGAAAATTCCATCGGATAGTCGTGAGCGATCAATGTCGGCAGTTCTAGTCGGCCCAGGCGCCATCTACCGTTTTGGACAAACGAGTAGATCAGAATCTCGGGTGACATAAACGCGTAGGTCGAGAGGCCGAGTAGCCACTGAGGGACACCGAATTCCGCGTCTCTAGCCAAGATGTGCTCCACGCCGGAGGCGTTCCAACGATACAGGTTCCAGAAATCTGTGCGGTCGGAAATGAAGTAGAGCCTACCGTCCGGCGACCATTGTGGCTGAAATATCGATTCGGAACCGCCCTGGACGATTTGTTTGTCTGTCAGCGTTCCCGCCTGATCGAGACCTGCGACATTCAGATAAGTGGAAGTCCACGGCATGTTTGGATGTTGCCAGCTTAGCCACGCAAGTTTTGACCCATCAACGTTGAGTGTCGGCGACGAGTAAAAGTCACATCCGCTGTCAAGCGTTGCTTCACGGCCCGTCGCGATGTCGATGGCGACCAGCGTATGGATCGCTTTGATGACGTCACCGTTCGGGCGTTGCTCTTTGATCGCGATTAGACGATTTCGAGCGGCGTCGACGCAAATGTCTGCAAACAAGCAATTCGCACTCGACGTGATTTTCGTCGGAACGCCGCGCGCAACCTGCTGGTAGATTTGATTGTCCCCGAAATTGACAAAATACATGACGTTGTTGCTGACGGCATAGGCTCCCCCACCGTAGCTATAGACCTGCGATCTCACGCTGAAAGGGGAGGGCGTAACGTCTCTGATCGTGCCGTCGGCGGCTCTGGCCACGACGATGTTGCGGCCCTTCTCTACGGGTCTTCCCTCGATCCAGTAGATATTGTCGCCGTCAATCCGCGGCTCTGAGAGTGATCCGGTTTCGGCCACAGCCACGCCGGCTGTGATGGGGGAGGTCCACGATCCGAAACCACTGATCTGCTGACCCACCATGAAGCTTCTCCGTCGCAGTTGGGTTCACGGACGGCCATTAACGGTCACTCACTGGAAGTCAAATGAACCGACAAGCGTGATCCGCGAATCTAAAACCCAGTGTCGGGCTCAAAGAGGCTGGTTTGTGACACTTACGGGGCGCCATGGCACATTCCAGAATGGATCATCCACTCCTGTTCGACTGCACGCCAGCACTCTTCAGTCTACAGGTGGTAGCCGACACGGCGGATTGCGCCTGCCGCTCTATGTCTGCTTTTCTCCGAAAGCACCTACTTACTGCGCGGCAACGAAATGACGTGATGGGCCAATATGCGACATGCCAAGCCTCCCCAATGTTGTGATCCCGACCAAAAGAAAACCGCCTTGAAGCGGCTTTCCGCGCTAAGGTCGAAGCGATACTTTCAGTCGTCTTGAATACGGCGCTCCGCGCCCACGCGTTTGCGACAACTGTTGTTTGGGGAGTAGCTTCGATGACGATTGTTCTCGTTCACGGAAATCCTGAAACGGAGGCGATCTGGGACGACCTGGTCCCGCATCTGCGCAACCAGGACGTTGTTCGTCTGTCTCCGCCCGGATTTGGCTCCGCAATCCCTTCCGGCTTTGACTGTTCAACCGACGCTTATCGCGACTGGCTCGCCGGCGAACTCGAGAAGTTGGCACAACCGATCGATCTCGTGGGGCATGACTGGGGCGGAGGACACGTCGCTCGCATCGCGATGGACCGTCCAGATCTGATACGATCCTGGGCGAGCGATATTTTGGGCGGCTTCGACGCGGATTACGTCTGGCACGACATGGCACAGGCCTGGCAGACGGCGGGAATCGGCGAGCAGGCGCTTGCGCAGATGGCCAGTATGCCGGCGGAGGCCCTGGCCCAGCGGTACGAGAGCCTGGGGATGACCAAGGCGATCGCTCAGAAAGTGATTGCGGGTGCGAACGCGGACATCGGCCGGGCGATCCTGGCGCTGTACAGATCGGCCGCTCAACCGGTGATGCGCGATCTCGGGGCCGGCCTGCCGCGGGCCACTGCCAAACCCGGCCTGGCGATTATCGCGACGGAAGATCCCTACGTTGGCGGGGAGACGCTCGCGCGCCGTTCCGCTGAGCGCGCCGGCGCAAAGGTGGCAGTCCTGCAAGGGGCGGGGCATTGGTGGATGTGCCAGCAACCAAAACAAGGGGCTGACGCGATCAACGCGTTCTTGGCAAATCTGAGCTAGGTCAGGACTTTTTAGTGATCTCTGCTTCCACTAGCAACTCACCATGTCCGAGTTGGGTCGATGCTGTCGAAAAAGTCGAAAATCGAAAAACGCCGAAAATCTCGCAATTGGTGAGTTTTGGATTACTCCGCCGCTGCGATGCCCTGTAGTGCTGATACGAAGGTCCGTGATCGTTTTGCTAAGACACGATGTGGTCCCTCACGTCGCGGCGCACGAAACGCATCAGCGGCTTTAGAAAATTTAGTCTGTTACCCAAAAAGACTTTTTCGACAGCATTGGTCATTCGCAGAAGACGGTGCTGCCACACTCCAAGTCCGGTCTGCCCTAGAAGCGGACATCTCAATCGGGTCTGGCCAAAGGTCCGCTATGACCATGTGTCGCCCTACACCAAGCCTACGACTCGCACTTGCGCTTCCGGATTTGCGTCGATGTACCTCTGCGTCGTACGAAGGTTGGAATGTCCGGCGAGCTCTTGAACGTCCTTGAGTGACCCACCGACCGTGGAGATCTTCCGGGCCGCGTTGGTGATGAAGGTTCTCCTCCCGCTGTGACTGGAGCAGCCGACGAAGCCGAGGTGGCGATACCAGCGCTGGAACATGTTTACGATTGCCTGCGGCGAGGTGAACAGGCCGCGCTCGGTGCTGATGACGAGGGGCCCAGCAAAGCTCATCACCTGATTTCTGTATTCGATAAGCGCGTTCCTGAGGTCCTCGTTCAGGGGAATGGTCCTGCCTGACTTTCCCTTGCTGGCGGAGTCCAGGAGGTAGATGGTCCAGCCGATCTCACCTTGGGAGTCGTTGGTCATCAACCAATTCAGCCTCGCGATCTCCTTGGCTCGAAGCCCCGCCTTGACTGACAGGAGAAAGATCAGACGGTTTCTTTCCGGGTGCCGCGTGGTGGAGAGATAAGCAAGCATGGCGTCCACCTGGCCCTTGCTTAGCGTCTTTGCTTGTTTTCCTAGTCCCATTTGTCCTCCAAACCCGTTATTTAAGGGCAGCAGGACGCTGGACTGTAACCAGTCGGGAGAGGTCGTACATGCCGACCTGAAAATACTCCTTGGCCGATCAGGGCTTTGCCCGGACTGATGATAGAAGAGTTATTCTATAATCAGTTCTGAATCGGTATTTGGAGCCCACGCACAGCATTAAGAAAGATTCTGATGGCGCAACAAGCGGCCATTCGTTCGTCACGCAAAGGAGTGCCTGTCGCCTGCTGCGCACCGAAGCAAAATAGATGGGCATGTGCAGGGGAACAAAATATCATTGTGCAATAAAACGGGGAGAAGGATTCATGAAATCAAGATTGTTGGCGGCCATGGCTATTGGCGCAGTGTTTCTCGTGGCACCCGCTTCGGCACAGGTCAAGATCGGTGTCCTGAACGATCAGTCGCGCGTCTATGCCGACGCAGGTGGCAAACATTCGCTGGAGGCCGCCAGGATGGCGGTCGAGGATTTCGGCGGCGAGGTGCTCGGCCAGAAGATCGAGATCGTCACTGCGGACCACCAGAACAAGCCCGATCTCGCCACCGCGATTGCCCGGCGCTGGTATGATACCGAGGGTGTCGACATGATAACCGAGCTCACCACCACGTCGGTGGCGCTCGCCGTGCAGGAGCTGTCGAAGGAAAAGAAGAAGATCGACATTGTGGTGGGTGCCGCGACCTCGCGCATCACTGGCGACGCCTGCACGCCCTACAGCTTCCACTGGGCCTATGACACGCGCGCGCTCGCGGTCGGCACCGGGGGGCGCTGGTCGAATCCGGCGGCGACACCTGGTTCTTCCTGACCGCGGACTACGCCTTTGGCTATGCGCTGGAAAAGGACACCCGCGACATCGTCACTTCGAAGGGCGGCAAGGTGCTGGGCTCGGTCCGCGTGCCCCTCAACTCGTCAGACTTCTCCTCCTTCCTGCTGCAGGCGCAAAACTCCAAGGCCAAGATCATCGGACTTGCCAATGCCGGCCGCGACACCACCAATTCGATCAAGCAGGCCGCCGAATTCGGCATCGTCAAGGGCGGCCAGAAGCTCGCGGGCCTTCTGATGACAATCTCGGAAGTGAATGGCCTGGGGTTGGAGGCCGCGCAGGGCCTGATCCTGACCGAAGGGTTTTATTGGGATCATGACGACAAGTCGCGCGCCTTTGCCGAGCGCTTCATCAAGCGCACCGGCCACATGCCGAGCATGATCCATGCCGGCACCTATTCGGCGACCTTGAGCTATCTGAAAGCGGTGAAGGCCGCCGGCACCAAGGACACCGAGGCGGTTACGAAAAAGCTGAAGGAGCTGCCGGTCGACGACGCCTTTGCGCAAGGCAAGGTGCTGGAGAACGGCCGCATGGTGCACGACCTCTATCTGTTCGAGGTCAAGAAGCCGTCCGAGTCGAAGAAGCCATGGGACTACTACAAGCAGATCGCCGTCGTCCCCGGCGACAAGGCGTTCTTCACGGCGAAGGAAAGCGGCTGCCCGCTGACGAAATAGGGATTTCTCTTTCTCCTCTCCCGTAGTCGGACTGTCGCGAATTCCCTAAGGCAAGGCTTAGCGGATGACGATGGCCGTGGAGCAGACCGGACAGCCGAGCTTTTGGAGGCGCTTTACCGAAGGGAGCCGGCGTCAACGCGACACGGGATCGGCCGGCGATCTGGGTCAGTGATGGCTCGATGTAGGAAAGGCGTTCCTTACAGGTCGGCTCCGGGCACTTTTCGGACGTGACAGGCGAACCGATTGATATCCGCTGACGGATGAAAAGCAGATACAGCGATCGCGGGCCGAAGTCTGTAAATGGACCCGTTGCGGACATGATGTCGCAACTTCCCGGATTGCAGCGTGCTAGTTTAGCGCGGCATCACTGGGGCCAAAGATGAGGCGACGCGAGTTCATTACGCTTCTTGGTGGCGCGACTACCTGGCCGCTCGCGGTCCATGCGCAGGCTGAGCGCATGCGACGAATCGGCGTGCTGATGGCATATCCCGAAGCTGATTTAGAAGCAAAGGCGCTAATTTCTGAGTTTACGAACAGCCTCGCGGTATTGGGTTGGACGGAGGGTGGCAACCTGCGGATGGACGTCCGTTGGGCGGGCAGTAATCTGGAATCACTGCGAAAATTCGCAAAAGAACTAGTCGACCTCCAACCAGACGGTGCTCTCTTGGTCGGGCCGGACAATTTTATGGACATTCACCACAGGTCAATCATATCGCTGGCTGCGATAAAAAATTTGCCCGCAATTTATCACCAGCCTGTAAGCGCCCGAGACGGCGGTCTGCTTTCCTACGGAGCAGACTTTCGAGACATATTTCATCGCGCGGCACGATATGTTGCCAGCATTCTCCGCGGGACACGGCCGGCCGAGCTTCCAGTTCAAATGCCGGTAAAATATTTGTTGGTTGTCAATCTCAGGACTGCAAATCAGCTTGGGCTGACGGTGCCACCATCAATGCTGCTAAGTGCGGACGAAGTGATCGAATAGTCCGCCGCTCGCTACGCTGCATGAGTCCGGTTATGGCCCTTCGCGTCATTTCGCGGTCGCGCAGCACTTAGGTCGCTTCTCTAATCGGCCGTTTGAGGTCAAGCACTTTCAGACTATCCGCCACTGCAATGTCGATGTCGCTCACGGGCTCGCGCTTCTCTTCGGAATCGGCACCAGGGCCCTTCCATCATGGGATC
>Ga0210406_10001802_pt1 | contig 25328 bp, 15 predicted proteins | sample IncBWC30MmetaG_FD_155454 | JGI IMG/M metagenome (GOLD analysis project Ga0210406, IMG submission 155454) | Forest soil microbial communities from Barre Woods Harvard Forest LTER site, Petersham, Massachusetts, United States - Inc-BW-C-30-M | ecosystem: Environmental > Terrestrial > Soil >... | reverse complement strand
TGACGGAGTGTTCTTCCCGCTCCATGCGACTCCAAACTGGGTGGGGCCGTCGCAGGCTTCTTCAAGCGTGGCCTTCGAAGGCGCTAACACTCAGTTCGCGAACCGGAAGTGACACCACCGGCAAGTGCCAGTGGCAGACATTAATGAATATCGAGTCGACCAAATAAGGCAAGAGACTTAACCCGGCAAGCCGCTTCTGCGCTTAGCACGCGGGCAACGCGTGATTGGGATAGAGGGTTCGCTGCAAGGAGAGGTGCGGTTCGATAGCGTGCTGGACCTGGTGCAGCGCGAAACCGAACTCACGCGACTGACTACATGGTCCCGCGCGCCAAGAGTGCGTAGCCTGAGGGGGGAAATATCGCGCCCGATGCGAATCAATTTCTGCCCCGGGAGTGTGACAGGCAATTTCCCATAAAGGCAAGCGCGAAAACTGCGGTCGTCATGCTTGGGAAATGCGAGCATCTGCGCGGATTCTTTCCGCTATGCCGACGGCAGGATGGGGATTAAGAGACTGCAGGAAGGATCGCAAAAGACTGATTCCACCTGCGATGAGATCTTCAGTCAATATGTTCTCCCGCTGCGAACTCTCCATCAGCCGCAGGCAGCACATCGTGGTCGCCGGCAATCCACACATAAAGCGTCGGTAGCAAGAAGATACTCATCACCAGTGCGGCGATCAGACCACCGACAATAACAATTGCAAAAGGACGCTGAGAATCCGATCCGATTGCGTGCGAGAGAGCGGCGGGCAGCAGTCCCAGGGTCGCAACGAGCATGGTCATCATAATCGGGCGTAGCCTCAAGACGGCTCCCTCGACCGCAGCGTCTTCAATGGAATAGCGCCGCACGCGCAATTGGTTGATGTATTCGAGCATAATGACACCCGTTTGTACCGACACGCCAAAAAGGGCCAGGAATCCGACCCCTGAGGAGACGCTGAAGTTCGTCCCGGTCATCAAAAGGGCCAGCACGCCGCCGATGGGCGCGATGGCGACATTGGCTATGATCAGCATCGACCATTTGAATGATTTGAACATTGTGTAGAGAATGACGAAGATGATGAAGATGGTAATCGGCAACACGATGAGCAACCGCGCATTGGCCCGCTTCTGGCTGGCATATTCTCCCTCCCATTTGAGGTGATAAGCGGTGGGAAGTTTCACCTGGCGAGTCACCTTGTCGATCGCCTCTTCTACCGCACTCCCGAGATCGCGGCCGCGCACGCTGTATTTGATCGCAATATAACGCTGGTTGCCCTCTCGATAGATCTCCGAACCACCATCCGCAACCTGAATCTTACAGAGCTGCGCGAGAGAGACACGTTCTCCGCTGGTAGATAAGAGTCGAATCTTTTCGATTGCTTCCTTGGTGTCTCTGTATTGTGGGAGATAGCGCAGGACGAGGTCATATCGGGCTTCGCCCTGGAGAACTTGCGTGAGCGCGTTGCCGCCGACGGCAGTCTGAATTGCGTCTTGCACATCAACGACGTTGATCTGGTAACGTGCAGCCGCGTCCCGATCTACAGTGACGTTCAGATTAGGCTGACCGAGAACGCGCAAAACCCCCAGATCTTCGACGCCCGGAATCTGACGCATAACGGCGACGATTTCATCCGCCTTGGCCTCAAGAATCTTCAAATCATCGCCATAGATCTTGGTGGCGAGTTCGCCTTTAACTCCGCTGACAGCCTCTTCCATGTTGTCTTCAATGGGCTGAGAAAATCCCCAGACAGCACCGGGGATTTTATCGAGTTCACGCAGCATGGCTGCGATGAGCTGATCTTTGTCTTCGTGGAAAATCGGTCGCCACTCCTCTTTCGGTTTCAGGTCGACAAAGTACTCGGTATTAAAAAAGCCGGTGGTATCCGTGCCGTCATCGGGACGGCCGACTTGACTCGTACATTGCGGAACTTCAGGGAACGAGCACAGAACGATGCGTGCTTGGTTGGCTACTCGGATTCCCTCGTCGGGGCCGGTGCTGGGAGCGAGGGTGCCGCGGACCCAAAGTGCACCTTCATCGAGATGCGGTAGAAATTCGGATCCAATAGTGCCACTGAAAGCAAGAACATTTCCGAGCAGGATGGCGACCCCAGCTACGCTAACCGTAATGATGCGATGGCGGATCGCCCAGCGAACGGCGTCTCGGTAGCGTTCAGTCAGAAGCGACATCACCGGGTTATGCCACTCCTTCGCACCCTTGGCAAAGGCGAAGCTGGCGAGTACGGGAGCGATCAAAATCGAAAAGATCAAAGCTCCCAGAAGGGCGAAGGCGACGGTCCATGCCATGGGCTGAAATAGGCGACCCTCGACGCGCTGCAGAGTAAAGATAGGGAGGTAGGCAGTAATGATGATGCCGATGGCGTAGAAGACAGGGCGCTGTACTTCGTGTGCGGCATCGCCGATGCGTTCAATCGGAGTCTCGGTGTCGTGCTTGAAGGTCATGTGGCGGACGATGTTTTCGATCATTACCACTGCACCGTCAACGACCATGCCAAAATCCAGGGCTCCAAGAGAAAGCAGATTGGCAGGAACCTGCTTCAGATCCAGGCAGATCGAGGCAAACAGTAAAGAGAACGGAATCGTCGCGGCGACGATAATGGCCCCGCGGACATTGCCGAGGAAGAGGAACAGAATGACCGAAACAAGGATCATTCCTTCACCCAGGTTGTGCAGCACAGTGTGACTGGTGAAGTGAACGAGATCACTGCGGTCGATGAAGGGGACGATTTTCACTCCTGGGGGAAGGATGTGATCGTTCATCTCCTGGATTCTTTCGTGAAGGGCTCTAAGAGCAGGATCGGCGGCAGCGCCTTTGCGCAGCAGAACAATGCCTGAGACCACATCGTCGTTGTCGATGATCCTGCCGTTTTCGCGGTGAATTGCGCGGGCGAACTGGCCCAGCCTGATCTTGGGTCCCTGCGAAACAACAGCAATATCCTTCACGCGAAGCGGTGTGCCACCCTTGGTGAAGATGACGGTCTGTTCGATGTCGTGAACCCGGTCGACCAGGCCGACCTCGCGCACATTGATTTGCTGTAAGCCCTCCTGGATGAAGCTTCCGCCAGCGTTGGCATTGTTATTGGTAAGTTGCTGCTCAATCTGGGCAAGACTCAGACCATAGGCGACGAGTCTGTTGGGATCAACGCGGACTTGGTATTCGCGTGTAGGGCCGCCAAAACTCGCGACGTCGACAATGTCGGGAACCGACTTGAGATTTTTCTCGACCACCCAGTCTTCCATGGACTTTAATTCCATGGGGTCATATTTCGGATTCGCGCTATGCAAGGTGAAGAAATAAATTTGGCCGACGGGACTCCAGTCGGTGCCCATCTGCGGGGCGACGCCCGTCGGAAGAGTTACCTGGTTCAGTCGTTCGAGGACGCGCTCGCGGTTCCACGCATTGTCGCTGCCATCCTCGAAGATCAGCTTTAGGTCGGAGAGGCTGAATAGGGAAAATGACCTGAGGTGCACGACGCCGGGGATGCCGTTCATGGCGGTTTCGAGCGGGATGGTGACCTGTTGTTCGATTTGCTCCGCCGAAATTCCGGGCCACTGCGTAATGATCTCGACGTAGTTGTCCGCGACGTCGGGGTATGCCTCGATCGGAAGATTGTGGAACGAAATGATTCCCCAGACAAACAACACGAATGCCAGGCCGAGGACAAGCAGGCGGTTACCGAGGGCGAAATCGACGATGCGCCGAATCACCTATTGCTCCACTGTGTTCTGCAGATCTAGTGCGTTGGAGACTACCTGGTCGCCGGGCTTGATCCCTGACACGATTTCTTGTTGGCGGTTGGGCAGCATGTTTCCCGTGACTACTTCCGCGCGCTTGAAATGGCCATCCCCGAGCAGCGTGTAAACCCACTCGCGATCGTGCAGGTGCAGTACTGCACTGGCGGGAAGGGCCGAATGCATTTCAGGTTGTTTCCCGTAAAAGGTTGCGCTGGCAAACATGCCGATCCGGAGCATTCCAGGATTCTTAACCTCAATTCGGACCTTGGCCGTGCGGAGGTTGGGGTCGAGGACGGGCAGAATGTTGTCGATCCGTCCTTTAAGGAGCTGATTGGGATAGGCATTGAGGTGGATGTCCGAGTATTCCCCAACCTGGACTGCATCGAGATCGTTTTCGTAGACATCGCAGACGATCCAGACGTAAGAAAGGTCCGCAATCGTGAACGGATTCGGACCTGATAAGCCCTGAACGCCAGACGAATTCGTAACCTGCTGATCGGTGATGACGCCGGAGATCGGGGCGACGATGTCAACCACGCCGGAGGGATGCTTCTTATCGATCCCGAGAAGGCGCAACTGTTCAGTCGCAGCGTTGAGGTCCGCCTTGTTGTCGGCCTCTGCTGCTTCGGCCTGCTCCAGGGCGCTTTTGGCGATGGCGCCTTTTTCGTAAAGAATCTGAGCCCGTTCCAGTTGGGTACGAGCCAGACGCTCATCGTTTTCGGCCTTCAAATAGGTCTGATAGGCGCCGGAAACGTCATTGCTCTGAACACGCAGCAAGAGTTGACCTTTCCTCACAGCGTCGCCGAGCCTTGCTTTAATCTCAACGACGCGTCCCGACGCGAGAGAGACAACCGGAACAGCACGCACGATGTCGGGCTGAACTACTCCCGTCACATGGAGCGCGGGAGGTGCCTTATGCACGGCGGCGGTTGTCAGGGGGAATCGTTCAGGATGGTCGACCTTGAAGTTGGTGGCATCGAGATCGGGTTCAACCACCGCTTTGGGTGGCGCTTCAGCGCGCGGGTCCGCTTTGCTGCTACTGCAAGCGAGAGTTAGCAGGCTCGTAAACAGACACAGTCCCGCAGGAATAACCCGACATGAAAAGGTGTTCATTGAATGACCTCACGACCGACCGACAAGTTCATCTGTGCTGCTGCAATCAGAAACGAACCAACCAGGTTTACGTAACTCAATTGCACCGTTCGGTACTCGCTTTCCGCGTTCAGGAAATCCAGAAGGGATGCAGCGCCATGCTGGTAGGAGAAGAAAATCGTGTCGCGCACACGCAAGGCCTGTTCGAGGTACTGGCGTTTGTAAGGTTTCACTAGATTGATGTCACTGATGAGAACGGCGTAGGCCGAATCCACATCGCTGTAGACCTGCGTCTCAACGCCGTGGCGCAGCTTCTCACTTCTCTGGCTGTCAATTCTCGTGCGTAGCTTCTCACCCTGGTTCCTGTCGAAAATACGGAGCGGGATGCTGACGCTGACTCCGAGAGTGTTGAGGGCGTCGGGGTTGTTGAACGAACCGTTGTGCGTAAACCAAAGGCTTACGGTGGGGTCCGTGGAGCCGTCGGCTTCGGCCAACTTGTAGTTCGTTTCCGCCTGTTGTGCTGAAAGGACTGCCGCGCGTAGGTCGGGACGGGCATCCAGAGCATCTTTGCGGTAATCGTCGAGGGAGAGAAGGTCTTCCTGAAAATCGAATGCCCCCTCGACATCAAAGCTGTTCACTGGCCTGCGATCGTCGAGTAGAGCCAACAGGGTGATTTTTGTCGTGCGCAAATTTACCAGTGCAGTTTGCAGATCGGACTCATATTGCAACCGCTGTAGCTGAAGTCGATCCCAGTCGATCTTGGAGATGTCCCCTGTCTGAAAGCGGTCCTGGCTGATCTTCAGAATCTTGTCGTAGTATTCGAGGTTGTCCTGCGCCAGGCGCAACACGGCTTTGGCCTGGAGGATGCCGACAAAAGCGCTCCGCAGATTGCAGAGCAGATTGCGTTCGGAATCGGACTGTTGGGCGACACCGATCGCGGTGCCTTCCTTGGCGACTTCAAAGCGCAGCCCGCGCTGGTTGCCTCGTTCGAAAAGATAGCTGACTCCGGGTGACACAAACGTTCCCGCCAACGGTTGCCAGACGCCCTTAGTAGGAGCGATCTGGCTGCCGTCGGCTGAGATGGTGAAATCGGGATTAGGGCGGAGGTGGGCAGTGATCTCCTGGGCTCTGAGTTCGTCGATGTTCAGCCTCCCAGCCAGGAGCGTTGGGTTTGTGGCTTCGAACTTGTCTCGAATCTCCTGCCACACATAACTGTGCTGCTGCCCCTGGGCTCGCACTGCGAGAAACCCAGAAATGAGTAACCAGCAAAAGAGACGAGAAGTCCATCGCCCGCGAAGGCACCGGCAATTCCGAGCGGGGTTTTCAACAGGGAATAATCGATCAGAAAGGGACATTCTTCCTGCTTCGCAATCTTTTGGGGTCGGAGATCAGGTCGATTTCTTTGCACTTCGCAATCGCCCGGCAGCGGCCTTGGGGCGCTTCCGGTGGCCTTTGGCCCTTGGCATTCGAGAAATCAACTCCGAAAACCCTGCGACTGCCATTACGAGGTATAAGAGGACAGCAAACAACTGGATGATGACCAACACATAGCGATTCAGAGTGTCTGGGTTCACCGCCGGCTCCCAATCGTTGATCGCATACCGTCACTACTTGTTTTCACGCTAGACACGCCCCCAAAGTTCTTAGGCACAAGGGCATCTTCTTCGTGTATCGCGACCGGGGTTTTCGCGGAAGGTACTCAACCAGCGCCGAGCGAAGGTATTTCGATTAGTGGGAGCGATCCGACAGCCAATCGTTCGATGGACGGAATGGAAGGACCGAGACGTAGCCCTGTGCCAATCAATCGATCCCAGTAAAGCTAATCTTGAGGACAAATCGTTTGATTGGGTTCAGCGAATGCCGTCGACCGTGGGATAATCGAGGGTTGACACCAACTTCATGCTTCACTTGGATTCGATCTGGGAACGGCAGAACCGAGTTCCCGTTCTGCTGGCCAGTAGTGTCATCGTCCTTGCAATCGCCATGGTGGATTGGTGGACGAAGCCCTATTTTTCTCTGGGCTTTCTCTATTTATTTCCCATTATGCTCGCCGCGGGCTTTCTACCCCGCTGGGCGATTATTCTCTTGGGTTTGGCAAGCGCATTGCTAAGCGAGCGTTTCAGCAATCTAGATCCATCCGACGCCAACATTCGTTTGGGATTTGAAGCGCTGGCGCTGTGCGGCTGTGGGCTATTGACCTCCGAGGTTCTCCGCAACAAGCGCCTGAGTTTTGAAGCCCAGGAACGGATGCGCGTCCTAGTTGAAACGAGCCCGGCGGCCATTGTTACGGTCGACGAGCGAGGCTTCATCGAATTAGCAAACCAAGCGGCGAACGAACTGATGGCTCCGCACGATGGCCACCTGATCGGTCAGCCTATCGCTGCTTTCCTGCCGGAACTGCATCACGCGTTGCGACCGGAGGAAGGACCCCAGTTCCGAACGTCGATGCAGTGCCGCGGACATCGTGGCAACGGGGAGTCTTTTCTCGCCGAAGTATGGTTTTCCAGCTACAAGGAAGGCTCGACGCCCAAGCTGGCCGCCATCATTGCTGACGTCAGCGAGGAGCAGAACGTCGCTGCGGGGTCGTCATTCGACCAGAAGGAAAGACCTTCGCTTAGTGCCCGAGAGTTGGACGTGCTCCGGCTCGTTGTTCAGGGTCTGGCAAACAAAGAGATAGCATCACGAATAGATATTTCAGAAAGTGGAGTCAAGAACACTCTCCAGCAACTTTTCGGTAAGACCGAAGTGCGGACTCGGAGCCAGCTGGTTCGGGTTGCATTAGAGCGCTACAGGGACCTAATCTAGCTTCTGCAGACCTTCCCCGCGATCCAGATTTCGCAGCCAAGGCGGGACGCATCCTGGACCTCTAGGAACGCCGGTGGGAGGGAGTTCCTCTCCTCCCTCCCGACTTTGTCATGTCCGCCGACGAAAAGACCAGCGTGCCAGCTCGCCGTCGCCAGCAACCCACTCTAGCTGGGGCTTCCGGCCGCCCCATGCTTGCAGAGCAGGAGTACTTCCGAGAAGGCACCTGGACCAAGCCTGCGGCTTGGAACGTCCATCGCGCCAAATTATTCGGTCGCTGTGAAAAGAAAAACGGGATTGCCGCTGCCGCCTGACACAACCAGTCGATTAGGTCACCGTAGTTCCGAACCAGAGTACTTAGCTAAGTTGCTCATGACCTGTGGCTCACAACGGATCATGAAAATGTGCCGACGTGGAATCAATCACTTACGGCTATTTTCGAGGGAGCTAAGCTAGTCGACGTGCTCGCCTTCGGACATGAAACTTTGTTCGGACGGGGGCAGGTGGTCTCCGGGGCGGGCCCAGAAAACGTAGAGTGTGGGCCACAGGATCACGCTGGCCAGCAGTTCCACGATCAGGCCGCCCACGATCACGATGGCGAAAGGACGCTGCGAGTCTGAGCCGATGTCATGGGACATCGCGGCCGGAAGCAGTCCTAATGTCGCGACCAGCATGGTCATCATGATTGGGCGCAGGCGGAGGGCCGCGCCTTCCTTAGCGGCATCCCGCACCGGCATTCCGCGAGCACGCAACTGGTTGATGTACTCGATCATGATGACTCCGATCTCGACCGACACGCCGATCAGGGCTAGGAAGCCAAGGCCAGACGAGACGCTGAAATGCGTTCCGGTCAAGAGCAGACTGAGAAAGCCACCCAAGGGAGAAAGCGCGACCACGGCCAAGATTAGGCCGACCCACTTCCAGGACCCGAAGGCGGAATACAAAATGAATGACATCAGCAGCAGCGTGATAGGCACAATAAACGCGAGACGGCGGTTGGCGCGCTGCTGGCTTTCATATTCGCCGGTCCAGTCCAGGTGATAACCCTCAGGCAATTTGACTTTCTGCCCCACTTCGTCAATCGCTTGTCGCACGGTGCTGCCGAGATCGCGGCCGCGTACACTGTACTTGATGGCGATATAGCGCGAGTTGCCTTCGCGATAAATCGTGGACGCACCATCATCGAGCGTAATTTTGCAGAGCTGGGACAGCGAAACTCGCTCTCCTGTGGGTGCAAGGATGCGGATGTTGGCGATGTCCTCGACGGTGTCGCGATGCTGCGGCTGATAGCGGACCGTCATGTCGAAGCGTTGCTCGCCGATCAGGATCTGGCTTACGGCCTTGCCGCCGACGGCAGTTTCAACCGCGTCCTGAATATCGCTGACGTTAATGCCGAAGCGGTCGGCGGCGGCGCGATCTACATTTAAATTGACGTTCGGCTGGCCGCGGACTTGAAACGTGCCCAGGTCCGCGACGCCTGGAATCTGGCTCATCACGCCTTGCATTTCGTCGGCTTTCGCTTCGAGGGTTTTAAGGTCGGTTCCAAACAGCTTCACCGCGAGCTCGCCTTTCACGCCGCTGACGGCTTCTTCCACGTTGTCGGAGATCGGTTGCGAAAAGTTCCAGTCAACGCCGGGGAATTGCTGCAGTTCTTTGTCCATGGCGGCGATCAGCTCATCTTTCTTGCCATGAAAATCGCTTCGCCACTGTTCGCGGGGCCGCAGGTCGACAAAGAATTCCGTGTTGTAAAAGCCGCTCGCATCGCTGCCATCGTCTGGACGTCCCACCTGGCTGATGACCCGCGTTACCTCGGGAAAATTGGCCAGCACCAAGCGCGCCTTCTTCGCCATGGCGATGCTGGCAGAGGGCCCGGTGCTGGGCGCGAGCGTTCCGCGCACCCAGATCGCGCCTTCGTCGAGATGAGGAAGGAATTCCGATCCGATGATTCCACTGAACGCGATGAACAGCATTAAAGCCAGACCCAGCAACCCGATACCCAAGGTTAGCTTTAAGTGATCGAAGCACCAGTCGAGTGTGCGGGCGTAGTTGCGGTTTAGCCACTCCAGCACAGGATTGCGCCATTCTTTCATTTCCGAACTGAATAAGAAGCTGCACAGCACGGGTGCGATGAGCAGCGCAAACACCAACGCGCCCAACAGGGCAAAGGCGACGGTCCATGCCATGGGGCTGAACAGGCGGCCCTCGACGCGCTGGAGGGTGAAGATCGGCAGATACGACACAATAATGATGACGCGCGCGAAGAAGACCGGGCGCTGCACTTCGTGAGCCGCGATGGCGATCGTTTCCATGAACGATTTCTTGGTGTTGCCGAAAGAGGTATGGCGAAGAATGTTCTCCACCATCACGACCGATCCGTCGACGACCATGCCGAAGTCGAGCGCGCCCAGCGACAGCAGGTTGGCGGGAATCTGGCGCAGGTCGAGCAAGATCGCAGCGAACAAAAGCGAGAAGGGGATGGTGACGGCGACGATCAGTGCGCTGCGTACATTGCCGAGAAACAGGAACAGAATCAGCGTCACCAGCAAGACGCCGTCGGTGAGATTCCGCAGCACGGTGCGGGTAGTGTGTTGCATGAGCTCGCTGCGATCGAGGTGCGGGACAAGTTTCACACCTTGCGGCAAGAGGCCAGCCTTGCCGTTTTTCCCGTTCAATTCATCAATCTTCTGATGCAATGCCTCGAGAGTGGTCTCGGCGACGGCGCCCTTGCGCAGCAGGACGATTCCTTCCACAACGTCATCGTTGTTGAGGATGCTTCCATCTTCTTTGCGGACGGTTTTACCGAGTTGTCCGAGGCGGACTTTAGGCGCCTGGACCACGCTGCCGAGATCGCGAACCCGCACTGGAGTTCCGTTCTGCACTTTGACGACCGTGGCGGCGATGTCATCAGTAGTCTGCATCAGGCCAACCGCACGGATATTCAAGGCCTGCTCGCCGCGTTCGATGAATCCGCCGCCGGCGTTAATGTTGTTGGCCAGTAGCGCATTCTCCACCTGCGCGAGCGACAGACCGTACGACACCAGTTTGCCCGGGTCGAGTTGCACTTGATATTCGCGGGTCGGGCCGCCAAAGGGATTCACGTCCACAATATTCGGAACCGACTTCAACCGGTTCACCACAACCCAGTCATTCAGGGCCTTCAGTTCCATCACGTCATATTTGGGATTGGAACTTGTGAGGGTGTAGAACATGATCTGGCCGGTGGGGCTGTAGTCGGGGCCGATAGCCGGATTCACGCCGTTGGGCAGAGTCACGAGTTGCAAACGATCGAGCACTTCTTGCCGCGCGTTGAAGGTAGTGATCTCGTCGTCGTAAATGATGGTGATGACGGACAAACCCATCAGCGAGACGGAGCGAAGATGGGTGAGATGGGCCACGCCGTTGAATTCTACTTCCAGCGGAACGGTGATTTGCTGTTCGACTTCCTCGGCGGCATGCCCGGGCCATTGCGTGATGACTTGCGCGTAGGTGTCGGCCACATCCGGATACGCCTCGATAGGCAAGGCATGGAAGGAAAGAATGCCCCAGGCGAAAAGCACCAGCGACGCGCCCAGAATCATCAGGCGGTTGTGCAGGGCAAAATCGATCAAACCGCGGATCATATTGCTTAGTCTGCCTTCTTCTCCGCTACTTCACTGGAGAACTCGAGCGCGTTGGTGACCAGTTCGTCGCCGGGTTTCACACCGTTGCGAATCTGCTGCATGCCGTCGGGAGCCAAGCCGTCGGCTTGCACCACAATCTTGCGGAAGCGCTTGTCGCCCTCTTTTCGAAAGACCCAATCCTTGTCGTGCAGACGCATGATCGCGGTGGCGGGCACGAGGACGCGCTCAGTCACCTTGCGCGAGCGGAATTTGGCCTCGGCGTACATACCCGGACGCAGCGAACCGTCGGCGTTGCCAAGCACGATGCGCACCTTCGCCGAACGTGTGTTGGGATCGAGCACACGTGAAATGTCCGCGACCTTGCCCTTAAACAGGCGATCCGCGAAGGCGTTCAGACGGATTTCGGCGGAGTCGCCCAGATGAACTTCGCCTAGATCGTTCTCGAACACGTCGCATACCACCCACACCTGGTCCAGATCGGCAATGGTGAATAGGTTGGGACTATTGTCGAGGCTTTTCACGCCTTCGGATCCTGCGACGTTTTGCTCGACGATTGTTCCCGAGACCGGGGCTTTCAAGTCGATCAGGATGCTGGGATGCGCGGGGTCGGCGCCGAGGATTTGGACGTGGTGTTTCGCAGTCTCTACATCTACTTTGGCTTTGTCTTCAGTGTCCTGCGCCGTCTCCAGATCTTTGGCCGCGATGGCGCCGCGGTCGAACAACATCTGGGCGCGCCCGAGAGCTTTGCGCGACAGCGCTTCGTCGGCCTGTGCCTTTTCGTAGTCGGAAAATGCAGTGGAAAGGTCGGGGCTTGAAATCACCAGCAGGGTCTGTCCCTTCTTCACGTTGTCTCCCAGCTTCACTTTGAGATCGACCACGCGGCCTCCGCCCAGCGAGGTTACGTGGATGGTGCGACTGACGTCCGGCGAGATAGTGCCGTTGGCCGTCACTTGCGTCGGCAGGGAGCGCGTCTCGGCCTTCGCGGTTCTGAAGAGTTCGGGCTGATTCGTTTCGAAGACGTCGGGATCGAGCGTGACGGGAGGCTTGCTGGCGGAGGCGGGTGTTTCCCTGGAGCAGGCAATTCCAAGACAAAGGGAAGCGAGCAGAAGCGCCCGCGGCACGCCGTTCAACAGTCGGTTGCGCCGAGCGCCGGCTCGACTCTGAAACAAAAAAATTCTCATGGGATTACCTCGCGCCCTACTGCCAGATTCAGCTGTGCCGCCGCTGTCAAATAAGACCCCACCAGATTCACGTAACTCAACTCTACGGCACGGTATTCGCTCTGGGCGTTCAGGAAGTCGAGCAAGGCGGCGCCGCCGTGCTGGTAGGAGAATAGGACCGTTTCGCGTACACGGACCGCCTGCGCCAAGTATTTTTCTCGGTACGGGCGAAGCCGCGTCAGATTGCTGCTCAGCGTAGCATAGGCGGAATCGACGTCGCCGTAGACCTGAGTCTCTACGCCGTCGCGAAGCTTCTCATTGCGCTTAATGTCAATTTTCGTGCGCAACTTCTCGCCCTGATTGCGGTCAAAGAAGCGAAGGGGAATGCTGACGCTGGCCCCGATGGTGTTGAGAGCGTCAGGGTTGTTGAACGAGCCATTGTGCGTGAACCAGCCGCTAAGGGTGGGATCGGTAGAGCCATCGGCCTCGGCCAGTTGGTAGTTGGTTTCCGCCTGCTTCACGGAAAGCACCGCGGCACGCAGGTCCGGACGCGCCTCCAGAGCGTCTTTGCGATAGTCATCCAGCGAGAGGATATCCCCGCTGAAATCGAAGGTCCCTTCGACGTCGAAGCTATCCACCGCCCTGCGGTCATCGAGCAAGGCGAGCAGGTTGATCTTGTTCGTACGCAAATTGACTAGGGCGGTTTGCACGTCGGATTCATATTGCAGGCGTTGCAGTTCCAGCCGGTCGAGATCAATCTGAGCGATATCCCCCGCCTGATAGCGGTCGCGGCTGACTTTCAGAAGCTTGTCGTAGTAATCCAGATTCTCCTGCGTCAGATGCAACACGGCCTTGGCCTGCAGGACGCCGACGAAAGCGGTGCGGAGATTAAAGAGCAGAGTCCGTTCCGAGTCGGACTGCTGGGCGATGCCGACGGCGGTGCCCTCTTTGGCGGCCTGGAAGCGCAGATTGCGCTTGTTCCGGCGCTCGAAAAGCTGACTGACGCCGGGCGAAACGAAGGTGCCGGCAAGGGGCGTCCACACGCCGTGGCTGGGCGCGATCTGAGTACCGTCCGCTGACAAAGTGAAGTCGGGGTTGGGACGGAGATGGGCGGTGATTTCCTGCGCCTTCAGTTCGTCAATATTCAACCGGCTAGCCTGAAGGGTCGTATTGTTCAGCTCGAAATGGTCTTTGACCGTGTCCCAGGTCCAGAGTTGAAGCGCTGCCCCAGGCGCCGCTTGGGGAGCGGTCTGGGCGAATAAATCCAGAGCGCTGAGCGCGAGTACAACCCTCAAAGTAAGTAATGTCCAACGCATGAAGAACTCCATCCGGAATCAAGTTGCCGCTACCAGAAAAGAGATTCGGCGCCCTCAGTTGTGTCCGCCGGCGATTTCGCCGACAGCACTACTATCTGGTTTTTCGCCTCAGAATTTCGTAAAGATAAATCAAAGATTTCGCCGCTTCTTCTATAGAGTCGGCGATCCGTGGGACGAGCTGGGGTGGAAACGAGAACCAGGAGGAGCCCGGCTCGCCCGCTCGAGGGCAGGCACTGCCGGAACGGACAACAGGAGTGTGGGCAATGGCTGCCGGCTTTGCCCCCCTACAGCCACAGACTTCGCAGTCGCGGCCAATGCAGGCGGATTCTGCCACCGGCAAGCCAAAGCTTTATCATTGCTTGCCTGGCGGATGGTACGCTTGCTGGCGGACGACTCCTCCATCTCGTTACGCATGGCGCGGAGATCGTCGGTCGCTGAAACTACCGGGAAAAGAATGACCAGCATGCATCCCAGAGCCAGCACACATTGCAAAGCGGTGAACTTGCGGACCGGCGAGGACATTCTGGAACCATGCCATAACCAGAAGGCAGGCACTGACAAAAACAGCCATGCGAGATTGAGCAGCAGTTCCATGAAAAAAGAGACGGGGTGCGAAAAACCGCCCCCCAGGTGACTAGTTTTTCAGAAATCTCAATTTCAAGTCAATGTGACTTCCGTGACCAAAGCAGGGATGCGGTGCAAGATTGCGCGGACAGAACATTCTTAAGACGGAAACAGAAGAATTGTGGGAGAGTAGGGAATGCGGATTTGGAGGCAACAGATCCGCGTGCACAATGCCTTTTCCCATGCTGATTTCTTAGGTTGGACGAGATGACCAAATTGCAGAGGTCGCGGCGGATTGTCGAAGTGGTCTTCCCCTTGGTGTGCGTTGTAGGGATGGCGGCATGTCGGCTGGGATTAGGCACAGCGGGAGAGCAGCAGTCTGCGGCGCAGGACACCACCGAGACACCGCCAAGCGACCATGGATTGGTCATCGAAAACGATTCGGACTTGCCGGTGGCTTACCCACACGGATCGTATGAACTGCGATTTCGGGCGCACGGGGGCGTTTCGGTGCTGCACTGGCGGCTGGAAAAGGGAACCCTGCCGCCGGGCATGAAGTTGGACGACACCGGATTAGTTCGCGGCCAGCCGGATCGTACAGGAGAGTTTCAGTTTACGGTTTCGGTTACGGACGGCGGCAGCTCGCAGTCGGCAGTGCAGAAGGGGTTTGTATTGCGAGTGATCTCGGCGCTGACCCTAAATTGGAAGTCGCCGGCCCGGGTGAATGGGAACCGGATCGAAGGCAGCGTGGAAGTTTCGAACACGACACCCGATGACATGGATTTGACCTTTGTCGCGATGGCGGTTGCTTCGAATGGCCGGGCGACGGCCATTGGATATCAGCATTTCGTGCTGCGTCGCGGTACGACGGCAATGGAGCTGCCCTTTGGCGAAACCCTGCCCCATGGGGGATACGTGGTCCACGTGGATGCGGTGGGCGAAGTAGCGCTGAAGAAATTGATTTACCGGGAGCGCCTGCAAACGCCGGGGGCGCTGCAGGTGACGGTGGGACCCTGAGTGAAGCTTCTGGCTCCGGGCTCTTCACGCTTGACCAGGTTTAGTTGCTCGAGGCTATCCGGGAGGGAGAATCGCTTGTCGCAACTGCCAGCTGCGATCATCGGCGCGGGGTTTGTGGGACGCGCCCATCTTGATGCTCTTCGCCGGTTAGGTATTCCCCTGGCGGGCGTGTTAGGCAGTTCGCCGGAGCGTTCGCAGGCCTCGCGATCGGCGCTGAAACTTCGGCGCGCCTACCGTTCGCTCGACGAGCTGGCGGCCGATTCTGAAGTCCAAGTGGTTCATATTTGCACGCCGAACTATCTTCACTTTGAGCAGGCTGCAACTCTGCTGCGCGCGGGCAAGCATGTGATGTGCGAGAAACCGGTGGCCATGACAACGCGCGAGAGTTCGGCATTAATCGACCTAGCGCGCGAACACCGGCGCGTGGGTGGAGTCTGCTACAACCTCCGTTATTACCCTCTTTGTCAGGAAGCTCGCGCCCGGGTGGCCGACGGGGCGATCGGCGAGCCGCGGCTGGTGCATGGAAATTTTCTGCAGGATTGGCTGTTCTACCCCACGGACTGGAATTGGCGGCTGGAGACCGAACTGGGAGGCGACCTGCGTGCGGTCTCCGACATCGGAACCCACTGGCTGGATCTTGCGATGTGGCTTACGGGCCGCAAAATTGTTGAAGTCTGCAGCGATCTTGCCACCACGATTCCGGTGCGACAGCGTCCACGGGGCCGGGTTGAGACCTTTCAAGCTGCTGGCGCTGCCGCCACGGATCCGGTCAAAATCTCGACCGATGATTACGCTTCCGTGCTGCTGCGCTTCGAGGCCAGCCTGCGTGGCGTGATGACGGTTTCGCAAGTCAGCGCCGGACACAAAGCTTCGCTGTCGTTCGAAATTGATGGTTCGGAAGGGTCGATGGCGTGGAACTCCGAATCTCCCAACCAACTCTGGATCGGGCATCGCAACCAAGCGAATCAAAACCTTTTGAAAGATCCTTCGCTGATGACGCCCGCCGCCCGGCCGTACTCTGTCTACCCCGGCGGACACACCGAGGGCTATCCCGACACGTTCTTCCAGCTGTTCAAGGATTTTTACGAGCACCTCGAGAAAGGCGGCGATTCGCAAGCGACGTTCCCGACATTTCAGACTGGTCACGACGAGCTTGTGCTGTGCGAAGCGATCGCCAAGAGCGCCCGTGAGCGCCGGTGGGTTGAAGTCTAAGGTTGGAGTCTAAGCTGGAGATCGGTGAATATCGCCCGCCGAGGGAACCGCACATGCCAAAGCAATCTCAACATCAATATCAACGACGAGGACGCGATTCGAGCGAGCCTCGAATGCGCTGTTCAATGGGGGCCGTGTCGTGTTCGCGCTCGTTATAGCCGGTCTAGTCTAGGCATTGAATTGCCGTGGCATTGTGGGGGAGGTTGGTGGCGATAGCGGAGTGCACGGAGCATGTGCCGGCAAGTCCTGTGAAAGTGCCGTACTGTCGATTATTTCCCTTTCGACATTTTCATTTGGCCAAGCTCAGGACGATGACGCGATCAGTTTCATTGTTTCTTGATGGGGGGACTTTCAAAATAACTCCGTCCGCATTTTGGGTAAACTCCACATTCGAGTTGTCGAGCAGAGAATGCGCTGCTGATACTCTCGTAGCGATTGGCGGAAGCGCGAGGAGCGGAGCGCTCCAGTTCAGCACATGCACGAAAACCTTATTCTCCTTCTGGGTGGTGACTCCCCATTCCCCGGGAGCGATAGGTCCTCCGCGAGTGCCATAGATCGATTCTCCATATTTTGAAAGCCATTCCCCCACAGCGTGCAGGCGGGTGACGAACTCCGGCTGGATTTCTCCGTTGGGCATGGGGCCAATATTCAGCAGAAGATTGGAGTTGTTGCCTGCGGCTCGCACCAGTTTGCGTTCCAGGTCGGCAGGACTCTTGAACTTGACGTCTCCGATGTTGAATCCCCAGGAGCCGTTAAGCGTGTCGCAACTTTCAAGCGGAAGCTGATTGCTTACGAACTTGGTGTTGAAGCCCGCGGTATTTTGGCCGGGGAGATCGCGCTCGAAGGTTTGCACGTCTTCGCCGGGTTTGGGAGTTTGATGATGGTTGGGAATGATGAGCGCGGCCGGCTGTAGCTGATGAATGAGCGCGTAGGTTTTGGCGAGATGCCAGTCGGCGTCGGGTTTGTCCCACATGCCGTCGAACCAGATGCCGCCGATGGAGCCGTAGTTGGTGAGCAGCTCGCGCAACTGGCCGTCCATGTAGGTGTCAAGGTAGGTATTCCAGTCGCCGTGGTCGGGGCGGCCGTTGTCCCAGTTGGTGGCTCCGCGGGGATAGTAATCGGGATTGTGCCAGTCGAGTTGTGAATAATAAAAGAAGAGCTTGATGCCCTGGCGGTGGCATTCGTCGGCGAGCATCTTCAGAGGGTCCTTCTTATAAGTCGTCCGCTGCACGATGTTCCAGTCGGAGACTTTCGAGTCGAACATCGCAAAGCCGTCGTGGTGGCGCGACGTGATGGTGATGTACTTCATGCCGGCGGCTTTGGCCAGAGCGACCCAGGTCGGGGCGTCGAATTTCTCGGGATCGAAAAACGCAGGCAGGCGATTGTATTCATCGAGCGTCAGTTTTCGGTCGTGGAAAACCCATTCGCCGTCGCCCAGAACGCTGTAGACGCCCCAATGGATGAACATGCCGAACTTGATGTCCTGAAATTCGCGGCGGGCTTGCTGGTTTTCCGGAGACGGTTGGTAGTCCTGGGTGACGGCGTTGGGCGTCGCGAAAATAGCGCTGACTGCAAACGCAATTGCCAGAGCGCAGTTTGTCAGTGTGGACCGGAACGCATTCGGCATCTCTCGTTTCTCCCCGGATAGTCTAACGCGATCGTGATTGCAACTGGCCGGCATCTTCAGCAGCCGTCGAATCGTGGGGTGATCACAGAGGTCAGCCCGTCCAGGCGGGAAGCGCCTGCTTGGCGGCCGACATTGCAGTCTCGGTCAACGGAATTCCCAGCGTGCCCGCGGTGTTCGATCTCAGATCATAGATGCCGGTGCGGACATCTTCAGACTTCGGTGGCCGGGGGGCGCACTCAGTCCAGCGGTGCGGAGGGCAGCCCCATGCTGGCACGCAGTTCCTGCCACTGCTCGATCACCCGGGGCGCATGCGAGAGTTCGGAGGCGCGACGCAGGGACTGTTCGGCGCCGGCCAGATCATGGAGCTTGAAAAGACATTCGCCGCGACCCGCCCACGCGAACCAGTCTTGCGGGTACTGCTCGATCACTTGTTCAAATATAGGCATCGCTTGGTCGCATCGGCCTGCCTCATCGAGAGCGAGGGCAGCCTGCACGTGCGCGTTTGCGAGATTCTGGGCCACTGGAACGTTGCGGGGAGCGTATTGGTGGGCGATGGTGAAGACGGTCAGATCATCCCTCCACATGCTCTCCTGCTTCACGGTGAACACCCCGAACGCCACGGCCACCGCTCCTGCAGCTGAAAGAATAACCATGCGCCGTTTTTTCGCCAGATGCGATCCGGTGGCCGGCAGGAGCATCAGACCGGCCAAAGGCAGGTAAGTGTATCGGCCATGCAGAAAATCCCCGGGATTCAGCGCGTTCAGGCTCAACGCCGGTAGAATCGGGAGCACGAGCATCAACACGCCCAGCAGAAGTGCGCGCCCGACGCCGGTAGCCTCTCGATCCGGAAGATCATGCCGCGCCTTTCTCCAAGCCCAGATGCATGCAGCTACGACGAACGCCGCGGCACAACCCACCCCCAATCCTGGCAGAAGTACTCTGCGCAGCGAAAACGTGTCTGCCAAGATGGGATCCGCGAATGCGTATGACCTGACCGGCCAAAACAGCACCTTCCCATAGAACCAGAGAACTGCGGGCCAGGAGAGTAGCACTGTAGTCCAAGGCAAGTGCTGCGTAGAGGGGCTGAGATGACCCTTCAGGGCGTTGCCGCGTAAGAGCAGATACACTCCGGTCACGGCAAGGTAGGGGAGAGTCTGGCGGAAGGCGGAAACGAGGCGAATTCGGAATTCTGTACGTTTCCTCGGTGCGGCCTCTTTCCGGGCCGCTTTATGGAATGGCTCCGCCGGGCGGAAACCGGTCATCAGAGCCATGGCAAAAATCATGGCAGGCAGCACGATGGCCGTTTCTTTTGCCATCAGTGCCACCAGGCAAAGTGCGGCAGAGGCGATGATCCACGCCGCAGAAGGATCGTCCGTGGACTTTTTGCCGGCCCGCTTAGGGAATTTGTTTTGCGATTTTCCAACCGGAGGCTGATTCTCCGCCGACCTGTGCTCTGTGTAGGTGAGATACAGGAGCAGGCTGCCGAGGATTGCCGCGGACATCAGCGGATCGGGCACCGTAACCCATGCCACCGATTCTGTCTGGGCGGGATGCAGCGCAAACAGAGTTCCGGCAAGCAACGCGGCCACTCGATCCCGCAGCAGCTTCCACACCAGTAGACCGAGCAAAATGGCCACCGACACGTGTTTTGCAATGCTGAGCAGATGCCATCCCCAGGAGGACGCTCCGGCGAAAACGAAATTCAACCTCAGCCACAGCGCGAACACAGGCCGATAGAAACTTGACGGCCCGCCCGGGAATTGGGCCCATACATAACTGGTGAAGTATTCCCACACATGACCGGATGACTGCAAACGTGGATCGCCCAGGAAGCGGTGATCATCGAGGACAAACTGAAAATTCGCTGCCGGGCTGTAGACGGCAAAGACAATTGCGACTAACGTGGCAGCGAGGATGCAGGCGGCCAAGCGGGAAAGCGGTGGTCCCGCTCTCGCCTGAGTCAGCACGGCGGACGATTTCTGCTCCCGAATGAGGCTGGCGATTTTCATCCTGGTGAGGATATTGTAAGAGCCGGCGGTCGAACAGGACATTGGGTCTTGTCAGAGTCTCTCCTCCAATCTAGCGGTCGAGGACGGTCTCGACGTCGCGTCAGCGGGTGAAACGATATGGCGAAACAAAATGGTTTGGTGCAAATAGCCAGTCCCTATTCGGTAGAGGAGACCGTGCGCCGGCTTCAGGCTGCCTTTGCGGCAAAAGGACTGCAAGTCTTCGCCGTGATCGATCACAGTGGCGAGGCGGAGAAGGTTGGGTTAAAGATGAGGCCCACCAAGGTCGTGATTTTTGGGAGCCCGAAGGCAGGGACTCCGCTGATGGTGGCCGCTCCGAGCCTGGCGATTGATTTACCGCTCAAGGCGCTGGTGGCCGAGGATGCCGTCGGGAAAGTCTGGTTGACTTACAACGACCCGGAGTATTTGCAAGAAAGGCACGGCGTGCCCGAGCAGTTGATCAAGAATCTTGCCGGCGCCGGAACCGTGATCGCGAAAGCTGTGGATTAAATCTCGCGGAGAAAATACGATTCGCGATAGCGTCTGTTTTCAGGCTTGAATATTGCTCACCCGTGAAAAGTAGACCTGCCACGGTACGTTCCAGCACGACCCTGAACAGGGTGCTGACCAAGCGGGTAATTCTGAGCTACGCGCCTGCGCGGATCTGTTTTTCCTTGTTAATCCTGCCGTAATATTCACGTCCTATCATCGGCCCAAGCTGAAGCATCCCCTCAGGTTCGATTTTGAAAGGATAAAAGGTTATGCGTCAATTGTTGTCTTTATGCCTGGTCGCGGTCATCATTGCCGGACCGGTGCTTCCACCGCTTGCAACCGCTGCCGTTGTCAAAACAGCCACGCCGATCAAACACATCGTGATCATTTTCGGGGAGAATCGTTCTTTCGATCATTATTTCGGCACCTATCCAAACGCCCTAAATCCCAGAGGAGAACCTCAATTTCACGCGGCTCGGAATACGCCGACGGTAAACGGCCTGAGCAATGCGCTTCTGAACCACAACCCCAATCTCAATCCGCTCAATGGCAGCGGCGCTGCCAATCCGTTCCGATTCGATCGCTCGCAGGCAAATACCCAGGACATGGGTCATGATTACATGCCCGAACAGCTGGCCTTCGACGGCGGAGCCATGGATTTATTTCCGGCAAACACTGGCAGCGCCGGTCCGCCTCCCAACTCTCCGCCCGACGTTGTTCTCACCACCGGGCAAGTAATGGGCTACTTTGATGGCAACACGGTTACCGCGTTATGGAACTATGCCCAGCACTATGCGATGAGCGACAACTCCTATAGCACCAACTTCGGTCCTTCCACGGTGGGCGCCGTGAATCTGATTTCAGGGCAGACCAATGGGGTGGTGAAACACATCAACGGAACCGGTGGACTGGTGGGCGACGGCAACGGCGGTTTGACTCTGATTGGTGACCCTGATCCTTTAAACGATGTGTGCTCCGGCAGCGGAACGCAAGCGCAGATGGGGGGAAAGAATATCGGAGACCTGCTGAATGCAGCCGGTATCACCTGGGGTTGGTTCGCCGGAGGGTTCAACCTGGAAAAGGTGAATCCGGACGGCAGCACGGGCTGTAACCGCCAGTCGACCTCGCCAATCGTGGGAACGCAGACTGACTACGTTCCCCATCACACTCCGTTCCAGTACTACGCTTCGACCGCGAATCCCACGCATGCTCGGCCGCGCTCGGTAAAGACGATTGGTTATTCGGGCGATCCTGCCAATCACGACTATGACATTGATGATTTCTTTGCCGCGGTCCAGGCCGGCAATTTTCCGCAAATAAGCTTCCTCAAAGCCATCGCGATTCAAGACGGCCATCCGGGGAACTCCGATCCTTTGGACGAGCAGGAATTCGTGGTCAAGGTAGCCAACTTCCTGCAGGGCCAACCGGAGTGGGCCAACACGGCGTTAGTCATCCTCTATGACGACTCCGATGGCTGGTACGATCATCAACTCGGCCAGATCGTGAATTCATCGCGGACTGCTTCCGATGCCCTGACCGGTCCGGGAACTTGCGGAAGTGGGGCCACCGCGCTGCCCGGTCTCAATCCAGCCACCGTGCACGCTCAAGGCCGGTGCGGATACGGTCCGAGGCAACCGCTTCTCGTCGTCTCTCCGTGGTCGCAGCACAACTTCGTCGATCATTCGGCCACCGATCAGACCTCGGTCCTTCGTTTCATTGAGGACAACTGGCTGGGCGGTCAGCGGATCGGACAAGGATCGTTTGACGGGATAGCAGATTCCATCAGCTCCATGTTCGAGTTCCATCAGGTGGTGACTGACGACCTATTCCTGCTGGACGAAAAGACAGGCGAACCGGTGAACACCGACTAACACATCGTCGCAGGTGTTCTGGCCGCGATCACGGCCGCGATCAACGGCAAGGCAGGTGGGGCGCATCAGCGTTCACCTGCCTTGCCGTTGTTGTATCCTTGCCGGAAAGGAATGTGGTGATTACTCGCCGAGATTTCCTGCAACAATCGAGTTTGCTGGCTACAACCCTGGCGGCTGGAAAGAGCAGGCTTCTCGACGCACGACCCCACCCCGATCCCGGGGGCGCCGTGGCTAGCATGCCCGCTGCTTTGAATGTCGACACTTTGGCGCAATTTGTGGATCGGCTCCCAGTTCCCGAAATAGCGCAGCCCCAAGGATATCGGCCCAGCCCGGAAAATCAAAAGCTGAGTGTTCCGTTTTATCGAGTCCAAGCTCGCGCCATCGCCAGCAAAGTTCACCGCGATCTTCCGCCTACGAAGTTCTGGAGCTTTAGTTCCTCCACCCCAGGCCCGACATTCGAGACGCGGTCCGGTGAAGCACTGCTGGTGGAATGGGTGAATGCTCTCCCCAGCGAACATTTCCTGCCCATGGACCACACCGTTCACGGGGCTGAAGCCGACAAACCTACGGTCCGCACCGTGGTGCACTTGCATGGCGCAAAAACGCGTCCCGAGAGCGATGGCTATCCGGAGGACTGGATCGTGCCCGGGAAATCTTCGCTGTACTTTTATCCCAACCAGCAAGACTCCGCCATGCTCTGGTACCACGACCACGCGCTGGGGATTAATCGCCTGAATGTTTATGCCGGGTTGTTGGGAGCGTTCTTTGTGCGGGACGGTGTGGAGGAAGCGCTTAATTTGCCGAAGGGCAAATACGAGTTACCACTCATCCTTTATGACCGCCTGTTAACCCGGGAGGGACAGCTTCTGTATCCCGTTTCGCCCGATCCCCAAGCTGCCTGGGTTCCGGAGATCTTTGGCAATGCCATTCTGGTCAATGGAAAGCTGTTTCCCTATCTCGACGTCGAGCCCAGGAGATATCGCTTCCGAGTTCTCAACGGTTCCAACGCCCGCTTCTATCATTTGTCATTTGTAGGCAGTTCATCGGCGGTCGACAATGCTTCCGCGAACGATGCGCCGATTCATCAAATCGGCACGGACCAGGGTTTATTGCCGGCGCCAGTTCCACTCACCAGTCTCGAAATCGCGCCAGGGGAACGGGCCGACCTTGTGGTCGACTTCAGTGAACACCGGGGCGAGCAGCTGGTTCTCAAAAACGATGCGGTCGTTATCATGCAATTTCGCGTCTCGGCCAAGAAGACCAACGAAACCAGTTCGCTGCCTCCCACCCTGCGGGCAGTGGCAAAGATCGCAGAAACGCAGGCCGTACAGACCCGCCTGTTAACCCTGAACGAATATGTCAACAAGGCGGGCAATCCCGTCATGTTGCTGCTGAATGGGTCGCACTGGAACATGCCGGTTACGGAAAAGCCGGTGTTGGGATCGACTGAAATCTGGACGCTGATCAATCCCACCAGCGACTCCCATCCCATCCATCTGCATCTAGTGCGCTTCCAAATCCTTGACCGCCAACCCTATGAGCCCTGGCTGTTCCAGACCAAGCGTCAGTTACACTTCCTGGGACCGCCAGAACCGGCCGATGCGAACGAGGCCGGCTGGAAAGATACCGTGCGGGCTCACTCCAAGATGGTGACGCGGATTATTGTTCCCTTCGAGGGCTTTACCGGACGCTACGTGTGGCATTGCCACATCCTGGAACATGAAGATAATGAGATGATGCGTCCCTACGAGGTGATTGCCGCAGTTTGATCGCTCCAGCTGTGGAATAATGCTGGCGGCAGCGGAGGAGCATGGGTGACGGAGGATGCCGGAGTGGAGAATCGCATTTCCGATCGGGCGAGCGATCATCTGGCCAATGAGCGTACGTTTCTGGCGTGGGTGCGAACCGGGGCCGCGATCGTGGTGTTTGGATTCGCCATTGGGCGGTTCTCGATTGCGATGCGGCAGTTGACGGCATTGCAGGGACATCGAGTAAAGAGTGTCGGGATTTCCGTGGTCATGGGGTCGTTCACGATTATTGCGGGTGTGGCGCTGGTGGTGGCGGGGCTAGTGCGGTATCGCAAGACTCGGGCCCAGTTGACGGCTGGCAGGTTTGAGCCGGCGGGGTTTGTGCTGGATCTGATCACGATTTTGATGGTGCTGTTTGGATTGGTGCTGGCGGGATATTTGATTTATACGGAGAGGATTTTGGGGTGAAATGTCCCCCCTCCTGGCCTCCTGGGGGTAGCAACGGCAGATTCCTCCCCCTTCGCAGCGCGCAGGGTCGGAAGGACAACTTAGGAACGGAAGTGTGGCAGCGGACTATGGCAGACGATCAACGGAATAGCGACCGAACAAAAAACGATCAGGAAAAAGAGGCGGCGGCGCGAGCCAGTTTGCAATTCGTGAAAGATGGGCAGGTCGTCGGTCTGGGGACGGGATCAACAGCCGCCTACTTTATCCAGCTGCTCGCCGAGCGAGTCAAGCAGGGGCTGAGAATTCGCGGGATTCCGACTTCCATTCGGTCGGGGGAGCTGGCGCGGAGCTTGGGCATTCCGCTGACTACTCTCGATGAATGCCAGGAGATCGCGGTCACGGTGGATGGAGCGGATGAGGTTGACCCGCAGCTGCGGCTGATCAAGGGTGGCGGCGGGGCAATGCTGCGAGAAAAGATTGTGGCGTCGGCAACGAAGCAGTTGGTGATTGTGGCGGACGCTTCGAAGCAGGTGCCAATGCTGGGTAGGTTCCCGCTGCCAGTGGAGGTGATCCGGTTTGCGCAGGCGCTGGTGGCGAAACGGATCAAGGCGCTGGGGGCC
>Ga0210406_10001801_pt1 | contig 25333 bp, 36 predicted proteins | sample IncBWC30MmetaG_FD_155454 | JGI IMG/M metagenome (GOLD analysis project Ga0210406, IMG submission 155454) | Forest soil microbial communities from Barre Woods Harvard Forest LTER site, Petersham, Massachusetts, United States - Inc-BW-C-30-M | ecosystem: Environmental > Terrestrial > Soil >... | reverse complement strand
TGCTAACTCGTCGAGGAGCTCAAGCCCGAAATCGTCAGCTTCCATTTCGGGCTCCCGGAAGCTGCGCTGCTCGATCGCGTCAGGGCCGCTCGCTGCAAGGTGATGGCGTCGGCAACCACCGTGAAAGAAGCGATCTGGCTCGAGGAGCACGGCGTCGACGCGATCATCGCGCAAGGCGCCGAAGCCGGGGGCCATCGCGGCATGTTCCTGACAGAAAATATCACCGAACAGCCAGGCACCTTCGCTTTGGTGCCGCAAGTGGTTGACGCGGTGAGGGTGCCGGTGGTCGCCGCTGGCGGCATCGCTGATGGGCGGGGCATTGCGGCGGCTTTCGCGCTGGGCGCGGCCGGCGTGCAGATCGGCACCGCCTATCTGCGCTGTCCGGAATCGAAGGTCATTGCACCGGCGCGAACGGCTCTCGCCCAGGCCAGCGACGAATCCACCGTCATTACCAACGTCATGACCGGGCGCCCCGCGCGCGGGGTCGCCAATCGCGTCATGCGCGAAGTCGGCCCCGTTTCGCCCGATGCGCCGGCATTTCCCCATGCGGTCACCGGCCTGGCGCCCCTGAGGGCGGCGGCGGAAAAGGTAGGCAAGGTCGATTTCACCAATCTTTGGGCGGGTCAGGCGGTGCGGCTGGGGCGCGAAATGCCGGCAGCCGAGCTGACCCGCGCGCTTGCCGGGGCAGCGCTGGCCCGTTTGAGCCAATTGGCGGGGTAGTCTTGGTTGCAGCGCAAAACCACCCTCTGCTATACGGCGGCTGAGCTTGTCGCCAAAGGCACCCATGTCCGCAAGGGCCCCTATATAATGTCAGTCGATGCCGCCACCGTTCGCCGTATCGCGCATTTGGCGCGGATTGCGGTCAGGGAAACAGAGGTCCCGCATCTTGAGGGCGAACTGAACGCGATCCTGGCCTTCGTCGAGCAGTTGTCGGAGGTTGATGTCGAGGGCGTTGAACCGATGACCTCGGTGATACCGATGGAAATGAAGAAGCGTGCCGATGTCGTCAACGATGGCGGCATTCCCGATGATATCCTCCGCAATGCGCCACAAACCCAGGATCATTTCTTTCTGGTGCCGAAGGTGGTGGAATAAGATAGCGTTTTCAAGCGAAGTGGACACCGGTTCGCGTCAAGAAAACGCGTCAGACTAACAAGGCGTTTTCGCCTGCGGAAAGCGCCCCAAACAAAAGAGTTGTCGACCGATGTGTCTGCTCTGCGACGATGAAAAAGCCTATCAGGCCTATATGAACTATCTCGACGCCATGGAGCGTCAGGGAAAGGTGGCTGATCCGCAACAGGCGATGGATGCGGTGCTCGATGCGCTCGAAGCGGCCGGCAAGGCCAGCGCTAAAGCATTGGCCGACGATCCGGCCCGCGACAAGACGCTGTCACCCTTCTTCTGCAGCCAAGTGCCGCCCAATTGAAGTTCCTGCACCAATCGCGGCAAATTCTGTCCAGGAACTTCAATTGGAAAAGCGGCACTGGAATCATAAATTTGCCAGTGCCCATTGCTTTCCGAAGTTCGTGAAAGGTGGGTGCTGCAGTGGAACACGAACTTCGGAAAGTGGGCACTGGTTGATAAATGACCGATTTGACATCGCTGACGCTTGCAGAGGCTCGAGATGGTCTCGCAAAAAAATCCTTCACGTCGCTTGAATTGACTGATGCGCACCTAGAGGCGATCGAGGCCGCGCGGGTGCTCAACGCCTTTGTGCTGGAGACACCCGATCGGGCCCGCGCCATGGCGCGCGAGAGCGACGCCAGTATCGCAAAGGGCGAGGGCGGCCCTTTGGCGGGTATTCCGCTTGGCATCAAGGATCTGTTTGCGACCAGGGATGTGCGCACCACCGCGTGCTCGAAAATCCTGGCCAATTTCGTGCCGACCTATGAATCGACGGTGACGTCGCAGCTCTGGCGCGATGGTGCCGTCCTGCTCGGCAAGCTCAATAACGACGAGTTCGCGATGGGCTCGTCGAACGAGACCTCATGTTTTGGTCCCGTCGTCAATCCATGGCGGCGGGAGGGCGGCAACACGAATTTGGTGCCGGGCGGCTCTTCTGGGGGCTCGGCGTCCGCGGTGGCTGCGCTGTTGTGCATGGGCGCGACCGCGACCGACACTGGCGGATCGATCCGCCAACCGGCGGCGTTTACCGCAACCGTCGGCATGAAGCCGACGTACGGGCGTTGCTCGCGCTGGGGCATCGTCGCCTTTGCATCCTCGCTCGATCAGGCCGGCCCGATCGGCCGCACCGTGCGCGATGCCTCGATCCTCATGCGCTCGATGGCTGGCCATGACCCGAAGGACACGACCTCGGTCGATCGTCCGGTGCCCGACTACGAGGCGGCGATCGGAAAGTCCGTGAAGGGGATGAAGATTGGAATCCCGAAGGAGTATCGGCTCGACGGCATGCCACCCGAGATCGAAAAGCTGTGGAGCGAGGGCGCGGGGTGGCTGAAGGCGGCCGGAGCCGAACTGGTCGAGGTGTCGCTGCCGCACACCAAATACGCCCTTCCGGCCTATTACATCGTCGCGCCCGCGGAAGCATCCTCCAATCTCGCGCGTTACGATGGTGTTCGCTACGGCCTGCGGGAGGGTGGCCGCAGCATCATCGATATGTACGAGAACACCCGTGCGGAAGGTTTTGGCGCGGAAGTCCGCCGCCGCGTCCTGATCGGCACCTACGTGCTCTCGGCCGGCTATTATGACGCCTATTACCTGCGCGCACAGAAGGTACGCACCCTGATCAAGAGAGATTTCGAAAATTGCTTCGCCAGGGGCGTGAACGCGATCCTTACCCCTGCAACGCCATCAGCGGCATTCGGCGTTGGCGAAAAGGGCGCCGACCCCGTGGAAATGTATCTCAACGACATCTTCACCGTGACGGTGAACATGGCTGGACTTCCCGCAATCGCCATTCCCGCGGGCACGGATGCGCAAGGCTTGCCGCTCGGCCTGCAACTGATCGGCCGTCCCTTCGATGAAGAAACGTTGTTCTCGCTCGGCGAGGTGATCGAGCAGGCGGCAGGACGATTTACGCCCGTGAGGTGGTGGTGAACGCCGCCCAATTCAAAGCGAGCGTCTCTGCTGCCGCACCCCCGCCGCAGCTCAACGCGCCGCTCGCCGCGCTGTGGTGGGCCGCCAAGGGCAGCTGGGACCAGGCACACAAGATCGTGCAGGACGAAGAATCATCGGAAGCCGCCTGGGTGCATGCCTATCTGCACCGCATCGAAGGCGATCTCGGCAATGCCACCTACTGGTATCGAAGGGCGGGCAAGTCGGTGGCGAACGGCTCTCTCGAAGCCGAATGGGAGGCCATTGCATCCACGCTGCTCGGGAGCGGAAGAGCATGAGTGCGAAGAACTCAAAACTGATCAAGGGCACATCCGGCGACTGGGAGGTCGTAATCGGGATGGAGGTGCACGCCCAGGTCACCTCGAACGCAAAGCTCTTTTCAGGCGCCTCGACCGAATTCGGCGGCGAACCCAATTCACATGTTTCGCTGGTCGATGCGGCAATGCCCGGCATGTTGCCGGTCATCAACGAGGAATGCGTCAAGCAGGCGGTGCGCACCGGTCTCGGGCTGAACGCGAAGATCAATCTGCGCTCGGTGTTCGACCGCAAGAACTATTTCTATCCCGATCTGCCGCAGGGCTACCAGATCAGCCAGTACAAGTCGCCGATCGTCGGCGAAGGCGAGGTGGCGGTTGAAGTCCCAGGCGGCGAAAGCGCCACCATCGGGATAGAGCGGCTGCATCTGGAACAGGATGCCGGCAAGTCGTTGCACGACCAGAACCCGACCATGTCCTTGGTCGATCTCAATCGCTCCGGCGTTGCGCTGATGGAGATTGTCTCAAAACCGGACATTCGTTCATCCGAGCAGGCGAAGGCCTATGTCGCCAAGTTGCGTTCGATCCTGCGCTATCTCGGCACCTGCGACGGTGACATGGAGAAGGGTAATTTGCGCGCCGACGTCAACGTCTCCGTGCGCAAGCCGGGCGAGGCACTTGGTACCCGTTGTGAGATCAAGAACATGAATTCGATCGCCTTCATCGGCGAGGCCATCGAATACGAGGCGCGGCGCCAGATCGGCATTCTCGAAGATGGCGGGATCATCGACCAGGAAACCCGTCTGTTCGACCCCGACAGGGGCGAAACGCGGTCGATGCGCTCCAAGGAAGAGGCGCACGACTACCGCTATTTCCCGGATCCCGATTTGCTGCCGCTCGAATTCAGCGAGGCCTATGTCGCTGAGCTGAAAGCGAGCCTTCCCGAACTGCCGGACCAGAAAAAAGCGCGCTTCATTGCTGAATTCGGACTTTCACCCTATGATGCGAACGTTCTGGTGGCCGAACGCGAGAGCGCCGCTTTCTTCGAGAGCGCGCTTGCCAGCCTCGCCGACAAGGCCCGCGACGGCAAGTTTGCTGCCAACTGGGTGATCAACGAGCTGTTCGGGCGGCTCAACAAGGAAGGACACGACATCACCGCCTCTCCGGTGTCGGCGTTGCAGCTGGCCGCGATCGTGGATCTGATCGGCGAGGGCACCATCTCCGGCAAGATCGCCAAGGATCTGTTCGAGATCATATGGCAGGAGGGTGGTGACCCGCGCGCGGTGGTCGAGGCGCGCGGCATGAAGCAGGTAACCGACCTTTCGGCGATCGAAAAGGTCGTCGACGACATCATCGCCGCCAATCCCGACAAGGTCACGCAGGCGAAAGCCAAGCCGCAAGCTCTTGGCTGGTTCGTCGGTCAGGTGATGAAGTCATCCGGCGGCAAGGCCAATCCCCAGGCCGTGAACGATCTGTTGAAGTCCAAGCTCGGCATCTGAGGTTCGCTTCGACGCGAGTTGCTCAGCCGCTGTTGGGAGCGAGGAAGCTGCGTTAACCATTCGCCATGGCGGCAAAGTGAGCGCGCGCTGAACGGCGTGGAGGCGAATCGGCCGGCATCGATTCGAACCAAAATCCGGATTTGGCGAGCGCCGATCAGCAGTTAAGCCGCTGAGCGCAAAAATTTTTTTATTGCCAAAAATCGCGACTCAGAGTCCGCGCACAGCCCATTCGCGTGGTTTCGACGACCCGCACTGACTTCAGCGCACGATCGTTGATCGATGCATCATTTGCGAAAACCACTGCGTCACAGCCGCTTCTTGCAATATCGGCAATCGCCTCTCGCGATCTCGCGCGCGTTGACGGTTTCGCTATCCGAAAAATTTCTCGTGCCATTCGCAAAGAAGCGGCGTATGCTCCCATGCTCTCGCGTAAACACTTCCTTAAGCGGGACGCTGTTTTTTTTTGAGTGTTGGTGTATTCGGGAAGTAGTGCATCTCGATTCCCGAGTGCACGCAGCGATTAAGCCATCTCATAGGAGGGCAACATGGCGAAGAAAGCTAAGAAGAAAGCGAAGAGCGCAGTGAAGAAGACTGCGAAGAAGACCCGCAGGGTCGCCAAGAAGAAGAAGTAACTCTCGTTTGAAGAAAATGCCGGCGGTCTGATGCCGGCACGTCACACGAGCCCTTCCGGACGGTTTGCTTCTCTCAAAGGCAGATTTTGAAAGAGCGGCTCTTGTCGACGAAGAGGGTGTCGGCGAGACATCAGGTCAACGGCCGGATCGTAGTTTCGAAAAGGGCTTTCTGTTCGAAAACCGGTCCGGCAGAAGAAACAGGTTTTCTTCGTTCGGTGCGGATCTTGCAGGTCCGCAATTTCAGTGGGCTCAAGGGCCGCCTCGCTTCAAGCCTCCCGGCTTCAAGCCTGCGGCTTCCGGGGACCCGGTTGAAATCTGATCCTGACGTGTTCGCCGACGCCCTCGTTCCAGTCCGGCGCCGCTAGTGTAGCGGCTCGGAAGTCTGCATCAGTTTCCCCCAATCACTGTCTGATCATCCGACGATTCCCGCGAGGACTTCAGCGCTAGTGTCCTGATTCCGAAGTTCGTATCATTTTGCGGCGGCCCCGTTTACGAACTTCGGAATCGAAAGGACACTAGCAAATCTATGATTCTAGTGTGGCTTCTGGTTCAGAAGTCCGCATGACGAACTCACGGCAATAATGATGCGGACTTCTGAACCGCCACACCAGGTCCGCCGCGGCCCACGTTGCCGCAATGGTTATTCTTTGCCGAAGCGGGACGGTAAACCGATTTTCCTGGATGCACGAAAGCTCCAATAAAACGGCCTTTTCCTGATTCCAGGCGAATTCGCCCCGGTCCGTCGTTTACGATGGATTCATCGCGATCCTTAAACTGTCCTTCAAATCCGATCGGTCAGGATCGCCCTCGCGCGATCGGACGTAAAACCAGATGCACCATCTGCCGATCGCGCGCCGGAAATGACGGAACGCTCCTGCACGGGGCGGCCAACAAAACAAGAAGGGATGGCAGATGTTTCAGGGGATTTTCGATTTCGATAGCGCGACGGCGGTGAACGCGACCGCGGTTCCGGACGTGCTGTTCGAACGCGGGCTTTACTGGGCGAGCGGGCGTTCCGGTGTTGTCAACCTTGTCGCCGCGCACAAGTGGTTCAATCTCGCCGCCCTGAAGGGCCGCGCCGATGCTATTCAGATGCGTCGGGAGGTCGCCGAGCTGATGTCTGGGGAAGAAATCGCGGTTGCCCAGCGCGAAGCGCGCGACTGGATGATGGCGCACTGATCAGTAGAGCATGATCCGGACCCGTAGGGCCGCGTTAGCGCAAATTTCCGAAAAGATCATGCTCGAACAAAGAAATTCATGCTCGAACAAAGAGATGAGATCATGATGCGATTCCACTCAATCGCATCATGATCTAGCGTGCGTTCTTTCGACGCAGGCAAGGGCGCAATCATCAGGTTTGAAGGAACAACGTCTCGGTGCGCTGAACAAGGGCGCCGGACAGCGGATCGTTTCGCGCACTCGCGCGTTCTTGATGTGGGGCAGATGTATGAGAGGGAGCCTTGCCCCATGCTTCCCAGGCAATTTTGGTTTGCGTTTCCCGTCGTGGCCGCTGTTAGCAGCGCCTTCCTGATCGCCGGAAGCATCGACGCCGCCGCACAACACCCGGGACGACCCGCCGCACCCGCCGCGCGACCTGCGGCGCCCGCTCCGGTGGCCCGACCCGCGCCTGCGCCACACGTGAGCGCGCCTGCAATCGCGCGGCCGTCGGCGCCGGCATTCCATCCCGCTCCCGCGATGCAACATCCTGCGATGGCTCCGCGGCCGACGCCGCATGTTGCCGCTCCGTCGCGCCAGGCGCCGACACGCTTTGCAGCCCCGAGCCCCAATCGACACCAGGCGACAGCGCCGCGGGCTCCCTCCGTCACCTCGCGCTCAACGTCGCACATCTCGACCGCGCGAACCCCACCTGCCCGGCCAGCGAGCGCGGCCTTGTCACGCCAGGAGCGGACCGTGCAGCGCGCGCAAGCACGTGAACAGCAAGCGCAGCAGCAGCGAAAAACCGCACAAGAGCGGCAGCAGCTGACGCAACAGCGGCAGCGAGACACCCTGTCGCGGCAGAGCGCTGAGCGCCAGACCCGTATTGATCGGCTGCAGCAGCATGTGCAGCAACTGCAGGCTCAGCAGGGGCCGGGGCGTGGCGCCCAGCGCGAGCTGCAGACCCAGCAGCGGCTTCTTGAACGCGAACGATCGGCGCAGCAGCGTGATCTGGCGCAACAACAGAAGTTGGGTGCAGCGCCAGTCGCCCAGCGAACCGCTGCCGCCACTCAGGCTGCCGCGCGTGGACGATTTGCCGCACGATTCCACAACAATGCGGATCCGCGCGCTCAGGTCGCGCTCGCCGCCCGCCTGAACGGCTGGGCGCCACGCAACGCCTGGCGGCACCGCGTGCGCGCCGCTTTCATACCCTGGCTCGGTCCGGTGTTCTGGCCCTATGCATATGCCGATATCTTCGATTACACGTTCTGGCCGAGCGCCTACGATGACGCCTATTGGGCCTACGCCTATGACGACTTCGTCGATACTCTGTTCTGGGATGTGGGCAATCCCTATTCCGCCTACGCCAGCATCGCGCCCGAGGGCACTCTCGAAAACGGCAGCGCGATGGTGGGATCATCGCGATTACGCGAGCGTTCGGGCCTGAGCCCGCAGGCGCTGCGACAGTTGTGCAGCAATCCGGAAAAGGGCGTCACCGCATGGCCGTTCGCCGATATCACGCGGGTGGTGCGACCAACGGGAGAGCAGCGCGACCTGCTCGATCAGCTGAAGCGCGCGGCAGCGCAGGCGGCCGAGACGCTCAAGAATTCCTGCAGCGACAATTATGCATTGACGCCGCCCGGTCGATTGCAGGCCATGATCAACCGCATCAGCGCCACGCTGGAGGCGGTGCGGATCGTCCGGCCGCCGCTCGAGGCGTTCTACGATTCGCTCAGCGACGAACAGCAGGCTCGCTTCAATTCGCTCGGCCCGCAGCTTCCCTCCTCGCCGGAAGATCAATCGCAGCAGGAGGCGAATGCAAATCGGGAGGGTTGTGGCGCACCCAAGGCGAGCCTGACGCAGTTGCCGATCGAACGGATCACCGCCGTGCTGCATCCGACTGGCGCTCAAAAAGATGCGCTTGATCGTCTGAGCGCCGCGACCGAGAAATCGGTGCGCGTGCTGCAGAAGGCGTGTCCGTACGAGGTGCCGCTTACCCCGGTCGGACGCCTGCAGGCGATGGAGAAGCGACTTTCCGCCATGCTGGAAGCCGCCAACCTGGTTCAGCCGCCGCTCAACGATTTCTACGCGAGCCTGAGCAGCGAGCAGAAGGCGCGTTTCAATACGCTGCAGCAGGTCGCGGGTCAGTGATTACGCCATTGCGCGACAATTTCCGCGCCTACGCGCTGTCCGGCGCCGGCCAAAGCGATCGCTGAAATGAGCGCGCCCGGACATGGGTGACATTTCGTATCAGCCCCTCGACAACCCGTTCGGCGCGAGGTTGTCACCCATGTCTTAGGTACGTTCTGTCACCCATGTCTCCGGGCTGGACACCTCAGACTTGGCGGAGCCGGAGTCCGACGAACTATTGGCTTCTGGCGTTCGGGACCGTCCGCCGTCGCCTCAAAAACTTCAACAATAGATGGCATTTCTATCATCATCGACCGCTGATCGCCGTTTCCGTTCGCCTCAAGCCGTGCTAAATTTGGGGGCCGATTTGGGGACCAGGGGCGGTGGCATGGCGGGCAATCTGACGGCACGAAAGGTCGAAACCGCCAAGCCCGGCAAATATAGCGATGGTGGCAACCTCTATCTAATCGTCTCGGGGACCGGAGCGCGAAAATGGGTGCTGCGGTTCACATGGCGCGGCCGGGCGAAGGAGATGGGGCTTGGCGGGGCGGTCAACGTGCCTCTGGCCGACGCCCGCGAGAGGGCCGCCGCGGCGCGCCGGAAGATTGCCCAGGGGCTAAACCCGATTGACGAGCGCAAGCGGGACGGCGGCGGCATTCCTACATTTGGCGAGATGGCCGACGAGGTGCGGGAGTCGTTGTCGGCAGGGTTCCGGAACGAGAAGCATAAGGCGCAGTGGAAATCGACACTGGAAACCTACGCCGCGCCATTGAGGACCAAGCCGCTGGACATCATCGCCACCGACGACGTGCTGGCGGTCTTGAAGCCGATCTGGTCGACCAAGCCCGAAACCGCCTCACGGGTTCGGGGTCGAATTGAAAAGGTGCTGGATGCGGCCAAGGCCAAGGGCTTCCGCGAGGGCGAGAACCCCGCCCGTTGGCGCGGCCATCTAGACCATCTACTACCGCGCCCATCGAAGCTGAGCCGCGGACACCACGCCGCGATGCCCTACGAGGAGGTAGCCGCCTTCATAGCCAAGCTGCGCGAGCGGGAAGCCGCTTCGGCGCTGGCGCTGGAAATGTGCATCCTGACCGCCGCGCGTTCCGGGGAAATCCTAGGGATGCGCTGGTCTGAGGTCGACTTCGACAAGAAGATCTGGACGGCGCCCGCGGCGCGCATGAAAGCAGCGCGAGAACACCGCGTGCCGCTGTCACCGCGCGCCGTCGTTATTCTGCGCAAACTGGAGAAACTGAAAACGGGGGAGTTCGTGTTCCCGGGTCAGGCCCGCAACAAGCCGCTCTCCAACATGTCGATGGAGATGGTGCTGCGCCGCATGAAAATCGAGAACGCCACCGTCCACGGCTTTCGATCCAGCTTCAGGGATTGGGCCGGCAACGTCTCGAGCGCCCCGCGCGAGGTCGTAGAGACCGCGCTGGCTCACGTCATCGGCGACAAGGCGGAGCAAGCGTACCGCCGCAGCGACGCGCTGGAGAAGCGCCGCGCGCTGATGGATTCGTGGGCTGCGTACTGCGAGCGGCCCGCCGGCAATGTTGTTCACATCGGGAACCGAAAATCGCCCTGACTATGGCCTCTGGCACCAGCAAGCGTAGGCTGCCTGGTGCGCGGATAGGACGGCCATCTGACAAGCCGGTAGCACCACCGGTTTCCGCGCCCCTCTCGGTGTTTCGCGAGGTGCGCGCGATGTCCATTAAGACCGGAAAGAAGCGGACGGGTCGCTTGGCCCTCCCGAGTTTCGCTGTGAAGTTTACAGATCGCGACGTTAAGGCGATCCTCAGCCACGTCTCTGTCGTCGAGCCAAAAAAGGCAGATCGATTGGGCGATGTCTTAAGAGATTGGGCCAAGCATGACATACCTACAGCGTTTCGGATTTACCCCGACAAAGCCGTTGCTCGAGAACGGCTAAAAGCAATCCGCTGCGTTCTGAAGCATGCTCAGGGACTACGTGACGCACTTGAAAATTTCGAAAAGTTTGATGGCAGCAGCTGGCTAGTGCAGAGGCTGATCGACGGCCTTACCGGCGACGACCACAGCACAGCAAAAGCCATGCAGACCTGCAGAATCGTAGAGCACCAAGTTTTCTTGCGAGAACTCGAGTCGGCTGCAAAGGCAATTGAGCGGGGCTTCGCAGCAGCAACGGACCAGCGCCGCAACCTTTCATCCTATTTGTTGCTTTTGGATATGGCCGCCATTTTCGAGTGGCTCACCGGCCGACCTGCACGCAGAGGATCCGAAGACCGTCCGCATCCATTCGACGAATTTGTGGGCGTATTGTGGTCTGTGATTTTTGACCAAACCCGTGGAATGCAAGCAGCCCTGAAGAATTGGGCAAGATACACCAAGGAATTCGATGAGAGGTCCGCACTTGTTGCCAACATCAATTTCAGGCATCCGGATTGGAGACTTTTCGATTCCGATTACCCAAAACCCTCCACGTGATTAATCAAGCAGCTTCCGCCAAGGTGCGCCAGGCCGATAAGGAACGTCGGCACGACCGCCGGGACAACTCCGGCCTCCGATGGCGAGAACACGATGCCAAATCCAATTGCACTTAAAATCAGCGAGGTTTGTTCAGCCTCGAGGATCGGTCGAACAAGGGTCTACGAAGCGATCAAGCGCGGCGAACTGCCCGCTAGAAAAAACGGCAAATCGACTTTGGTTCTGTACGCCGACGTGGTCGAGTGGCTCAATCGTTTGCCGGCCATCTCACCGAGAACAACTCGCAAGAAATGAATTAGCCCCGGCAGCGGTCTTGACCACCGCGCCGGAGCATCTTTGTTTCACCCCTATCGCCAGGAGTTGAACCTTGTGAATTTACAACATCACAAGAAGTCATTCCACAAGCATCCTGACCTCTTAGCCCGTCGTGGCCGCGTCCCGTTGTCGTCGGCGCAGACTATCTCGGAATTGGCGGGGTTCAGGACGTGGGAACGCCGGTGATGGTTCGGAAACGAACGCAGCAGCCGATTGCTGGCCCGCAGGACGTTCCTGGTGCAGTTGCAACATCGTCAGCACTATCACCCCGTACTAGATCGCGAACAATTACGGACGGCCTACAGCCCGATGTAGGCCGCCGGGCGAGCCGGATAGTGGCTCTTTGACCAACCGCCACGAATATCACAAGCGCCCGCCCAACAAAGACCGCTATGTCCGGTTGCCGGAGTACATGCTCGCCTCGATCGCGTGGCAATCCCTGGACGGGAATTGCAGAGCGCTCTACGTCGAACTAGCGAGACGTTATAGAGGTCCAAACTCTAACAACGGCAAGATTCCCTTCAGCGTTCGGGAGGCCGCTGGAGTGCTTCACATTGGCCGCAGCACTGCGCAGCGCTGCTTCGAGAGGCTGGTCCAAACCGGCTTTCTCAAGATCGGCAAGCGCAGCGGATTTAACATGAAAGGGCGCACCGCGACCGAATGGTTGCTGACTGAATTTCCCGATGATACGGCGGCAACAATGGCGTCGGCTACCAAAGATTTCATGAGATGGACCGAAACAAATTTAAACAACAGTCCCATGTGAGGCACGCGAAGTCCCACGTCAGGTCCGTCTATGGCTCTGACACGGGACCGTGTTGCATGAACGCAACGTTTATGGCGTTGACATAGGACTGTGGGGACCGATTTCCAACCGTCACGGTCCCACCACAAGGACACTACTCAGTATACCATGTAGGTAGTGTGAAGTTGACGCTGTACTGCCGGGACGATTCGCGGCTCGCGATTTAGCAGCCAGGTGGTTCTGCTTTCACGGATGTTGGTCGCTCCGGAAACCCTGTTGATTTAGAAATGACCCTGAATTTCTCCAGTCCCTAAAAAGGCGAGGCGCAATGGGTGCAAAGAGAATGAGCCAGCGCGATGCCGAAGCCGGCCTCTGGAGCACATTCGAGGATTTCGTGATCGATGGCGATCTGCTCTCGTTCACCGACCACGCCGGCATCGATCTGAAGGGCGTAAGGGCCGAACGGGTACGCGGAAAGGCCGGATTGACATGGACCACTTCCTGAAAGACTTGGCGACGTGGGGCCCGCACTGCTATGACTCGCTCAATATGACCGGCCCTCGAACTCCGCGGATAACTGTTAATACAGCACCGAAACAGTTGAAGCCGTTCCGCCCCGGACAATCTGGAAACCCAAAGGGTCGACCGAAAGGCTCACGCAACAGAACCACCTTGGCGGTCGAATCCCTTCTGGATGGCCAGGCGGAGACTTTGACGCAAAAGGCGATCGACCTCGCCTTATCGGGTGACCTGATCGCGCTTCGGATCTGTCTCGACCGGATCCTGCCGGTCCGAAAAGATCGGCCGATCGAGTTTGTATTGCCGCCAATAGAAACGATCGTAGATGCTCCAAGGGCGATCAGCGCAATCACGTCGGCGGTCGCGCGGGGTGAGATTACCGCTAACGACGCTGCTGATGTTTCCCGGTTGGTCGAAATCTACGTCCGCGCCATTGAGGCAAGTGATCTCGATAGGAGGCTAAAGGACGTAGAGGAGGCGATGAAATGCGAGCGCGGGAGATGATGAAGCGGTTGGATCGGCTTCCCAAAAGAAAAGGTGGGGTGCAAAAGGTGCCGGATCTGAGTTTACTCTCTCCAGAAAAACAGGACCGAGTCGACGAACTTTTTAAAGTACTGCTGGATTCGAAGGACATTTCCTCCAAAACCTTCGACACTGCCTTTGCCGAGTTCGACAAGCTGGTGCGAGACTTGCCCCTTCTAGGGCCCAATGACCCTGAGCAGGGCCCGTTAATTGAAGTGCCAGGAACGCTGGCTAGTTATTGGGAATGGCGGTGGCAGCATCCTGCTTCGAGTTGGCGCTCCCATGATTTCCGCAAGTGGGGCAAGGTCCAAACACTTCGCTTTGTGGAGTTGTGCGAGCAATATGGTTTCAATCGCGGGGCCGATACTCCTGTGAAGGCGCAGATGCTTCCGTTGCATGAATGGGCGGCGGGCGATCGGGCGGAGCTGCAACATATGCTAAATATAGTGGCATCCCGAACACCTTGATGGTCCTTGCGACCAAGCATCAGCGTCAAAACGGCCGCGGGGGCGAATACGACCACACGTGTGGTCGCGACCAAGAGCCAAACCTAAAGTTTAGGCACCGTGCTTCCTCTCTCGCCGCTGCATTTACTGTGATAAATATCTAGGTTAATACTTTCGTCGTATAACCACTATAGAGTTCTACCGGGCGGTGGGACTGGGATGCCAATCAATCGGTTGCTCAACGGCGGCAATCTGGGGCCGGAAGACGTCGAGAGACTGAACCGGGCCTACACCCACGCCCTGCGCCAACTGCACCTCGTTGATCGCGACGATCCTGTGGCAGACATCGTAGCCCGCAAGATCATTGAGGTCGGCGCGACTGGCATCAGCGATCCCAAAGAGATTTCCAAAACCGCAATCAAGCAACTTGGTTTCCCCTAGAAGCCTATGGGCGTGTACTCATAAATCGGGGGACGCCGTTTGACGTCCGCTATGCCCCTGATAGCGGCGCGAAAGCGGACATCGCGGGACTTCCGCGTTGTGCCAACAGGTGACATTGGAATGAAAGGGGCCGCCAACTACGTTGTCGGCGGCGTTCTGGCGTTGAGAAGATTGGAAACGGCTGTCACCAGTTGCGCTGGCGCGAATGGCTTTGGGATGACGATGCTGTTCGGCACTCCGTATGCGGGCCAAAGCTGATCGTGGGCGGTAACATAAATGACGGGGAAAGAGGGGTCTTTCTCTCGTATACGCTTGGCAACCTCCCAGCCGGTCAAGCGACCCGCGAGAATTACATCCGTGACTAGTGCGTTGGGACGCTTGGTCCCGTCCATCAGAAGCGTCAGCGCTTCTTCGCCCGACGACACAATGTCAGTGGCGAAACCGGCGTCGGTCAGCACCTGCTCAAGGTCGGCCTGTAAAAAATACTCATCTTCGATGACGAGGATCAAAGGCAACTCGGACACGTTCCCCCTCGCGCGCATACCTGCGGCAAGAAATGTTCAGAAGTACACATTTGTTCCCAAAAGCGCGTTAGGACACCTCGATTCGGATACTGAGGCGACCTTATTTCGGCGGCTGTAGTCCCGGCGAGCTGGCCCAATTCTCCAAGTGCAGCGCCGTTTCGGCCTGCCGTATTTTCTTGAGCAGCATTTCTCGATCGGGACCGGGCGGGAGTGCGGCGGCTTGCTCCCGCACCTCTTTGGTCCACTCGACAATCCGATCCTGAAGGGTGGACTGATGTTTGACACGGCGACGCAGCATGACGTACCTCGTGCTTACGGGTCCTAACCGTAGGGTTTGCATTTCCGATCCTAATATGCAGTCGCAGGGCGGTTTGTTCCGAAAACCGAACTCGGAGATGCCGATCCGAGGTCCGTTAAGGGTCTCCAGGGCGCTCCGGGTTAATGATCCCGTTGGAGCCTCACAGCCTTGAGCGATGGTTGCTCAGTTCACTCGACCCTGCGGATAACCGTATGGTCGTTCCCCGCTATCCCGCACAAAACAATACCATTGGCGGTGTTCTGACGCTGTCTCGCGGCTGCCACATAGACTGAGCAAAGTGCCGCAATAGGGAACGCGAGACCGAAGCCGCCTTGCATGGCAAGCCAGCCGCCCGAAGGCGGCTTCAAATGCTGGATGGCTCTAGAATGCTCACATACGCGCATCGAAGGCATCACCCGTTCCCTCCGCCGTTGGGTTCCTTTCGGCAAATTTTTATTGCGCCACCCCCGCCGACGTGGAGGCAATTCTTTATCAGCGAGGGCATCCCGCACCGGACTGAGACGGAAATTGAGAAGATCTGCTGCTCGCAGCCGGGCGCACTTGACTGCAGGAGGCGATACCGCTTGCACACTGTTCGTTTTTCGAGTCAGGCTCCGCACGGGCACCTAGGCTGAGGCATCCGAGCAACAGGCTGAAAACGAATCCGTGGTCAAGCGCCGCAGACGGGGTCGCGCAAGCGAAGGCTTGCGAGCGTAGGACGATCCCCTCGGGTTCTCCGCCACCCGAGCATGGCGCCGTTTAACTGCACCGCCGCCCGCAGCCAAACCGACCCCGCGACATCAAGATTCGTGCCAATTTTTCAGAGGCTTGGTCATCAAGCCGCCCGGTGACCAACCGGCGAGGCGCGACATCCCCGAGCCGCTTGTAGCGGAAACAAGGACGATTTGGGGAGCCTACGTTGCGAAGCCGACGACATAGTGTCAGGCCGCGGATTTCCGCGACGGGCAGCGGCTTGCCAAAGGCGGTGGCGCCTGGAACCATCCATGCCCCCGACCGTTGGGCACAAACTAAGCGAAAAATCTGGCTGCTCGCGATCGGCACATTCGTCGTCGAGGCGCCCATCGCCGCGCTGGCGGCCATGGTGATCTTGGCGCAGTAGGCACGCGGGCTACCGTCATGCGCTTACAGAAATATCGGGACGAAAGTCACTCCAGGCACTTCGATTTGGTTGGCCGCCACCGGTCAATTGACCTGGTCACCGTCACAGCTTCTCTGATCCTGGTGGTGGGCTTCGTTTGCGCAGCCGTGGCGATATTGGCCCACGGGTAGCGGGGCAGGAATATTTTCTCGCGCCGGTGTGCGTGCGTATCACGCGATCAGCTCTCAAGCGTGGTCCGATCCACACATAACTTGCAGTTATTGGAAATCCCGCCGTCTCGGCACGACTTGCTGAGGCATGCCCTGCTGAGCTACGCCGGCATTCGAGTTGGCACTTGAATTGAACACCGCGCGGCAAGGCCCGGAGAGCTGCGGGGTATTCTGCTGCAAACACGCGACGATCCGATTGACGTCGGGTATCTGCGCGCCACAGAGCCGGAAGACGTCGGGCGTGCAGGCCATTTGTTGTTCCATTGTTCCCCGGTACTCCTGCGAAAAAGCCGGAGTTTGACAGGCGACGCCGCAGGCGGCCGATATACCAAGAACCGATATGGCAAGACTCGGCAGAATTCGGTGCGCTCGCATATCCGATCCTTCCGCGTGCACGTGCAATCAGACAAACCGCTTCCTACGATCCAAATAAATGAGGCCGGGGAAGGTTCGCGCCGAACAACAAAATGTGAGGCGCCGATGTCGGCTTTCGATGCTGTGGACGGCTCCTCCACCGGCACGAGAGTGCCACGGATGTGGGAGCTGTTAAGGCTCCCACGATTCAGAGGAGTGAGCCATGCAAACGGTTACGACGATCTCGACATCGCCAAGACGTTCCGATGCCCGTTGGGGCGGCCCCACTCCTACACGGCTGCGTGCTCGCAAGACAGGCTACGAGAAAAGCCAGATGATAACCGTCGCCAGTGGGAGGCCGATACCCAACGACCAGCCAATGATCATCGCAAGTGCCAAAAGCAAACCTACCCCAGCCCGCAACGCAGGCAATGACATGCCGCTGCTCCTTTAAGCTCGCCGTCCGATAGAATCACTTACGATTGCTACTTAGGCAGGCCGCAAAAATAAGTCGCCTTGATGACATGCCTCGGCTGTCCCGGCAGCTCATTAAGCGCTGCTCTTTGACACAGCTTCGCGAATCTCTCTATCGTTCTCGCATTGTCAACACTTGGGGGTTCGATATGGACGACGTGAAAGCTGTCATCGAACAAGCGACCGATGCGATAGGCACCCCGCCGGAAGCACCTGCGGAAGCGCCGAAGCCTGAGGTAAAGAAAGTCGGGCAGGCCGCAAAGAAAGTCGCCAGGAAGGTCGGGCCGAAGAAGAAGGTCGGTAAGAAAGCCAAGACGTCAGCCAAGAAATCCGCAAAGAAAGCGCCCAAGAAGGCGAAAGCCCAGAAAAAGAAGGCAAAGAAAGCGAAGCGCTGAGGTCAAACGAAAACCTCCCGACGAAGGTCCGGAGGTTTTTTTGCTTTCGTCACTTGGAACGCGGGCACGCAATTCGGCGAAGGTGATCTTTTGCGCGCGGTTGATCGGCGCGATTGTTGCTGGCGAGGGCAAGTTTGCGATATCGGACCGCGCGAAGGCCGCTCATGTCAAAAATCCAACGCAACAAGACAGGAATTCGAATACAGGGGGAGAGGTTTGTTTCCTGTCCGCCGGCTGGCGTGGCGCCAGGACAAGATCGACGAGGGGGCCTTAGGCCGCTTTGAAGGGACGCAGGGCTTTAATCGGTCCCGCGCTCAGTTTCTCTGAACCCTTGCTATCCACGCGCCGACGAATGCGGCGCCGAGGCCGCTCGCGCGTCTTGACGAGTGTCCGCACTGCGGCACGTAACTTCGATGTGCTCGCCATTGTCACCCCTTCGACTAGCGTCCCCAGCTTTAGTCGAGGCTGGAATGATTCCGATAGTGTGTGGCGGCAACAGGGCGGGCTTTTGTGGTCGTGGAACGGCGAAAAGCCAGAATGATCGGCCGGCACGGTGGCCCAAGAGCCCGCGGGCTCAACCCGGCGGGTTTTTCTTTTCATCGTGATTGCCCGCTACGATAACCGAGCGGCTTTGGGAAATTGGTGATATCGTTTGGAAGCGTGGGAGGCCGGCCGAGTGAGGCAGTCTATCTGCGAGGAATGCCATGGAATGGTTTGGCGGGAAAACATGGATAGCAGGTGTCCAAATTTCCAATTGGATACTCGTTCTGGCGGCTCTCGTCGTAATCTGGCTTATCTACTCATTCGCACACTGATGGGGAGGATCGCAGATTGGTCAGTGGGGCAGACCGCGTATCTACGTGTCATTTCATGCCGGCCAGTAAACTAGCGTCCCTGTCATCTTGGCCTAACAGCTTGCCGTTTTTTCGATTGAGAAAATGCAGCCTTGTGCAGGCGGGGCAGATAATCCCCTCATATTCGTTTTCTCGCACGTCATCGTTTTGGTCCGACCAATGTTGAACCTTCATCGATGTCGTCGGGCAGGTGAAGAGGAACGGGGCCATCGGTCAGGATATGACGACCTGTGACACCGGGGCCATGATCTAGCGCAAGGTTCCCCGCGCTTCGCAGTCAACGCCACCATGAGAGGTAACGGCGACGGTTGTCGGATTGGCCCCGGGCCGCGTCCGGTGGACTCAGGCAATCGAGCAGGGTGACGAGCTGCGGCAGTTGCGGGCATTGCGGCGCGAGCATCCTCACGCTGACTTCGTGTTCCTGTCCGAGCGGAAGGCGCCTCTATCCGTCGACGGCGCCCAGAAGCTCATAGAACGGCTTGGCGCGGCCGCTAAGCTGCCATTCCCGATCCATGCTCACATGCTGCGCCATGCGGCTGGATACGCCCTGGCGGGCCGAGGGGTCGATACGCGAACGCTGCAGGCCTTCATGGGCCATCGCCCGATCGCGAACACGCTTGTCTACACCTCAGTGGCTGACAAGCGAATCCGCAATATCTGGGGCAAATGAACAGCCGATAGGTGGCGCGGCTTCCCGTCCATGTTAGAACCCGGTGGCAGAAATGCGGGAGATCAGCGCATGCGCGTATTGGCCATCATAGCCCTCGCAATGTGGCTGGCCGGCTGCGAGGGCGATCGTATCAAGCAGAGCCAGACTGCGCCCGTCATCGTCGCTACGGTACCGTGCTTGGTGATCTGGGCGCTGTCCACCTTGGTCGGTCGCCCGCGGGTGTAGCCGCGCGCATCGAACTGCTTCAGCAACTCGCCCATCCGCCACACCGCGCGGGGCATCGCGTTTAGTCTTTGCAATTTCTGTGGGATATGCGCCGCGATCCTAGTTGTGCTTTCCTGAGCTGGTCGCGTAGCCTGTTTAATTCGCTTAATTGAGCTTCTAGATTAGCTTCCATGTCGGTGATGGCTGCAAGGCGCGTCGCGGTGGCGCTTGCGAGGCGCTGCTTTGAGCTACTCATTTGAACTCCCAACTAACTAAAATGGGACGCTACGATCTCACTCGGTGATGGGGCAGTATGCTTTTCCTATTCGGGAGTTGCTGTTCAATATTGCTCACATTGTACAAAATAGGACACTCGCGGATTCTAATTGGGACACGCGGACCTAAATACGGACAGCACCCGACTGCCGCGCCGGCTTTCGATCCAGCGGTTTGAGAACAGCTGCCGCTCATATGCCGGGTGTGCTTTTTGAAAGGAGGATCGTCTATGACTCAAAGCTTTACCGAATATATAGGTCAACTTGCCCAAGCTGATTCCATCTCTTTCAAACTCATTGACGGCGACGGCCAAATATTATTTGCCCCGTTTTACCTCGGAGACGACTTCATAGTCGGGTATACGGCTAAAGGTGAAACGGGCGAGAGGGCCGCCGTACGTCATGCAGCAATTGCAAAGGCCGCGATAAAAGCGAACGCAATCCCCGAGCGCCGAGTCCGTCACCGCCAGCCCGGGTGATCATAGACAATCTTGCGGCGAAACCCCCGCTGCATCGCCAGCGTTTCGTTTGTTCAGCCTGCGGCAACCGTGGTGCTGACGTGCGACCCAATTGGGATTGGGACAAACCGGGCGCGCTTACGAGAGGTTATTGAACTTCGTCATTACCTTCGATCATCTTAAGTTTAGCATCTTCGCAGGTCTTGCGAACGCTCTCGGTAAACGCCGAACACGCCTCTATTTGGTTGAAAATCTTCTTGCCTTCCTGGCGATAAGCCTCCGCGGTTTCACGGACGATGTTCTGCACATCGGTACCTAGCGCCTCGCAACTTCTTCGCCGCACTGTCGGGAGCCTGCAAATGATAACAGAACCTATCTCTGCCCGTGCGCTGAAAATCACGGTGCCTGAAAAACTAAGGGCTGGCGATTTTGATCAGCTCGCGCGGCAAGTCGGTTCTCTCATCCAGCAGCAAGGCAGAATCAGATTGCTGATTGACGCCTCGAATTTTTCTGGTTGGGAAAACATCGCGGCTTTCGAAAGGCACATCGGCTTCGTAAAAAAGCACCAGCAGAAAGTGGAGCGCATATCCGTCATCACTGGCCATGACTGGCAGCACTGGGTCATAGGCACAATTCGGCTGTTCGTGCATCCCGAAGTGCGAGCCTATGACAAAGACGAAGAAAGCAAAGCGCTGGAATGGATCAAAAGCTAAAACGAATTTTTCTTGACAGGTCGTCTGTCGAGCGAGCCGTCAGTATTATCCTGAAGGCTGGCCGATCAATAACTGGATCACAGGAAGCACCCGGCAATAGATCGGGTGGCGGAAGCGTTCCGGTAAATGTAACGCACGCGAGAAGATTGTCTTGCTTACCGTGATGAAAAACTCAAAGGATCAAATAGACCACGATGAACGTCCTTAGCGCCAACAGCCAATCCTGTCTGGTCATTGCATCACCATCCAGGCAATTGTCGTGACGAGGAGACGTGCCTAAGGTTAATAAATTATTGATATGGTATATCGAGCGGCAGCATGAAATTCGTCGAGGCCAAACCCTTCGCTGATCCTGATGCCACCGCGCGCAAGCACGTCGAGATCGCGAACGGCGTGGAAGCCGTGCAGGACGGGCGCATCTACATCGAGCGGCTGAATACCTTTCTTGCGGCAGGTGGCAGCGGCGAGCAGTTCCGCACCGTTATCGCAAGAGCCGTTGCGCTCGGCGACTATGATGACCGCATCATCGCGGAGGCTGGCAGTCAGCAACTTTCGGTCAGCGGCGCAGATACTCGCGCAGCATCTGCAGCGCCATCGCGCGGTCGTCGTCGGAGGCCCTCGCGATCGCCTTGTTGTAGCTGTCCCGGATCCAGGTCTCGTCCGCTGTCGCGCTGTCGCGCGCCAGCGTCAGCCACATCAAGCCGCGCGCCGCCTGACGCGGCAGACAGTCGCCATCGAACAGCATCTGACCCAGCAAGGCCTGCGCCTGATGCTGACCCTTCTGGGCGGCCAGCCCAAGCCATCGCGCGCCGTGGCGGAAATCGTCACGCGAGGTGCCCGCATTCTTCAGATAGAGGCGGGCGAGATCGTATTGCGCATCCGCATTGCCGAAATAAGAGGCCGCGTAGGAGAACATCTCCCTCGCCCGCTCCGGATCGGACGTAATCTTCGAATTCGGGATGCCGGTCAGGTAGTACCGTCCGAGCGCGACAAAGGCGTTGGCAACGATTTGCGCCTGAGGAGCAGACGGGCTGTCCTTGGAATGCGCGTTGGCGATGCGGCTGAAATAGTCGAAGGCAAGCAGGTCGTTTTGCGCCACACCGTTGCCTTCGGCGTACATCCGACCCAGCTTCCACTGCGCAATCGGGTCGCCGTCCTCGGCGGCATTTTGCAGCGCCGAAAGCGAACTGGCGGCGCTCTCCGAAACGGAGGCCGGTGGATTTTTCGGGGTGATGGAAGGCGCGGGCTGCACCGGAAGCGTCGGCTGATTGATCGGCGCGCAGTCGAAGGCGAGCGCCGGGGCGGCCAGCAGCGCTGTCCCCATCATCAATGCAACAATGGTATGCTCAGCTATCCGCATAGCACTGCTTCGAGGCATCGGATGAACGGCAAATTGAGTTACTGCAGCGACGGAAGATCGTCGTTGACGTTTGTCACAATCTCGCAAATTTTTGAGCCACCGCCTACGGGCGAGATGTTTCTGTTCAGCGCCGCGTCCCCTACGTGGCAGCATCCCGCTTCGGGTTGGCGCTCCCATGATTTTCGCAAGTGGGGCAAGGTCCAAACACTTCGCTTTGTGGAGTTGTGCGAGCAATATGGTTTCAAACGCGGGGTCGACACTCCAGTGAAGGCACAGATGCTTCCATTGCATGCTTGGTTGGATTGCGATCGGAGCGAACTGCAAGAGATGCTGGATATAGCGGCATCCTAATGCCGTGATTTATTTCAGGATCCCGGGGGCATAAACCGCCGTACCACTATTTCCGGGCGCAGATGCAGCACCCTTAGGGTAGGACCGATCAGCCCCGCGGCTTCAAAATAGAAGCGGCCCCAGCGGGGGGGCGTTGCTGGGGCCGCTATCAATGGGGTGCCGGCAGGGGGAACTAACGGCACGCCCCTACAACGCAGCCGATGCGGTGTTGTTCCTAAAAACGCGGGACCGATTAAAGCCCCGCGCGGGCCTGCGCGGCATTAAGGCGCTGGCAGCCAATCGCCCGCAACACACCAATCTGGAGTATTAATAGCGACCCAATCCCAAAATGGTTCCGGGGGCCAAAATGTTCGATCTAGCGATCACGGCTTTGATTGGTTTCCCCTTCGGTTTTCTTGTCGGATACCTTTGGCGGGATCGTATTTCCCGCGCACGCCGTGCAAGGTTTCGGGCCGAGCAAGAAAGGTATAGGGCCGTGCAAAAGTATGGGGCCGTGCAATAAATGCGGCGCGCGATCGCGATGGAAAATGAAAGATGAGAGCCTTCTTAGCCTTCATTGCCGCACTTGATGATAACGTTGATGTACTCTTGAACGAATGAAAAGAGCGCGGGACCAATCAAAGTCAGCCCCGCCGCGACAAGCTACCGACGCCGCACCGTTGCCAGCCCCGCTCCTTAGCGCAGGCACCCGAGATTGCGCAGCTTCTCTAGCGCGGCAGCTTGCAGGCCCGGCGTGATCCAAGGGTTCGCCATGCGATTGCATTGTTCTTGCAGCCGTTCCCGCTCCAAGGCTTGCCGCCCCTGCTCAGTATCTGCCAAGAACTCAGCCGCGCGGGCTTTTCCCTCGGCCATGTACTGCTCGCCCGTGATCTGCCCGGCCGCGAACTTCCTAGCCGATGCGATGTTGCGCGCCGCCATCTTGTCGAATGCGGGCAGCGTCGCCGGCGCATGTTCTGCCAGTACTGGCCTGGTTGCGTTCATGCGGCACATGGTTGCGCGAACTGCATTCTGGCGCGAGTCCACCTCGGGACAGTTGGCTTTAACCGCTGCCCTATTGAGCGCGGCCACGGTCACATCATCCGCCTTCGTCGGCGTGAGAAGCATGGCTCCAACGAGCAAGATCAGCAATCGACTGTGCCCTGGGAAACAGCAGCTTGTCATGGTCGCGCCAACGCTTAGAGCCATTCAAAATGACAGAAGCGCGGGACCGTTGCCAGCCCCGCGCCCTTCCAAAAAGAAAACCCCAGCTTTCGGGCTGGGGTCCAAAGCGCTCGCGTCCTGATCGGCTTCTCTAACAGACCGGAACCATCTGAACTTGCCATCCATTGGGGGTCATCACACGCTTGCGGAAGAGAGGGCAGTCATTGTGAACGGTAGAGATTCCGTACCAGTCGCCAAATCCTTTTGCGTTTCCCGAGCCGCTCCCGTTTCCAGAGCCACTCCCGTTTCCGTAGGCGCCCCCATTTCCGTAGGCGCCCCCGTTTCCGTAGCCGCCCCCGTAGCCGTCGACGCCCACAAACCCACCCGTAATCACAGAGGGCCTGGTCCTGTGGTGGCCTCGTTCGTGGAACCTGCCATCCCAGAAACTTCGATCTTCGGCCGAAGCCGAGTCGGTACAGGCTGTCGCGAAGGCGGATAGGATGAGTAACGTCGCAATTGTTTTCGGTGTCATGGGAACGTTCTCGCAGGTGACAGCTCGCGACGAAGCACTGAGTTTTTACGGCTGTTACCCATGCATGATCGTTCCTCGATCATTGCGGGCCAATTATGACCATCGCTGGCCGAACGAGGGGGGACCGAAGCCCCGCGCCCTGATCTCGGCACCGCCTCAACCTCCTGGCATGTGTTGCCAGCCGGCTAACAGGCGCCAAATATTCTTCGCGGCGCGTAGGGCTTCGATTGACGCGCCGAGATGTCCGCCTTTTGATTGCAATAGCGCGGCACCGCCGCCACCCGCCGCCGCCTGCTCGCCGAGGCACTGGCGCCGGCCGTTGCGCGCGAGATGGAGGCGGCGGAATGAGCGCGCTACTCGAAAACGCGGTTCTCACGATTCAGCTCGGGCTTGGCAGCTGGCCAACATTTCGCCGAGAGCTTAATCGATCATCGGCCAACCCTCTGGGGTGGCCAGGAAGCAGACACGGCCCGTCGCCGATCCCTTTGTCCCCCCAAGGCCAATCGTTGGGGCGCCGCGATGCGACGACGAATCCTTGTGGCCTACCGATTCCGTTGGGTTGACTCAAGATTGCAGGTTTGATTGCCTGATCGTCCAAGTATGGGGGGGTGATCATGCTTAAATGCTTGCGTCTACCACGAGCCGCCGTTTTGAGTACGGCGATCGGTTTGTCTGTTCTCGCCGCGGTGCCAGCGGGAGCCTTGGCCGACGAAATATTCACCTACACAGGCAATTCGCTGTCTGCGATAGGCCGTGTGGGGGATTACATCACTGCCTCAGTTACATTGAGTTGCACCACATGCTCGGCCGGAACCCAATACAACTATGGGACGGGCAACGACACCATCTCTGTTTTTACGTTGTCCGTCTTTGACGCCTCTAATATTTTACTATTGTCACTAACATCCACTCAGACACCGGATATTCATTCGCAAGGATTTATATCGTTAGATGCGGCAGGGCAGATAGCGACTTGGGATCTATCAATTCAACAAACAGTTCCAAATGCATCTCCCACGCTTCTTTATGGGCTTTTCACCAACGGGGCGGTCCAGGGTGGGGCGCAGGACCAGTTCGCTTGCTTTAACAATGTGACGTGCCATTTTGACGAGTTAAGTAATACGCCTGGATCGTGGTCATCGCCCGCGATAATTCCCGTTCCCGGTCCAAGCGTGGGTACTGGCCTGCCCGGGCTAATTATTGCAGGCGGCG
>Ga0210406_10001799_pt1 | contig 25341 bp, 22 predicted proteins | sample IncBWC30MmetaG_FD_155454 | JGI IMG/M metagenome (GOLD analysis project Ga0210406, IMG submission 155454) | Forest soil microbial communities from Barre Woods Harvard Forest LTER site, Petersham, Massachusetts, United States - Inc-BW-C-30-M | ecosystem: Environmental > Terrestrial > Soil >... | reverse complement strand
ACATCGGTGTTCGCTGGGAATACTGGTCGCCCATCACTGAAAAGTACGGGCGTCTGGTGAATCTCGACATCGCTTCTGGTTTCACCGCCGAAGCGGCTGTGAAGGCCACCAACCCGGTCGGATCCCTCACTGGGCAAACCTATCCCGATTCGCTCATTCATCCCGACAAGGGCGCGGTTCAGCCTCGCGTTGCTTTCTCATGGCGCCCCTTGGCTGCGTCCTCCATGGTGGTTCGCGGCGGTTACGGCGTCTATTACAACACCTCGGTATACCTGCCTATCGCAACGCAGATGGCGCAGCAGTATCCGTTCTCCAAAAGTCTGAGCGTGCAGAGTACTCCCGGCAACCTGTTATCCATGGCCGATGGATTCAATGCTTCTCCTCTGATCGCGAACACGTTTGGGGTCGATCCCAATTTCCGCATCGGGTATTCGCAGAACTGGCAGATGTCGGTGCAGCGCGATCTGCCGGGAGCGCTGGTGGTGACCGGCACGTATCTGGGCAGCAAGGGTACCCGCGAGCAGCAGGAGTTTCTTCCCAACACATTTCCATCCGGCGCCGTGAACCCGTGTCCAACTTGTCCGACCGGCTTTGTTTATCTGGCTTCGAACGGCAACGCCAACCGGAACGCCGGCCAGTTGCAGCTGCGCCGCCGTTTGCAGAGCGGATTTACCGCGAGTTTGCAATATACGTTCTCGAAGTCGATCGACGATGGCGCGTTGGGCGGTAGAAATCAGGGCGGCTACCTGATCGCTCAGAACTGGCTGGATCTCGCCGCCGAGCGGGCTCTATCGAATTTCGACCAGCGGCATCAATTGAGTCTGCAAGCCCAATACACTACCGGCATGGGACTCCGCGGCGGCACGCTCGTGAACGGATTGAAAGGGTCGCTCTTCAAGGAATGGACCGCCGCCAGCCAGATCACGGCCGCCACCGGTATGCCTCTCACACCCGTCGATTTCCTGGCAGTCGCCGGCACGGGTGTCACTGGAAGCATCCGCCCCGAGTACACCGGCGCCCCGCTCTACAACGCTCCCGCGGGGCTCTTCCTGAACCCGGCCGCCTACGCCGCTCCTCCGGCGGGCCAGTGGGGCAATGCCGGCAGGAACTCCATCACCGGTCCATCGCAGTTCAACCTGAACGCATCTTTGGGACGCGTCTTCCAGTTGACGGAGCGATTCGGACTCGATTTCCGCGTGGACGCGACCAACGCGCTAAACCATGTCACTTTTCCGAATTGGAATACTACTTTTAACAGCTCGCAGTTCGGCTTGCCGAATGCCGCTAATCCCATGCGCAGCCTGCAAACCACCTTGCGCTTGAGGTTCTGAATAATGCGATCCTTACTGGCCCTCTATTTTTCCTTTCTTCTTGTGGCGGGCCCGCAGCAGGTGGGACAAAACGCAGCGTCTCCCTCTGGGGCCGCGGCCACGTTCCAGAGCAACACCCAGTTGGTGATCGAGACCGTCTCGGTAAAAGGCAAGGATGGCAAACCCATCGAGAACTTGAGCGCTAAGGATTTCACTGTCACTGAGGATGGCGTTCCGCAGACGATTCGGTTTTTCGAATATCAAAAGCTGCAGGACACGGCCGCCGATGCCCCGGCTACATCGCAGTCCGCCGGAGCTGCACCACTCCCGAAGCTGCCCAAGAGTCAAATCACGCCTGAGACGCCCGGAAATGTAAAGTATCAGGACCACCGCCTGCTGGCGCTGTATTTCGACATGAGCGCGATGCCAGAACCCGATCAGTTGCGCGCCTTCACCGCGGCACGCACTTTCATCCAAAAGCAGATGACCTCATCCGATCTGATGGCTCTGATGGTTTACCAACAAGGCGCGGTGCAGATCTTACAGGATTTCACCAATGACCGCGACCGATTGCTCAGCATTGTTGAAACCTTGATCGTAGGGGAAGACCAGAATTCCGGCGACACCGCTAACGACGCCAGTTCGGCCGACACCGGCGCGGCGTTCGGCCAGGATGATTCCGAATTCAACATCTTCAATACCGATCGGCAGTTGTCCGCTCTTCAGACCGCCGCCAAAATGCTGGGCTCACTCAGCGAGAAAAAGGCGCTCATCTATTTCGCTAGCGGGCTGCGCTTGAACGGCGTCGATAATCAGGCGCAATTGCACGCTACCATCAACGCCGCGATCCGGGCCGGTGTATCGTTCTGGCCCATCGACGCCCGTGGTTTGGTCGCTCAGGCGCCGTTGGGCGACGCTACTCATGGATCGGCTGGCGGTATCGCCACGTACAACGGAGCTGCAGGCGGCGCGCTGAGCTTCACCTTCCAGCAATCGCAGGACACGCTGTGGGCTCTGGCCGCGGACACCGGCGGCAAAGCCCTGCTCGATTACAACGACCTGACGAAAGGAATGACGCAGGCCCAGCAAGCCATTTCGAGTTATTACCTGATCGGCTACTACGCCAGCAACGCCGCGCTGGATGGTAAGTTCCGCCGCGTCAAGATCTCGCTCAATAACGGCTTGGCCGCCAATATCGAATTTCGCCAGGGCTACTTCGCCGGCAAGCAGTTCGGCAAATTTACAGTCGCTGAAAAGGAGCGGCAGCTCGAAGATGCGCTGCTATTGGGCGATCCGATCACCGAGCTGACCATCGCCGTCGAGGTGGATTATTTCCAGCTCAACCGCGCTGAGTACTTCGTCCCGCTGGTGGTCAAGGTCTCCGGTAGCGAGTTGGCGCTCGCCAAGCGCGGCGGCGCCGAGCACACGCTGCTCGATTTCATCGGCGAGATCAAGGACGACTTCGGGACCACCATCTCCAACGTCCGCGACAAAGTGGATATCAAGCTAAGTGACGCCACCGCCGCCGAATTGGCCAAGCGGCCGGTTCAATATGACACCGGCTTCACGCTGCTCCCAGGCAAATACAAGATCAAGTTCCTGGCCCGCGACGCCGAAACGGGACGCATCGGAACCTATGAAACGCCCTTCGTGGTCCCCAATTTGAATAAGGAAGACAAGCGGATTCCCATTAGCTCCGTGGTCTTGAGCAGCCAACGAGTGGAGCTGAAAGATGCGCTCTATAACGCCGCCAAAGATAAAGGGAAGGCCGAGACCGTCAATCCACTGGTGCAAGAGGGCCAGAAGCTGATTCCCAGCGTGACGCGCGTATTCAGCAAGAACCGCGACATGTACATTTACTTGCAGGCTTACCAACCTGCCGTGGAAAGCGCTCAACCGCTGGTGGCTTTCGTCACTTTCTATCGCGGCCACGCTAAGGCGTTCGAGACGCCGCCGCTCCAGGTAACCGAGTCGCTGAATAACCGGTTGAAGACCACGCCTCTCAAATTCAGCCTCTCACTTAGTAAGCTGCCGCCAGGCCAGTATAACTGCCAAGTTACTATCTTGGATCCAACCGGTCAAAAAGCCGCGTTCTGGCAGGCGCCGGTTATGCTGGTGCCGTAACAGGCCGTGGCAAAACCGCTTCCTGACGGTCGCGGCGGTAACGAGCTACGGCAATCCGAATACGTACAACGCCTGACCGCTTTGCGGGATCTTGATGTCCGGCGCAATCGCCGCCGGCACATTGCGGGGACTTCCGCCGCCGAGACCCGTCATCACCGCGATATATTGCTTCCCGTCCACGCTGAACGTCACCGGGAAGCCCTGCACGGACGTACCTAGCCGCGTCTCCCACAACATCTGGCCGCTTTTTACGTCGAGAACATGCACCCCGCGGTTGATGTCGCCGACCAGCACCCAGCCGCCCGCGGTCGATAAAGCGGCCGTCAAAAACGGCGCGCGCTGCTCGTATTTCCAGGCCTCGTTCATGGTCTTCACGTCGTAGGCTGCGAGTTTGCCGATGTTCCCGTTGGTGCCCGGCATCGGCAGGAATTTGCGATCTCCACCCGCACCGCCGCCTCTCCCGCTAAAGTCTACTTCGCGCGCGGTAAAGTCCATGCACGATTGACTAAGCGGCGCTATGATCAGGCCGGTTGGCGGATTGTAACTCATCGCTTGCCAGTTCTTCCCGCCTTCCGTGCTGGGGCATACGTTGATCGGCTTATTGATCTGCATTTCGAGTATGTCGGTGCGATACCGGGGCGTTCCGGTCTTGGGATCGATGTGATCCCATACCGTCTGCTTCACCATTTCCTTGCTGCCGAGATATTGTCCCGTCCGCCGATCCAGTTTCCACAGGATGCCCGCCTTGCCGGCATTGAACGACACCTTCTGCTCGCCGATGTCCACCAGAACGCGCTCGAATACTTCGTCGAGGTCGAATGACTCGCCCGGCGCGTGTTGGAAATACCAGACCAGCTTGCCGGTATCCGGATTGAGAGCCACGGTCGAGTTCGCGTACAACGTCTTATCGAACGGCGTCAGCTTGCGGCTCAAGAAATTCCAGGGCTTCGATTGCGCGACACCCCAGTAAGTGATGTTGAGATCGGGATCATAGCTGCCCGCCAGCCAGGTCTCGGCGCCCGCCCGATTATTCATCGGCAAATTGCCCCAGGTATCGCTGCCGGGCTGTCCCTCGCGCGGAATCGTGTAGAACCGCCAGGCGCGTTGCCCGGTGTGGATGTCGAATGCGGAAATATAGCAGCCTTCGCCGTCGAAGCGAGCGCAGCCCGTCAAGCCCATCAGCACTTTATCGCCAATGACGATGTCGCCGCTGGTGGAAACATGCGGCTTGTCGGACGCCGGGGTGTCCCACATAATCTGACCGTTGCGGGCGTTGATCGCCACCATGTGCGCGTCGCTGGTGGATAACAACACTTTGTCTTCGGCGATCGCGATGCTGCGGGGGCCGCCGTAACGCGGCGCTTGATCGGGACCCGCGCGCGTCTCCCAAATCAGATCGCCCGTCCTGGCATCCAGCGCCTGAACGATATTGCTGGGGCTCGCCAGATAGATGATGCCGTTGTGCACGATCGGCGTGGTCTGATTCGCCCCCGAGTCGTTCATGGCCCAGGTCCACTTCAATTGCAGGGTCCGTACGTTGTCGCGCGTGATCTGATTCAGCGGACTGTAGCTCCATCTCTGATAATTACGTCCGAAGATGAGCCAGTCCTCGGGCGGCGGGTTCCGGAGCATCTCTTTGCTCACCGGAACATAATTCTTGACCTCGCCGGCAACGTTGACGCCGTGAGTTGCCGCCACGCCGCCTCTTCCGTTACCCGAGCCCGCGCCCACCACCATCTGACCGCCGCCGCGACCACCGCGTCCTTGAGCTTGCGTGTTACCCGCCGGCGCCTGGCCGTTGGCAATCGTGCGGATCAACATGGAAGCGCTACCAGTCAAAGCCTGTTGACCCGGCTGCGCGCCGTTGCGCTCCAGGATGTATGCGGTCGCGTTAAGAGCCGCCGGTTCACCCAGCGATCCGGGATTAGTGGGCGGCATCGTTTGCAGAATCTGGCCGAATAGCTCGCTGACCATCTTAGGACCCCACTTGAGCATGAACGTGCCCCCGGCGAGAGCGGGCGCATCGCCCGAGCCTTCGAAGTTAGCGCCATGGCACGCGGAGCAGTTCTGCTCATAGACAGCGCGTCCGCCCTGGGACTGCGCGGGAGTGAAGATACCCGGTTGCTGCGCCGAAACCACGCCCACCGTTATCGCCGCAAACACCGCGCACCAAAACAATCGAGACAAAAGTGTCAAATGCCGCATATCGAATTCCCCTAGTATACTTCCTTCATGCGGTTCGCATCTGTTATTGTGGCGGGCGCCTTAATCCTGAACTCTGTTTCGCACGGAGCGCCGCGCCCCGAAGTCTGGACCTTCGATCGCCTGGATAAAATCGGGGGCCTGCGGACCACTGTCGTCGGCCATCCCCACGTCATTAAGACTCCTTTGGGAAAAGCCGTGCAGTTCAATGGTGTCGATGATGCGCTTTTCATTCCCGAGCACCCACTCGCCGGCGCGGAAACCTTCACCTTCGAGGCAATTTTCCGGCCTGAGCGCGGGGGCGCTCCGGAGCAGCGCTGGTTTCACCTCGCGGAACAGGACCCTAAGACTGGTCAGGACACGGATACGCGTTTCCTGTTCGAGATCCGCGTGATCGGCGACCAATGGTGTCTCGATGCGTTTGTCCACACTCCCATGGCGAATCAGGCGCTGCTATATCGGAATCTCCTGCATCCACTCGACGTCTGGCATCAGGTCGCGATGGTCTACGACGGACAAGAATTCAGTAGCTACGTCAATGGTGTGCTGCAGGGGAAAGCCGCCATCCACTTCGCGCCCGAAGGGCCCGGCCACACATCGGTCGGCGTGCGGATTAACAAGATGTTCTACTTCAAAGGTTCAGTTAGGCAGGCGCGCTTTACCCGCAAGGCCCTGACGCCAGTCGAATTTCTGAAGCTCCCGGCGCAGGCCGCGACGCCTCCGGTGCATTGATTGATGCCGGCCGTACCAGCGGCCGGCCGCAATCTAGCGTGTGTCAAGCGCTTCCAGCGGCGGCCAGCAGTGAACGCTTTCAATGTTCTTGCTATCGTTAATGAATTATGCGAACTCTCGCGAGATGGGGACTTTCGGCGCTATTAGCCGCTGTTACCCTTTTGGGCCAGGCGCCCAGTAACGTGAAGATCGACAGCCCGCAGGCGCGGGTCTTGGTCGTCACCGAGCAGCCGCATCATCCCAGCGCCCTGCATGAGCATCCCATGAACCGCGTGATGATATACCTGGGCAGCGGCCAAATGATGCGCAGGACGGCGGACGGGAAAATGCAGAAGCTCGAATTCAAGGCAGGCGATGTGCGATGGAGCCCCGCCGAGGGACCGCACACCAGTGAATATATTGCCGATCAGCCATTTCAGCTCGTCGAAATCGAGCTAAAGAACCAGCCCCAGCCTCACATCGAAATGCCGGGCAACGATCCCCTCAAGGCCGATCCGAAACACTACTCGCTCGAATTCGAAAATGATCAGGTACGTGTACTACGCGTACGCTTCGGACCGCATGAAAAAGGCGTGCTCCACGAGCACAAGCTCAACCACATCGTCGTTTATCTGAACGACCAGGCCAAAGGAAAAGCCGGAGAAGTTCGCCTGGACGAGCCGATGACTCATACTGAAGAGAACCCGCTGGATCACGCCGTGGAGCGGATCGCTGTCGATTTGAAATGAGAACCGGCTAAGGCTGGAGCACTTTCACGACAAAATAGCTCACCTGACTGGGAACGCTCTTGAACCAATGCGGTGTCCCGGCCGGGACTACCAGTACATCGCCCTTGCTCAAGTTATGAGTTTCCCCGCCTTGGATATCCGTACCGAGGTGTTGATCGGCTTTAGTCATCTTGCCGCCGATCATGGTTCCGCCGGTTACGAACGTCGCCGTGCCGTCCGTGACGTAGATAACGTCTGTCTCTTTGTCGTGCACTTCTACACCGCCCTGTTTGTCGCGATGGCTCCCCATCACGATGTAGTTTGGCGTGCTGACCATGGTTCCACCTTTGGCCAGTTTGGCTGCCACCTCATCGTGGCCGATGTACGACACCGCGTGGGTTTCCACCGCGACAGTCATCAAAACGCCGAGCGTCATTCCAATTGCAACCGCCAGCAAGACTTTCATAATCGCTCCTTTTAGGCAAACAGCCGTCGAGTATGATAACATCCACCACCGGAATAGTAAAATGGACCGAGTTCGGCCAGGAGAAAAAGTATGAACATCAAACGCAGAGATTTTATTGGCGCGGCATTGGCCGCCGGTGTGGCAACGGCGCAACAAGGAGAATCGCCGAGTACCAAGGGTAAGGAAGGCCCACCCACGCACAAGGCGAAGGTAGTGAAAGTTTTCAAAGGGCCGTGCGAACATCCCAACGCTCTGGAGGCTACCAAGGACGCGCTATGGATCGGCGACCAGGTGAGCGAGATCGCGTACAAGGTCGACTGGAACACTCATAAAGTCCTGCACCAGGTTCAGACCGAGTCGCACAACACCAGCGGTATGGCGGTTGGCGGCGGTTATTTATGGATGTCCGCCAACGGAAGCGTGAACAACCGCAGGCCGGCGCGGCCCACGGATTCGCCAAAAGATGAAATAGTTCAGTGCGATCTTGAGACCGGCAAAACGATCAAAAGGTATCAGCCGCCATGGCCCAGCGGCTCCCACGGGATCGTGTGGGTGGATCAGACCAACAGCCTATGGGTCACGGCAGTGGGCTTGAAGTGCATCGCGGAGTTGGATGTGAAAGACAACTTCCGCATAAAGCATCTGATCCCGGTGCAATATAATCGCGTTCACGGAATCGATTGGGACAACGGCGCGTTGTGGATTATGTTCTCGAGCGACTACGTGATTCAAAAAATCGACGCCGAGACCGGCAAGGTGCTGGAAGCGGTGACGCTATCCAAGGAAGATCCGGACCCGCACGGCATGTGCATGCACGACGGCCATTTATATTACTGCGACGCCGGCTTCCCGGTGGGCAGCAATGTCAGCAACGATCCGAATTCCGGTTGGATTTGCCGGATCGACGTGTAGACCACTCTGAGCGTCGATAATGGATCAATTCGAACCGGTTCAGCGATTTTTTACGACCAGCGAGACTAAGTATTCTTGTGCGACCTGATCACTTCTGATGGACTGCCAGGTTTGAAAGATCTTTTCAGCGGATTTTACTTGATTTAGAGCATCAATTGAGCCTAAGTCCTTGGTGAGATTGTAGTCTGCCAAATGGCGATCCTCTTGTAATTGAGTGAACGCGCGCGCAACAAACCGCAGGCTTGCCACGACCCGTGGATCTTCTCCCGTAAAGGGAAACTCTTGGCTATTCGAGAGTCGATTCGACGCAGTCTTCATTATGCCGTGGTCATAAGCTCGGCCCAGCGCTGCTCGGAGCTTTACGTTGTTCCAATTGGAAGTTGCTTCGGCAATTAACAAATGAAAGACAGCGTAGTAAGCGGATGAGACAGCCCGGCGAAGGCTCGCTTGGGTAGATGGTGCACTATGAACAAGGTGCGTTGCTTGGGTAAGAAGATCATCATGGTACGCCATCTATGCAAATTCAGGGTCCTTTTGTCTTTGCTGTTCGGACTGGCTCCGAAAGTTGAAATAGGGGTGCAGTCTCCAATTCTCGATAGGCCTTACCTCATCGACAAGAATCGTGGCAATGCGGCCGGTTGTTTCGCTGAGAATATCTTCCCTTGTTGCGGCATCAGTTAGAACGATACGAAAAAAAATGGAGGGCTCACCGGTCGAGTCTTCGCCTAAACGGTAGGCAACGTGGACAACCTCGGGACCTAGCTTTCGAATCGCGCCTTTGATCTCGGCATCAAGCTCCCCTTGATGGACGAATCCTCTCGGAGCCATTGGCATGTGCCAATTATCCCGCGTCTTGAAGCTCGTCGGCTTGCTGCCTGAACCCACTGATCTTCGAACTCAGCAAGTTTCCTACACCGTCGCCGCCTCCTATTTCCGAGCCGCCCTCCTTTGCCCCGTGATATCCTTGCTCCAATAACCGAAGGATCATTGCATGCCCGTCGTCTCAGATATATCTGCGTTTCACGTATTCTTGGCGATCGCCTCGGTTGGATTCATCTTTCTGCTGGTCTCGCTGGTCTTCGGCGAGGTTTTCGGCCACTTCGGCGATGCGCATTTCGACACTCTGGATCATGGCGGCCCCAGCTTCTTCAGCCCGCGCATCCTCAGCGTCTTCATTACCTCATTTGGAGGCTTCGGCGCGGTCGGCATCCATTACGGTTTGTCCATTCTGGCGGCTTCGGGCGTTGGATTCTTGAGCGGCGTTTTCTTCGCCGGCCTGATTTACCTGTTCGCGCGGTTCCTGCACGGACAACAAGCCTCGACCGACGTGCGCAACGCCGACCTGATCGGCCAACCAGCCCGGGTTGTGGTCGCGATTCCCGCGGGAGGCGTCGGACAGGTGCGCTGCCGGGTTGGCGAGGAAATGTTCGACAAGATCGCCCAATCGCGCGAGGACACGCCCATTCCGGAAAACACCCTGGTGCGCGTGGAAGAGACTCTCGGCGACATGGTTATCGTTCGTAAACAGTAGTCTTTCGAGGTGAAGTATGCTTTCGGATCTGGCGGGATTGCTCCTCCCTTTAATAATTCTCGCCGTCGTACTCGCGTTAATAATCGCCGCGGCGCTATTCAGCCGCAACTATCTCAAGGTGTCCCCCAACATGGTGGCCGTCTTGAGCGGTCGCAAGCGCAAGCTGGCCGACGGACATTATGTCGGTTACCGGATGGTGCGCGGCGGCGCCGCACTCAGAATCCCGCTGCTCGAAAAGGTCGAGTATCTTTCTCTAAACGTGATGACCATCCCGCTGGAGATCAAGCGGGCTTATACGGTCCAAGGCGTCCCGGTATCGGTAAAGGCCGTCGCGAACGTGAAGATTCGTGGAGATGAGACTTCGCTCCACGCCGCCGCGGAGCGTTTCCTCGGCATGACCCACGTCGACATTCAGAAAGTCATTTTTCAGACCTTGGAAGGGCATCTTCGTTCCATCCTCGGCACGCTGACGGTAGAGGAAGTCAACAGCGATCGCCAGAGCTTTGCGCAGAAGCTCACCACCGAGGCCGCCATGGACCTCGAGAAAATGGGCCTCGGCGTGGACGTTCTGACCATCCAGGAAGTCAGCGACGAAGAGGATTACCTCAACGCCCTCGGCAAGCGCCGGACGGCGGAGGTTAAGCGCGACGCTACTATCGGCGAGGCCGATGCGAACCGCGATGCGAAGATCAGGTCCGCCAGCGCTATGCAGGAAGGCGAGAAGGCCAAGCTTGGGTCTGAAGCCGACATATCGCAGTCGCAGCGCGACCTTGCTCTTCGCCAAGCCCAGTATCAAGCCGAGATTGAAGCGGAAAAGGCGCGCGCCGCGCAAGCTGGCCCGCTGGCGCAAGCCAAAGCCCGGCAGGCCGTAGTTGCCGAAGAGGTGAAGATCGACCGCACACGTACCCAAGAGCAGATTGCGGTTCAGGAACAAGAGGTGCTGCGCAAGCAGCGCGAGCTAGAAGCCACGGTTATCAAACCGGCTGATGCGGAGCGCCAGGCCGTGATTGTTCGCGCGGAGGCCGCCAAGTCCGCCGCGGTCTTGGAAGCTGAAGGAAAGCGTTCTGCGCTGATCGCCATGGCGGAAGCCGAACAGCAGAAGCTGCGAATGGAGGGCGCCGGGCGTGCAGCCGCGGTCGAGTCGGAAGGCCGTGCCGAAGCCGCTAAGATTGAGGCCATCGGCCTCGCACAGGCGAAAGCAATTGAGGCGCAGGGCGTTGCCGAAGCCGCCGCGATCTTACGCAAGGCCGAAGCCTGGAAGCAGTTTAACGAGGCGGCGCGTCTGCAGACTGTCTTGGAAAAGCTGCCGGCGATCCTGCAGGCCTCCAGCGGAATCTTCGGCGCGGTCGCGGCGCCGCTGGGTAACATCGATAAAGTGGTAGTCATCGATCAAGGCTCGGGAGATGGCTCGTCCAGCGGCATCGGCAGGCTTGCGAGAGCAGGCCCAACCGTCGTGTTCAGCCTGTTGCAGCAACTCGAAGCGCTGGGGCTCAATGTTCCGTCTTTGCTTCAGCAATTGGGCGTTCACCAGTCCAATGGCGGCTCGCCTCCTGACACCCCGCCGCCCGACATCTCAATAGCGAAGAAGATTCCGGACCGCGCCGACTGATACCGTGCCGCCATCCCTCTATTACACGTCAGCGCACGGCGCTGGTGGCGAATCGAAGCCGCTCGTGATTCATTGCAGCGATCCGCGCTATCAGCCGCACTTCCAGGAGTTTCTTCAAACGGGACTAGGTCTGCCGCACTACGCCTTGATTGCCGTGCCCGGCGGACCGCACTGTCTCACGTTGTCGGACTATTTGCCTAAATTCGCTTGGGCCGGATGGCGGTGGGTCAAGGTGATGGAACGAGTCGCGAAACCGGAGCGGATAATCCTGATCGCGCACGATGACTGCCGATGGTATGTGAGTATGGGATTCGCATCGGGCACAACGAACCTGCGCGAGCGGCAGATCGCGGACCTAAAAACCGCTCGAATGGCACTGGTCGAGCGCTTCAGCACCAAAGTTGATCTTTACTATGCGCGCCTGGAAGGCGATCACGCCATGTTCGAAAATCTGTCTGCCTAAGCAAACCGGGCCGGACGGAACGGCTTCAACAATTCGACATCCGCGCCGTCCAAAATCTCCATTGCAGCCATTTGTCCGATCAATGGCGACAGCGTGATCCCGCTGTGCATGGCCGTGATGTAAAGGTTCGGGCAGCGCTCCACGAACCCGGCAATCGGATGGCCATCCTGCGGCAGCACGCGATGCCCCAGCGTTACGGTCTCAAGCTTCGCGCCCTTCAATCGATCGAGAAATTTCTCAGCGTTGTGAAGCAGCTTCATGCCGGCCTCGGGGCTGGTGTCGAGTGTAGCTGATGCCTCGAAATCCGTACCGGTCACGATCCGCCCGTCGGGGTTCTGCTTGATATTGGTGCCTGGTGCGAGGGCGATTCGCTCCAGCATGCGCGGCTGCGGAGTGGTGTGAGCCAGCAATCCCGGTGATTCTTTCAGCGGCACATTGATTCCCACCATCTTTGCCAGCCTGGGAGTATCGACACCCGATGCCAACACCAGAAAGTCCGCCGCGATCGGCCCATTGGTTGTCTCGACACCCCGCACGCGATCGCCCGCCACCGAAATCCCTGTCACCTCGCACGGGTATTCCACTTTCGCGCCCAACTGTTGGGCATGTTTGAGCAGAACGCCCAGGGCATGCATCGGATCGAGCGTCCCCTCGATTTCGCTGTGGCAGGCAGCGCCGACTGGTCCAGGCGCGATCGACGGCAACAAGCGTCGGAGTTCAACTGCGTCCACAAGATGAGCCGCATAACCCCAGCGCTGGTGCGCTCGCACCTTGCCCGCCAATTTTTCCGCGTCGGCGCTTCCAGGCTCGAACCACTGCACGCTGCCGCCCCACTGAATTTGCAAATCGCCGGCCAATTCCAATGTCAGACGGCGCCATCCCGCGATGCCCAACAGGTTTAGATCGTAGTAAGCGCGCGGCTGCTTGGAGAACGTGGAATTGATCCAGGCGAACGATTTCTCGGTCGCTCCGGTTCCAGGTCGGAGCTTTTCGAGAATCGTGACTTGGGCGCCGCGTTTCGCGAGATGATAGCCAATTGAAGCGCCCATAATTCCCGCGCCGGCGATCACAACTCGATCCTGGGCAGCTGCCGCCCTCGCTGGCAAGCCGGTAACAACGGGAGCCGAAAGGAGTTTCAAGAGCGTCCGTCTGTCCATGCGCCTATAATCATGCCAGTGCATAGCTACGCCCGCAACATGCCTTGGTACAATGCTGCCCTGGTATAATGCACTTGACCGGACGCACTACGAAATCCCGGCTGATGGGAGGGCGAAATGTCGTTGAGCCGACGCTCGTACGCGGCGCACGCATCGATTCTCGCGCTCTCGTTCATATGCTTGTCGCCGTCGCGTGGGCAGCCCCCTAAGTCCCCTGATTCGCGGGCGTTTTTCAACACCTACTGCGTCACCTGTCACAACCAGAAACTCCACACTGCCGGACTTTCGCTCGACACCCTAGACGCCAGCCACCCCAGCGCTAATGCAGAGGTCTGGGAGCGTGTGATCGCTAAGCTCCAATCTGGCTCGATGCCGCCTCCTGGATTGCCCCGTCCTGACGCCGCGGCATATCACGCCGTAGCGAGCTCACTTGAAAACGAAATCGACCGAGCTTGGGCGGCCAACCCGAATCCCGGCCGTATCAGCGCGGTCCATCGTCTCAATCGCGCGGAATATAACAACGCAATCCGCGACCTGTTCGCGCTGGATCTCGATGTAAAGCCGCTGCTGCCTGGGGATGAGACTGCCGACGGCAGTTTCGACAATTTCGCGGATGTCCTCTCCATTTCTACCGCGCACCTGGAGCGCTACATGTCAGTGGCCCGTCAGGTCACGCGCCTCGCCACCGGCCTTCCTCCCACCAGCCCCGGTCTTGAGAGATTCGAGATCCCGCTGCACGTGCTGCAAAACGATCGGCAGAGCGAAGATCTTCCGCTCGGATCTCGTGGCGGCATAGCGATTCATCACAATTTTCCGGTCTCGGCCGAGTACCTCATCAAAGTGCGCCTGCAACGGCAGTATCAGGATTACCTGAAAGGCATGGGTTGGCCGCAGAAGCTCGACGTTCGCCTGGACGGCAAGCTGCTGGAGCGCTTCACGGTCGGAGGCGGTGCTCAGGGCAGGCCCGCGGCTACGAGTTATGCCGGCGATGGCGAGCCAGGCTTTGCCGGCGATCCCGAATGGGAAAAATACATGCAGCTTACCGGCGATGCCGGGTTGGAGCTGCGCGTCCCGGTGCAGGCTGGTCCCCACATCGTCGGCGTTACGTTCGTCCGCGAACTGTGGGAACCCGAAGGTCTTCCGCAACCGCTGCAAAGAGGCCGGGTGATCGCGGATGACAACGTATACATGGATTACGCGAACGTGGGCTCCGTCCAGATCGGTGGTCCTTATAAGATAGCCGGAATCGCGAAGGACACACCCAGCCGTCGCGCGATTTTCGTCTGCCAGCCCAGTGTTGCTTCGGAAGAACGTGCTTGCGCCGGCACAATCCTTTCAAGAATGGCTCGGCTGGCATATCGCCGCCCCGTGACGAAAGCAGACGTCCAGACGCTGCTCCAGTTTTTCGACAGCGGCCGCCATGATGGCGGAAGCTTTGACACCGGAATCCAATTCGCGCTGGAGAGGCTTCTGGTGGACCCGGATTTTCTGCTACGTGTCCATCGGGCTACGCCGCCAGCGGCTGCCTCGCGCATCAGCGACGTTGAATTAGCCTCGCGCCTGTCGTTCTTTTTGTGGAGCAGCATTCCGGACGATCGCTTGCTAACTTTGGCCGAGCGCGGCGAGCTCGCAAATCCTCCGATCCTCGAAAAGGAAGTGCGGCGCATGCTGGCCGACCCCCGCGCTACCGACGCGCTGGTCAACGATTTCGCAGCCCAATGGTTGAATCTGCGCCGCGTCGAAGAAGTGGTGGTCGATCCGGATCGCTATCCCAACTATGACGAGAGTCTGCTGCAGGCGTTCAAACAGGAAACGGAGCTTTTCATCGCCAGCACCTTGCACGAGGATCGCAGCATCGTCGACCTCCTGAACGCCGACTACACCTTCGTCAACGAACGGTTGGCGAGGCACTACGGGATTCCCGGGATTTATGGCAGCCGTTTCCGCCGGGTCACGCTTCCGAATCACGATCAACGCGGCGGCCTGCTCGCAGAAGGAGCGCTGCTCGCGACGACGTCCTACCCCGACCGCACATCGCCGGTCTTACGTGGCAAATGGCTGCTGAACAATATTTTCGGTTTGTCCATACCGCCGCCCCCGCCCACTGTAGACCGAAATCTGGAAACCAAGCCCGGCGCGAAACCGGTCACCATGCGCGAGCGGCTGGCGCAGCACCGGCAGGATCCTTCTTGTAACGGCTGCCACTCGGTCATCGATCCGCTGGGGTTTGCATTGGAAAATTTCGACGTCATCGGCGGATGGCGGACCGTCGACGAATTGGGTAAGCCGATTGACTCGAGCGGCGCAACCGCGGGCGGCACGAAAATCGACGGACTCACTGGACTGCGGGCGCTGCTGCTCGATCAGCCCGAGCAATTCCCGCGCACCGTGACTGAAAAGCTTATGGCCTACGCGCTCGGGCGCAGGCTCGACTACTACGACCGGCCGGCAGTCCGCAAAATCGTCCGCGACGCAGCGGCGAACGATTACCGCTGGTCGTCGCTTATTCTTGGCATTGTTGAAAGCCACAATTTTCTAGGAGACGACAGACATGACTTTTCTCACTAAGAAATCGTTGCCACGGCGGACCCTGTTGCAAGGGCTCGGCACGACCATGGCGCTGCCGTTCCTGGACGCTATGTTTGCGCCCTTCGCGCGCGCGTCTACGAAGCCCGTTAATCGGTTTCAGGCGTTCTATGTTCCGAACGGAATGGCTATGGAATACTGGGTGCCGAAGGGCGAAGGCAGCGCCTTCGAGCTATCGCCGATACTTGAGCCGCTGGCCCCCTTCCGAGATCAGATGCTGGTGTTGTCCGGCATCAAAGCGAACTGGAACTACATCCACGCCGGCGCGTCCGGATCGTTTCTCACCGGCACCACCCATGGCGGACGCAACGAAGTCGAAATCATCGCCGACGTCTCGATGGACCAGTTGCTGGCCAGGCACTTCGCCAAGGACACCCAGGTGCCATCGCTTGAGCTTTCCATGGACGCCCCGGCCAACGCGGGCGCTTGCACCGGTAATCTGAGCTGCGTCTACACTCACACGCTATCGTGGCGCAGCGCCACGCAGCCACTGCCGATGGAATGGAATCCGCGCGCGGTATTTGAGAAGCTGTTCGGCGACAGTGGCAGCACCGAGCACGCCGCCCGCGAAGCCAGGTTGCAACAACACAAGAGCATTCTGGATTCGGTGACGGCGAAGCTGACGGACTTGAAGCGTGAGCTGGGGCCGCAGGACCAAGTCAAAGTAGACGAATATGCCGAGGCGATTCGCGACGTCGAGCGCCGCATTCAGACCGCCGAGGATCAGGGTGACGTCGAGCTGCCTTCCATGGAGCAGCCTCAGGGCGCGCCGCCGGTCTTCGAAGATCATCTCGCGCTGATGCTGGACCTGCAGCTCCTGGCGTTTCAGTCTGATCTCACGCGCGTTATCTCGTTCATGATTGGCAAGGAACAAAGCGCCCGCCCATATCCTCAGATTGGCGTGCCCGAGGCCCATCATCCGCTGTCGCACCATAACGACATTCCGGAGCTGATCGCTCACATGTCGAAGATCAACCGCTACCACACGCAACTGTTCTCGCAATACCTGGCGAAGCTCCGCGCCACACCCGACGGCGATGGCTCGCTGCTGGATCACATGACCATAATGTATGGCTCCGGGATTTCCAACAGCACCCGGCACTCCGGCGAGAATCTGCCTCTGCTAGTGGTCGGCGGCGGCGGAGGCCGGCTCAAAGGCGGCCGTCATCTCACTTACTCCGACAAACCCACCATCGCAAATCTGCTGGTGACATTGATGGACAAGATGGACGTCCCGGTCGATCACCTGGGCGGCAGCACCGGCCGGCTTCCGCTCGATACCCTTTCGGGAGTCTAATAAGGAAACATGGCGATGACGGCCAGTTGGCGATATCTGATCTTTTCCGGACTCTGCGTGTTCCTTCTGAGAGCCGGTGTCGACGTCAACGCCGCCGAGCCCGACGGTTCCACCGCGCTCCTTCGGGCGAGTTACAAGGATGATCTCGAAAGCGCCGATCGGTTGATCCGCGCAAGCGCGAATGTGAACGCGGCCAACGATCTCGGCGTCACCCCGCTTTGGGCGGCCAGTCAAAACGGCAGTGCGCCGATGGTCAAGAGATTGCTGGACGCCGGCGCGAATCCGAACCTGGCGCTGCTTGCAGGCGAAACGCCGGTGATGGTGGCGGCCCGCTCCGGCTATCCCGACATCGTGGAGATGCTGGTCGCCAAAGGCGCCAACCCTAACGCGCACGGCGCGCGCGGGCAAACGGCGCTCATGTGGGCGGTGGCCGAGAAGCACCCTGATGTCGTGAAGGTGTTGCTGGCTCATGGCGTGGACATTAAAGCTCGCTCGGACGTTTGGACTGATGTAATGGCTGTGCCTCCCCATAGCATCCTCGCGTATAACAAGGCGATCCCGCATGGCGGCGAGACCGCGTTGATGTTCGCCGCGCGCGTGGGCGATCTCACATCGGCGAAACTCCTCATCGCGGCCGGCGGCAATGTCAATGACGCCGATGCCTGGGGTGTCAGCGCAACAGTTCTGGCCGTTCACGCCGGTTACCGGGACTTGGCGGAATTTCTGCTCGACAAAGGCGCTGACCCGAACCAAGCCGCGGCGGGATTTTCCGCGCTGCACGAAGCGATCATGCGGCGCGATGAAAAATTGGTGACAGCTCTCCTCGACCACGGCGCCGATCCAAACGCTCCGCTCCGCACCTGGACGCCGACGCGCCGCTCGTCCAAGGACTACCATTTTGACCCCGCCATCGTGGGCGCGACGCCGTTCTGGCTGGCGGCGCGATTCATCCAACCCAACGTCATGCGCCTGCTGGTGAAGCACGGGGCCGATCCTTTATTCGTGCTGCATTCCGACTACATCGCGGAAGCCCGTCAGCAACATCGCTCCGAGGCGACGACCGCGGCGATGGCTGCCGCCGGGATGGGTGGCGGGACGCCGTGGGTGCAGCCCGCCCGCGCCGAACGTGAAAGTCTTACGCTCGAAGCCGTGAAGCTGTCGGCCGAGCTGGGTGTCGATCTTAATGCCGCTAACCCCGATGGCCGCACCGCGCTCGATGCCGCGAAGGCGCTGAAGTACGACAGCGTGGTGAAGTTTCTGATTGAGAAGGGCGCGAAATCAGGTAAGCCGGGGAGTCAGGAAGCCGTGCAAACTTCGCCCAAATATCCGGCGCCACCGCAGTAAGTCACGTCCTGAATCTGCATCAGGATGCCATCTGGATCGGTGAAATAAAGCTCCGGTGTTCCACCTTTTGCTCCGCCGCGATTCTCCATGCGCATGCTGACATACGACACCAACGGACCCGGCGGCCCCGTGGAATCGCCGCGCGGCTTGATGCCGTAATCGCCCAGAGCCTTCAGGACTCTGTCAGGGTTGAACCCCTCCATGGTGAAACAGCCGTGCGCAATGTTGGACGCCCGCGCCTGCGCGCCATTCACGCCGCCGATGGCAATGAACTGGCGCTTGGAACCGACGGCCAACAACGTAGTCACGCCCTGCTGCGCCTGAATCGGCATGCCGAAAAGATCCTGATAAAAAGCAGTAGAGCGTTGGTGATCGGAAACGCCGAGCGTGAAGTGGCTGAGATCGCGTAGTGCGATTAGTCCCTTAGTTGGCGCTGGTTCAATAGGGTTGCAAATGTTGCCCAGGGGACCGGCTCCTCCGCAATAAGTCACATCCTGAAGCTGTACGTTGATGCCGTCGGGATCGCCGACATACAGTTCAGGAGCGCCCTCGGCGCTGCCGCCGGCATTAGGTGAGCGCATCCTTACCCAGGTTTTCAGAGGACCTGGGCTGCCTTTGGTCACACCATGACCGGCAAGCGCCTGCGTAACGCCGTCAACACTGAAGTTCTCGACCGTCATGCAGAAGTGCGCAATCGCCGGCTTCGCGTTAGGCCCGCCCTGGGACAAGCTGATGTATTGGAGACCGGGGCCGATGCGGAGGCCGGTGGACACATCCTGGTGATGTTGAACCGCCAGTCCGAACAGGCCTTGATAGAACTCGACCGAGCGCTTGCGGTCGGAAACGGTGAGCGTCATGTGACTGAGCGACCGCACACGGATTGGCGCTTTGCCCGATTGCGCCGCTAGTTTGCCCGCCAACGCCAAAGCTGGGAGCGCGGAGAGAAGCTGCCTACGCGTGATTTGTTGTTCGCTCATTTGTCTTGCGCCCGAGCGCCTGCGAGAGTGCCCAGCATCGGAAGATTGCCCTCGTGGCAGGCGAACTCATACAGCTTGTCTTTGGTTTGCTTGAGGCGCACCCGGACGGTCCACGGCTTGGTCCAGGTAGTCGCGTCGTCAATCGTAACTTCGTAGTTAATCACGTCTGCGGCGACGCGGGTGAAGCGTTCGATCAAATGCAGATTCTCGGCAGCGCCCATGAAACTGCTCTTCGCGGAGAAATTCGTAGTATCCACCACCAGCGTCTTTTCTTCCCAGCGGCCCCGCGAGTCGCCGTTCCACGAGCGGATTTCGGGTGGAAGATGCGGGCGTCCATCGAGTGGAATGATTCGCGCGTCGTGGAACGCCTCCATGAAAAAGATCACGTATCCGGGAACCTGCATGATCTCGTAATAACCGTCGTTGCCCGCGCCCCAGCGCCCGCCGATTCTGGGAACGCCGGGTGTAATGCAGCGCATCGCACTGCTGAGGTCTTGAGGTCCCGCCGGCGGACGTTCGAATGAGACCGCTGCTATCGCCGCCGCCTGCCTCCGTTTCCCATCTGGAGTAAGGGGCGGGATTCTTCCATCCGGTGGATCCACAACGAGAGACGTTCTATTATCGAACTCTCTGGGAACCATCTGGTCCGAGTAGCCGGTCGTGTTGGGGTTCTTGTATTGTTCGACATTTCTCAAAGCGGCCAGGAAGAAACTGTCCCCGCCCGCGAAGTCGCTATACCCGTTCTGGAAGAGCCGATCAGCCCGGCGTTTGAGCTCGATGACTTCAGCGTCCGTTAGAAACTGCCGTCCCTCCAACTCTTTCGGGCGTTCCAGGGGAGTGGCGCTGTTGTCAAGCCAAACGCCCTGCAGGTCCGAATGGCCGTCGGGAGTCAGTGGTTGCGCCGCCGCTAGCGAAGCGGCCACCATCGCCACGAGACAAAAAGCGTGAGACCGAAGTTTCATTTCTTGTTCGATTCTGCTTTCCGCGCTCCACCCATGATGTCGCTCATGGCGTAATTCCCTTCATGGCACGCGTATTCATAGACCGGGCCGGAAGTAGAGCGGAACGGATATTCTAACGTCCAGATTTTGGTGAAGGTAGAGGGATCGTCAATCGTGACACGGTAAAGGATCGTTTTGGCGTCGACGCGCTTGAAGCTTTCGATTACGTGCAGATCCGGCGACGCTCCTTCGAACTTGGTCTGATCGGTGAAATTGGTGGTATCGACCACCAACGTATCGCCATCCCAATGCCCGATGGAATCGCCGAGCCATTGGCGAACATTAGGCGGGGGGTGCGCGCCGTTCATGCGGATGATGCGCACATCGTGGACCATTTCGACCAGTATCATGATTGCGTCGGGAGTCTGGACGATCTGGTAGTTGTTGTTGTAAAGCACCGGAAGCATAGGCGGTCCGGAGGTGGATCCGAAGCCGACCAGGCAGCGCTCGGAGAGAGGGCGGTCCTTCACCTTGTTGAAGGTGATGTAACTCTGGAAGGTTTCGGCATTCCTTTTCTTGGCCTCGCGGGTGATGGGCGGAATCTTTCCATCCGGGGGATCAATGATCAGCGAAGTACGCTTCACTCCATCAACGCGCGCCAGTTCGGATCCGCGATCGATGAACAAGATGTTGTATCCGCCGGTGCCGTTCGACCCTGCGGCGGCCAGCAACGGGCTCTCCGATTTGCCATCGACGTCCTGAAGTTCTTTAGCGGCGTTCTTCTCGAACTCCGCGGCTTCGGTATCCGTGAGCGTCGCTTTCCCGGCGAGCGATTTCGGGCGCTCGAGCGGAGTTATGGTGGCATTGGTCCAGACTCCTTGCAGGTCGGGATGGCCATCTGGCATACGCCTTTGGCCGGCCACTGGCGCGGAGATCAGCACCACCAGCGCACCAACAATTGCTAGAAATCGAGAGCTCATTTAACTCCTCTTCACTGTTGCTAGCAATTCTACCGCTGACAGGCGGCCCAGCGGGTGCGGGTGCTACGCGGCAGGGGCAGGCATTGGCATAAACGTCTCGATTCTGGGCCCGCTCGCTGTGTTCGTGGCGACGAATGAAGTCCTCGATTTCCTCATTCGAAAAACGAAGCATCAACCTGCTACGGCCACCGTATGTATGCGCACCGCATGGCCGCTCTGTTCTAGCGTGCGAGTGGTTTCAAGCTGACCCACGAATTCAAAAAGCGCCGAAGAATCACGCGACAGGCGGCGATAGACTAAATATCGGAGGTCCTGGGTAAGACTGCCCATATCGATCCAGTTAAGTTAGACGAAAGGGAACGAGTCAGATTCCCGCATACCAGGCATAACCACCTTCCGGCGATGCGGAGCCGAGGCCCTTGCCGAAGCCTTTGAGCGAATCGGTGGCCGTCAGACGGGTTATGAACTTGACGCTTTTGTAGCCGAGTTGGCGGGGCACACGCAGCCGGAGCGGGCCTCCGAAGGACACCGGAAGATCTCCGTCGTTCATGGCCCACGTCAAGAGAGTCTGAGGATGCAGAGCGTCGGCCATGTCGATGCTCTCCCACCAGTCGCGGTCGATCGAGAAGTAAACGAGATATCGCGCCTGCGGCAGGAGCCCGGAGGCGTTCAGGACCTCAACCAGAGGCGTTCCGATCCACTCGGCGATATAGGACCAGCCCTCCTCGCACACTACCTCAGTGATCTGGCTGCGGACGGGAAAACCCCTGAGGTCGGACAGTGAAAGCGATACGGGACGGGTGACCATTCCGTCAAGGGAAAGCCGCCAGTCTGCAAACCTGCCGGCCTGAAGGCGTCTGAAGGCATCGTTCAAGGGTGGGATTTCGTTGGCGAAAGGAGGCTTCGAAATCATGCTGCGAGGAAACTCCCGGGCTAACGAGTTCGGCGTCAGAAGCCGCTGTGCGGCGTAGGTCAGCGTTTCACCGGGACCGTAGATTCCGCCGCCATCGGGTGGAACCAGTCCATAGCGCCGCGCCAGGCTGACGGTCGCGGCCAGACCCGACACGCCCGCGGTGGCGGCAAGACCAGTGGTCAAGAGCTTGCGGCGTGAGATTTTGCTCATGTGCGCTCCTCCGGTAGGGTAGCAAGACCGGTAATCATCGCCCGCATGCGACTCCTGAATCCGGTCAGAACAACCATCGCGATGTGGATTATGAGGAACAGCAGGAGAACCGCCGAGACGAAGAAATGCAGGGTGCGCGCGGATTGCCGCCCTCCCAGCACATTGACGGCCGCCGGTACTGTGGAATCGAAGGCGGGTGACAGCGCGAGACCGGTCCAGATCACGAGGGGAAAGAGGACGAAGATTACGATCAGGTATGCGGCCCGCTGCAATACGTTGTACGACAGGGCGTCGGCTTCGTCCGGGGGCGCGAGGCGAAGGTGCTTCGCGATCACTCCCCGAAACGCCGGCCAGGTCCTGTCAGGCGGCGCCGGAAACAGATTGTTGCGGAAGTGGCTGCTCCACAAACCTGAGATGACGTAAACAAAGCCGGTCAGCACCACGGCCCAGGCGGCCTGAAAGTGGAGATACCGGCTCCAGCCGTTCTGATCGGGCAGCACGTAGCCGTAGCCGGTCGGGACCGTCGCCCTCGATGCGGGGATCGGTATTTTAAAAAGCGGAGGAGTCAGCGCATTGCCGACTTCACCCCAATAGAAACGCGGGTGGGAGATCAGGATCTCAACTCCGCTAATGAGCAGAGCACAGAAGGAGATCGCCGTGATCCAGTGCGTGACGCGAACGAGCGCCGCATGCCGGGGAGCATCCGGATTTCGGATCGGGGCAGCGGCGGCCACCCTGGAAGCATAACACGGCCGCCTGTAGGTTCAGGCGTGCCATCGTTCTTAGTTACTCACTTCTTAGGGCTGCTAAACCGGAGGCTGTGTCCTCGGCCACGCTGACCACGCTGCTCAGCCGGGTGAGATCGAGGGCCTTACGGACGAACGGAAGGGCGCCCGCGACGACGAACCGGCCGCCCGAATCCTTGACGACTGCAGTGTACACGGCCACGATAAACGTAAGGCCCATGGAGCCAATGGATTGGACTTCGCGGAAGTCCGCCAGCACTCGTTTACACTTGAGGCGCCGAATTTCCTCGATTTTGGCTTGCATGTAATCCGCATCCGCACCCGACACAAAACGCCCTCTACAGTGCAAAATACAGATGCTGTCCTGCTGCTCAATCTCGATGATCATCGACCCGCTCAACTCCACCACGGTATGTGCCTCATACCGGATAGCGAGAAGCGGGAGCAACCTCCGCCAAGGCAGGTCCAGGTCGGATACAGTCGGGACCTGCGTTACAGTTACTTGCCGACTACTAAAACGTGGAAGCTGTCCGGCAGAATCGGTGGCCGGCCCTTCTTCTGGCCGGGCTGAGCTTCGGGCGCGGGGCCGAATTCGGCGGCCAATAGATAAACCCGGTGGGTCTTGGGATCGAGCGCCATGGTGCGCGCGCCGCGTTCGGTTTGGACGGTGTCCACGGTGTCATACTTGCCGTTCACCATTTTTACGATGCTCAACGTCCCATCGCCGCCATTGGAACTGAATGCCAGGCCGGTGCCGGGATCAAAAGCTGCGGCATCAGGACCGGGGCCGATGGCAGGGGTAGCGATCACTTTGAGCGACGGAATGTCGACCACGGCCATCATCTTGTTGGAGCACACCGAAAAGAGCTTCTTCTCTTTCACGTCGATCGCCAGTCCACTGGGTTCTTCGCAGGGAGCGAGGGACATATGGCGAGTGACGGCCGGCTTAGAGGCGTCGATCTCGACAATCTCGCTGGTGTCTTCGAGATTGACGAATATATTTCCAGTGCCGTCCGCGACGCAGAACTCCGGTTTCTGGCCGACTGGGAAAGTCTTCACGATCTCGTTGGTCTTGGCGTCGATCGCGGTCGAGTCATTGGAGCGGCCGTTAAAGGTGAAGATCCGCTTGGTCTTCGGCTCATAGCAGATGGAATCCGGATTCATCCCGGTCTGCGGCTCCCCGGTTTTGGCGAGCGTTTTCAAATCGAAAATCGTGACGCTGTTGGATTGGCCGTTGCTGATGAATCCCTTGCCGAGATCCTGATCCAGCGCGACTCCGTGAACGCCATGTAGTTGCGTGATCTGTCCGACCACTTTGCCGGAATCGAGATCCACTACCTCGACGATGGTGCCGTGAGTGGCGTAGAGCCGGTGAGCGCTGCTGTCCACAGCGGTGTAATCCCAACCGCCTGTGCCGCCAATTTTGATTTTATTGAGAACCTTGTAGCCTTCGGCGGCGAATGCCGCGCCTACGGCCATCATCACAAACAGTACTGAAACCAGCTTCTTCATGTGTTACTCCTTTTAGTCATTTAATATTCAATCTCGACCACCGGCGTAGAAACGAACGGCCGGTGTCACCACCAGGGAGAGGACCATTGAGGCCAGGATGCCGCCGATCACGGCAATGGCCAGTGGTTGCAGCATTTGAGAGCCGGCGCCTATAGCGAGCGCCAGCGGAAACATGCCGGCCACGGTGGCCAGCGCGGTCATCATGATAGGACGCAAGCGGCGTTCACCGGCTCGGATCATGCTTTCTTCGGCGGGAACTCCTTCGGCCCGGAATTTCTGGTCGGCATCTAAAAGTAGAATGCCGTTTTTGGCCACGATGCCTATCACCATAATCAGTCCCATAAAAGACGACAGGTTGAACGTGGTCCTGGTGATCAGCAGAGCGAGGAACACGCCGCAGGTGGACAGAAGCGCAGAGGACAGGACGGCAATCGGCGCGCCGAAATTGCCGAATTCGAACAACAGGACCATGAAGACCAAAACAATCGCTAACGCCAGTACGAACGCGAGGTCTTTGAACGATTTCTGTTGCTCGGCATACTGGCCGCCATACTCGACGCGAATATTAGGAGGGATGTTCAGGTCGGCGATGGCCTTTTGAACCTTGGCCATGCCGTCTCCA
>Ga0210406_10001798_pt1 | contig 25343 bp, 14 predicted proteins | sample IncBWC30MmetaG_FD_155454 | JGI IMG/M metagenome (GOLD analysis project Ga0210406, IMG submission 155454) | Forest soil microbial communities from Barre Woods Harvard Forest LTER site, Petersham, Massachusetts, United States - Inc-BW-C-30-M | ecosystem: Environmental > Terrestrial > Soil >... | reverse complement strand
GCGTTTTTCGCTTCGGTGGAGCAGGTGCTGAATCCGAAGCTGTGCGGGAAGCCGGTGCTGGTGGGCCGTGGATGCGTGGCATCGGCGAGTTATGAGGCGAAATTCCGCGGCGTGAAGACGGCGATGAGTTTTCGCGACGCGCTGCGCATCTGCCCGAAGGCAATTGTGGTGCCCGGGAAGTACGAGCACTACGCGGATTTTGCGGAGCGCGTGCGGCGGATTCTGGAGACGTACACGCCGGCGGTGGAAACGGCGGCGCTGGATGATTTTTACATGGACCTTGCGGGGACGGAGCGGCTGTACCCGGATTTTGAGGCCACGCTGCGGCGGCTGCAGGCGGAGATTCTGGGGAGGACGGGATTGAGCGTGTCGTTGGGCGCGGCGCGGACGAAAGTGGTGGCGTCGATTGCGTCGCGGCTGGAGCGGCCACGCGGGTTTCGCATCGTGCCGCCGGGAACGGAAGAAGGATTTCTGGCACCGCTGCCGGTGGAAAAGCTGCACGGCATCGGGCACACGCATGCGGGCGCGCTGGCGGAGCGGGGCGTGACGACCATCGGGCAATTGCGGATGATCCCGAAACCGGTGCTGATGGCGGCGTTTGGCGAGGTGATTGGCGAGCAGATCTGGGAACGCTCGCGCGGGCTGGACGGGCGCGAGGTGATGACGCTGGCGACGCCGAAGTCGGTTTCGCGCGAAACGACGATTGAGGGCGGCACGATTGACACGGAATTTCTGGGCGGCTTGCTGGAGTATTTGAGCGAACGGATCGGCTCGACGCTGCGCGACCATGGCAAGCAGGCGCGGACGATTGGCGTGCGCGTGCGTTATGTGGACCATTACTCCGCACATCAGACGGTACGGCTGGCGCGCGCGACGAACGACGAGCGCGAACTGCTGGTGGCCAGCAAGGAGCTGTTCGCGAAATTGTTTACGCGGCGCGTGGCGATCCGGCATATCGGCGTGAGCGTGACGAACCTAGATGCCGACCGCCGGCAGAATGAACTGTTCGATGTGGATGCGAACCGGCGCTGGTATCTGAACCGCGAAGTGGATCGCGTCCGCGGGCGCTACGGCTGGAACGCCGTCTTCTACGGCAAAGGCCTGGAACTCCGCGAGCACTACGCCACCAAAGAGAACGGCTTAGTATTATCGACGCCATGCCTATCGCGGTGAACGGCCTGTAGCTCACCCCTTCAGGGGTGAGGGTTTCCCGTCAACAACCGGCCAATTTTTCGTCCTACTATGGAACGCACCACCGCAATGAAAATCGTCGGACCGGCGGAAGAATCGCGCCGGCATTGATGGAAACCCTCAGGCCTGAAGGCCTGAGCTACAGAATTTTCTGAATCGCAGTTCCCTTCCCTTTGCCTGTTATTTTCTTCAGCTCTCCGATCGCTTTCCCGCCGGTCGCTGGTCGCTGCTACAGGTTGCCGCATGTTTGTGCATTTGCATTGTCACAGCCATTACTCGTTTTTGCGGGGGGTGAATCCCCCGGAGGAAATTATTGCCGCGGCGGTGGAGCAGAAGATGCCCGCCGTGGCGCTGACGGATACGAACGGGATGTATGCGGCGGTGGGGTTTTACCAGGCGGCAAAGAAGGCGGGCGTGAATCCGATTGTTGGCGTGACGCTGGAGGTGGAGTTTCCGCAGGCGAACAGTGAAGCAGCGATCCCTCGACTACGAGCCGGAAAAAACGGCCGGCTCTCCGCTCCCTTTGGTTCCGCTCAGGGCAAGCGGGATGACAGCACCGCGAGTGTGCCGATGGTGTTGCTGGCGGCGAATGCTGCGGGGTACAGCAATTTGTGCCAGTTGACGACGCTGCGGCATTTGGGAATTTTGCGGCCGGGGCAGGAGACGTTTGCGGAGGACGTGGGGCAGCCGGTTACGTTGGAGGAGTTGGCAGCGCATAGCGCGGGCGTGATTGCGTTGTGGCCGGCGGCGGAGTTTTTGCGTGGTGGTGTTGCACAGGAGGGCCGGACCTTTCGGTCAGACTCAGGGCAAGAACCCCAGGTGCAACACCGGCACCTGGGGCACCCAGAAAAAAACATAACGGCGCCCGCCCCGCAAATTCATCCGGGGTGCAAAATGCGCACCTCAGAAGGCGGCCCCTACACAGGCATCACCACCAGCCACCAGTCATTAGTCACCAGTCACCTTCAACAGTTGAAGGAAATCTTCGCCGATCGCCTGTACATCGAAGTGCAGCACCTTTCACCCGGCGATGGGCGGGTGCTACGGGAGGCGCAGAGGCTGGGGCGGGAGCTGGGGATTCCGCTGGTTGCAACGAATAATGTGCACTTCCTTAAGCCGGAAGAGCATTTGCATCATCGCGCGGTGAATGCGATTCGCACCGGCGGATTGCTCACAACTGTAGCGCCTCCAGAAATCACCAGCAGCGAGGCGTGGTTCAAGCCGGCGGCGGAAATGCAGCGGTTGTTTCCGGATCATCCGGAGCTGCTGCGCGCGACGCAGGAGATTGCCGACCGCTGCAACCTGGAACTGGAGTTGGGCAAAACGATTTTCCCAGAGTTCCCGGTGCCGGAGGGCGAATCGGGGTTTTCGCATTTGTGGAAGCTGAGCTTCGAAGGCGCGCAGAAACGCTACCGGCCACTGCGCCCGGAAGTGCTCACACGGCTGACGCGCGAATTGGAAGTCATCGAGAAAAGGGGTTTGGCACCGTATTTTCTGCTGGTGTGGGACATCGTCGAGGAAGCCCACCGGCGCGGGATACCCGCGGTAGCACGAGGATCGGCAGCCAGTTCGATGGTGCTGTATTGCCTGGGAATTTCCTGCGTGTGCCCGCTCCGCTGGGGGCTTTACTTTGAGCGCTTCTTGAATGAACAACGCGGGGATTGCCCGGACATTGACATTGATATCTGCGGGGCGCGGCGCGACGAGCTGCTCGATTACGTGTACGAGCGCTGGGGCGCGGAGCACGTGGCGATGATCGGCAGCTTCATCACCATGCACGCGAGGCTGGCGGTACGCGAGATCGCCAAGGTGTTTGGCGTGCCGCCGGGCGAGGTGAATCACTTCACGAAGAGGCTGCCGCACCGGCCGGTGCGCGAAATCCTGGCCGCGATTCAGCATTTGCCGGAGTGCCGCACGTTGCCGGTGAATGACGAGCCATGGAAAACGATCCTGCAGGTGGCGCTGCGGCTGGACGATGCGCCGCGGCATCTGGGGATTCATCCATGCGGAACGGTGATTTCGGCGCGGCCGCTGACGCACCTGGTGCCGCTGGAGCGGGCAGCGAAGGGCATCGTGGTGACGCAGTACGACATGAACGCGATCGAAGCGCTGGGACTGATCAAGATGGATCTGCTGGGACAGCGCGGGCTGACGACGATGGCGCTGGCGCTGGACAACATTGAGAAGAAGGAAGGAAAGGAAGTTAAGGAGGTAGAGGAGGTAAAGGATCGGAATGACGTGGCGGCGGATGGAGTTACGCCTTGCCCACGGGCGCGGACGATTGATTTTGCGGCGATTCCGGAGAACGACCCGGCGACCTGCGACGTGATTGCAGCGGGGCGCACGATAGGAGTTTTTCAGATTGAGTCGCCGGCGATGCGCAGCATGCTCCGCATGATGAAGGCACGGACGCTCGATGAGGTCGCTATCGCGCTGGCGATCATTCGGCCGGGAGCGGCGGAATATGGGTCGAAGGAATTATTCGTAAAACGGCTTAGCGGGAAAGAGAAACCGACTTACGCGCACGCTTCGCTTGAGCCGATTCTTCGCGATACGTTGGGCGTATGCATTTATCAAGAGCAGGTGATGCAGATCGCGCAGGCGGTGGGCAGCATGTCGCTGGCGGAAGCGGATCTGGTGCGGCGGTCCACCGTTAAATATTCCGGCCGCGCCGATCGTGAACGCCTGCGCGGTAAATTTGAAAAAGCCGCGGGGATGATGGGGCTGACAAAAGAAGAACGCCGGGAAGCCTGGATAATGGTGGAGAAATTTGCGGGTTTTGGATTTTGCAAGGCGCATGCGGCAACGTATGCGGATACTTCGTATCGTATGGCTTACCTGAAGACGCATCACACGGCGGAATTTCTGGCGGCGATGTGCAGCGCGGGCGCTGGGTTTTATCACGTTTCGGCGTATGTGGAGGAGGCGAAGCGCTGGGGGATTGAGGTGCGGTTGCCGTCGGTGAATGCTTCGCGGATGGAGTATACGGCGGAAGAGGAGAGCGACGAGACAAACCTAAGAGCGGGCCTGGCCCCTACAAAGGCGATGCGGATCGGGTTGATGCAGGTGAAGGGGTTGCGCGTAGAGGCGATTGTAGCGATTGTGCGGGCGCGGGAGGCGGAGGGAGCGTTTCGTTCGCTGGAGGATTTTCTGGCGCGGGTGCCGGCGGAGCGCGATGAGATTGAGACGCTGATCAAGTGCGGCGCGTTTGATGAGGTGTGCGGCATGACGCGGCCGGCGATGCTGTGGCAATGGAATTTGTTGCAGGCCCGGGGACGGGAAAAACCATTTCCTCAGGGGCTAAAGCCCATTTCGTTGAATGGGTCTATGTCGGAGCTAAAGCTCCGACCCCCTGAAGAGGAAGAGGGAACGAACCACCGCGTCGGCCCAAATGGAATGAACTCCGAGCGAGCCCCGCAAACCCAAGAACGGGCCGGGCAAGCCCGGCCCTTACAAGGTGAGGGGACTGTGGGTGTGCTGTTTGCGGAGATGGAGCAGGAGGATGCGATTGGGATGGCGCTGCGGGAGATTGATGCGCCGGATTATACGCTTGAGCAGAAGTTGCGGTATGAGCGGGAAGTTCTGGAAGTGTGCGTGAGCGGGCATCCGCTGGATTTCCTGCCGAGGAACGGAGAGACGTGGAGCGACGAGCTGCCGGGCTTGCAGCGGAAGCGGGTGACGCTGTGCGGGTGGGTGGTGACATACCGGCACGTGGGAACGAAAAATTACCGGAACATGATGTTCGTGACGCTGGAGGATCAGCGCGGGCTGTTTGAGGTGATTCTCTTCCCCGACGTGTACGACAAATTTGGAGGGCTGGTGTATGAGACGCGCTCGATGCGGGTGACGGGAGTGGTGATGGAGGGAGAGCATATCAACGGGGAGAAGATGGAGCGGTTGGGTGGGTGAGTTGGTGAGTGGCGAGAAGCAGGAAACGAGGAGTGGGAAGAGGATAACAGATAGCAGCGATCAGATAACGGGAGGCAAGAGTAGCCAGGGCGGGAGCAGGAGAGAGGTTCCTGATCGCTGATCGCTGTTATCTGATCGCCTGTGGCTGACAACTAAGGACAAATGATCACCACATGATTCGGCAAACAGAAAAGACTGAGCGAGGGCCGGAACCGCAGAGCGGCCAACCGGCGTCGAGCGGCGAGGGCTGGCTGGGACGCAACAGCAGCGAGAAACGGCGCCTGTGGGAACGGCTGAACCCACGGCATCGCAAAGAACTGCGAATGCTGGCGGAGGCGCTGGCGCTCCAGCAGAATCACGCGCGATTGCCGGAAGCGGCGCGTGGGCGACTGGATGCCGCGCTTGGGGAACTAGACCGTGTGATCCGGCGAATTGGGGCCATTCTGGCGGAGTTGGCACGCCGGACACCACCGGCGGGGTGAGTCTTGCGGGCGCCAATTGCGAGGCACATACTTCTGACATGAACACCGCCAGGCGTCCCCGAACCATCTTGGGCCTTGCCACGCTGCTCTTCGCGGGCACATGCGCGGGCATTTTCGCGAGTGCCGCGTGCGCCGACGAAATCCGCCTGAAAGACGGGAAGAAACTGCACGGCGTAATCGTGGCGTATGAAGACAACATGTTCAAGGTCAAGACGGATTTCGGCTACGTGCTGGTGGAGAAAGACAAGATCGAGTCGATTATCCCGGACACGCCAGCCGATGAAACGGGATCAAGTGCAAGTGCCAAGCCTGCGGCAAAGACCAACACTGCCGCGCCGGGACGCGCGGAAGCAAACAAGCAAGCGAAGGCGTCGGCGATTGTAAACAGTTCCGCGGCGCGGCCGGAGATTCCGCTAAACACCGCCAAGGGAGAGGCGACACCGCCGCCGATCAAGCCTGTCAGCGCCACACCGAAGACGGCGCTTGCGGCCCCTGTGACGCCACCACCTCCACCAAAGGAAGAACCGCCACCGATTAAGGAAGAGATTCAGGGGAATTTGTATCTGAATCACGAATTTCTGTTTCGGATGTACAAGGCGCCAAGCTGGCAGATTATCGCGGACGCTGGGCAGAACTTGCCGAACGCGATCGTGGCCATGGGCACGAGCAACGAATCAACGCTGCTGGTGGTCGGGCATGAAAAGACGAACAGCGCGCTGGAGCTCGCGGCACAAGAGGTGGCGAAAAAGTTGAGCGAGGTATACGACAATTACCGGCAGATTTCACAACGCAAGACCGTGCTTGGAGGATTGCCGGCGCTGGAATACAAGTATCGCGGGATGGCTGATGGGCATGACTGGTCGGGGACGCTTGCGGTGGTGGCGCGCGACGGAGATGTGTTCACGGTTTTGGGAATGACGTATGCGGATACGGATTTGATCCAGATTCAGGAAAACGTGATCGCGCGCGCGATTGCGAGCATTGATTTCAACGTGAAATAGTTCAGAACGTCGGGCGGTCAGCCGACGGTGACTTCGATGGTGTGGTAGCCGGTGGCGCCGTCGGGCCATTCACCGCTGTCGATGGAGGATTGCAGTTTGCCGCGGCCGTCGGTGGCGCGGGCTTTCAGCGTTTGGTTGCCTTTCGGCGCGTTTTTCCACACAAATTTCCAAAGCGCCCAGACCTGCGAGGGGTTCGGGTTGCTGAAGATTTCGACTTCCTGCCAGTGGCTGCCGCCATCGGTGGAGATTTCGACTTTGGAGATGCCGGAAGTGTCGCCGATCGCATAGCCGGTGATGACGAACGTGTCGCTGGTGATGCGCGAAAGATTGCGGGGATCGTCGATGATGCCTTGCGTCTTGCGATCACCGGTGTTCGACCAGCCCTGGCGTTCCCAGAACCCGAGATATTCCTTGTCAACCAATTCGATGCGGGTGAGCCACTTGGGCATTTTCATGCCGTAGCGGCCGGGCATGAGCACGCGGAGCGGAAAACCGTGCTGGCGAGGGAGCAATTCGTCGTTGATGTTGTAGGCCAGGAAGTTTGCGGGATCGTCGAGGCGGGAGACCGGATGGCCGGTGGTGTAGCCTTCGGCCGCATAGAAAACGGCATATTTTGCAGCGGGGAGAACTCCGGCGCGCTCGATGATGGGCTTCAGCAACGTTCCGGTCCATTTGGCGTTGCCGATGAAGCGGCCGCCGACGGAATTGGAGATGCATTCGAGCGTCAGGATCGTTTCGTAGGGAGGAAGCGCGCGAATTTCCTCATAGTTGAAACGCTGTGGATTTTTCACGAGGCCATCAATGGTCAGGGACCACTTTTTTTCATCAACGGCGGGTTCTCCGTGAGAAGAAGTGAGATAGAAGTCTTCGGTCGGAGTGATCGCGCGGAAGGCGGCCTGAGGACCGTCCTTCAGATAGGCGCGGATATTGGCGTTGCCGACATTTGTGCCGCGCATCAGATAGCGATAGACGACACCCGGAATCAGTAAGCCGAAGCCGAGGCCTCCGGCGACAGAAATGAAATGGCGGCGTTCCATGACCCGTTAGATGAGCAACTGGGGAAAAGGTATCACGCGCGTGCGCTGCGTACCACGCTACGCCGAAAAAAGACGGTTCGCCGCAGTCTAAGAGGCGTGGGCTTCGGCTGGTTTGCGTAGTTCGCGAATCATGTTGATGAGCGCCTGGACGGCGCGCGGCAGGCTGCGGTCACGACGGTAGACTAGCCCGAGTTCGCGCCAGAGATCGACGCCTTCGACATTCAAGAGCTTCACTTCTCCAGTCTTGACCTGATCGCGGGCGAAGCTTTCGCTGATGATGGAAATGCCGACGTCGGCGGCGACGAAGGTCTTGATCATGCCGATGCTGGGAAGCTCCATGGCCATTTGCAGCCGGGAACGGTACGGACGAAAGAGTTTGTCGAGAACCTGGCGTGTGTAGCCAGTCCTCGGAAAAATGAGCGGAGCGGAAGCGACCTCTTCGAGGGTGACGTGGCTGCGTTGGGATAGCGGATTCTTGGTGCTGACCATGAAACGCAGGCGGTCGCGATTGATCACGTGCATTTTGAGATTGGGAGATTTCAAAGGCAGGGTGACGATGCCCAGATCGAGCGAGCCTTCTTCCAGGCGCTGCAGAATCTTGTGGCTGAAATTGCGGTAGATGCTGATGTGCACCAGCGGGTAGCGGCGCTTGAATTCGGAGAGAATATCGGGGAGCAGGTAGAGGCAAGTGGCTTCGTTTGCGCCGAAGGTCACGGGACCCTGAACGACGCTGCCGCGGTCAGCAACGATTTGCATGGACTCGTCGCGCAGGCGGAGAAGTCGTTCGGCGTAGTCGAAGAGGACAACACCCGCGGGCGTCAGTTCAACAGATTTTGCGGAACGATCCAGAAGCTTCGCCTTATAGGACTGTTCGAGCTGCCGGATCTGCGCGCTGACCGCGGATTGCGACCGAAATACTTTCTGGCCCGCTTTCGAAAAGCTTTTTAGCTTGGCAACCTGAACAAAAGTCGTAAGTTGATCGAAATCCATATCCCCCACTCTCTGAAGATAAATATAGCGGATTCTACATTAGAAAATGATTAATGCGAATACGTTAGGCGTAGTGCGGAGCAGATGACGCCGGCACCGAAAGTACCGCCGGCGCGGGGACGCTAACCGGGTCGCGCACGCCGCCCGAAAACGCGCGCCACACGCCTTCGAGGGATTCCTGAAGGTGAATCGGCTGGATGCGGACAAAATTGCGCAGGGAACGCTGCGCGAGAAAACGCGAAGCGCGCGGGCTGCCGGTGCGCTGACGGTGAAATTGGACGAGCGCGCGGAGGCAGAATTCCTCGTGTTCTTCGAGTTCGTGGGCCAGGACAAATTCGCGATTGAGCACGTTTTCCATTTCGCTGCGCAAAACATAGGCGAGGCCGCCCGTCATGCCGGAGCCGAAATTGAGGCCGACGGGCCCGAGAATCGCGGCAATGCCGCCCGTCATGTATTCGCAGCCATGCTGGCCAACGCCTTCGACGACGGCGATGGCGCCGCTGTTGCGAACCGCGAATCGCTCGCCGACTTGTCCCGCGATAAATAGCTGGCCGGAAGTGGCACCGTACAACACGGTGTTGCCGGCGAGCACGTCGCCGCGCTTGGAGGCGTTGTGGCTGGCGCGAATGGTGATGGAACCGCCCGAGAGGCCTTTGCCCACGTAGTCGTTCGCCTCTCCGTAAAGATTCAGGCTGAGGCCTTCGGAAAGAAACGCGCCAAAGCTTTGTCCGGCGGTGCCATGAAATTCGTGAACGGATGCAGCGAGTCCCGGTTGCTTGATGCTGAGACGCATGCGTTCCCCGCTGAGATGGCTGCCGACGCTGCGGTGGAAATTGTTGATGAGCGTTGGATTGCTGGCCTGCGAGTGCGCTTGTTGCAGGAGTTCCTCAACTTCCACACCGCTGGATTCGGGCACGGGAGTCTGCTGTGGTACGACGCGGGCTGGCTTAGAGACGGGAATGACTAGCAGGGCGTCGAGGCCGGATTTTGTTTCCAGGCGATCGTACCAGCCGCGAAGGTCGGTGAGCGAGCGGACGCCAAGCTCCGCCATGCCGCGGCGAATTTCTTCGGCGAGGGAACGGAAGTACGCGACGACCATTTCGGGCTTGCCGTTGAAGCGGAGGCGCAGCGTTTCGTCCTGCGTGGCGATGCCGACGGGACAGGTGTTCAGATGGCACTGGCGGGCCATGACGCAGCCGATGGCGACAAGCGCGGCGGTGCCGAATCCGAATTCGTCCGCGCCGAGGATGGCGGCGATGAGAATGTCGCGGGCAAAGCGGAGGCCGCCGTCCACGCGGAGAGAAACGCGGGAGCGCAGGCCGGCGCGCAGCAGTGTTTCATGCGTGTCACGCAGGCCAATTTCCCAGGGCAAGCCGGTGTTTTTGATCGAGGTGAGCGGAGACGAGCCAGTGCCGCCGTTGTGGCCGCTGATGGTGATGACATTCGCGCCAGCCTTGGCGACTCCGGCGGCAATCACGCCGATGCCGGTGCCGGAGACGAGCTTCACGCCGATGCGCGCAGTCGGATTGACCGCGCGCAAATCGTGAATGAGTTGTGCGAGATCTTCGATGCTGTAAATGTCGTGGTGCGGCGGCGGAGAAATCAGAGGCGTGCCGGGCGTCGCGTGGCGGATGCGAGCGATGTACTCCGTAACTTTGCGAGCGGGAAGTTGTCCGCCTTCACCTGGCTTGGAGCCTTGAGCCATTTTGATTTCGAGCTCTTCGGCGCGAACGAGGTATTCGGCCGTGACGCCGAAGCGGCCCGAGGCGACCTGCTTGATTTTGCTCGCCGTACCTGGAGTCGCGTACAGGTCGGGATCTTCGCCACCTTCTCCGGTGTTGCTGCGGCCTCCGATCTGGTTCATTGCCAGCGTCAAAGTCTTGTGCGCCTCGGGACTCAACGAGCCGAGGGACATGGCTTGCGTGCTGAAGCGCTTGAGAATGGATTCGAGAGATTCCACGCCATCGAGAGGAATGGGCTGCTCCGGCAACATTTCCAGCAAATCACGGAGGAATGTGGGCCCCGCGGCTTTGCCGAGTTCCTCGACCACGGAATAGTTCTCTGGCTGCAGCTTGCGCGTGTGCGCGTGGAGGCGGCGGATAAATTCTGGCGAGTTGGCGTGCAGCTCCGCACCTTTGCGGAAACGGTACAAGCCAAAGTCGGGAAGATTTTCGCCACTGATTGAGAAGGCTGTGGCGTGCATTTTTAAGTAGTCCTGCAGCACGTTGATCAGCGATTTTGTGCCGGGATAGCGGCCCGCATCTTCAAAGAATTCGTGGCAGATTTGTTCTTCGAGTCCCAGCACTTCAAACAGGTGGCTGTTGCGATAGCTGGCCAGAGTGGAGATTCCCATGCGCGCGAGAACTTTGCGCAGGCCGTTGTACATGCCCGAGCGTACTTTCTTGAATGCGCCGGGCTCTTCCGTTTCGGCAAATTCTTCGGCGAGATAGGGGACGACGGCGCTAGCACCGGCAGCCAGCAGCATCGCGACATGGTGCGTGTCGAACACCTGGGCGCTTTCGACGATCAGCGGGACGTCCGAGTAGCCTTGCCGCACGGCGCTCTTCCAAAGTTTCGCGGCGGCCAACAGAACGGGCAGCGCTGCGCGTTCGGCACTTACATTTCGATCGGAGAGGAGGAGGAGCCCCGGGCGCTCGCCGTTACTCAGAGGGGTAGTTATGCACTGAGTGAGACAACGGCGCGCTCCCGAGACTCCATTATTGGCAGGAAAGCTTGCATCAACAACCTGCAGCTCAGGGATCGCTGCACAGAGCGCCGTAAGCTCAGCGGCGCTAAGAATGGGGCCAGGCAAGCAGAGAGACTTGCCAAGCGAAACTTCGAGGGACATCACGTGGGCTTCGCGCAACGGATCGATAGGAGGATTGGTTACCTGCGCGAAGCGTTGCTTGCAGTAATCCCAAAGCGGCCGCGTGAACGTGGAAAGAAACGCGGGAGGGGCGTCGTCGCCCATGCTCCAATCGGCTTCCTTGCCAGCGAGGAGCGGGTGAAAAAGAATCTTGTACTGGTCGTCGGTCCAGCCGGAAGCGCCGGCAAGACGCCTGGGTTCGGCGACTGCCGGACGCGGCCCATCGCTGGTGAGGTGGAGCAGCGAGGGAACGGCGGTTGTTCTGCTCTGGACTTGCGTGGTGACGCTTTTCAATAGTTCGCGCCAACGCAGGAATACTCCCGTTTGTGGGGTGGCGAGAATCATCTCGCCGGGACCGAGGCGGTGACGCTCCGCGACGCGCGATTCTTCGAGATCGACCAGGCCCGTTTCACTGCCGGCGATCACCAAGCCGTCGTGTGTGACGAGATAGCGCATGGGACGCAGACCGTTGCGATCGAGCTTTACGCCAACGGAGAGACCATCGCTGAAAACCATTGCGGCTGGGCCATCCCAGGGTTCGCCTTCGCGCGAGAGGACTTCGAGCGTACGTCGAACATCGGAGGATAGGAATGGATCCTCGGCGAAGGCAGTCGGGACAAGCGCTAGCATCGAGGTTTCGACGGATTTTCCTTCCAACAATTTTAATTCCAGCGCGTTGTCAAAGCTTGCCGAGTCGCTGACGTACTCCTCGAGCATGTGAAACCATTCGCCGACGCCGATTCTCTTGCGAACTTCGCGCTCGCGGGCGCGCAGCCAGCGACGATTGCTGACAATGGTGTTGATTTCACCATTATGAGCGACATAACGGAACGGTTGCGCGAGTTGCCAGGACGGCTCGGTGTTGGTCGAGTATCGCTGGTGAAAAATAGCGAAGTGCGCGACAAATTCCGGGTTGCGGAGGTCCTCGTAAAAGTGCGGGAACTGCCAGGGCGTCAGGAGACCCTTGTACACAGTCGTGCGCGAGGAGAGCGAGGCGATATAGCACCGCTCGGGCAGGAGAGATTCCACGCGCTTGCGGAGCAGGGAGAGGCTGCGCTCGAATTTTGAGGAAGAATCGGCGACCGGCGTTTTCGCGGGTGCCGGTTCGATGAAAAACTGCCAGATCTCCGGCATAGTCTCAAACGCGCGCTGACCGAGGGCATTCGGATTGACGGGAACCTTGCGCCAGCCTGCGAGACGCAATTTGCTGCGGCCGATCGCTTCTTCGACGGAGCGCTGTGCATCGGCAGCGCGAGTGTGCGGCGCGAAGAGCATCCCCACACCAAAATTTTCGCCGAGGTTGATCTGGAGTTCGGCGGCGCGGGCGCGCAAGAATTCAACCGGAAGGCTGCTGAGGATGCCGGCACCGTCGCCGCTGGCGCCGTCGGCGTCAACTCCACCGCGGTGGGAAAGACGTTCAAGCGCTTGCAGGGCGATTTGCAGGATTTCGTGGGTCGGAGGTCCGGCAAGGCGCGCGACGAAACCTGTACCACAGGCATCGTGGTCCGGGTGCCCCCAGTTCGGCTGGCGCCGCCTGCTACACATAACAGAGTAATAGAGGCTGCAGGCAGCGAAGTACAATGCAGAATTTTCATGGAATGTATCAGGAATGCAGGGGCGTGGGTGCGGGCAGTACCTTAGAACTTCGTAACTTCGCTAAAGTGAAATTCGTTGATTTTCATTGGGGGAACGACCATTTCGAAGGATTCCTCGGCGGTGGCGCGGCGTGCGGGCCCCAGAGCTTCGACATTTTTGAGCATTTGCAAAACCGATTGATTGAATCGAAAATTCCGCACAGAACGGGTCACCTTGCCCTTCTCGACAAGGAACAGGCCGTCGCGAGTCATGCCGGTCATCACTTTTTCGTAAGGGTCGAGCTCGCGGATGTACCAAAGACGCGTGACGAGCAGGCCGTGGTCAGTGCCGGCAACCATCTCGTCGATGGAGGTTTTCCCGCCTCCGATCACCAGATTCATCGGCGCTTCGCCGTACTCGTTCGGCAAGGTGAAGCCGTGACCGGTGGGACGCGTGCCGGCTTTTTTCCCGGAACGGCGGGAATAGACGAGGTTGCGGGGAACGCCGGTGTCCACGAGAATCACGCTTTGGCGGGGAATGCCTTCGCCATCAAAGGGGGCGCCGAGTTGTTCGGGATGATAGACGTCGTCGGTGATGGTGATGTTTTTCCCGAGGAGTGGCTTGCCGAGACGGCCGGAAAAGCAGGAGCGCTGATCCTGGACCGCTGTGGCGGCGAAATCGTAAAAGAGAAAACCGACGAGGTCAAGAACGGCGGCGGGTTCGAGGATGACAGTGTAGCTGCCGGGCGCGAGTTCGGTGGGATCTACCGCGCGCGCGGCTTTTTCGCTGGCAGTTTTCGCGAGGGCCATCGGATCGAAGGCACGGAAGTCGGCGGCGTTGGCTTTGGCCCAACTGGTGGCAGAGCCCTGCTGCATGGTGACGGAAAATTCGGCCTGGGTCTGGCAGTAGGCTGCGAAGAGGCCGCGAGAATTGGCGAGGACGGACTGGCTCTGGCCGCTGGAGAAAATGCCCGCGGCGATCTGGCCCTTGCTTTCGGCGAGAGAGCAGGCGTTTTTCACGGCACGGGCGCGGGACTCCGCGGAGAGGGCGGCCGTGGCGGGAGAGAAACGGCGAACGGCGCGGTATTTTTGTTTGGCTGGCAGCGGCAGGAGGCCGGGATCTTTCGGCTGGCTGGCAGCGAGGGACGCGGCGGATTCGAGGGCGGCGCGGAGGGCGTCTTCTTCGATGCGGTTGGTGGTGACGCGGGCGGTGCGGCCATCCACTACGACCCGGAGAGAAACGGTGAGGCCATGTTCGGCGACGTGCTGGTGGATGGAATTGTTGGCAAAGCGTGTGAGAGCGTCAATGACTTCATCCACGTGAACTTCGGTTTCGGGGAGGCCGCTGGCTTTGGCGCTGCGCAATACCCGATCGGTGATGGCGCGCAATTCCCTTTCCGGCCGAAGCTGCACTTCGGCGGAGGGGGCATGGCGCGCCGAGAGCGAGCGGGTTTTCTTCGCGGGGCTCATTCGGTTGAAAATGCAGTTCCAATTCTTACGTTGCGAAAACGAGCGGGAGCGGCGCCGTGGCCGGTGCCCATGGTTTGCATCGGCTGCCCCTTGCCGCAGTTGGGCGTGCCCCAGAGGACCCAATGATCCGCGTTGCAGATGGCGTCGCAGGAATTCCAGAATTCGGTGGTGATGCCGCTGTAGCTGGGATTTTTTAGCATGCGCGCTTTTTTGCCGCCTTTGATTTCCCAGGCGATTTCGGTGGAGAACTGAAACTGATAGCGACGGTCGTCGATGGACCAAGAGCGGTTGGTTTCCATGAAAATACCGTCGTCGGTATCGGCGATCAGGTTTTCGGGCGTCCAGGTGCCGGGCAGCAGGCTGACGTTGGTCATGCGAATCATCGGCAGGCGGTTCCAGCTTTCGGTGCGCATGGTGCCACCGGAGCGCTGCAGGCCGATAAGGTGCGCGGTTTCGCGGCTGGAGAGATAGCCGCGGAATTCGCCATCCTTGATTACATCGATGCACTGCGCGGGAACGCCTTCGTCGTCGTAGGCGAAGGTGCCGAGGCCCGGACCGTGCGCGGGACGAGCATCAGCGACGACATTCACGATCGGCGAGGCGTAGCGGAGGTGGTTCAACTGGTCGAGGGTAAGAAAACTGGTGCCGGCAAAATTGGCTTCCTGGCCGAGGACGCGATCGAGCTCGATGGGATGCCCGACAGATTCGTGAATCTGCAGGCCGAGCTGGCTGGCACCGAGAATCAGCGTGGATTTCTTTTCGGGGCATTGCGCCGCGGAATGGAGCGCAACCGCTTCTTCGGCAACCCGCGGAGCGTGCTTGATGAGATCCATCGCTTCGATGAGCTCATAGCCGCCGAGAATGTGCTGGCCGCCAAAGCTGTTCGGGTACGAGCGTTTCTGAATTGCATCGCCTTTGAAGCAGGTGGCGACGATTCCGCAGCCGGAGAGGAAGCGGCGCTGGTGAATTTTCGATCCGGCGCTGGAGGCGAACCACGAATCGATTTTGCGGAATTGCATGTCGGTTTCGGTGAGTGTGACGCCTTTGATCTGGCTCATTGCGGCGTCGGCCTTCAGCAGGAGATCGATTTGGGCTTCGAGGGGAATTTCGAATGGGTCTTTCTGGCAGGGGCCCTGCCAACTGTCCACATAGGAAGGCTCGGCGGCGAGCTGCACATCTTCCTTTTTCGCGAGAGCGGAGGCTTTGGCGATAGAGACGGCTTGCGCGGCACATGCGGCGACACCTTCACGGGTGAGTTGATCGGTGGAAGCGAACCCCCAGGCGCCATGGACGACGACGCGAATGCCGAGGCCGATGGATTCGCTCTGGCCAAGAGTGCCGACTTCTCCGCTCTTCGTCGTTAGATCGCGCTGACGCAGGTACATAACTCGCACGTCGGCGTAGGTTGCGCCGCGAAGGCGAGCGACGTCAAGAGAATGTCCGCAATAGTCCCACATGGCAATCACCGATATTGGGTACCAAAATTTTGGGGCGCCCCGACGATGTCGAAACGCCCCAGTTTAAATCAAATGCGATTGCGGCGCGTTCGAGCGGATTACGTGCCTTCCTGCCAAGACGCGAGATATTGCTCCTGCTCAGCGGTGAGCTTGTCGAGACGGTGGCCCATTGATTCAAGCTTGAGGCGTGCGATTTCACGGTCGAGATGCTCGGGAACGACGTACACCTGAGGCTTCAGCTCTTTGTGGTGCTTGACGAGATATTCCGCAGAGAGCGACTGGTTTGCAAAGCTCATGTCCATCACGGAAGCGGGATGCCCTTCGGCAGTGGCGAGATTCACCAGGCGGCCTTCGGCGATGAGGTAAACCTTGCGGCCATCCTTCAGAAGGAATTCATCCACCAACGGGCGAACTTCCTTTTTGCCGGAAGAGAGCGATTCGAGTGCGGGAATTTCGATTTCCACGTTGAAGTGGCCGGAGTTGCAAACGATCGCGCCGCTCTTCATCACTTCGAAGTGCTCGCGGCGAATCACGTTTTTATTTCCGGTGACGGTGATGAAGATGTCGCCTTCCTTGGCTGCGTCGGCCATGGGCATCACGCGGAAGCCATCCATCACTGCTTCGATTCCCTTGACGGGATCGATTTCGGTGACGATGACGTCGGCGCCGAGTCCCTTGGCGCGCATCGCGGCCCCGCGGCCGCACCAACCGTAGCCGGCGATGACGACTTTCAGGCCGGCAATGAGCACGTTGGTGGCGCGAATGACGCCGTCGAGCGTGGACTGGCCGGTGCCGTAGCGGTTGTCGAAGAAGTGCTTGGTCATCGCATCATTCACCGCGATGATCGGATACTTCAGCGTACCGTCCTTGGCCATGGCGCGCAGGCGAATCACGCCGGTGGTGGTTTCCTCGGTGCCGGCGATGACGTTGCCGACGAGGTCCTGGCGCTTGGTGAGCAGCATGGTAACGAGGTCGCAGCCGTCATCCATGGTGAATTGCGGCTTGTGGTCGAGGGCGGCCTTCATGTGCTGATAGTAAGTGTCATTGTCTTCGCCCTTGATGGCGTAAGTGGGGATGTTGTAATCGCGATTCAGCGAGGCAGCGACTTCGTCCTGCGTGGAAAGAGGATTGGAGGCGCAGAGAACAGCGTCGGCGCCGCCGTCGCGCAGGGCGATCATCAGGTTCGCGGTTTCGCTGGTGACGTGGAGGCACGCGGAAACGCGGAGCCCCTTGAGCGGCTGCTCCTTGATGAAGCGCTTGCGGATGTGCTGCAGCACAGGCATCTGCTGCGCGGCCCACTCGATCTTGCGCTTGCCTGCGTCAGCAAGCCCGATATCTTTCACGTCGCCTTTTTTAAGTTCTGCCGTAGCCATTTCTGGATTCCTCACAATTTAAATTTGCACTCGCAGAGCGAATAATTGCACTTGGACGCTTTCTGCCGGCAAGAGGGACTCATCTGCGGCAGAGAGGGAAACTTTTCTACGCAACAAGAAAAGCCGCGGCGAAAACTAGCGGCGAGCGACTGCTTCCACCTGAGCGCCGAGTCCCGCAGCCTTGCGCAGCATATCGGCGCGGTCGGTCTTTTCCCAAGTGAAGCCGGGGCCCGTGCGGCCGAAGTGGCCGTACGCCGCTGTTTGCTTGTAAATCGGGCGGCGCAGATCCAGGGTCTCGATAATTGCCTTCGGCGTGAGCGAAAAATTCTGACGCACCAGTTCGGTGATTTTTTCTTCGGGAATCGTGGCCGTGCCGAACGTGTCCACCATCACGGAGACAGGTTCCGCGACGCCGATGGCATAGGCAAGCTGCACTTCCGCGCGGCTGGCGAGGCCGGCAGCGACGATGTTCTTGGCAATGTAGCGCGCCATGTAGCAGGCGGAGCGGTCCACCTTCGAGGGATCTTTGCCGGAGAAGGCGCCGCCGCCGTGACGGCTGTAGCCTCCATAGGAATCCACAATGATCTTGCGGCCGGTGAGACCAGCGTCCCCCATCGGGCCGCCGATGACGAAGCGTCCGGTCGGATTGATGTGATATTTGGTCTTTGCGTCGAGCATGTGGGCAGGAATGATCGGCTTGATCACGTACTCCATGATCGCGTGGCGCAGATCCTCGTTCGGAACAGTGTCGCTGTGCTGGGTGGAGATGACCACGGTGTCAACGCGGACAGGCTTGCCGTTGCGGTATTCGACGCTGACCTGGGACTTGCCATCGGGGCGGAGGAAATCAACTTTCTTGCTCTTGCGGACTTCAGAGAGGCGCTGGGTGAGGCGGTGCGCGAGTTGAATCGGCATGGGCATCAGTTCTTCGGTTTCATCGCAGGCATAACCGAACATCAGGCCCTGATCGCCGGCGCCGCCGGTGTCCACGCCCATTGCAATGTCGGGCGACTGGCGCTTGATGGTGCACATGACCGCGCAGGTAGTGGAATCGAAACCAAAGAGAGCGTCGTCGTAGCCGACCTGCTCGACCGTCTTGCGAATGAGTTCATCGTAGTCGATATGGGCCGAGGTAGTGATTTCACCCGCAACGACTACCAATCCCGTAGTCACCAAAGTTTCGCAGGCGACCCGGCCCTTGGGGTCCTGGCGCATGACTTCATCGAGTACGGCGTCCGAAATCTGGTCAGCAATTTTATCCGGGTGGCCTTCTGTCACCGATTCGGAGGTGAACAGAAAATTGCGCATGTTTCCGTCGCTCAAAACATATCTCCTATACGTTCGTTTTCTTCTTTTTTTTGGAAGGTGTGAAACACCCCGTAGGGCCTGCGTGCCGGAGGCAAAGCAGACCTTAACCAAATCAGAGTAGCACCGGCTCGAACCGGAATCAACGCATTGATTTTGCAAGGGTTATAGATGCAGCGAGTGGCAGATTTCAGGCATTGAACTGAAAGTAAAGGGATTTAGCGGGTAAAAGGAACGGCTGCATCCTCGGGCAGGTCGGCTTTCATCTTCGCCAGTTGTGAGCACCAAGTGCTAATTTCGTCGCACGCCCGTTCAGTTTGCAGCTTAGGCGTCGTCGGTGTCGTCGACGGTGACTTCAAGCTTGCCTTTGGTCTTTTTGGCCATTAGGTAGGTGCGGATGAAGGGGGTGAGGTCGCCGTCGAGGACGCGGTCGACGTCGCCGACGCTGAATTTTGTGCGGTGGTCCTTAATGAGGCGATAAGGCTGCATGATGTAGGAACGGATCTGGCTGCCGAAGGAAATGTCGAGTTTCGACTCGTCGAGGCGGTCGGTTTCGTCGCGGCGCTTTTGAATTTCCAGGTCGTAGAGTTTCGAGCGCAACATCTTCATGGCCATTTCGCGGTTCTTGTGCTGGCTGCGCTGCATCTGGCAGGCGACGATGATTCCGGTGGGAATGTGCGTGATGCGGACGGCGGTTTCCACCTTGTTGACGTTCTGGCCGCCCTTGCCGCCGGCGCGGAAGGTGTCGAGCTTCAGGTCGTCGGGCTTAATGTTGATTTCGATGCGGTCGTCCACTTCGGGAATGACGAAGACGGAAGCAAAGGAAGTGTGGCGCCGCGCGGCCTGATCGAAAGGCGAAATGCGCACCAGGCGATGCACGCCGGTTTCGCCGGTGAGCAGGCCGTAGGCATTTTCACCGCTGAACTCGATCGTGGCGTTCTTGATGCCAGCCTCTTCACCGGGTGTTTCGTCGAGCAAGTTGGCAGTGATGCCATTGCGCTCTGCCCAGCGGAGATACATGCGCAGAAGGATAGAGGCCCAGTCCTGCGATTCGGTGCCGCCAGCGCCGGGCTTGATGGTCATGATGGCGTTGAGGTGGTCGTTCTCGCCGGAGAGCAGCGTTTGGGTTTCGAGTTCGCCGATGTAGGTATCCGTGGTGGAAAGTTCCCTGCTGAGGTCCTTCAGCAATTCCTCTTTTTGTTCGGCGTTGGATTCGCCCCGGGCAAGATCGATGTACGTTTCGATGTCGCTGGCGAGAGATTCCAACTTCTCATCCGCGGCGAGCTGATCTTCGACGCGTTTGCGGTCGCGGAGGACGCTTTGGGCTTCTTCCTGATTGCTCCAAAAGTTGGGGTCGGCGGTGCGCGCTTCGAGGGTTTTCAGCCGCGCGCGGTTCTGGGGAGCGTCAAAGAAAGCTCCGCACGAGAGTGATGCGTTGCTTCAATCCTTCATACTGGTGCTGCAAATCTTCAAGAATCATGCGGTGTTTGGGGTGCCCGAACGAGGCCGGGCGATTTCGCCTTTCGGAAAGTGAGCAGCACTAGAATAGCGGAAACGCCGACGCACATCCAGGCGAACCAGTCGCCAAATCGCGTGTAGATGGTTTTGTCGGTGCGGAAGTCATACGGCAAGTCGGCGGAATCGCGGGTGTCGCGCTGCATCAGGCGCATGACGTTTCCGTAGGGGTCGATGGAGGCGGTGATGCCGCTGTTGGTGTCGCGGATCAGCCAACGGCGATTTTCGACGGCGCGCACGCGAGCCATGCGGAGGTGCTGCTCGGCGGCCTCGGATTTGCCGAACCAGCCGTCGTTGGAGATATTGATCAGGAGTTGCGCACCGTTGTTGGCGAACTGGCGGATCTCACCGGCGTAGATGGCTTCGTAACAAATGAAAATGGAGAACGTGTTGCCGTTGGAAAACCGGCCAACGTTGCGTTCTCTGCCCTTGCGGAATCCGCCCACTTCTTCGGATACGCTGGTGACGACCTGGTGGATCAGGGGAAACGGTTCGTATTCGCCGAAGGGAACGAGGTGGATTTTATCGTACAGGAACGTCTTTTGTCCGAGGTCGTTTAGCATCGCCGCGCTGTTGTACGGCGCCAATCCTGTTCGGGGAATGCCCCTGCCGCTTTCGAGAATCGGTTTCCAATCGATCACACCGACAATCACGGGATGCTGGAATTCGGTGGCGAGTCGAGAGATGTAGGGACCGAAATGAGGATCCTGAAAAGAAAACGGAGCGGGCGCTTCGGGCCAGATGAGGAGGTCCGGCTGTTGCGCACCGGGGGAACGCCGCAGACTGAGTTGCTCCAGCTCCGCCATGTCGGCTTTGTGATCGGCGTACCAATCGCCTGCGTACTGCATGTTCTCTGGAAAATTTGGCTGAACGACGCGCGCGAGGTGGCTGGCCGCGGCAGAGGGGACGAAGCGCGGTCCAAAAAGCTGCATGGTGAGCAGGATCACAAGAATGGCGGCGACAATGGCCAGCCTGCTTTTCTTCTTTTCGGACGGACTGGCCAGAATCCAAATGAGGAGCGAATTAAATACCGCGACGAGAAAGGACACTCCGTAAATTCCAGTGATCGTCGTTAGCTGGACGAGCGCAGGATTCCCCGCGGCGGGATATCCGAGCAATCCCCAGGGAAAACTGATTTCCGGCAGATAGGCGCGAAGGACTTCCGTGGAAATCCACAAGAAGGGAGCGCCGAAAAGAGCAAGGCCGATTCCCCGTTGAGATAATCGCTGTACTATCCAGGTGAAAAGGCCTATCGAGCATCCCCACACGGTGGCGATGAGCAACAATACTCCCCAACCCGCCGCGGGGGACATGCCGCCGTGAACAGAGAGCACCTCAGCCACCCAAGACACGCAGGTCAGCACAAAAATCAGGCCGTGCAAGAAGCCGCAGAAAAAGGTGACTCGCGCCCGCGCTCCGAACACGCTGAATAACAAAATCGCCAGGCAGAACCAGGAATAAAAACTGGGATGTGAACCGTAAAAAGAGAGCGAGAGGATCGCGCCGCTGAGCACGGCGATGATGAGACGAGCAACCGCGGGAAATTCCGGGGGGAGCAACGAACCCAGGGGAGAATACCAGGGAGGCGATGCCATCAGTGTTTTACGTAGAATGCCTTGAAGCCGGCGCTCTCCAGGCCTTTCTTCGCGGCGTCGGCACTCTTTTGGTCTTTGAACGGCCCGACCTGCACGCGGTAGTACTTGTCTCTGTGCGGCGGCTGCACGTACGCGGAGAAATGTTTTTTCTGCAGGCTGCCGGCCAGCGCCAGCGCGTCATCTTGCTTCGCGAGAGCCGCCACCTGCAAGACTATGGCGCCACTGGGAATCAGCGGTGCGTTCGCGGAGTTTCTCTCAACGGGCGTACGCGGTGCGGCCCCCGGAGGGGCGGAAGAAGCTCTCGCGTTCACTTGCTTGGACGGCGGCGGAGTCGGCGACGTCTTGGGCACCGGCTCCAGATGCGGCGGAACTTTCGAGGACTTGTCTTTGTCGTAAAAATTCCAGGTGGAATCCGACGCAGTGGAAGTCGCCGGGTCGGAGTCAACGGAATCGTTCGGTGGAGTAACGGTTTTCTTCGGCGCAACATCCGGTTTCGCGCTCAGCACCGCTTCGGGGCGTCCCATACCATTGCTCGCAGCGCGGACTTGGCCGTCGTACTGATTGCGGCCCATCACGTAGCCCAAGGTGAAAAACACGCCGGAAAAAACCAGCATGAGCAAAAATAGGCCGATCACGTGCCTGCTTTCCAGCACGCGCTCACCCGCTCCGCGTCTCCCCCCAGATGCCATTTACTTAGATGTGCCCCCCGCTACCTTCATCCATGTATTAATAATATCTATAGGAAGAGGAAACACAATCGTTGTGTTCTTCTCGACACCTATCTCGGTCAGGGTCTGCAGGTAGCGCAGCTGGATGGCGGTGGGCTGCGTCTCCAACACCTTGGCGGCGTCGGCGAGTTTTTGCGAGGCTTCGAACTCGCCTGCCGCGTGAATGATCTTCGCGCGGCGCTCGCGTTCAGCTTCCGCTTGCTTGGCGATGGCACGCTGCATTTGTTCGGGGATGTCCACCTGCTTCACTTCGACTTTGCTGACCTTGATGCCCCAGGGCTCGGTATCCTGATCGAGAATGGTCTGCAACTTGGCGTTCACTCTGTCGCGTTGCGAGAGAATTTCGTCGAGTTCGAACTGGCCGACGACGCTGCGCAGCGTGGTTTGCGCCAACTGCGAGGTCGCATACTGGTAGTTCTGCACCTGCGAGAGTGCGAGATTGGCGTCCACGACGCGGAAATAGCAGACGGCGTTCACTTTCACGCTGACGTTGTCGCGGGTGATGATGTCCTGCGGCGGAACATCGAGCGTTTCGAGACGCAGGCTGATGCGGTAGAGCGTTTCGATCGGCCAGAAGACCAGCCGGACTCCCGCGCCTTTCGCTTCCGGGAGCAGGCGGCCGAGGCGGAGGACGACGCCGCGCTCCCACTCCTTGATGATGTAAATGGAATTCCAAATCCACAGTAGAAACAATGCAATGACGATCAGCGTGCCCAATCCAAAGTACTCGAACATGATTTGCCTCCGGGACCTACGCCAACTCCGGCTGCCTGCGGTGACCTAGGCTTGCTTCGGCTCCACAAACAGTTTTAATCCATCGACGCGTGTTACACGAACGAGTGCACCTTCAGGAACGGGTGAAGAGGCCGCGGCGCGCCAAAGTTCGCCGTGCACACGGATCATTCCCTCTCCCTGAGCGGGGAGCGCGGCGGTGACCACGCCCTCGGCGCCGAGCATCTCTTCCTTGCCCGTGGTCGTTTTCCATCCGCGGGATTTCAGCACCAGACGCATGAGAAACACGGTTAGCAGAGCGACCGGTAGAGTAACTCCCAGCGCGACGCCCATGCTGACACCTCCGGGCGTGAGCGGTGAACGGATGAGAAAGATCGCGCCCAAAAACATGGAGACGATGCCACCGAGCAAGAGAACACCGTGGCTTGCGAATTTTGCTTCCATTATGAAGAGCGCGAAGGCGAGCAAAATGAGCACAACGCCCGCAAAATTCACTGGCAGCAGGTGCATCGCGTACAGCGCGAGTACCGCGCAGATTCCGCCGATCACGCCCGGGGCGATTACGCCCGGGTGAGTGAATTCTGTATATAAGCCAAGCACACCGACGAGCAGCAGGAGAAAGAAAATATCGGGATCCACGATACGAGCCAGGAATTTCTGGCGGGCGGTGAGACGAAATTCATCGAGCCGGTAATTTTCGAGCGAGAGCTTTACGGTTTTGCCGTCAAAACGCTTAATCTCGCGGCCGTTCAGTTGTTTCAGAAGATCCGCGTTGTCGCGGGCGATCAAATCGATGAGATGGCCTGCCAGGGCTTCATTTTCGGTGAATGCCTGCGCGTCGGTTACGGCAGTTTCGGCGAGTTTCGGATTGCGGTTGCGCTTTTCCGTGAAGCTGCGGAGGAACGCGGTGGCGTCATTATTAATTTTTTTGCGCAGGACATCGTCCACGGGTACGGAAAATCCCCCGGGAAGAAGGATTGGCGTGGAGGCACCGGCGCGCGTACCGGGCGCCATGGCGGCTACATCGGCGGACAAGAGGATGAAGAAACCAGCGGAAGCGCCGCGTGCGCCGGCGGGGGAAACAAACACCGCGACGGGGACCGGGGAATCCAAGATGTGATGGATCATGTCGGTCATCGAATCGCTGAGACCGCCGGGCGTATCCATAGTGATCAGCACGAGCGTGGCTTGGCGGTGGGCCGCGTCGGCAAGGCCTTCGTCAATATACGTGGCGACAACCGGTTCGACTTCGCGATCGAGTTTCAGCTCGAGGACAAGCGGCGCATTTTGCGCTTCGGGTATTGCGGCGCGTAGGAATCCAATGCCGGCGACAAACATTACCAGGCAGACGCTGCTGATGCAGAATTTTGCGGGATTGCGAAACCACCGACCACGAGTGTTCATTGGGCACCTCCCGTGGGCTTGCTCTTTTCCAAGTGTTGCAGCAACTGCCGCGCTTCCGCGTAATTGGGCGCGAGCTTCACGGCTTTTTCCACTTCCGCGCGGGCCAGCTCCCGCTTCTTCTGCTCCAAATAGATGCGCGCCAGCATCACGCGCCCGGTAGCCGAATCGCGCAAAGCCAGAGACGTTTGCAGCTCCTGGACCGCTTCGTCGAGTTTACCTCTTCGGCGGTAAATATCGGCAAGCTCGCGGTGCGCGAGGGCGTTCTTCGGATCGGCGGCCAGCGCGACGCGAAATTCCTTTTCGGCCGTGTCGAGACGCCCGGCACCAAGCTCCTGGCGGCCACGACGGATGTGTGCGACAGCCGGGTCGATGGGGGCTGCCGATTCAGCGGCGCTACTGACTGCAACCGGCGTGGCAAGCTCCATTCGGAGTGCCGTAGTATCGAGCTCTCTGCTCACGCGCTGGTATTTTGCGAAAGATTCGGGTTTGCCATCCAATTTCAGCGCCGGCAAGCCGTTGGGACCAAGAGCTTCGAGCGACGTGTTGCGCTCCGCGGAAGCCTCCTCTTTTTTCCCGGCCTTCTCCAGAGTGTGGATCAGGAAGGCACGGTCTTCGGGATTATCGGGCTCGCGCTCCATGGCATCCCGGAATTGCGCGGTGGCGGCGGTGAGATCGTTATTCTGCAGGGATAGCAGGCCGAGGTTAAACGGGTAA
>Ga0210406_10001797_pt1 | contig 25377 bp, 26 predicted proteins | sample IncBWC30MmetaG_FD_155454 | JGI IMG/M metagenome (GOLD analysis project Ga0210406, IMG submission 155454) | Forest soil microbial communities from Barre Woods Harvard Forest LTER site, Petersham, Massachusetts, United States - Inc-BW-C-30-M | ecosystem: Environmental > Terrestrial > Soil >... | reverse complement strand
GCGGTACTGCGCTTTGATTTTCTTCCCGGTGCGCCGCTCCATCACCGCGGTCAATTGCTTCTTTTCCGCGTCGCTTAATTCCTTCGCCGAACTCACTTCCGCTTCGGCGATTCCCATACGCATATTCAACTGCTGTTCCAGCGCCATTAAAATCTCACGGAACATTTCCGTGCGCCGGTGAGCCACGATCAAATAAATAAAGTTGCGCACCGTTTCATCGATACCCATTTTCTCGGTAATTTCGCGGATGACTCTTTCCTTGATCTCCTGGCTCACCGCCGGGCTTTCTAGAGCGTTGCGCAATTCCGCCGAAGAGAAAAACACTTCCATAAACGCCGAAAGGTCACCCTTTGCGTCGCGTTTGCGCTCGATCGTCACTGACGCGAGCGCCGCGGCGTACCGTTCCGCTACCGCGCTCAATTGACGCTCCTTTCCATCTCAGCCACAAACGTGCGAAACAGCCCGGTCTCCGCTTGCGGAGTCATCTCTTTGCGTAACATCGCTTCCGCGCGCTCGATGGCCAATCGCGCTGCCAGCGTTTTCAATTCCTGATTCGCGGCGCGCCCAGCCGCTTCTATTTCCAACTGCGCGGCGCGCTCGATTTTGTCCGCTTCAGAACGTGCCAGCTCGCGCAGCCGCTTTGCTTCCCCTTCCGCGTCGCGCTTCGCTTCCACACGCATCCTCTTGATTTCGTCGTCTAGTCCCGCCAGTTTCTGCTCGATTTCTTTTTTCTGGCGTTCGGCAGCCTCTCTCGCGCGCGCACCCTCCGCAATTTTCTGTGCCGTCTGTTCCGCCTGAGCGCGGAAATAGGGTCCACCCATTTTCACCGCCAGGTACGCAATCCCGCCAAAAACAATCGCAAAATTCAGCCAGCGGAATAGGTAGCCTGTCCCGGTTTCCGCCACAGGCGTTTCATTCTCTTGCGCCAGGACCGGCCAGGCCGCCAGAAACAAAAACACGGCCAAAAATCCGAAGATTCCCGCCGCGCGCTTCATCGCGCCGCTCCTTGCATTGGAGACGGATTTTCAAGAATCACTCGCACGATTTCGGCGGCCAATGAATCAGTCTGGCTCTCCACTTCATGCCTGGCGGAGACTTGTTCGGTGGCAATTTTCTTCTTCGCCTCTTCCACCTCTTCCAAGGCGCGAGAGCGCATGGCCTTCAGCAGTCGAACACGCTCGTCGAGTACCACCTGCCGCGCCGCTTCTTGTTCAGCGTAGAGTTCTCCGCGAACTTTTCGCAGCCGATCGTTGTAATCCTGCAGCTCTTTTCCTGCTTCGGCTTCCAAGGCCGCGGCTTCGCGGCGCGCTCCCTCAATCTTGGCGTCGCGCTCCGCCATCGCCCTCTGAATCGGCGTGAAGAAAGCCCAACGCAGGAACAAATAGAAAAGAAAAACAATAACCACTGTGGGCACAGCTTGAAGGAACAACTCAGCGAGCTGGTGGAGAATTTCCATGGTCAGGAGATCGTACGGATTTGCCGCCCCGTTTGAGAATTATTTAAACACTTCCGGAGCGACACCCTCGCTCGCCGGAACACACTTCCAGGATCAACAAAGCTCGTGATTATCGCATCGCCATTAGCTTCCGTCAACGCCGAGCTTGCGTTTGCCAAAACCGCACAGTCTCAACCACTTAAGCGCCTTCCGATGACCGTGACTAGCCGTGAAAAGCCTCTCTCTTGCTAACCACGATCCAAAGCAACAAAGCCAGCAGCGGTATTGCGAAAATTACTCCAAACCAAACCGGAAAGTGCATCGGCGGCGGCGCGCTTGAACTACCCTGCATGTCGCGCACCATATCGGCCATGGCCTGATCGAAGCGCCCCTGGGTCCCTGGAATCAGCACCATGGTCAGCGAATTGAAAATCAAAAACTGGAAATAGTAGATCGCCAGCGTGCGCCCCCACGGCCTCAGCTTCAGCAATCCGAACGCTGTCAACGATTGAACGATGGCTAGCCCAAACATAATCAACGACGCAAAGGTTCCCTTGAAGAAAAATCCAAGAAAGAATACCGGAGGATTTACCGAAAGGCCCAGCACGCCGATAAACGCGCTGATCAGCAGATACCAGGCGATGAATGTAATGCTGAGCGGCCGCGCCTCGTGCGCAATCATCGCCTCCGTTAATATTCGGTCAGAAGGCCCTCCCGGCACTTTCAGAAATTGCTCCTTGGTGGATCGCTTGTTGAAGAAATAAAGCCACCATACGCCCAGTACCGCGAGGAACGCATAAAACAGCGTCAAGAAAATTTTCGTTCCCATCAACATGTTCTTCGTCAACTGCGGACTGGGAGCGGTGCCCGGAGGCGGAAATGGCATGGTCAGGAACATCAGCAGCCCGGGAATGCAAATAAAGAGCATCAGCGCGCTGAACACCAACATCGAAATCCTCGACCATTCGCGCACACGCAGCAGACCCATCCCCGTCGAGAGGCCCCAGGCTCCCGCCGCAAAAAACAGCACTGCCGCGAGAATCATGAAATATTTCATGAAATGCGCCTGGTTTTCGGGAACGGGAATTCCCCCGGATGAAACAAACAGCATCAGGACACCCATCAGCAGCGCCAGGCCGCTCCCCAGCATCACGGCAATCGCAGATATCGTCACGCCAACCGATCGATTCATAATCCGTCCAGCGCAAGTTTTCCGCAAAAGTATACATTATTGCAGCCGGCGATTAATCGCGTTAGCCTGCCAGTCTGCTCTTCACCCGACGGACCGGAGATTCCATGCCCATTAATATTAGAGGCCTTGCCCCGCTGTTCCAGGTCTTCGACATGCCAGCAGCAATTCATTTCTACCGGGACATAATCGGATTCGAAGTTGTCAGTACCTCTCGGCCGGGCCAACATTTCGACTGGGCGTTGCTCAGACTTAATGGCGTGGAGTTAATGCTCAATACCGCTTACGAGCAAGATGCGCGGCCATCCGCTCCTGATCCAGCCCGAGTTGAAGCACACGAAGACGCCGCGCTTTACTTCGGCTGCGAGGATGTGGACGCTGCTTACCGACACTTGCGCGCAAACGGCCTCCATGTGAAAGAACCTGCGGTCGCTCCCTACGGCATGAAGCAGATCTACCTAAGTGATCCGGATGGCTACCTCCTATGCTTCCAGTGGCCCGCTGCCAAACACACGTAGCATTCACTAGCGGTCAAGCGGGCGTGCAGTTGAGTTTTAAGAAGATTGTGCGATGGAGTCCTGAAGTCGAGACCGATGCTCGTCGCAATGCCGGCGAGCGATTACTTGATTCTCGCGACAGGCCTCTGGCGGCGTACTGGTACCTTACACACACGACCTCTGGAATTCTCGTTCGCAAAATGCTAGCGTGATTCGTGATTATTTTTGACAAGTTTGGAGCTGGCCAGCCCGAGCGAGAACGCCTTGGAGGCGGGCGCAGATCTCGTACAAGAAGTTCCATACCTCAAGCCTGCCTGATGGCCTATCGTGCAGTGATTTTTCGCACAAATTCGCGCCCGCCGCGCTCATTTCTACCCGCTTCTGTCCGACGAGCAGAAAGCTATGTAACTCATTTAAAACAAACACTCCGAAAAAATTCTACCCGGGGCCAGAACCGCCCGTTTGGAACACCTAACTTCTCGCCGCCGGCTTCATATAGAATGGGGCGCTTCGGCGCCTCGCGGCCTTGCACGCGCAGTGATAAGGAGACTTGCTAAATGCCATCGTCCCCCGGAGTCGATTTCCTCGACTTCGATTCCCTCTTGAGCGACGAAGAAAAGCTCGCGCGGGGAACCGCTCGTCAATTTGTCGATGACGAGATTATGCCCATCATCGAGCAATACAATCGCGAAGGAAAATTTCCGGTCCAACTCGTTCCTCAAATGGCCGCGCTCGGACTGTTCGGCGCAAGCTTGAAAGGCTACGGCTGCGCGGGAATGTCCAACGTGGAATATGGCCTGGTCACCCAGGAACTCGAGCGCGGCGATTCCGGCCTGCGAAGTTTCATCTCCGTGCAATCCGCGCTGGTGATGTATCCCATCCATGCGTTTGGTTCCGACGCGCAGAAAGACAAATGGCTTCCACTCTTGCAACAGGGAAAAGCGATCGGATGTTTCGGTCTCACCGAACCGCAGTTCGGATCGAATCCGGGAGGCATGCTCACCCGCGCGATAAAAAAGGGCGACAGCTACATCCTCAACGGCGAAAAAATGTGGATTACCAACGGCTCGATCTCAGACGTAGCCGTCATCTGGGGGAAAACGGAAGACGACAAGATTCGCGGCTTCCTGGTTGAGAAAGGCACCCCCGGATACAAAGCCTGGGACGTCCACGGAAAATATTCTCTGCGCGCTTCGGTCACTTCCGGCCTCGCTATGACCGATTGCAAAATCCCGGCAACAAATTTGCTCCCGGGCGTCGAGGGACTGAAGGGTCCGCTCTCGTGCTTGAATCAGGCGCGCTACGGCATTGGCTGGGGAGCCCTCGGTGCGGCCATGGCCTGCTACGACTCGGCGCTTAGCTACGCCAAGCAGCGCAAACAATTCAACAACAAGCCCATCGCCTCGCACCAGCTGGTGCAGGAAAAACTCGTCTGGATGATTACCGAAATCACCAAGGGGCAGCTCCTCGCGCTGCAAGTGGGGAAGCTCAAAGATAAGGGGCGCGTTCATCCTTCGCACATTTCCATGCTGAAGATGAACAACGTGTGGATGGCGCTCGAAACCGCTCGAATGGCGCGCCAAATACTTGGCGCCAACGGCATCGTGGACGACTACCCCATCATGCGCCACATGAACAACCTGGAATCGGTGATCACCTATGAAGGCACGCACGACATCCACAAGCTCATCATCGGTGAACGCATCACCGGAATCGCGGCCTTCGAATGAGCCGCGGCCTCCGGTTCAACCCCCGCGCGCCGTTGTCGCTAGCACTTGCGCTTTTCTTCATCGCAGCTTCAGGCCCACGCGCAGCGGAGCCGGCGTCAAAACCAAAAATTCGCGCTATAACGGCTTTCGTGCGTCTCGATCGCGCGCATTACAAAGAACAAATCCAAGATACCCTTAGTTTCCTGCGTCAGGCGAAAGCCAGCTTCGAAAAATCCGGTTACGAAGTCCAGACCATTCGCATCACCACGCAGCCTTTCCCTGAATACACGCGGGGTCTCTCGGAAGAAGAAACACTGGCGTTCTTCCGCGAATACGACGCGCTGGCTATCAAAGAAGGATTCGACGCCTCCATCGGCCCGGCCATGATGAAGGACACCGACGACCCGCGTGAAGCGGAGTTGCTGGGGAAAATCCTCGCGAGCGCTAAAACCTTGGAAGGCTCCGTCTTCATCGGGGGCCAAGACGGCATCCACTGGAAATCCATTCGTGCCGCTGCCGGCGTGATGAAATACCTGGAAACTCACAGTTTGCATAGCCAGGCCAATTTCAGCTTCGCCGCGTCGTCTTTCGTCCCCGACGGCACGCCATTTTACCCCGCGTCGCATCTCGCGAGCGAAGGCAAGCTATTTGCCGTTGGTTTGCAATCGGCCAACGTCGTCGCTGATGCATTTGCTTCCACGAAGTCTCCCGACGCTGCCGAGGAGCGTTTAAAATCTTCCCTCACCGTTTACGCCCAACAGGTCGAAAAGACTGCGAAGGAAATCAGCCAGAGCGCGGGCTGGAAATACGGCGGAATCGATCTTTCTCCCGCGCCCTTGAGGGACATTTCGATTGGAGGCGCAATCGAGAATTTTCTCGGCGCTCCCATAGGCACGAGCGGAACAATGACCGCCGCCGCGCTAATCACTCGCGCGCTTAAATCCATTCCTGTCACGCAAGCCGGTTATTCCGGGCTGATGCTGCCCATCCTGGAGGATTCGGTTCTCTCGAAGCGTTGGAGCGAGGCACGGCTTTCCGTTGATGCCCTGCTTTCTTACTCCGCAGTGTGTGGCACCGGGCTTGACGTGATTCCGCTCCCCGGGGACATCTCGAACGAGCAACTCGAGAAGATTCTGGGTGACCTAGCCAGCCTTTCAGTGAAGTGGCACAAACCGCTCTCCGCGCGCCTGCTCCCTGTGGCCGGAAAAAAAGCCGGAGATCAGACCGAATTCGAAGATCCCTTTCTGGTAAATGCCAAGATTCAGCCGCTGCCGTAACCTCTGGGAGAAATTATTTTTGAGACTTCGCCTTGTTTGAAAACATCCCAATTGGATTATGATAGGCGCCCGGGCGGAATCCCCGACGCTCGGATTCACTGTCGCATTTCAGGAGCCATGATGGAGAAAGCACTTAGCCTGGAATTCTTGCGCGTGGTAGAGCGCGCGGCCATCGCCTCGGCACACACCATGGGTCTTGGGGACCGCCATAAGTCCGATCAGATGGCCGTTGAGGCCATGCGCTCGGAAATGGATTCGGTGGGGATGGACGGCACCATCGTCATCGGCGAAGGTGAGCGCGACGAAGCTCCCATGCTGTTCATCGGCGAAAAAGTTGGCGCAGCGGTACGCGACAAGAGCCGCAAGTACCCCGAAGTCGATATCGCCGTGGACCCTCTAGAAGGCACGAACCTATGCGCTACCGGCGAGCCCAACGCGATTGTGGTTCTGGCAGCGAGCGATCGTGGCGGATTGCTGCACGCCCCCGATCTTTACATGGAAAAAATAATCGTGGGACCATCCTGCAAAGGCGCTGTGGAGCTGGATGCACCGGTTGCCGACAATTTGAAAGCGATCGCGAAGCGGCTCAACCGCAAGGTGGAAGACCTGGTCATTATTGTGCTCGATCGGCCGCGCCATGAAACCCTTATCTCGCAGATTCGCGCCACCGGCGCGCGCATCAGGCTTATCTCCGACGGAGACCTCTCTGCGGGGATTAGCGCGGCTGTGGTTGGCACCGGCGTGCACGCCGTGATGGGCACCGGTGGCGCGCCGGAAGGTGTACTCACGGCTGCGGCGCTGCGCTGCCTAAATGGCCAAATCCTGGCGCGCTTGGTGGTGTCTAAGCCTGAACACCACGAACGCATCGCGCAAATGGGTATTAAAGACCCGAAGCGTATTTACAACACGGAAGATCTTGCTCCTGGGAAAAAAATTATCTTCGCTTGCACCGGCGTTACCGGAGGCGGATTGCTTCGCGGCGTGCGCTTCTTCGGCGAAGGCACTCGGACGCACTCGCTCATTCTGACCTATGACGACCGCCAAGTCCGTTTCATCGATACCGTGCACCTGGAAAAGCGGCCGGACGTAAAAGTAGTTTTCTACTAACGCTCCAAGCGTACTGTCGGCCCAGGCCTGGCCATCATGACGCCCTGCTGCAGCGGAAACATTTCGCGGTTAGAATTCGTAATAAGTTGTGATTAGCAAGAGAGGTGACTTTTGGCTAGCCCCGTCCGCCCGCCCCAACCGGCCATGCTACCAATGACTCCGGCGCAGCGCCGAAGCAACGTAATTTGGTGGATTCTGGGAATCGTGGCTGCAGGCATCATCGTTATGGTGCTGTGTGGTCTGATGGTCGCCGGACTTTTCATCCGCCATTTGAAGATAAAAAGCTCGGGCGACAAAGTAGCTATCGAAACTCCGGCTGGCTCCATCTCGGTCAATGGTGGCATTCCCCATGCCACCGGACTCGAAGTCTACCCAGGCGCCGTCCCTTCGTCCGATAACAAAAGTGCCAGCGTAAATCTAAGCGCCAATGACACGGGCATAGGAATCGCTACCGAGCAATATCAAACGAAGGACCCAATCGACTTTGTGCAGGCGTGGTACAAGAAACATCTTGGCGCAGATTTTCATTTGGAAACAGGCGGAGACAGCTCGATGCATTCAAACGGCGCTGTGAAACTGATCAACGATGATGTCTCATTCGTCGACGATCGCCACAACGGAGTGCGCGCGGTCGCTCTGAAGAAAATTTCCTCAGGCACCGAAATTACGCTGGTGCGCGTAGGCAAGAAAGAAACGCAGTAACTCCAATTCACATTAAAAAATGTATTGGCTCAGCCTGACCGCGCGATTGCTTGACCGGGACGTTCTTGGAGGATGAGGAAATGGCACAGCCGGATCGCTCCGGCTGTGCCAGCGCCTGTGGTGGAGGGTTTAGGGCTTTCTTACTTTCTTGGCTGCGGCAGCGCCGAGTGCTGACTCCTGCTGGATCTGCCCGCCAAATACGCTGGATTGCAAGTCCGCTCCGTCCTCTATCCAGAACAATTGAGCGCCGCTGGCCTGATACGCATTCGCCATATCAGGGATGGTGATCGGCGCCCCGCTTCCATTGACGGTAACCGTAAACGGATTTATTTCCAAGCGGCCGGCAGTAGTAGTTGTGTCTGGAGTAATGGGAGCCGAAAAGGTTGCAGTGTCCACACTACCAAGCCCAAATAAATCCCGCGGATCGCTAAGAGTTCCGCTTCCCGCGAGAGTGGCTGTAGCCACGGCATTGCCGACGAAATCCACTTCGCCGGACGCCGCGGTGGTGGGGATTAGATCCTGGAGCCCAAGGGCATAATTGCCCGCGAAGCTCGTTGCTGCCGTGTCGGTTTGAGGAACTAAAACCCCTACACCGGCCAGGCTCGCATCAAGATCAACGATAAGCGCACCTCCCCCGCCAGAAGTGTTATTGGGGTCGTTCACGTTGATAGCAGGATCAACCATGTATACCCCAAAGGTAGTAACGTCCAGGAGAGTGGCAGGATTAATCGACAAACTCCCGTATCCGTTACTAGCAATGGAATACGTGCCGGAAATCGCTGCCGCATCTACGAACATGCCCGAAAACGCGGTTTCGTTATTGTCCGCAACACCGGTGAAGGCGCCGCCATTGGGAACGATTTGGCCGACTGCAGCAAAGAGATCCCCGCCGGCATTGGCTTGGTCGATGAAGACGGAGTTCCCGATCGATGCGTTGGAGAACGTGCCCGTTCCCTGGCCAAATGCCGAACCGCTGGCCGTTGTAGCCGGGTTCGCTTGGGTCACACCTGGCGCTGTTACAACTAGCCGAATGGCCTCTGGCCCAATAACGTAGTACGAGAGAGTATTGCCGATTTCCGCGTTGTCGGTCGTAATCGTGCCACGACCAAATGTGTCGGCAGCCGTCAGCGTTCCCGTAAACGTATTTCCAATGCTTGGATCAGTGGCTGCAGTGGCGTCATTCACGTCAACTGTTCCATTTATGGTGCTCCCGCCGCTGATGGTGAAGACACCACCGTCAGTAACAGTGAAACCTAACGGTCCTACGCCTGTCAGCGCAAAAGCGAAGTTGCTGCCCAACGTGCTGGGCAATGTTTGGAGATCGAGGCTTCCGCTGGAAGTTGCGCTTCCGTCGGCCTGGATGATTAGCGCATGGCTGTTGTTCACAAAATTGAGGGAAAAGGTTTCGGTGCCATTGACTCCAACGGCGGGGTTGTCGGTTACCAAAGTTAGCGTTCCCGATCCATCGGCGCCGACCGACAAAGATCCGCTGGTAATCATGTCGCCGTTGGCGGGGGAGGAAGTGTCGAATCCATTGTTATAATCCTGCTCACCGGTCAGTGTGCCATCCGCGTTAATCAAGATCGCTCCAGCAAGGGAGTAGGTGCTTTGGCCGAAGTCAAGACCGGTTACGTAGAACGCGAAAGCGCCCGCGATTCCCTGGTTAGCCTGAATCGTAACGTTCGCGCTTGCGCTTGGCGCACCCTTGGCCTCGGACGTAGCAGTAATGGTCACCGGTCCAGTGGCGAGGGGCGCTGTATAGGTGGTGGTTTGACCGCTGCTAGTAGGCGTGGTCGAGAACGATCCACAAGCACCAACGGGGGTGCAGGTCCAATCAATTAGCGCTGTTGTTCCGGTTTCAGTGGCCGCGATTTGTGCGGTTCCACCAGGTATAATTGACGCCGGAGGCGGCGTACTTATCGCGATACTGAGATGTTTCGGGTTGCTGCTGCAACCGGCGAAATAAGCCGCGCTGGACGCCACGAGAATTACCAGGAGAATTTTGCGGTTCACAGTTGGCCTCCTTTCGACCCGGTTGTGGCATAGGCCCCAGGGTGTTCCCGAGGGAATCCGCGTTCGCTGCGGATCTGGTAGCTGCGGCCTCCAACTACCAAGGTGCGAATTACAAAAACTTGTTTACTCTGCAAGGTCATCATCATGCCCGTGGCTTGAATCTGTTCGCCCTGGGTGATCGAAATTGAGCCTTTTCCGTTTAGAGTGAAAGGAGTCACTTTGCCGTTAATCAAGCCCGACTTGGTTTGGAGCATCAGAAAAGAGTCCTGAGTCAGCCCGGAAGACGATTTTTCCGGAACGCTCCGGACCGTAGCGATGAGGGTGACCTCCTTGCTGACATCATATCTGAGCGGGATGGCGGGTTTAGTTGTTGCGGCAGCCGTTTGCGCATAGCCCGGCGCTGCGAGTGAGAAAAAAGCCAAAAGAGACAAGGCCCCAAGTCCTGGATACAATCTTTTCATTTCTTCCTCCCAAGGAATTTGTGCTGAAAGCCGGCCGGTCTAGCAATGTCGCAATCCCGTGGAGCCGGAAGCGGCACTGTCGCGGACCGCTTACAGGAAATTTGTTAAGACCTCTCGATCGCCTCGAACAAATCTTAAACATTCTCGCGTCAACAGTATGGATTTCAATGAATGGCGCTGAATGTTTCAGCCGCGGCTGCCTATAGCCGCCCGAAAAACCCAAAGCAGATAATAAGCCAGGCGCTGCTTGAAATTTCCGTAAAGGCGCAGCATGGTTCCGAAGTAACAACACAGGCTAGCGCTTATCGTGATACTAACCCCAATTCCCTGCAAAGTTTCTCAGAACTTGATTTAAATCCTTCAGGCGACTAGTGAGCCAAGCGGAGCGTGATTCCGGGTTAGGGTCCGGATGAGGGGAGTTTGACCGATTGAAGACGGGCCGCTATAATTGGGTTTCGATAGCGCTCAACGTTTGCGCTGAGCAGGGCCTTGCGATCGTTTGCCGCTCAGTTGAATGCCCACCGTTTGCTTGCACTAACCCGCAGATTTGCGAAACTTGGCGAACGGTGGAGAAGCGCCTCGAAAAAGCAGACCAGGAGCACCCATGCTAAAATCAACGCAGTTGCGTCCCGGAATGATTATCATGCACCAAGGCGATCTCCATGTGATTTATAGCGTGGACCATCGCACTCCCGGGAACAAGCGCGGCTCGATGCAAACGAAAATGCGCAACCTGCGCAGCGGTTCAATGATGGACTATCGTTTCCGCGCTGAAGAATTCGTTGAAAAAGTGACCGTGGACGAAATTGAATTTGAATACCTTTACAGCGACGGCGATGGTCACCACTTCATGAATTCGCAAAACTACGAGCAACTCGCACTGCAAAATGACATTGTGGGGGATACCAAGGATTATCTGATCCCCAATTTGCCGGTGAAGATCGAGTATTACGATGACAAGCCCATTGGCGTTTTGCTTCCAGATACCGTGGACCTCACGGTGGTAGATACCGAGCAAACCATCCAGAAAGCCACTGCTAGCGCGGTGATGAAGCCAGCGAAGCTTGAAACCGGGCTGGTCATCAACGTTCCACCATTTGTTGGCAACGGCGACAAAGTGAAGGTGGACACCTCCGAAGCCCGCTACATCCAGCGCATCCAGTAAAGTTGTTGTGACATTGTGATAGCCTGACTTTTGAGGCCATGCGCGAAGGTGAATGGCGCTGCAAAACTTTCTTGCTTCCGGCGTGTTCTGTATTTCCGTAAATCGTTTATGCGCTTAGCACGGACGAGAAATATGAAAAGTTGCTTCCTGAGAGCGCTCTGCACGTCTCTTGCGCTGTTTTTTGGCGGAGCTTCCGCATGCTTGGCCCAGACACCACAGAAAATTATCGATGATTACTTGCATGCCGAAGGGGGCGCCAAAGCACTGGCGAAAATTCAAACCCTGACCATGGCCGGAAACTCGAGAGAAGAATCGAGCGATACCAACGGCGCCTATTCATTGATTACCAAAGCGCCTAATAAGTTTTATTCGGAAATTCTAATTGAACCGCAACATACCATTTCGGCTTACAACGGAATGTCCGCTTGGAGCCAGGATGCCGGCGGCACACCACACACCCTTACGGGGACAGACGCCGTTGAATGGGCGGGTACCGCACGCTACTTGAACGAGCGCCTGGTGAACGCGAAGAAAAACAAGGTCGGAGCGAAGTTCGTGGGGATGGAGAACGTTGCCGGGCGCCCAGCGCACCATGTGGAATTTTTGATCGCGCCGGGAGTGACCCGCGAAGTTTTTTTCGATGCTCAGACTCACTTGATCGTTCGCGAAATAATTCCGCCTCCCACGCCGAGACTCTTGCCCGCTAGCGACAAGGTAAATTCTCAAGCGCATGACAAACAGTCTGCGCGGACCGCGGACGAAATCGAGTACTTTGATTACAAGCCGGTAAACGGGATTTTGGTACCCCATCGCATTGAGTTGCATCGTGGCAGCCACATCTATCAAATCGTCGTCACCCGGGTGGAAATAAATGCGCCGGTTGCGGATTCCATTTTTGATTTCCCACGCGCCGAAGACCGCCCGTTGCCGGATGTGGCCAAACTTTTACTCGATATCGAGAAAAACCAAATGGCCGTTGAAAATGTCTTGAAGCAGTACACCTGCCATTTGAGCGAAGAGGAAGAAAAGACGGATTCGAGTGGTCAGGTAACGTCGCGCTCGGTGAAGGAATACGACATGTTCTACATCGGCGAGGACGAAGTCCGCCATCTGCTGGCCAAGGACGGCAAGCCACTGGAAGGCGACGAGAAGAAAAAAGAAGACGAACGTTTCAGCAGGGATTTCGACGAAAAAAAGAAAAAGCAAACCGAACTGGAGAATGATCGGAAGAAACAGGCCAAACGCGACGAAGAAGAACAGGCACAGATCTCCGATTTCCTGCGCGCTGAGCGCTTTACGAATCCTCGTCGCGAACTTTTCCGCGGGCAGGAAGTGATCGTGTTCGATTTCGGACCGAATCCGGATTACAAGCCAAAAAAGCTGATCGAAAGCATCGTCCAAAAGCTTTCCGGAGTGCTTTGGGTGGACGAGCAGGCTCGCGACGTGGCCCGTTTGGAAGCGCGCTTCAATGATAACGTGAAGATTGGCGGAGGAATTTTAGCGTCGCTGGCTAAGGGTTCCAATCTCGTTTTCGAGCAGGCCATGGTGAACGACGAAGTTTGGCTGCCTTCTTATTCCGAGCTGCACGCCGCCGCCCGCGTGGTTTTCTTTAAAGTGAAACAGAATGAGATCGACCGCTATAGCGATTACAAGAAATTTTCGTCGGAAGTAAGGCTGGGCGCTTCTACCCCAATCGAAGCAAATCCCAAACAATAGATAGTTAGACTGCCAGGAATCGTCCATCAGGTAGCGGCCGAGGATTTTGCGCCGAAAACGCGGCGGAAGATCTCATCCACAGCGCGGAGCTGACGTTTCAAATCAAACGTGTGCGCTAAGGCTTTTTCGTCGAGAAATTTGTGGATATTCGGATCGGCTGCGATGCGATCCTTGAAGCTGGTCTCCGATTCCCATGCTGACATGGCGTGGCCTTGCACCCATTTGTAAGCGTCTTCGCGCGGCGCTCCGTGTTCTACCAAATCCTGCAAGAGCTGGCCTGAGAAAATCAGGCCCATGGTTGAATCAAGGTTCCGCTGCATGCGCTGCGGGAAAACTTTCATGTTGCGCACAATTTCGGTGGTGCGATGCAGCATGTAGTCCACCAGAATTGTGGAGTCGGGCAAAATTATGCGCTCGACCGAGCTGTGCGAGATGTCGCGCTCGTGCCAAAGAGCGATATTTTCAAGGGCAGCCGTGGAATTGGCTCGTACCACACGCGCAAGGCCGCATATTTGCTCGCTCGAAACCGGATTGCGTTTGTGCGGCATAGCCGAGCTGCCGCGCTGCTCGCCGCCGAATGGTTCCTCTACTTCGCGGACTTCGGTGCGTTGCAAGTGGCGAATTTCCAGCGCGACGCGTTCGAGCGACGCCGCCACGATCGCGAGCGCGGAAAGATATTCGGCATGACGATCGCGCTCGATTACCTGAGAAGTGATAGGGGCTGTGGCCAGGCCAAGTCTCTGGCAGATTTTCTGCTCGATCTCCGGGCCGAGATGAGTGCAGGTTCCCACCGCGCCGGAAATTTTTCCCACCGCCATCTGTTGCGCTGCAGTCTGGAAGCGCAAAAGGTCTCGGCGATTTTCCGCGTACCAATTGGCCACTTTAAGACCAAAGGTGATGGGCTCGGCGTGAATGCCATGTGTGCGCCCAATCTCCGGCGTGTCTTTGAACTCCCACGCGCGGCGCTCAAGCGCTTCACCAAACGCTTGCAGGTCTTTTTCGATCAGGCGAGATGCTTCACGAACGAGAAGCGCTTGGGCGGTGTCCACGACATCGTTTGAAGTGAGCCCGTAGTGCAGCCAGCGCGCCGCTTCCGGATCGTTAACTGTTTCCTGCACCGCCATAGTGAATGCAATCACGTCGTGCTTAACTTTTGCTTCAATTTCATTGATGCGCGCGACATTTATTCTCGCGCGTTCGCGCAATTTTGCAGCGGCATCGCGCGGAACAATACCCGCATCGGCCAGCGTTTCGGTAGCAGCGAGCTCGACCTCCAGCCACTTCTGAAATCGATTCTCTTCGCTCCAAACCCGGCCGATTTCCGCGCGCGTGTATCGTCCGATCAAGGTAACTCCTCCGAGCTTTGAGGCTTACGGCTGTCTAAGCGCAAGGCGATGTCCCTATATTACTCGATTTTTGAATGCGTCGCGGCTGTGTACATTCAGCTTGCAGAATCCAGGCAGACAGGCGGTTCAATACACTGCTAAGTTGCAGGCCTCTAGAAGATTCATAATGCCCTTGTTTTCTAGCAGTTGGCGGAAATTCGCGCGCCAGACGACATAGATTCCAGCAGCACAAATTCTAAAGTGAGGAGAACGCAATGAAAGTCACAGTCTCGTGGTTCGGTGTGAAGGATTTCGAGCAGGCCAAGAAGTTCTACCGCGACACTCTCGGATTGAAGAAAACGTTTGAGATGGAGCAGTGGGCGGAGTTTGCGGGAGGGCCAGGCGAAGCTTCCATCGGAGTGGCCGTAAACCCTCACGCGGGAAAAGAACCGGGCGCCACAGTGGTTTTGCAAGTACCGGATATTGAGGGCGAACGAAAACGTTTGGAATCGCGCGGCGTTGCGTTCGAAGGCAAGACCGAAGAAATTCCGGGCATGGTGAAACTTGCTACCTTTCGCGACCCGTCGGGCAATCGCTTGCAGCTTTGCCAGGTGCTGATGCATTCGTAAGTTCGTAAAATGGACGGGCCGCGACGGTTGAATCAGCAGGTGTACACTGTCGCGGCTCCGCCCAATGAGGGGGATGAACGATGTCGGTCCAACCATTACCGCAAATTCCGCCGGAAGAAGAAGTGGCCCTAGTCGAGCGCGCACGTCAAGGTGATCGGGACGCGTTCGGTTCACTTCTAAATCCATGGCGCAAACCACTTTTCGGCTACATCTATCGCATGGTCACGCGCGTCAGGATGCCGAAGATTTGCTGCAGGACGTGTTGGTACGCGTGCTGGAAAATATTCGCGAATACCGCGGCGAGGCCAGATTTAAAAGCTGGGTCTTTGGTATCGCCACCCACGTTTGCCTGGACCATCTGCGCAAACGCAAGCGCTGGCGCGTGGAAGCGCAAAGCCTGGGTGAACAGGAGACCACGGCGGACCCGGAAAAAATCGAGCGGTTAGTTGGATTGATGCACCAACCGGAATTTCGCTATGAAATTCGCGAGCACATTGCGTTTTGCTTCTCCTGCATCTCTCGTACTCTTCCGCCCGAGGAGCAAGCGGCGGTGATGCTGAACGAAGTGCTCGGTTTTACCAGCGAGGAATCGGCGAAAATTCTAAGCGTTTCCGAGCCTGTGTTTCGTCATCGACTGGCAGCTGCCCGGGCAAAAATGACTGCGGACTACGATGGTCTGTGCGCGCTCATCAATAAGTCTGGAGTGTGCCATCAGTGCCGGGGTTTGCAGGAAGTAGCTGGTGATGGCTATGGCGGTGCGGACTTGCTTCAGATTGAAGTGGCGCCGGGAGTGGCTGTAACGGCAGAGAATCTTTTCGACGCACGACTGGGAATTGTGCGCGAGGCTGATCTGGAATCAGGCCACACGCACACCCTGCATGACCTCTTTTTCCGGAATCTTTCACAACGGGAAGAATCGCGCTAGCGAACTACAGCTCGAAAGGACCGAGAGGAACGCGCTGCGAGGCAACATGCAAGGTGCCGTGGAAGGCGAATTCGGCGGCGCGGCGGCCGAGCGCTTCTTCGGCGGAAATACGCGCTACATCGGGATTATTGTTTTGCTCGGAGAGGTGCGCGAGGACGACGTGGCGCGCGTGCCCATCGAATACTTCCGTATCTGCCAGGAATTCGCTGACCACCGCATTGGAAAGATGCCCGGTGCGACTCATCACGCGCTGCTTGATGTACCAGGGATACGGCCCGACCTTCAGCATCTCAAGATCGTGATTCGATTCGAGAATCAGCAAATCCGCTTCGCGCAGATACTGCTTCACCAATTCGGGCATATAGCCGAGGTCGGTAACGATTACAACCTTCGTTCCATTTGAACGGAAGCAATAGCCAACCGGATCGGCAGCGTCATGCGGAATCGTGAAAGGCGTTATTTCGATGTCGCCAATTTCGAATGGCGCGCCGCAACGAATGTATTCGATGCGTTCGATTTTTCTAACCGGGCCGTCCTCGCAAAATTTCAAAACTTCGCGATGGGTTAGCTCGGTCAAGTAGGCGGGACATTTCCACTCGCGCGCCATTTGGGCCATGGCGCTGGAATGATCGCTGTGTTCGTGGGTGATCAAAACGGCGTCCACGTGCTCGGGACGCGGACGGCCGAGCGCTTCGAAGCGCCGCATCATTTCCTTGCGGCCCAAGCCCGCATCAAGGAGGAGAGTAGTATGGCCTGTCTCGAGCAACGTGCAGTTGCCCGTGCTTCCCGACGCCAGAATGGATACGCGGAACGAGATCGCTTCCCTCAGTCAGGTTCTGCAGCAGCTAGACGCGCGTAAGAACCGTGAAGATGATGGCAAACTGCAGAGCGTACGTCAACAAGCGGAATTCAGTTGATGAATTAAAGGACAAGCTGGTCGCGAGTGAGCTGGAAACCGTTGAGATTGCCGACCACGGACGCCGCGATGCGGTCGGATTGAAAAAACTCTTGAGCGAGCTTTTGAACGTCGGCGGCAGTAACTTCTTCCAGCATGGCGATCAATTCCTGCGCTGTGTAGTGCCGGTCGAAATAGATATGATAGCGGGCCAGGCTGGTCATGCGCTGCCCGGTGCCTTCCAGCGCCAGAAGAGTGGCGCCTTTTAGGTGGTCTTTTGCGCGACGCAACTCTTCTTCGGGAAGTGGTTCGTCTTTCATGCGGCGAAATTCCTCGAGAACGGAGCGCACCAGCTGTGAAACTGTTTCCAGTGACGTGCCGGCATAAACCGAGAGCACTCCTGCATCACGGTACGAATTCATCTCGCTGAAAATCGCGTAAGCCAAACCCTGGCGCTCGCGAATATTCTGAAAAAGCCGGGAAGACATGCCGCCGCCTAGCACGTTGCTCAGCACGGACACGGCAAAGCGGCGACGGTCGGTCATAGGCAGCGCCGAAACACCCAGACAAAGATGTACCTGTTCCAGTTCATGCTTGGTGCGCACGGTAATATGCGGGGCTGCGACGGGAGTGGTCTCAGACGTCAAAGGATTGCCGGCTGGCCGGTCGGCAAAGCGTGCAGCAACGAGATCGAGAAGTTGCGCGTGGGTCAAGTGTCCCGCGGCTGTGATGACCATGTTATTCGGTGAATAGCGTTCGTGAAACCACGAGCGCAGCGTATCGCGGGAAAAAGCTCCGACGGTTTCGGGCGTGCCAAGGATGGGTTTACCCAGCGCATGGGGATACCAGAAATTCTGGGTGAAGAGTTCGTGCACCAGGTCTTCGGGATTGTCCTGGGTCATGCGAATTTCTTCCAGGATGACCGATTTTTCACGCTCGATTTCATCTTCGGCAAATTTGGGCTCGAGGACCATGTCCGCAATCACGTCGAACACTTTTGCCAAGTGCTCGTCGAGGACGCGAGTGTTGAAACAAACCATTTCTTTGGATGTGAAAGCGTCCAGCATGCCGCCTACGCTATCCACTTCACGCGCGATATCTTCCGCCGACCGACGGGTGGTGCCCTTGAAAACCATGTGCTCGATGAAATGGGAAATACCGTTCAGTGCGGTAGGCTCGCCGTGAGCCGGATCGCAGCCAGATTCCCACTGACACGGAATGAACGTGCTCCATCGGCTCGGTGATGACTACCAGACCGTTGGGGAAAACTTCCTTCTGAACTTTATGCGGCGTGTCAATTTGGACGGTGTTGGGCATATTTTTATCTATTCTGGCATGGCGGAGATAAAAATGTAATGGGCCGAAAGCGTAACTGTTCCAGCTTGAATTGCAAAAAAGAAATAGAAAGATTTTTACATCAATTTTTCGTCGGGGGAAAGTTTGCCGTATTCGCTGGAATAGTGAAGCGGAACGTCCGCATAGACTCCTTTATCGATAGAATAAACTTCGCAGGATGAATACGGATAGGAATAAATGTGAATGCTGGTTGAGCGTTGACCAAATTCCGGAAGATTCAGCACTTGATGAACGGGTTCTTCGGGCTGCACCACCGCAGGATGCTGGGCGTCCATGTCGTAAGTTTCCGAGGGAACGAGATGGCAAGTGGCCTGAGCAGCGTCGCGATGATCTACACGAAAATTTTGAACACGCAGACGCCCGATGGGAGTAACCATCCAGCAATTTTGGTCGCGGTGATTGTGAATGCGGCTAACCTGGCCGATATCCCAGCAGATAGCCATCACTTCAAAAAGATTACATTTGTAAATCAGGTTTCGGGTGTAATGGCTCTTTGCGTAAAACAGGTAGGGCGAGAGCGTCTCGGGCTGAATCGCTTTTTGAGCCGTGAATTCAAAGACTCGCGGAATTGAGAAGTCGGATTCAGGGATAGCGCAGAGTTGCTTGACCCATTGGTCGATTGACAGGGTTTCCATCGGAACGCCTCCCAGCACGAGGAAAGTAAGCGCGAAATACTGCGTTATTCCGGCATTATAGCAACGCCGGTCGGTGAACGGCAGCGAAAAAGCGCGCTGAGGGGCGTGCTATCATTGACCTAGAATGCCTTCAGAAGCCGCCAGAAAGGCCGTAAATCTGTTGGGAAAATCACCCGACGAGCTTCGCGAGTTTCTGCAAAAGATGGGTGAGCCGGCATACCGCGGCGCGCAAATTTACCATGCGCTGCACGCTGAACGTCGATTCGATTTTGGCGAGATGACCAATCTTCCGGCTGCGCTGCGCGAGCGCCTCGCGCGCGAGGCATCCATCGAGCTGCCCAGAATCCTGCGGACATATCAATCCGATGATGGCACGCTGCGGTACGTTTTAGCCTTAGACGTGCCGGATCCAGAAAGCGCAAATCAAACTGCAAAGCCCGCAACGATCGAGACCGTGTTCATGCCGGAAGAAAATCGCCAGACCCTTTGTATTTCCACTCAGGCAGGATGCGCCGTGGACTGCCATTTTTGTTTGACCGCCACGCTCGGACTGATCCGCAACCTGACGGCCGGCGAAATTATCGGGCAGGTTTCGTTGGCGTTGAAAGAAAATCGGGCAACGCTCAAGCCGCAGACAAACGTGGTGTTGATGGGCCAGGGTGAACCGCTGCTGAACTACGAGGCGGTGGTTGCTGCGCTGAGGATAATGCTTGATCCAAACGGCCTGGCAATCTCGCCGAAACATACGACACTTTCCACCAGCGGCATCGTTCCTGGCATCGAAAGGCTTGGCACGGAAAAAATTCGGCCCAAGCTCGCGATTTCGCTGAACGCATCATCCGATGAGCAGCGAGACGCTATCATGCCGATCAATCGAAAATATCCCGTCGAAAAACTGATCGAAGCTTGCGGGCGATACCCGCTGCGGCCGTGGGAACATTTGACGTTTGAGTATGTGCTGCTCGGAGGATTTAATGATTCGCCGGAGGATGCCCGGCGCGTTGCAAGACTGCTCGCGAATCTGCGCGCCAAAGTGAACCTGATTCCATGGAATCCCGGCGAGTTGCCATTTGAAAAGCCGGATCCGGCGCGTATCGAGGAATTTCGAAGAATTCTCACGGATAAAGGCGTGCGCGCTTTCGTGCGTTATTCGCGCGGGCAGGATGTGATGGCTGCTTGCGGTCAACTTGCGCTGCGCGAATCTAACGCTGCGCCGAACAAAACGACCCTCTCGCAAATTTTGCGGGCGCCTCTTTAATCAGGATTCGTCTGAATCTGAAAAAAGTCCGCAGAGCCGGCCTCGGGATCGCGAGGTTAGTTTGGCCGGATACCGATCGCAGCCATCATGCGTCCGGTGATGCGCTCGCGTCGGTAACTGAAGAAAAGATCCGTGCGGCACGCGGTGCAAAATCCAGAGGAAGAAATATTGCCGGGCAGAATTCCTGCCGCGATGAGAATCGCGCGATTGGCCGCAATCAGATCCAGATGCGCTCGCGGCTCGGGAAGCGGATGTCCCGGCGCGCCCATGGTGAGCCAAGGAAGCCAATTCGGGTCGTTATCGCCACGAGCGAGAGAATCGAAGGGGCCCTTGAACCATTCACCCGCTTCCGGAAACTTTGCGGCGAATTCGGCGACGACTTCAGGACCGACTTCAAAGCAACATTGGCCAATGCCTGGGCCGAGCGCGGCGATCACGTCTTGCGGGCGCGTACCAAATTCCATTTGCATGCGTCCAAGCGCCTTTTCCGATATGCGCTGAAGTGTGCCGCGCCACCCGGCATGAATGGCAGCGATTGCCAGCCGCTTTTTGTCGGCTAGCAGGATGGGAACGCAATCGGCTGTCTGGACCACCAGCAGAAGGCCGGGCTTATTTGTGATTACGGCGTCGCCTTTAGGGGTCTCGCGGGATGGTCCAGAGTTCGCGGTATTTGCAATCTGAACAATGTCTGAATGAATTTGCCGAAGCGTGATCACGCGCATTTTGCTCGCCTTCAAGCCGGCAAAAAAATCTCGCCGATTCTTGAGAACGCGGTCGCGAGTGTCCCAATCGGTGAAGCCGAGATTCAATATCTTCTCGGTGGTCCTGCCCCCGTCGCGATTGGCCTTCAATTCGCTTGCGCCACTGGAGCGCGCGCTGAATCCGTGCACGAGCCAATCGAACTGGGCAAGGCGGGGAGCCTCCAAGATTTGCAATCCGCGCGCTTCACGCAAAACCCAAGATTCAGTTTTGTGGGAACGTTTGCGCGTCGAAGACTTTTTTTGGGCTAGGGTCGGAGTCATTCGTTGATTGGTCTGCTAAGCGACGTATCGGGACCAAAGCAATTATAGGATAATTGGCGTGTCATTCAGATTCTGATCGCGCCGATTTTCAGCCGATGACTCGGTGAAAGAAGGGCCGATTGATAGTCGGACTGGGACTGGACATTGCGGAGATCGACAGGATTGAGGCGGCGATCACGCGCCACGGTGCGCCGATCCTGGAACGCTTGTACACTCCGGCAGAAGTGGCCTACTGCGAAAGCCACCGAAATAAATTTGAGCGCTATGCAGGCCGTTTTGCGGCCAAAGAAGCAGCCATGAAGGCGCTGGGAACAGGCTGGCGGCGCGGTGTGCGATGGCGAGACATCGAAGTGATACGAGAACGCAGCGGCAAGCCGTCCCTCGCGCTAATAGGCGCGGCGAAACGAATTGCCGAAGAGCTTGGCGCGAAAAACATTTTCCTCACGATTACACACAGCGGAAATCTCGCGCTGGCAGAAGTTATTTTCGAAAACTAGCTAGGGGCGACGCAGTCTTGCATCAACGTCTCATCTAAAAATACCGGCGTTTCGTGCCATTCGTTGGCAGGCAGGCGGCCGGGGATTCGAACTTTTAGATAATTGGAAGTCAAAGCCGGGGTCCAAGTGTCTTCACCCCCGACCAGAGTGAGCGCGCGTAAAACGCGTCCAGTTTGCGCCGCGCGAAATTCGGACGATTTTTTGTGCGCAAGAGCGCGCAGGGTGCGAGCGCGTTCTCGGATGATTGCCGCGGGAACAGGAGCTTTGAGGTTTGCTCCTTCTGTGCCGGGCCGCGCCGAAAAAGAAAACACGTGCAGGTAAGTAAACGGCAGACGCTCGATCAATTCGTACGTTGGCTGAAAATCCTCCTCTGTTTCTCCGGGAAAGCCGACGATCACGTCTGCACCAATCGCAGCATTTGGCGAAATCTGGCGGATTCGCTTCACACGCTCGGCATACTGCGCGGCCCGATACCAGCGGTGCATGGCACGGAGGACGCGGTCGGAGCCAGACTGCAGCGGCACATGAAAATGGGCCGCCATACGTGGTGATGCAGCTATGAGCGAGATCAGTTCTTCCGTTACGTCCTGGGGCTCGATGGAACTGAGACGAAGTCTTTCCAGTGACGTTTCCTCTAAAATTCGATGAATCACATCGGAAAGACCGGCCGATGGCGAGAGATCGCGGCCATAGGCGCCCAGATTAATTCCACTCAACACGATTTCCCGCGACCCGGCGGCGACGAGCTTCTGCACTTCGGAGATCACAACAGCCGGTGGTAGGCTGCGGCTGCGCCCCCGAACGAAAGGAATCACGCAGTAGGCGCAGCGATTATTACATCCATCCTGAATTTTCAGGACTGGCCGAGTGCGATCGCCTTCACCAACTTCTGTGGGCGCGATTTGCACGGAAGTTTGGGCGAAGATGTCTCCCGTTAGGATTTTCGCAGGCCCGCGCGCCAGAGACATTTGGTTATCACCGAGCAGCGAGACCGGCACAAAGTCTTTTTGCTCGACGTGCGCCACTCGCGAAATCTCATGGCTCGATCGACCAACTAGACCAGCTGCTACTCTGGGAATCTCGGTCTGGTGTGAGTTCCCTATTACCCAGCTAACCCCTTCGAGTGCGGCTACCTCTTCTGGAGCGCGTTGCGCGTAACAACCGGTGACGATAATGCGCGCGGATGGATTGCCGCGATGGATTTTGCGCACCGCTTCGCGCGTCTGGCAATCAGCAGCGGCGGTCACCGTACATGTGTTCAACACTATGAGGTCCGCAGCGGAGTGATCATGAGCAAGAAGCAATCCGCTGGTAAGCAAACCATGACGAAGCGCGGCGGCATCAGCCTCGGTTGCACGACATCCGAAATTTTCGATGGAAAATGTGGCCATACTCTGCTTGCGCTCCGCTTTGCGGAAATCCGAACGGAATTATAGCAGCGTTTACGTTTGAACTCGATTCAGGACAGCATCAAAGAGAGCGATGAGAGGCTATGGTTCGACGCCCCGGCGTTGGTAGCACAGCAGGATTAAGTCGGCGCGGCGGCGGACTCCAAATTTTGCCAGAAGATTGGAAACATGGAATTTCACCGTGCGCTCGGAGATATGCAAACGATCACCCACTTCCTTGTTGGCCAAGTTTTCCAGTAGCGCGCTGAGAACTTCCTGTTCACGGCGGCTCAGCTCGGTGGGCGAATTACCGCGCAAGCGGCGTCCTTGTGTGGAATTCAAAATCGAATCGACGAAACGCGAAAGAACCGTGCGCGGAACCCAGAAACCGCCGGAGGCAACAAGCGGCAAAGCGCGCGGAAGCTGCTCGCGAGCTTCTTCGTAATTTAGAATTCCCTTTACGCCTTGGCGAAGTAAGGTATGGCTTTCGGCCTCCTTCAGATTGTCGCCCACTACAAGCAGGCGCGCCGTGGTGTTGTGATCCAGGATATTTGCAAGCAGCGCCCCGGTCGCTTGGCGGGCCGCGTGAGCATCCACTACATACACGGCCGCACGCGGAACTTCGAGATTGCGAAGATCGGGCGCCAGCATGGAATCAAGTTGACGGGACACGATTTGGCAGCCGGAGGGCGCCAGCACACGGCGGAACTCCTCAAGCACCATCGGATGTGGCGACAAAAGACAGACTTTCAAACTCGTTTTGGGCGAAGCCTTTGCCATCGTAGAGTAGGCTAGCGGAATTGAACGGCAGGGGCAAGATGGACAGAGCGGATGATTTCAAACCAGATACTGGCTGATAAACAGCCCCAACCAATCGAAGAATCCACTAGGGGAATTAAACGGGAGCGGGAACCAGCAATACTTGAAATTAACTAACACCTGCGACTAGTCCAGCAAAGCAGATTCGTCCGCTTCCGCAAACTCGGCACTTTCAGGACCCGGCTTGCGCAACGGGCGTTTAGCAGGAAGTCCCGCTTGCCGAACCTTATACAGCAAAGCGCGATAGCTGATTTTTAAAACCTCAGCAGCTTTGCGCCGATTCCATTGGTTTGCCTGCAGGACTTTAAGGATTACATCGTGCTCCATGCGCCGCGTTACCTGCTGGGCAATGCGCTTCAGGGGAATGTTGCCGTCTTCATTCAATTCGAAGGCGAAGCTCAGAGGCTTTTTTTCCTGCTGATGGCGATCGGAGTGAAAGGCCTCTTCCGACCCAAGGATCACGTAGCGCGCCATGCAATTTTCCAGCTCGCGAATATTGCCGGGCCATTCGCGCTGATGCAGAAGCTGCAGGACCTCCCGGGAGACCGGCCCCGCTTCGCGTTTGAAGCGCCGATTAAATTGCTCGCGCAAATACTCGACTAGATAGGGAATGTCTTCGCGACGATCCCGCAGAGCTGGAAGGGTAAGCGTGATTACGTTGATGCGATAGAAAAGATCGGCGCGGAAGCCGCCGCTTTCGATTTCCTTTGCGAGTATTCGATTGGTAGCGCAGATAACGCGCGCATCCATGCGCCGTTCTTCATGGTCGCCGATGCGCGTGAAATGGCCGTCTTGCAGGACATGCAATAATTTAGCCTGCAGGCTTGAATCAAGCTCGGCTATTTCATCCAAGAACAGCGTGCCCCCCTGTGCGGTTTCCATGCGGCCGGGCTTGGCGGCGTTCGCGCCTGTAAAAGCGCCCTTTTGGAACCCGAAAAGTTCACTTTCCAGCAAAGCTCCGGGGATCGCGGGGCAATTCACTTTCACGAATGGCCCTTCGCGCCAGGGAGAGCGATCGTGAATAAATCGCGCCAGCACTTCCTTACCCGTGCCGCTTTCGCCTAAGACGAGAATCGGAACATTCAAGCCCGCGGCTCGATACACCTTCTGCCTCACCGCCTGCATGGTCTCCGACGGCCCGAAGTACACATGTTCCGGTGGCAGTTCGACAGTGTTATTTTGGAGTAAGGCTTTTGCTTCCGCAGTAGATGCCATGAACGCCCAGGACTACAGGATTGAGACTAAGTGGGTATCTGCCCTACAACTGCTTTGCACATGAAACGCCAAACGACGCCGGTGAGGGGGTTCCGACCGGTTCTATGATAGCGCGCCCCGAAGAATTCAATCAACTTGTTTT
>Ga0210406_10001795_pt1 | contig 25397 bp, 21 predicted proteins | sample IncBWC30MmetaG_FD_155454 | JGI IMG/M metagenome (GOLD analysis project Ga0210406, IMG submission 155454) | Forest soil microbial communities from Barre Woods Harvard Forest LTER site, Petersham, Massachusetts, United States - Inc-BW-C-30-M | ecosystem: Environmental > Terrestrial > Soil >... | reverse complement strand
CTGCCGTCCTCGCTCGACTGATGATGCTCCAGGCCGTTCTGTTGAACCTGATCGCTCAACGAATACAGAAAATCGTAGTGCGCGTAGTGATGCGAGCCGAAAACCTTGTAGGCCTGCTGCACAAGATTTCGGTGGGCCTGGAGTTGCTCGGATTTGACCGCCAAAAGCTCCGGCCGGTCCGCGAACAGATTCAGATGCACCGGCGCCGCGCCGTTGGGATCAAGGTCGAGCCGCGCGGTATACCGGCCTGCGTACACCGGACTGTCTATGAAGGTCTCGAGGCTCACGCGCTTGAATTTGGTCTCCCTGCCGCTTGCAGTCATGGTTTCCAGGGCCGACGCCAATTTCCAATCGACGGGCAACGTGAGGCTTGCCTCCACCGGAATCTGCCGGGTGAAATATCCGGCCGGGTACAGGACCAGCTCGTTCCACTCGAGAAGCAGGATGTCACGCGATATCTCAATGGCGCCGACTTTCGGGCTGGTCGGAGAAAGATAGTCGAAATCGATGTCGATCGACCTCACCCCTGAACCTGGATGAACATGGAACGCGAAGACATCGACGGGATCGCGTGACCAGGACACCGGCGCCCCGTTCGCGGTTATCCTGATGCCCGCAAGCCTGTCGATGGTGCCTTCCGGCGCGTGGGTTCCCGGCAACCACTTTGGATAAAGCAGCACGGTATCCGTGCCCACCCCGCTCAAAGTCTCGTGAACGTGCACGATTCGCCGCTCGAGATCAGAGGCGTCGACACTGAGACGAATGTCACCGGCATATGCCCGATCCTTGGGCGCCGCGATCGGCGCTGCCGGCGCGACCGGGCTTGGGCCGGGACTGGCGTGCGCCGCGCCGAAGCACGCCGCACAATAAATCGCCGAGATCAAAATCTGCTTCATCGAATTACCCTTTTTGCGCGTTGGATTTCTAATGGAGTGGGGATTCGCGTTTATCGCCGACCCGCACAGTGTGAGAGAGGTCTTATGTTTCAAACCCCGGCGGTCGCTCGGCTGCCACGTTGAGCTCGCGTTCGAGAGCCAGGCCGACACGCCCGATAGTGCCCTCGTCGAACAGGCGCCCGATCAAGGTCACGCCGTGCGGTACGCGGCGTGGCGGATTGAACTTGGGCAGCGGATTTTTAGGGTCCGGCGCCCAATCGCTGCGCGCCTCGGAGACTTCGACGAACCCTGCTCGAAGGGTCAACGAAGGATGGCCTGTGGCATTGGTGATGACCAGGATTTCGTCCCGCAATGACGGCACCAGCAGCAAATCCACTCGAGAGAAGACTCGCGCCATTTCCATCGCGACTTTGCGGCGCAATCGATCGGCCTGGACCAGATCCACCGCGGAGAGAAAGCGTGATTGTCGAAAGATATTGGGCCACGCATCGGGCACCTGCATCTTCAGCTGATTCAGGCCGCCGCTGAGCGTCAGCTCTTCGAAGGCCGCAGCTGCCTCCGCGAAAAGAATCACATTCAGCGAGTCATAGGGCCAGTCCGGAATCGAGACCTCAGTGGCGGTCGCGCCAAGTTTCCGAACGGTATCGAGAGCGGCACGGTCCACATCGGTGGCTTCCTTCATCCACTGAGGAAAGTAGCCGACGCGCAGGCCTGTGATCGGCGCTGCTGAATCATAGTCGAGCGTGCTCGGTATGCAGGCCACGTCCAGGTTGTCCGGCCCTGAGATGGCATGCAAAACCAGGAGGGTATCTTCGACGCTGCGCGCCATCGGGCCGAGCTTGTCGAGCGACCAGCAAAGCGTCATCGCCCCGGTGCGCGGTACGCGGCCATACGTGGGGCGCAACCCGGTAACGCCGCAGCGCATGCTTGGCGCCACGATGCTGCCGCCGGTCTCGCTTCCCACAGCGAACCCAACCAGACCGGCGGCCGTCGCAGCGCCCGGGCCCGCACTTGAGCCGGAGGAGCCTTCTTCCAGGAGCCACGGATTCATCGTCTGGCCGCCGAACCAAATATCGTTGAGGGCCAGGGCTCCCAGGCTCAGCTTGGCAATGAGTACGGCACCCGCTTCATGAACTCGCCGAACCACCGTGGCATCCGCGGTGGGCACACGATCCCTGAATGGTTCCGCGCCATAGGTCGTCGCGATACCTGCCGTGTCGAGCAGGTCCTTGGCGCCCCACGGAATACCATGCAGCGCGCCCCGATATTTTCCTGCCGCAATCTCGGCATCCGCGCGTTTCGCTTGCTCGAGCGCCAGTTTGCGCGTCGGCGTGATGACACATCGTAGCTTGGGATCGAAGCGTTCCAACCTCTTAAGATAGATCTGCGTGAGCCTCTCTGACGAGAGTTGCCGCGTCTCGATCCAATGCGAAAGTTGCGTCACCGACGCAAAGGCAATGTCTGCATCAGCGTCGGGCAGCGGCCGCGTTTCGATCTTGCTGCGAACGAACCGGTCTGAGCGGCGCGTCTTTTGTCCGTACTGATTGGGTTCCCAACGCGAAGCCGGCGCGAGTGTCGTTTCCAGTCGGATCTTTTTCGGTCCCGTGCGCCGCTCGTAGAGAGGGGCCATGGCTTCGCGCCAGGTACCGGCGGCGTCAATAGATTCCTGACGGCTCAATTCGATCTGCATCAATTTCCCGGCTTCGCCGAACGTGGCGGCGGAGACCTCCGGTCCCACAGGCGGCGAGGTGGCAAATGCGGAGGGCGCGCCGGGAGGCGGACCACTCTGCGCACTGGGGGGCGCACTACTCTGCGCGCTAGGGGCCGCACTACTCTGCGCGCCGGCCGCTTCGTACGCGCCAATGGTGGCGCCGACAACGCCCAGGGAGGCGCTGGTCAAGAAACGTCTGCGCGAATTTTTCAAGTTATCTCCTGATTTCCCCCTAGTCTAATTTACCTGGCCATGAATCACATGCGCTCAACGCATCAGAACGGCAGCGGACCGAGCCCGGCGAATCGGCGCCGGGCTCGATCGCTGATCAACGACCTGACTGCTCTCTTTGGATGAGCGTGGCGATGGCCTGGTCGATACCGATGGAGCCCTTGCGGGCGTTCGCGCCATGATTCGGAAAGTCGATCCACCCGGCGTTGAAACCGTCGATCATCTGTATGCGGGGCGTTGGATTCTTCATGCCCTGGTCGCGAAAGATGGATTCCCATTGGCCGCGCGGCACGACCTGCGGGCGCACCGGATGCGCCAGTGCCTTGGAGAATGCATCCGCCAATGCGATTGGCGACACGCGCTGTGCGGCCTCCAATTCCACGACGCGCTGCCCCTGCACATGCTCTTGCAGGAGCGCGGCAGCGGTGCGCCCGACGTCATCCGTGGCGATCATCGGGATAGGACGGTTCAGCGGCTGAAGGTAGCTTTGGATGTTCCCTTTCCTGGCCGAGGGGATGTCCCATGCGGCGTTTTCCATGAACCATGCCGCGCGCAGGAATACGGTGGGCATGGGCAAAGTCCTCAGGGCATTCTCCATCAGACCGAGCGCGTTCAACAAATTCGGTTGAGGCGCGTCGGCACCGATGGTGGACAGAGCCACGACCTTTCCGGGTTTCGCCTTGGCAAGAGCCGCGTACATCGACTCGATGAATCCCCGCGCTTCGGGAAAGCCGGGTGTCGGATCGAAGACCGGGGGCAGCATCGCGAAGACGCCCTCTGTCCCCTCGAAAGCCTTGGCGAGCGCGGTCGCGTCGGAAAGATCCGCGACGGCAATGTCGCAGCCAAGCTCTGCCCATGCGGCGCCCTTGCCCCGGTCCCTGACCACTGCTCGGACGGGTTGATCGGCGGAAAGAAGACTGCGTGCCACCGCGGCCCCAACTTTTCCAGTAATACCGGTAACTGCATACATGTTCGCTGCTCCTCTGTGGACTCGCCTGCCGGCGGTGTGGGAGCAATATCTCGCGGCGGCATTCGTGCTACAACAGCGTTTATGTAAGTGTAGTCGTGACTTATAATCAGGAATAAATATGGCATTCGACGGCAAGCTACTTTCTGGCGTGACTGTGCTCATCGCCGTGGTCGAGGCGGGGACGATAGCAAGGGCGGCCGAAGCGCTGGGGCTGTCTCCCTCAGGTGTAAGTCGGGCTCTCGCGCGCCTGGAGCAACGCGTCGGTGCGCGGTTGCTGGCGCGGACCACGCGATCGCTCTCGCTGACCGATGAAGGGCGGCGCTTTTATGAACAAGTCGGGCCGCATCTGGCCGGCATCGAGGAGGCGGCCATCGAGGCGTCCGGGTCCGCCAACAAGGTGCGGGGACGGTTGCGTGTCAACATCGATCCATTCTTTTCCCGGATCGTCTTGTCGGCACATCTCGCGTCGTTTCTGAAGCGCTACCCGGACGTTTCGGTCGAATTGATCATGAGAGACTCGGTGGGCGATCTTGTCGCCGACGGATTCGACCTGGCCTTGCGTTTTGGCGAGCCGCCCGTTGGTTCGTTCGTGGCTCGAAAGCTCGTGGAAACGCGGGTGCTGACCGTAGCCTCACCTTCGTACATCAAAGCCCACGGGCGACCGCGGCACCCGAAGGATATCGAGGGATGCGAATGTATCGACTTCTACGATGCGGCAAACGCCAGACCTTACGACTGGGAGCTCAGACGGAGGAAAGAGGCGATCCCGCTACGGGTCAATGCACGCCTCCTGGTATCGGACTCCGGAACATTGCTTGGCGCATGCGAGGCCGGCGCGGGAATCGCCCAGATTCTTGAACTGGGTTGCAGGCCTCATCTGGATAGCGGCCGGCTGGTTGAGCTATTTCCGGAATGGTCGGATGAGCGCTTTCCCCTTTACGCCATATATCCCTCTCGGCTGCATCGCGCAGCGAAAGTGCGTATGTTCATCGAATTCTGTATGGAAATCGTGGCCGGTAACTCACCCGGAGTCGGCGGCCAGGCAAAGTGACTGAACCCGCATGCAATTCAAGTCATTGGATGCACCTGATCCCGCCCGCGTGCGGCCGGCTCACATCGTGTTGGTTTTTTTCATTGCTCGCTCTGGCCGCTGATCCGAGCCACGCACAATCCAGCTTCACTTTCCCCGCCTATGCGCAAGACCCCGCGGGTCAGACGGAAACGGTTGAAGTACGCGTCGCGACCGAGGTCGGCGCCGCCCGTCGCTTCACACTGACGACATCCGCCGGCCAGCGCGATGATGGACCCAAGGTGCGCAGCATCGTCGAAACGCCGCGCGCACCGGCCGTGCACAGTTCCAGCCTGCTGTTCGATGCCCTTTTTGCTCAGGCCATCGATGATGCACGCCTGGATAGCGTGAGCTCGATCAGTGACGCGGCCTACAACGCGGGCCAACCCATCCTCTGCGAATGCTTCCAGACCGGCGAGAAGTGGACCTACGTCTGGACGCGCGACTTGAGTTATTCGGGCTACTTGTCGCTCGCCCTGCTCGACCCGCTCCGCGTGCGAAACTCACTGCTGTTCAAGATCAGCCCCTTTCGCCGCGGGGTAATCGAGCCTGCGGAGCTGCCTGCAGGCACCTTGCAGGTCGTCCAGGATACCGGCTCGGGCGGCAGCTGGCCTGTGAGCAGCGATCGCACGACTTGGGCACTCGGCGCGGAAGCGGTGCTCAACACGCTGCAGAGTTCGGCGCGAACACGTTTCGCGGTCGAGGCCTACCGTGCCCTGCGCGGCAGCGTGGAGGCGGATCGTGCGGCTATATTTGATGCGAGCGACGGTCTTTACACGGGTGAACAGTCGTTCCTGGACTGGCGTGAGCAGACCTACGCACCCTATGTGGTGAAAGATCTGACCCAACTGGCGCAGTCAAAGGCACTGTCGACGAATACGCTTCAGTACCGAGCGCTGCGGCTGGTGTCCGCTCTCGCCGGGGACCGCGGCGACGCAGCGCTCGCGGCTCGATACGGCCGCTGGGCGGAAGCGTTGAAGATCGCGATCAATCGGCATTTCTGGCTCGCGGACTACGGTCTCTACGCCAGCCTCTTGACGGCCGATGCGCCGGCCATCCCGGTGGCCAAATTCGACCTGCTGGGCGAAGCCCTGGCCGTGACCTCCGGCATCGCTGATTTCGCGCGGGCCCGAGAGATTGTGGCCCACTATCCGCACGCGCCGTTTGGTCCGCCGGTCTACTACCCGGAGCAGCCTGGCGCTGCGATCTATCATAATCGGGCCAACTGGCCGTTCGTGACTGCATTCGATCTCGAGGCGGCGGCCCAGGTCGTCAATGTTGCCGTCGCCGACAATGCCTTCGATTCGTTGGTCAGGGCCGCGGCCCTGCATCTGACCAATACGGAAAACCTCGAGTGGCTGACCGGACGTTCGCAATACGATGATGGTCCGGTCATCAACTCGCCGCGACAGCTCTGGTCGGTCGCGGGCTATATCGACATGGTTGCCAAGGTCATCTTCGGCTACCACGTGGAAAAGCGTGGGATTCGCATTCGGCCCTTCCTCACGACGCACATGCGAGCGGTGCTCAACGGCGATACGGCAACGTTGGTCAACCTATCCTACAAAGGCCGCGAGTTGATGATCGAATTGCATCTGCCGCCGGCAGAAGCGACCGGGTATTACCCGCCGGCGCAGATCACGCTCAATGGACGTGCAGTGACCGGCTTGATCAACTCATCGGAACTCAAACCGGAGAACAAGATAGTCGTCAGTTTTCGCCCAAGCAGCACAGGTGATGATCGTATCCGCCGGGTCGCCGAGGTCGCGCCGAATTCGCACGACGATCCTCGGGTGTTTGCGCCTCAGGCACCTTCGATCGACGTCATGGTGACCGACCAACACGCGAACCTTTCCATCGAGGCGGTCACCTCCGCCCCTCCAACATTGCGCTACGCCATCTGGCGCGACGGTGTTCTCAAGGTGCAAGGTCTGAGTGCCGAGAAGTGGCTCGATCCGGAGCGGCTGACGCCGGCGTTGCGTCATTGCTATCGCGTGGTGGCGAGCTACGCCGACAGTGGCAATGCCTCGCATCCCTCCGCAGCGAATTGCATCAACGATGACTCAACCAAAACGATCAGCTGGCCGGCGGTCACAGCACCGGCCGGAAGCGTCGCCGGCAGCAATTCCGCTGCCTTGAGGTTCAAGGTGGAAAGCGCAGGAATGTATGCGTTGTCATTGACCTATGACAACCACGCCTATGACATCAACACGGGCGTTACGAACGCCGTGAAACGTATTGAACTGCTGAACCAGCGCGGCCGGGTTGTCGCAACCGGGGTGGTTCAGATGCCGCACATTCAGTCCGAAGACGCTGTCCACCCATACCGGCAATCCACGGAATTGCGCCGGTTCCTGGCTGCGGGTGATTATGTGTTGAAGCCAATTGACTACTTCAACATGAGCTATCTGCAAGCCAACGCCGGCTACGCTCATGCCGGAGGTCAAAGCGGCCCGTTGAACGACGCCGACGTGAAAGGATTGCAGATTGCCAGGGTGCCTTAACGGCGGATACAGGCGATCTCCCAGATTGCTTTTTGCGTTTTGACTGTCGCCGGCCGCAGACATTGATTTCAGAGACACTCGCTAAATTGGCACTTATGGGTTTGACGCGACGACAGCGCGGCAAATTGACGTGCGCGGCCACTCATTTCAATTGAATCGGTGGAACTTACCGGTACACTGCGCACCCGCCCTGTTCGCAAGTGACGGTGCGTGATGCGGCTGCCGGTGAGTTGAGGAGTGTTTTGGATACAGACTTGAATCTTGGTCCTAAGCGGCCTGCCGAACCGTCGATTCCGCTGGCTGTCGATATCCGGTATGGACAAATCGGTCTGATGCAATTGCGTATTCGAACAACGGATACCGGCGCTCTGCTGGATGAGTTGACCGGACGCATGAATACGGCACCGAATTTTTTTCATCGAACGGCCGTCTGTATCGATCTAAGCGATCTCGAGAAAACGCCGGGGACACAAGAGATCGAGGCAATCCTCGAAGCGGTACGAAGAGCGGGAATGCTCGCGGTCGGATTGGCGGGCGCTTCTGCGGAAATTGAAGCACTCGCAAAGGCCGTCGACCTTCCGATACTTTCAGCTTTCCGACCGGCGAGCCATTCGGTCGCTGCCGTTGAGCCCGTGCCGCGGGTTGAGAAGGAACCTGTGGATTCCGAATTGGGTATTGCAGCAATGATTCAGCAGCAGACCGTGCGCTCTGGCCAGCGAATCTATGCGCGCCGTCGTGATCTTATCATCACCGCCGGAGTCGGTGCCGGTGCCGAGGTTATCGCGGACGGGTGCGTTCACATTTACGGCTCGCTACGCGGGCGCGCAATGGCCGGCGCGCATGGGCAACTCAACGCGCGGGTGTTCTGTCAGGAATTTCACGCGGAACTGGTTTCGATTGCCGGTGTTTTTCGGGTCTTCGAAACGATCCCCACTACGTTGGCCGGCAAGCCCGTTCAGGCGTGGCTCGATGGTGAGGTCTTGCATTTCGCACCTGTCGGCGGCTGAGGCAAAACCGCCGCACATCACTCATGGTACTCGGCAGCCAAACCAACCGTAAGGTCGGTTGAAGGCTTCAAAGGAGAATTGGCATTGGCAGAGATTATCGTTGTTACTTCAGGCAAGGGGGGTGTCGGAAAGACCACTACCTCCGCCAGCATTGCATGCGGACTCGCGCGGCGGGGCAAGCGTGTTGTCGTAATCGACTTCGACATCGGATTACGCAACTTGGATCTGATCATGGGGTGCGAGCGGCGCGTCGTGTATGATTTTGTGAACGTAATCCAAGGCGACTGCTCACTCAAGCAGGCGTTGATCAAGGACAAACGGATCGAGACGTTGTACGTCCTCGCCGCATCACAAACTCGCGACAAGGACGCCCTCACCAGTGAAGGCGTGCGGCGTGTGCTCGATGAGCTTGCCAATGACGGCTTCGAATACATCATTTGCGACTCGCCCGCGGGCATCGAAAAGGGCGCGCACCTTGCCATGTATTTTGCGGATCGGGCGGTCGTCGTTGTCAATCCGGAGATTTCCTCCGTCCGCGACTCGGATCGAATTCTCGGCCTGCTGGCCAGCAAGACCGCCCGGGCCGAGAAGGGCAATGGTGGCGTCAAGGAGCATCTCCTGTTGACCCGCTATAACCCGCGCCGAGTCGCCAGCGGCGAAATGCTGAGCGTCGACGATGTAAAAGAGATCCTAGGGCTCGATGTGATCGGCGTTGTGCCCGAGTCGCCCGATGTACTGTCCGCATCCAATGCTGGCCTGCCGGTCATTCTCAATGATGTTAGCGACGCGTCTCATGCCTATGAGGATGCCGTCGCCAGGCTGCTCGGTGAGACGGTGCCGCTGCGCTTTGTAGCGGAACCTAAAAAGGGTCTTTTCGCGCGTATCTTTGGGAGCTGACATGGGTCTACTGTCTCTATTTCGCAAGGCACCGTCATCGGCCAACTTGGCCAAGGAGCGGCTGCGCATCATTGTCGCGCAGGAACGAAGCGCGCGTGGAAGTCCGGACTTTCTACCCTTGTTGCGCCGCGAATTGCTCGAGGTGATCCGCAAATACGTGAATGTGGATCCGTCGGCGGTACAGATCACGCTTGGCAACGACGATGGCCACGAAGTGCTCGAGCTGTCGGTCTTCCTGCCGGAAACACAACGTAGCGCGTAGGTACCCACATCGCGTTGTCTACGCCAGCGTGAACCCCGCCTTGGAAAAAGGCAATTCGCGTATGCGGCGTCCGGTGGCGGCAAACAGTGCATTGACTATCGCTGGAGCAACGGGGCCGACGGCTTCTTCGCCCACGCCACCCGGACTTTCGCCGCTCTCCAGGATGCTTACGTCGATCTTGGGCATGTCGGCCAGGCGAATCAGACGGTAGTCGTGGAAATTCGACTGTTCCACCGCGCCATCCTTGATCGTAATTTCACCATAGAAGGTTGCCGACAGACCGAAGGCGATGCCTCCTTCCATTTGCGCACGAATATTGAGCGGGTTAACGGCCACGCCGCAATCGACCACCGTGGTGATACGGTGCAGCTTGACCTTGTGCTCATCCGCCAGCGAGAGTTCCACCACGTGTACCACCACACTGCCGTTGGCGTGTACCAAGGCCAACCCGCGGAAGTGCCCTGCCGGCGCGACGTCATTCCAGCCGGAACGCGCTATCGCCTCATCCAACCCTCGCCTTTCCCGGCTATCCGGCGCAAGCAGGCTGCGCCGATAGGCAACCGGATCGCTTTTCGCCGCATGGGCGAGTTCGTCGACAAAGCACTCGTAGGCGAAACAGTTTTGCGACGCCGCCACTGAACGCCAAAATCCGACCGGCACGCCAATATCGATGGTGTTTACCACCGACAGCAGACTCGGAATTTTGTAATAGCCGGGAAGCTCGCCGACGGCCGTCGGGTCGACCGGCATGGCGGCCGCTTTTGATGCGCCACCACCGGAGTAGACCAGCAATGATTCGCAGGCGCTGTCGAAGCGTATGGCTACAGGCAGGCCGTCAGCACCGATGCCCGCCGTAAGCTTCACCGCCGCAGCCGGTCGATAGAAGTCATGGCGCATGTCCTCTTCACGGCTCCAGATCAATTTGACCGTGGCACCCGTGCGCTTGGCGATACGCGCGGCCTGCAGCGGGAAGTCCAACTCGGCACGACGACCGAAACCGCCCCCGGCGAGCGTGGTATGGATGATTACGGCGCTGGTCGGTAGGCCCAATTCCTTCGCCACGATGTCGCGCGTGGCCTGTTGGGTCTGCGTCGGAATCCATAGCTCGGCGGCATGGCTGCCGACGCGCACCGTTGCATTCATGGGCTCCATGGTGGCGTGGCTGAGGAAAGGCACCATGTACAACTGCTCCATGGTTTTCTGGGCGGACCGCATGGCTTCGGTAAACGCCGTCATCTCTTTTTCCGCAGAGGAATCGCGGCGTGCAAATACCGTCCCGCCATCGCGTACACCCGCCGCCAACGCGACCGCATAGTCGGCTGAGTTGTGTTTGCTGGCCTGGCTGTTGTCCCAAATCGGCTTGAGCGCGGCCAGCCCCTTCTTGGCCGACCAATAGTTGTCGGCAACCACCGCCACCGCGTCATCCAACTTGACCACGTGTCGCACGCCGCGCACGCGCATGGCGGGTGCTGCGTCGACATCTGCCAGGCGGCCACCGAAACTAGGCGACTGCACCAGCGTGGCGGTCAACATGCCCGGCCGTTTAACGTCGATCCCGTAGACAGCGCTGCCATCGACCTTGGCGGGAATATCGAAACGTGCCGCATCGCGACCTATGTACCGCCAGCGCTCACGCGGCATCAGCGCGACTTGCGCGGGCAGCGGCAAATGGGAGGCGGCTTGTGCCAGGTCTGCATATGGCAAGCGGCGACCACTGGAGGCATGCACCACGAAGCCTAAGTCCGTATCGCATTCCTCGGCGGCTACTTTCCATTGCGCAGCAGCGGCGCTGATGAGTACGGACCGTGCTTTTGCGGCAGCTTGGCGCAACGGGGAAAATTGGCCCGCGACGCCGCCACTGCCGTACGTTGCATATTCTCTCCACTTCGCATTGACGAACGCCGGTGTCACGGGAGCCATATCGATCTTGACGGCGTGCCAATCCAGGTCGAGTTCGTTCGCCAGAATTTGCGCCAACGCGGTGCCGGTTCCCTGGCCGATTTCGCTGGTGTTGGAAAGCAAGGTGACAACGCCATCCGGCGCAACGCTGATCCAGCCGTTCAGGCTGGTTGCCGCCGACGTGGCGTGTGCGCTCGGGGTGGTCGCGAAGGCATCGCCGAAGGCAACCAAAAACCCGCTTGCCGCGGCGCGTGCAATGAAAGCGCGCCTGGCTGGATTCTGCGCGAGCGAGCTCACGTCTGCTCCTCAACGGGCATGCCCGCTGCACGCTTGATGGCGCGGCGCACTCGATTGTAGGTGCCGCAACGGCAAAGATTGGTCATGGCATCGTCGATGTCGGCGTCACTGGGATGCGGTTTGCTGCTCAGCAAGGCGGCTGCCGCCATCAGCATGCCGGACTGGCAGTAGCCACACTGCGGAACCTGCTCGGCTATCCACGCCTGCTGCAGGGCATGGGAGCGGTCGGATGAGAGCGATTCGATTGTAGCGATGCGGGCACTCCCCACAGCGCTGACGGGCAGCACGCAACTTCGTGTGGGCCGTCCATCGAGATGTACCGTACACGCACCGCACACTGCCATACCGCAACCAAACTTCGTGCCGGTCAAACTCAGCGCATCGCGTAATACCCACAATAGCGGAGTGTCGTCGTCGACATCAACCTGACGTTGAGCGCCATTGATATTCAGTGTGTATTGCAATTTTGCTCCGCGTTGGTCGCGACGATGGTTCCCCTGATCGTCTCAGCGTGCAATTCGCGCCGAAGTCTAAGCCTTGATTGTAGGAGTTATTAGAGGGTCGTCAATCGTGAATTGCGCCCGTCCCCGGCTGCGGGTGATTATGTGGATTGCAGATTACCAGGGCGCCCTAGGAGATGAAGTAGTGGTGAGTCCAGTTCAGATTCGATCCCTGCAGACTATCAATGTTCGCGAGATTCAAGAGTTGAGCGATGTGCTGATCGACTGCGTAGAAGGGGGCGCGTCGGTCAGCTTCATGCTACCCATGTTCCGCGCCAAAGCTGAGGCTTACTGGCACGACATCTCAGGGAGCGTGGCGCGCGGTGAACGAGTGGTGCTCGCCGCCAACGACCCATCCGGAACGATAGTCGGCACGGTTCAGATCATATTGGCTCAACCTGAGAATCAGCCGCATCGCGCGGACATCGCCAAGATGCTTGTGCATCGGCGCGCGCGGCGGGGAGGCGTCGGTGCGGCATTGCTTGGTGCCGCCGAGCGTACTGCTTTCAACTGCGGTAAGACGCTGCTTGTGCTTGATACTGCCAGCGGGGATGCCGAGCGCTTATATTCACGGCATGGCTGGCAGCCTTGCGGGCAAATTCCGAATTACGCGCTGTGGCCCAATGGGACCCCCTGCGCGACGACCATTTTTTACAAGCCCCTGAGCAGCTGAGATCCATCTCCCGCATCCGCCCGGACGATACCACTCATTCGGACTTGGCAGCTTTCGCCTTCGCCCTTACTGCATCCATATGGGCATTCGCCTGGTCTTTGCACGTTTTCTGAGCATCACCTTCCAGCGCCTGACACTTCGCCAGAGCGACCTTTGTTTCGCCCTCGGCTTGAGTAACCGCTGAGTCCACTAGAGCGCCGACACTCTTGTCGGCCACCTTGGCTTCCGCATCCGCCCGGTCTTTGGCGGCCTCGCCCTCGACTTGCTTCACTTTCTCGTCCGCCTTGGCGTTCTCCTGGACCGCATCGCTCTTGGCTTTGGCGACGTCCGCTTGAACCTTTTCGGGAGATTCGGCCTTGTTGCAGGCAGACAGGCCCATAAGTACGCTGGCGAGCAACGCGCAGCTTAACGCTAGTCTCATTGAATCCTCCCGTTTTCCACTCGACAGGTGGAATGTTAGTGGTGGAGCGTACGCCTGTGGCCAGCGCCACCCGCCCCGCAAGGCTCGGCTCTGCAGTTAGACAAAACTTATAGCACGCGCCGATGGGCCTGGTCAGTGCGGTGGCGCACAAAGGCCATTGCCCGCATAGTTGCTCAAGAGGGCATGATGCAGCGGGTCGCGGATACCTACGCCGCGGTGCTCGACAAGCGCAGTCCGCGCCAGCCTTCGGCGCTCCTTCCCGGGGCGTGAAAAATATTTTGGTTCGATGAGGGGTTTCGTCCCCGTTTTGCACATATCCCTGTAAGCAACCGCATTTCAACCCACTGGGATGCTGCGGGGGGAGGTGCAGTGCCGAACGCAGCCCCTATGTCCTGAATTTGGAAGAATTTTGAAGATTTTAGGGCTCCTTGAGGACATTTCGCAGCGCCTCTGCGCACCCTCAAACCGCGTCCTGTCCGCCATTTCGTCAAGCCTTAGGAGATTTCGTCATGTCTTTTCCATTGCGACTTCAGATTGGAATATTGGTAACCGCGGCGACCCTGATCGTTTGCGCACTCGGTGTGCGAGCAGAACTCAAGTCCGCCAAAAACTCCGACGCCGAGCATCGACTTCAACAGGCTGCGCCAGAGGTCGCTCGATCGATCGCGGCCACGCGCGAGGAGCAAAGTCTGAATCCACCGCCGCGCTAGGTCTGTTTGCGGACTCGATGCCTGACATCCTATGGGTCCGTTTGGCCAAGCGCAGTCATCGCGGCCAGCGAGTCCATATAGTCGCGCCATTGGACAATCTTGCGGTCCTCGATAGTAACGACCGAGATGAACCGGTTATCGTAGGATGCGCCCGTTCTGACAGTCCTGCCGTGCACCTCGTATTCGAGGATCACTACGCGAGCATCTTGGGATCGATGCACGACGAGCCCGTCCGCGCCGTGCAAGATGATGTTGTTGCCGTAGCCCTCATAGAGGGCCATCAGCGCTTCGCGACCATTGATCTTCTGGGGCCATCCGGGGAATATATATCGAAATTCGAAGACGGCGTTGTCGGCGATGGTATCGAAATAGTGGTCGCCATCGACCTGACCGGCCAGACCCCGCTGAACTACGTTGAAGAAAGGGTCGAGCGCCGCGAAGACCTTGTACTTTGGATCGGTCATGATTTGTTTCCTGTGAAGTCGACTGGTAATAGGAATGTATTGCCTATTTCCGTGTATCCTTACTATAATCGTATAGGTAAGGAAGACGGAACCCACCATGAGTACAGAAGCCACGCTTACCAGCAAAGGGCAGACGACGATCCCCAAGCCAATTCGTGACAGCCTCGGTATGAAAGCCGGGGATAGGATGACTTTCACGCTGATGCCGGACGGCGTTGTCGTCATGCGAGTCAAGAACAAACGTGTGTCGGATCTCGCTGGACTTCTGCATAGAAAAGGCAGAAAGCGTGTGCCAATCGAACTGCTTTCGCGCTGATGATAGGAATAGATACCAACGTGCTCGTCCGCTATTTGGTCCGGGACGACCAATTGCAGTTTGAAAAAGCACGAAGGCTAATCAACCGCGAAGCAAGCACCGGCGAACCAGTCCTGGTCGGCCTGCTTGTCTTGCTGGAAACGGAGTGGGTATTGAGGAGCCGATACGAGCTGGCAAAGGGAGACATCCTCGTGGCCTTCTCTGCACTGCTGGAAGCGGCGGAAGTTGATTTTGAGGACGAGCCATCTGTCGAGCACGCCATTTACATGTGGAAGGACTCAGCTGCCGAATTTGCAGATTGCCTGATCAATGCCCGCAATCGCCGGCTCGGCTGCCGCGCCACCGCAACGTTTGACAGCAAGGCCCTGAAGCTCGGCGGATTTATTGCGGCGTAAGATGCTCAGTGCGCCCCATTAGCCACCAGCTCGGAAACGTCCAGTACTCCCATAGCAAAAGTAAGTTAGCCGGCGCGGGAAGGGCCGAATCTGGCTGTCATCCGTTCGGATAACTTTGAGAGTTGTATCACCACGCGTTCATGTGTGCCTGCCCCAATCTCCTCGTTCCCGTCGGTCGCGCGAATCGAGAACTCGATGCGCCGCCCATCAACGTTGGTCACTCTCGCTTCGCCGGTGACCCGTCGACCAGCAGGCGTCGCCGCCAGATGGCGCACGTCGACGCGAGTGCCGAGGGCGCTTTCGCCGGCTTCGAGATAGGGCTTGATCGCGTTGAGCGCCGCGTTCTCCATGACCATTATCATCACCGGCGTCGCCAGCACCGGAGGCAGTGTCACATCCTTGAAACGGCTCGCGAGATGGTCGGGCATGACCACAAGGCTGAACGAACCCGTAGCCCCGACCGGTATCGATTGCATAGCCTATCCTCGCAGTTGAATGGCATAGATGAGCTTAGTGCGTCCGGCCTTGTCAGGATAGATGTAATGTATGCCCTATTGTCTGGTCTGGTCAGGTGCCCTAATTCTATGTTGGTCCTTCGTTCCCTCATATTTTCGATTCTGTTCTATGGCTTTTTCGCCCTCAGCGCGGTGGTGGCTGCTGCTATTTCCCTCATTTCGCCGAAGTCACTTTGGCCATTCACCAAATTCTGGTCGCGTACGTGGCTGGCCATGTACCGGGCAATCTGCGGTGTCAGCTATGAAGTACGGGGTAAAGAAAACATACCGCCAGGGGGCTGCCTCCTGGCTGTGAAACATCAGTCCGTCTGGGACACATGTGCGTTGTTCGCCATCTTTGATCGCCCGGTCTACGTTTTGAAAAGCGAACTGATGTTCATACCATTTTTCGGATGGGCTCTCGCACGTCTCGGTTGCATTCCTGTCAAACGCGGCACCGGTAAAAGCGCACTGGACAACATGGTCCGAGGCACACACCGCGCGCTGACGCAAGGCAACCAGGTGGTGATTTTTCCGGAAGGGACGAGAACCATGGTCGGGCAAGTTGCGAATTACAAAACCGGCATCAGCCACTTGTATACGGCTCTGGAAGTGGCATGCATCCCAGTCGCCCTGAATTCAGGGGTGCTTTGGCCACGACGTAAATTTCTGCGTCCGCCCGGGATCATTAGCGTGGAGGTACTTTCTCCCATCCCGCCTGGATTGGACCGCAAAGAGATGTTTGATCTTATGGTTGGGCAAATAGAGGCCGCCTCAGAACGATTGAATCGACAGAAATCGAACGCGAACCAGCCAGAAGATCAATAACCCCAACGCCGCCGCCCCGCGGGGAGCAATAGGAACCGCTGCCGTCTATGCCGCAGAGAGCGCGCTGATTGTGACGTAGTATCCGTCCGGATCTCGCAGTGAGAACTCTTTCGTTTCGGTGCTCGGGTTCACGTGCGGCTCCTCGTCGAGCCGGGAGACAAGCGCGCGAGCTCTATGCAGTGCCATATCGAAGTCATCGACAAGGAAAAACAAGAGTAGTCCGTTTCCAGGTAACGCCTTGTCCGGGCTGATCAAGGACGGATGCTCGTGCGCGCCCCATTGGTGGAGACACAGCAACACGGTTCCATCCGAGTCGCGGATCTGACCCCAGTAGTCATGACCCGGAGCCGTTTCGGGCTGCCCGAAGAGCGACTGGTACCATTTGAAGCTGAACGGAACGTCGCTGACGCCGATGATTGTCCATGTGCGCTTCATGCGAGCAATGCTGACACGGTTGGCAGCGCCAAGGAAGCCCACAAAATCTGGCCTACCGGAGCGAGCTGACGGCCGGCAACGGCCTCAAGGATCAGGCCCCTTTCCGTCGCCTCCGCCTCATGAAGCCGAGACCGGCGATACCGCCCAAGAACAACGGTAGTGCGGCGGGCAGCGGGACGGGGGTCGGAGTCAGCGTCTGTGACACGAGATCGTATTTGCCAGACTTGCTTCCGAGCCATTGAATCTTGAAATCCGGGTTGTAACCCGCAAAGTCGCCGGCTTTGGCGACCGTCAAATCGAAGGTGAATTGCAGCGCGCTATTGGCCGCCAGCGCCGGTGCGGCCGGCGGAGTCTTGGCCTTGAAGCAGAAGAAATTTCCGGTCCCGTCGCAACCCATGGCATTCAATCCGCCCGTCATGAACGTAAATCCAGTCATAGTCCCGCTCGCGACCGAACCCGGCGTTGGCTCATTGAAGGCGAGCGAGTTCACGCCGAAGCGGCCGCCTTCCGTATCCTTCGGACCATTGATGCCGGTGATCTCGAGAGTGAACTGATCCTCGGTCGGGCTGAGAGTGGATTCAAGCAGGGTGTACGTTATGCCGTCAGCAACCACTGAGGCCCGCCCGGGGCTGCCCGCCGAAATCGCGATCACACCCAAAATTGTGGCAATCCATGAAGACTTGAAGCCCATCTATTTATTCATTCCGTGGACCCTCCCGCTGAGAGTCCAATTACGCTACCGACAGAAAGCATCGACAGAATGACGGCAACGTGACCGTTCCATAACAAGAGCCGCATTTTCCCCGTGTGCTGCGCTGCTTCTCGCGTTACAGGGCATCCTGCGCGGACGAACCTGCCGCAGTATTAAGGTGCGTAACGGGTGAAGACATAGTCGCGGTCCTTGGCGGGCACGTGACATGGAAAGCAAGTTCCATGCTTCGCTTCGTCAGCAGGTTTTCCGTCCTTGTCAAACTGCGCGTACCCCCACCCACCGGTCGCAGCGTATCTTTTTGAATCCTTGACCATGAACTGCAGGTACCACTCAGGGGCGGATCCGGCAACGAAGGATTGATCGCGGCCAAATACTTTGTTGTTTTCCGCGGAGGGAACGTAGTTCCACGAGAGTCGTGCAATGACGCTACCGTCTGGGAACGATTGTTCACCCTTGCGATAGGCCTCAATGGCTTTATCGTTGCCCAAAATTGCCCGAATATCGTTTAGACCCCCTGCTTCGTGCGCCACGGAGATCAGCTTCCAATCGCGGTATCCGGCAGGGATTTTGATTCCAAAGACCGGTGCGGCCGCTCCCTCGGCGTGTTCAGATGCGGGGACGACGTGGACGACCACGCCGGCCAACGCGATAACCGCAACCAGAACAAAAGCAATCCGCCTCATACGATGTCTCCGTTCGGGAGTCCTGTGCCTCACGCCGGTCTCGAAAGGGCCATGCCGATCGATCGTCCGTTGACGATCAAGGCGCCGATCAGCGAGGCCACTGCCGCGGCCAGGGCACCGTAGGCGCTCACGCCCAACGCGCAAATCAGCACGACCACCACGGCGCCGGATCCGACAGCGACGCCGATCCGCCGTGCATTCCACTCCACCACCGCGTGCCGCACCGCTGGGCGACCGACGCCGTTAACCCACTGTACACCCAGAAGAAGCGCATACACCGTCAACTGCGAATCGTAAGGCTTCCCATAGAGCGCCAAGGTTACCGGCGCCAACACCAAGAGCGGCACCACGAACGCTGAGCTGTAGAGCAACGCCGCCGCGAGCTGCCTGAGCAGCAAGCGTCGCGACGCCTGGACCGGCTGAGTAGCCAACAAGGTTTCGCGGCAGCCTGTCAGGTTCAATGCCGGCAGAAAGATATCCACGATCAGTGCCGTGCGGGCGGCCACGGCATACTGTGCCATCTGCGTCGGCGGCGCCCACACGGCCAGGACGCATAGCGGTCCCCACAGCAGCAAGCCGCGCGCAAGGCCGATCAATTCCCGCGAGTCCACGCCCCGCAGTGCTTCACGGCAAATCGGCCGGGAGGCCTCGCCTCGCGCGACCGGGAAGGCGCGCCAGGCGAGCGCCGCCGCTACTCCCGCAGCAACGAGGCTCCCCAGGAGGAACGCCCAGGAGTAAAGCACGAGCGACGCGTCGGCAGGTGCGAACACCACCGCAAGAAGCATGGAGAGGTTCACGGCATAAGCGGCCACGACGATGCCAAGCGTGCGATTGGCCGCCCGCAGCGCCTCGCCCAACAGGCTGGACACGCTGACGCAGGGGACCGCGAGCACGAAGGGCAGATAGGTCTGCAATATGGTTTGCAGCTGCGGTGCCTGGATGTCCAGGTCGGCCGTCACGACCAAGAGGACAGCGCACAAAAGGCTGGACCGCAGCAGCATCCGCCGCGCGAGCTGCATCAGTAGCACGCCATCGGGAATACCGGTGGTCGTGGCGCGCCGCCCGATGATGTGCTGCGCCATGTAAATCTCGTACTTGCCGCGCAACAGCGTGCTCAGGCCCAGGGCAATGACGAACCCTCGAAAGTAGACCCCCACCTCCTCCGGTGTCAGAGCACGTACCACCGCCCAGGTCGCGAGGATCTGAAGCGCCGCGCCCAGAAGGCGTAGCAACAGTTCTTCGATCCACGGATGCGCAGCGGTGGTGGATCGCTCTCCCCCGGCTGCTGCAGTCTCCGCCATGCCAGTTACCCCCTTGACCAGCCAAACATACACCCACCCGGGCCTAGTTCTAAGTGGATGGACCCAAATGCGCGGATGAGCTCTCAGAACGCGAAGTCTCGGTCCTCTGGGCAGCCGCCGCGTTCTCCCGGAGTCCTCCACCCAGGGCCTTGTACAGGGTCACGAGGTTTTGCAGGCGCAGGAGCCGAACGGTTTGCAACTGCTGCTGGGCGCCATAGAGCGAGACCTGCGCAACGAGCGCGGTCAGGTAGCTGTCAACGCCGCCCCGGTAGCGCATGTCGGCCAGCCGATATGCTTTCTCCGATGCCGTTACCAGAGCTTGCTGGGCCGCGAGCTGCTCATCGAGCGTGCCGCGGGCGACCAGCGCATCGGCGACCTCGCGGAAGGCGGTCTGAATCGCCTTCTCGTACTGCGCGACCGCGGTATCGCGAGCGAGCTTGGTCGCCTGGAGGTTGGCGACGTTGGCGCCGCCGGCGAAGATCGGGAGACTGATATCGGGTGAGAAGGTCCAGGCGCGCGAACCGCCCTTGAAGAGGCCCGAGAGCTGCGTGCTTTCGGTGCCGAAAGTGCCGGTGAGCGAGATGGCGGGCAGGAACGCCGCACGCGCCGCACCGATCTGTGCGTTGGCGGCCATGAGCTGATGCTCGGCGGCGAGTACATCGGGCCGGCGCACCAGCACGTCCGAGGGAATGCCCTCTTCGAGCTCGGCTACCATGTTTCCGCGGTCCAGGCCGCCGGAAAAATCGATGCCGTCCGGAATCGGTGCGCCGAGCAAGAGCTGCAGCGCATCGCGATCCTGAGCCAGCTGCCGGACATACTGAGCGAGGTTGGCGCGTGCCGTGTCGACCGTAGTCTCGGCCTGGCGCAGCGCGAGCTCCGTGGTCGTGCCGCCGTTGAACTGCCTCTGCGTCAGCGCGAAGGACTCATCCTGGCTCTTCAGTGTGTCACGGGTGATGTCGAGCAGGGTCTGATCGGCGAGTACCGCGACGTAGGCGGTGGCGACTTCGGCCACCAGGGTGAGCTGCACACTGCGCCTCGTTTCGCCGGAGCTGAAGTACTGCTGCAGGGCTGCGTGGCTCAAGCTGCGGATACGGCCGAAAAGATCCAGCTCGTAATTCGTGAAGCCGAGTCCGACGTCATAGGTGTGCACGGTAATCCCGTTGGGCGGCGGACCGCCGCCTGCGCCTGGAGCGGCGCCGGGAAATTCAGCCGCCAGCACACCGATGGGAATGTGCTGCACCTGCTCGACTGCGCTCGCGTCGATGGTTGGAAACAGCGAGGCACGCTGGATGCGGTATTGCGCCTGAGCGCTTTGCACATTCAGAGCCGCGACGCGCAGGTCTCGATTGCTGGTGAGCGCCAGCGCGATCAGCTCCTGAAGCTGCGGATCGGGAAAGAACTCGCGCCAGCCGATATCGGCGGCGGCCGTGCCACCCGCTGTGTCGCCTTGGAGCGCCGGCACCGGCGAGGGGGGACGATGATAATGCGGCTCCAAGGTACAGGCGCCGAGGAGTATGGCCACCGCCGCGGCGAGGAAACAGGTGCTTCTGCAAGCCATCTCAAGTCTCCGAAGCCGGCGTCGCGGGCTGCGCCGGCAGCGCGGGCTCCTCGTGCCTGCGGCGATCGCCGAACACCGAGCGGACGCTCACGAAGAACACCGGTACGAGGAACACGGCGAGCACCGTGGCCGTTATCATGCCGCCGATCACGCCGGTGCCGATGGCGATGCGCCCGCCGGCGCCCGCCCCGGTCGCGATCGCCAGCGGCAGCACGCCTAAAATGAAGGCCATCGAGGTCATGAGGATCGGCCGCAGGCGCTGGCGGGCCGCCGCGACCGTCGCCTCGATCAGATGCATGCCGCGCGCGTGGTTTTCCAACGCGAACTCTACGATCAGGATCGCGTTCTTGGCCGAAAGTCCCACAGTTGTGAGCAGGCCCACCTGAAAGAAGACGTCGTTAGCGAGTCCGCGCCAGAGCGTGGCGGTGATGGTGCCGATGATGCCAAGCGGCACCACCAGCATCACCGAGAAAGGTATCGACCAGCTCTCGTACAGCGCCGCAAGGCACAGAAACACGATCGTGAGCGAGATGGCGTACAGCGCCGGCGCCTGCGAGCCCGAGCGTACCTCCTCGTAGGAGAGGCCGGTCCACTCGTAGCTCACGCCCTTGGGAAGCTTCGTTACCGCCGCCTCCATCGCGGCGAGCGCATCCCCGGTGCTCCTGCCGGGCGCCGGGGCGCCCAGAAACTCCAGGGCGGGTATGCCGTTATAGCGCTCCAACTTGGGCGAGCCCTGGATCCAGTGCGCCGAGGCGAAGGTCGAGAAGGGCACCATTTGACCCGCGCCGTTGCGCACGTACCAGAGGCCCAAGTCCTGCGGCAGCATGCGCGAGTCGGCATCGCCCTGCAGGAACACCCGCTTGACGCGGTTGCGGTCGACGAACTGGTTGACAAAAGCCGAGCCCCAGCCGGCGCCTAAGGCATCGTTGATGTTGCCGATCGCCAGCCCAAGCGCGCTCGCCTTTTCCCAGTCGATGTCGAGCTTGTACTGCGGCTCATCATCGAGGCCGTTCGGCCGTATCATGCCGATCGCGGGATCCTTGCTCGCGATCCCCAGTAGTTGACCGCGCGCCTGCATCAGCGCCGCATGGCCGACGTTGCCGCGGTCCTCCAGCTCGAAGTCGAATCCCGTGGCGTTGCCGAGCTCGAGCGCGGCCGGTGGTGCGAACGCAACCACGAACGCGCCCCGGATCTGGTGGAAGCGCTGGTTGGCGCGCCCCGCCAGGGCAAACACGGAGTTCTTTGACCCCTTGCGCTCCGACCAGTCCTTCAAGCGGACGAATACCAAGCCGGCATTCTGCCCGTGGCCGCCGAAGCTGAAGCCGTTGACAGTGAAGACGCCGCTCACGAGGTCTTTCTCATCCTTGAGAAAGTAGTCGCGCGCCTCATCGAGGGCTCGCTGCGTGAGCTCGCTGGCGGCGCCCGGCGGCGCCACCACCTGGACGAACAAAATGCCCTGATCCTCATCCGGCAGGAAGGATTTCGGCACGCGCACGAACAGCAGGCCCATCGCCACGACAATGAGCACATACACCAAGAGGTAGCGCCGCGTGCGCCCCGTGACATGAGTGACCCCGCGCTCGTAGCCGCGGTTCATGCGGTTGAAGCCGCGATTGAACCATCCGAAGAACCCTCGCTCGCGCTCGTGAGCCTCCGCGACCCGCGGCTTGAGGAGTGTCGCGCACAATGAAGGCGTGAAGATCAGCGCCACCATCACCGACAGAGTCATGGCCGAGACGATGGTGATGGAGAACTGACGGTAGATGACACCCGTAGAGCCGCCGAAGAAGGCCATCGGCAGGAATACCGCCGATAACACCAGTGCGATGCCGACCAGGGCGCCGGTGATCTCGGTCATCGAGCGCCGCGTCGCATCCTTCGGTGAGAGCTTCTCCTCCTCCATCACGCGCTCGACGTTCTCCACGACGACGATCGCATCGTCCACCAACAGGCCGATGGCGAGCACCATGCCGAACATGGTCAAAGTGTTGATCGAGAATCCCGCGGCGGCGAGTACGCCGAAGGTGCCCAAGAGCACCACGGGGACGGCGATGGTTGGAATCAGTGTGGCCCGGAAGTTCTGCAGGAACAGATACATCACCAGAAACACCAGCACGATCGCCTCGAAAAGCGTCTTCACCACCTCATCGATCGAGACGCGCACGAAGGGTGTGGTGTCATAGGGATAGACGAGCTTGAGGCCGGGCGGGAAGAACGGCTCCAGTTTGCCCATGGTGGCGCGCACCGCGTTGGCGGTATCCAGCGCGTTCGCGCCCGGGGCGAGCTTCACCGCCAGGCCCGCTGCCGGCTTGCCGTTGTACTCGGTGTGGATCGAATAGTTCTCGGCGCCGAGGCCGATGCGCGCGACGTCCCGGAGCCGCACCTGCGAGCCGTCGGTGTTCACTTTGAGCAGCACGCGGCCGAACGCCTCCGCACTGGTGAGGCGCTCGGGACCGATGATGGTGGCGTGGAGGCGCTGTCCCTTCACGGAGGGGAGCCCCCCCAGCTCGCCGGAAGGAACCTGCAGATTTTGCACCTGCAACGCGTTATTGACGTCCGTCGGTGTCAGCCCATAGTTATTGAGCTTCACCGGATCCAGCCAGATGCGCATCGCGTACTGGGTGCCGAATAGCTGATAGTCACCGACTCCGGGGGTGCGGCTGACCGGATCCTGCACGTAGGAGGCGATGTAGTCGCTCACGTCCTCGCTGTTCATCGAACCATCGGTCGAGTAGAAGCCGACCACGAGCAGGAAATTGCGGGTGGCCTTGGCGACGCGCAACCCCTCCTGCTGCACTTCGACCGGCAGGAGCGGGGTGGCGAGCTGCAACTTGTTCTGCACTTGCACCTGGGCGATGTCCGGATTGGTGCCCTGCTCGAAGTAGAGCGTGATGGTCACACTCCCGTCGGCATCGCTTTCGGAACCGAAATAGAGCAAGTGATCGATGCCGCTCAACTGCTGCTCGATCACCTGCGTGACCGCGCTTTGCACGGTGTCGGCCGAGGCGCCGGGATAGGTCACCTGAATGGAGATCGCAGGCGGGGCGATGCTCGGATACTGCGCGATGGGCAGCGTCGTGATGGCGAGTGCGCCCATCAGCATGATGACGATGGCGAGTACCCAGGCAAAAACCGGGCGGTCGATGAAGAAGTTGACCATGGCCGGCGCCTACTTTGCGGGGCCTTCAGCGGTCGCGGCCGGCGCCTGCGCCGTCTTCGCTTCAGGCGCCCGGTACTCCTCGGGCGCCACCTTGGAGCCGGGCTTCGCCGACTGGATCCCCTCGACGATGACGCGATCCCCGGGTTTGAGCCCCGAAGTCACCAACCATTGATCGCCGACGGCGCGATCGGTGCCGATGGTGCGCAGCTCAACGGTATTGTCCGCACCCACTACGAGTGCATTGGGCTCACCCTTCTGATCGTGGCTGATGCCCTGCTGCGGCGCCAGCACGGCATCCTGACGCACGCCTTCCTGGATCTCTTCGCGCACGAACATGCCCGGCAGGAGGAGCCGCTCGGGATTGGGCACGAGCGCACGCAGCGTGACCGAGCCCGTGCCCTCGTCCACCGTCACCTCGGAAAACTCCAATGTGCCGGGGTGGGCGTAGTCGCTGCCGTCTTCCAGCCGCAACCGCACCTGGGTCTTTCCCGCCTCGTTTTGCTTGAGCAGTCCCGCGGCGGCCTCCCTTTTCAAGCGCAGGAGGGTGGTGATGGGTTGGGTCACGTCCACGTACACCGGGTCGAGCTGTTGGACGCTGGCGATCGCGTCGGCTTGATTGGCGGTGACCAGCGCCCCTTCCGTGATCAACGATCGGCTGATGCGGCCCGTGATCGGAGACAGCACTCTGGTGTAGATCAGATTGATGCGTGCCGTTTCCACTGCCGCCTGCGCCTGCAGGTGCGAAGCAATGGCATTGTCGTAGTCCTGCTTGCTGACGGCATTCGCTTCGGCCAGCGGCTTGTAGCGTTCCCAGAGTGCGCGGGCGGAAACATCCGCCGCAACGGCGCTGTCGTAAGTGGCCTTGTAGGGCGCGGGGTCGATCTGGTAGAGCTGCTGCCCCGCTTTGACGTCGCTGCCCTCGACGAACAGCCGCTTCAGAATGATGCCGTTGACCTGCGGCCGCACATCGGCGTAACGGTAGCCCGCCACGCGTCCGGGAAGCT
>Ga0210406_10001794_pt1 | contig 25407 bp, 14 predicted proteins | sample IncBWC30MmetaG_FD_155454 | JGI IMG/M metagenome (GOLD analysis project Ga0210406, IMG submission 155454) | Forest soil microbial communities from Barre Woods Harvard Forest LTER site, Petersham, Massachusetts, United States - Inc-BW-C-30-M | ecosystem: Environmental > Terrestrial > Soil >... | reverse complement strand
ATGAGCGGACAATGGCGATGCTGGCGCACCTTTTGATGGCGTTCACGGGATTCATCGGGCCACTGGTGATTTTTTGCGTGAAGCAGAATTCGCGGTTCGTAAAGTTTCATTCGCTGCAGGCGCTGATCTGGCATGCGGTTTATCTGGGACTGACCTTCGGTTTAATGGCGGTGTTTTTTGTGGTGATGATGACGAATTTGATCCAGCACCCGCCAGAGCCGCACAGCCAGGCGCCGCCCGCGTTCTTCTACTTTTTTCCGTTTATCTGGCTGGCGTTCGTGGGCGGGTGGGCCGTGAACGTGATCCTGGGAGTGGTGTACGGGATCAAGGCGAACCGGGGAGAGTGGGCGACGTATCCGGTGTATGGAAAGTGGTTGTTGCCGGGGAGAAATGAAGTAATGAGGTAACGAAGCAAAGATTTGATGAGAGGGAGTAGTGGAGAGCGCTTGGAAAGTTTGGGTGGTGAGGTTGAGTGGGTAAAAGCGGTAGCACAGCTACCGCACTCCAAAAAAGAAAGGGGCCCCGGGAAACCGGGGCCTCTTTTGTTGGAGAACGGCGGATGGTGCTAAGGCGCTACCAGTTGAGTTTTAGGGCGAACTGGAACTGGCGGGCGTCGAAGGCCGCGCTTGGTTGGCCGGCAGCGCAAATGGGACCAGCCGTAGGATCGCAGAGTTGGTTCACCGCGGCGATGTTGGTACGGTTGAAAAGGTTGAAGGCGTCGGCAATGAGATCGAGACGGAAGCGTTCGCCTAAGCTGATGCCTTTGGAGACGCGGAGGTCGAACTGAAAGAATCCAGGCGAGGTGAATTTGTCACGCCCGAGGGTGCCGAAGCAACCAAAAGGCGGCGCGACACCGGTGACCGTGAAAGGTTGTTTTGCATTGGTGAGGCAGACGGTAGGAAGACCGAAGCTGGCGCCGTGGATGAAAGGTGAAGTGGTGGCGCCGCCAAAATTCGGGCGGACTCCCTGGGAGCTGAACAACAAGCGAAGATCCTCGCCCGTGATGACATTGAATGGCCTGCCCGAAGAAACCTCGACGAGCGGAGCAAGGGTGAAATCGCTAAAAAACGATTGCACGAAGGAGTCGCCGCCCTTGTGTGGCGAACACTGGAAGACACCGCTGGTGACCCAGCGATGGCGCTGGTCGTTCACGGAGTTGGCGCGCTCGAGGTAGCCGAAGCGGCTGTCCTGAGGCTCGAGGGTCGACTGCAGGTCGGTGCCGTTATCGATGGAGTGCGACCAAGTGTAGCTGGAGAGCAGCGTGAAGTGGCGAGAGAAGCTCTTTTGCAAGTTGATGGTGAGGGCGTTGTACCAGGCAGAGGCATCCGAGAGTTGGGCGTCGATGCTATTGAAGGGCACAGGCACGCCACCCATCGGATAGTTTGCCGCGTGGGCGAGCGCCTGTTGCACAGCAAAGCCACAACTGAACAGGAGATTGGCAGGAACTCCGGCGCACTGTGGGGCGACCGAAGCGACACCAGCGGCGAAAGAGGGGTTCGGACCGGACTTCCGGAAAAAGTTGAAGAAAGCAGGTGTGCCGATGAAGCCGACGGGCGTGCCGCCACAACTTGCCCCCGTGTAACCGAGACCGAGGGCGCCGGGGGCCAGAGGTTGACCCGTTGGAGTAGCGAAGGCAATGCTGCCGCCTCCTGGAACGTTGTACACCGGAATTCCACCCGTGCAGACACCATTGGGGGTCGAAGGAACGGTAACACCCAGTGGGTTGCTGCCAGGCGTACTGAGACCCACGGCTATCGCGCTGGCCTCGTTGGAGGTGAGCAGGACGGGGTCGGTTGGGTTGATATCGACGGGGCGATTGAGATGAATTCCGCGTGTCCACTGATAGCCGGCGCTCATCTTCCAGGTGCCCGCAATCACGTGCTCAACGGTGAGGTTAGCCTGTTGAGCGTAGCCATATTTGAAATTCGCGGCAGCGGGAAGGACAAAGGGAAGAATGGGCAGCGGCAAGCCCGCAGTTAAATAGTTCTGATTGGCAAACAGCGAGTTGGGGTTGAGAGGATCGAAGCGCTGCTGATTCGGCAAGTAGAACATGGAGGGAAACGCATTGAGCGCGCCCTGGAAGATGGAGGAGCCGTTGAGGTTTGCCGGAGAATCCAGATTTCCACCGCAGGTGTTATAGCCCGCGGGCGCCTGGGCGGCCGAAACGATGCCACAGGCCGAAGGGGTAGAGCCGAAGGAAAGCAACTGGACAGAGCGACCACCGTCGGCGGTGGTGGCATCGAAGGCGATGGCCAGAAGCGGGTGGTCGTAGAAGAGGCCATAACCGGCGCGGACGACGGTTTTGCCGTCACCTTTGGGATCCCAAGCGAGGCCAATGCGGGGGGCAACATTCTTGTAGTTGCGTGGAATGCCCTCGACGACGCCGAATTGCTTTTCGGCAGCAGCATTAATGGCGGTGGCGGGAGCAAAAAGCGGGCTGATTTCGACGTCGTAACGCACACCGTAGTTAATGGTGAGCTTGCGGGTGGCGCGCCAGGTGTCCTGGGCAAAGAAACCAAAGGGAAGATTGTCAAACGGCGAGTTGGATTGCCCGATGCCTTGAATGTAGGTTTGCGGCAGACCAAGTCCATAGGCTTGCGCGCCAGTAACGCCGGGCAGACTGCTACCGAAGAGCGCGATGCCGCCGAAGTTGACATCACCTCCGAAATCGAGCTGGAAGATCTGTTGTTTCTTGGAACGCAGTTGGATGAGGTTGGCATCCGCGCCAAATTTGAAAGTGTGACGGCCATAGGTGATGGTGGCGTTGTCGGTGAACTGGAGGCGGCGCTCGATGCGATCGACAGGAGAGTAGGGTTCGCGGCCAAAGTAGCCATAGCCCGGGATGTTCACTGCGATGTTGGAGCCGCCAGGAAGATCGGAATAGCCGAAATGAATACCCCGACGGGAGTACTGAAAGCGGAATTCGTTGAAGGCGGTGTCGCTCAGGATGGTGTCGTGCTGAAAAGTGACATTGAAGTCGCGGGTCTGATTCAAGCCGACGCGTGAACCAGAGTTCTGGCCGAGCACCTGATTCTGAGAGGTGGATTGAATCCCTGTGACGAGCGAGGGAGAGACGCCGACGCGAATGAAAGAGGAATTGCGATTGTTCCAGCGCTGATCGAGGCGGGCAGACCAGAGGCTGGTTTTTTCATGCACTGGGAAATTGCCGCGCAGGGAATCCAGGCCGACGTAAGAGGCCGGCAAAGGGACCAGGCCGACGCCGGAGGCGGGACACGCTACGTTCGCTGTAATTGTGTTTGGTGGACAGTTCACGGAACCGGGAAAGAATTTCGAGTTGGGAAGAGACCCCGCGACCAACGGACCGTAGAGGAGAGTGGTCATGGGGATTTGCGTGCCATCGACGTTGACGTTGAGGTCGCCCTTTACGGCTACGTTGGAGGAGGCACCGGTGGCGACGGCGGCCTTAAGCAGCGGCTGCACGGCAGGGCTCAAGCAATTCGCCGGATTACCACCAATGGCCTGACCGATGGCGGCATTGTAAGTGGCCAATTGAGAAGGAGTCATGCTGAGAGGGATGGGAGCGAAGGTAACGGGATTGGCGATGCAAGCGACATCGCCGGTGGTGAAGCCGAAATTGTTTTGACCGATGCTGGAGAAGCCGGTTTCCTCGCGCTGGGTGTATTCATAGGAGAAGAAGTAGAAGGTCTTGTCTTTTTTCAGCGCGCCGCCGAAAGCAGTGCCGGTCTGCACGCGGGTGTAGGCTTGCTTGGTGGGAACGAGATCGCCGGCGGCGTCCACCTGGCCGGAGAAGGGATTGCGGGCCTGGAAGGATTTGTTGCGGAGATAGCCGAAGACGTCGCCGTGAAAATCGTTGGAGCCGCTCTTGGTGACGATGTTGACGACGCCGCCGGTGGCGCGGCCGTATTCCGCATTGTAGTTGCTGAGAATCAACTGAAATTCCTGGACGTCTTCCTGGGAGACGGTGGAGCGGATGCCGTTGACCGAGTTGTCCACGGCGTCGGCACCGTCGACGCTGACCTCGTTGGAGCGCGCGCGAGAGCCGCTGATGCTGAGGCCGCTGTTCGGAGCGGGCCCGATGGCGTTGGAGTTGTCGCGCAGAGTTTGCGAGTTGATCAAAGTGAAATTGATGTAGTTGCGGCCGTTGATGGGGAGATTCTCGATCTGCCGCTGGTCAACGGTTTGCGAGCTTTCGGAGCGCGTAACCTCGATGGGAGCGGTTTCCGTGGTGACTGTGACGGTTTGAGTTTGCGTGCCCAACTGGAGTGTGACGTTGGCGGTGGCTTGTTCGCCGACGGTGAGTTGCAGAGAGGGCCTTATGTAGGGAGCGAAATTCGCGCCGCTTTCAACGCGGAGTTTGTAGATGCCGGGAACGAGGCCGACGAGAGCGTAGTGACCGGAGTCATCCACGTTGACGGAGCGCTCGGAGCCCGTGGCGAGAAGTGTGACGGTGACTTTTGTGCCACGGACGGCGAGGCCCTGTGGGTCAATTACGTTTCCGGAGAGAGTAGCGGTGTTGACCTGGGCCACCGCGGAACTGACGCCCAAAAGAATTGCCACACAGAGAATCACAAACGCAAACAACGGCTGCCTGCGTTGCATACCGGGCCTCCTTGGATTTACTGCCAGTCTCTCCGCTACCCCTAGCGGTGGCGAGCGGTGCTCGCCGCGAGATGACTGAGAAGAAGATGAGATAGCTTGTACGGTAATGTACGAGCGAATGCAACTGTAAACTGCCAGACGTTTGTTTGGCTAGAGAAGAGAGAGGGGAGTGCTCAAGGTGTAATGGGTGGGGAGGGTGTGACGGAGGCGCTTGATTACCATGATTTGAGTGGCAGGGAAAAATCAGCTGCGTTCTGGGAATTGTTCGGCGACGAGTGCGGCGAAGGGTGGGCGCCGTTCTTTCCACGCTTTCAGAAAGATGGCCAGGGCAATCAGGAAGGATGTGGCAGCGTTGGCGAGGATGACGGAGGGGGCGCGGAGGAAGAGGCCGTAGGCGAGCCAGAGGAGCACGCCGATGAGATAGAAGACCAACATGCCGTAGGAGAGATCGCGTCCGCCCTGTTTTTGGATTTTGATCAGCTGCGGGATGAAGGCGAAGGTGGTGCAGAAGCCGGCGACGGCGCCGAGGATTTCGATGGATTGCGGGGAGGGCATGTTTTGGATGTCTCCTGGTTTTATTTTAGCAGGCGAAGTGGAAACGGAGTGTTGAAGGGCGATGAAAAAGATAGCAGGTATGTGCGGAGATGAAGTTGGTTGGCGGTGTACAGATCGTAAAAGCGGAAGCTTTGCTTCCGCACTCAAAAGGTGGCTGCTAGAGGTGTTTTTGGACTAGCTTGCGGAGGCGTTCGTGGTCTTCTTCTTTCATGTGGACGAACTCGACGCCGCTGCCGTCGGGGCCGATGTTGCGGACGACGGCAGTGAAGTGGATTTTGCGGAGGCCGGAGCGGACTTCAAGCTGGATGGAATCGCCGACGCTGAGGCGATTTGGAGATTCGACGTAAGCGCCGCCGAGGCTGATGGTCTTGACGCGGACGGGGCTCATCATCTGGGGCTGGCTCCCGATTTGCGCGCGCAACGGCGATTCAAGAGGGATGCGCGTGTAACGGCGAGGAACGATGAAATTGCCGAGCGGCGCAGCGGGCGATTCGAACGCGGCGCGGACGCGAGCCGAGCTGGGAGTTTCTTCCAGCATCGAGAGGGCGTCTTCGGCGGCGAAGCGCAGGCCGGCGGGTTCGACGAAGGTGAGGCCTTCGCGCTTGTTAGCGAGTTGCCGGAGCAGTTCGATGGATTCCGTGGCGCGTAGGCGGCCGAGAGCTTCGATGGCTTTGATGCGGACGAAAATGTCGCGCAGGATTTCGTGTTCGCCAGCCGCGATTTCCATGAGCAGGGAAACGGCTGTGGCCTCCTGGCCGACGCCAATCTGATCGATCATCATCGGAACGACTAGAGGATGCGCTTCCGCGAGGATGGCGGAGAAGACGAAGGCGGTGCTTTGCGCCGAAGGAGCGTTGGAGGGGCGCGCGAGTTCGCTGACGGCGAGATCCTGAAGATTCCATTCCCAGCTGGCCATGGCGCGGGTGAGGCCGCGAAGGAGACGATCGGGATCGGCGGCAGCGAGCAACTTGATGGCGGCGCTGACGCGCTGGCGGCGAGCTTCGAAGAGACGGGTTTCGAGAAGGGTGAGGACCGGGACGCCGATGGCGCGGAGGAGTCGAGCCATGGCGGGAATCATTTCGGGGCCGCGCGGGTCAGTGAGCAAAAGGGTTAGGCGATCGAGGAGGCGTTCGGGATCGCGCTGCAAGAGGCGAGGCAGCGTCGGGTCGAGGGCGCGATTGGCGAGAGCCGCGTCCACGAGGAGCATCCAGCGGTCGTTAGCGACGAGGCGATGACCGAGAGCAGTGAGGTGCTCGTGCTCGGCTTCGCGGGGAACACGTTCGAGGCCGATGAGAATATTTTCGAAGCCGGTGAAGTCGCCGCGGGAGACAGCAACGCGGCCGAGGGTTTCGAGGAAAGCGGCGAGCAGGGCGCTGGTTTCGGGGCCTTGCTCTTTGGTGAGCGCGGTGAGTGTGCCACGGCTGAGCTCTTCGGGAACTTGATTGGGCCAGAGCGATTCGAGAAGCGGAGTAAGTTCACCGAGGCCGGCGGCGACGATGCGGCGGGTGCCGGAATCCGCGTGCTCGAGGCGGCGCGCGTAGTTGAGAAGGATGGCGCGAGCTTCACGGCGCGGGGCATCGGCGCCGGTTTCAACGAGAAGGTTCATGGTCTGGCGAATGGCGGTGATGGGGACGCACCAGATGTCCGGACCGCGGAGGACTGTGGATTTTTCGCGCGGGGGTAGCTCCAGCCAGAAGCGCTCGATGACTTGCTCGCGATAGGTTTCATTGGCCCAGGTGGTGGCGAGAGAAGAGAGGTGCTGCGAAGAATGAGGGCCGTGATAGCCGCCAGCATCCACGATGACACCGGCTAGCTGATTCAGAATCGGGCGGACAGAATGCGGCGCGAGCAGGGCGGCGGCGAATTCGGAGGTGAGGTATTCGAGCACGAGGCTCTGCGAGAGACGGCGCAGATACGCTTGCGGGATTTCGCCTTCCTGCGGAGTGTAGTGGGTCATGGAGGCGAGCAGCATGCGGACAGTGCTGCGACTGGCCTGTTCCATGGAAGAGTGAATGGCACGTGCCGCGTCCTCGGGGGAAAGGCCGCGGGCGCCTTCCATTGGAGGAGTCAAGTGTCCAATGAGGCGGAGAGTGTCGTTGAGCTCGTTAATTTGGGGAGCGTGGATGGGAGTGTCGCCGCTTTCCTCGGACGAGGTTCCGCCATAGGCGACGAGGGCCGCGATGAGACTGGCCAATACCGTGTCCACCTTGCGCTCAGTCAAGGTATTGATCTGAATGCCTTCCACGCGGTGCTCCCGGAGTAGCGCCGCCCAAGCAGTCTTTTCATCGTGCCTGGAGGGCTCATCCGATTTTAGCAAGGTCACCTTCATCAGTTGAGCAAGCGTGTCCAATTCGCCCACATTAAATTTGGGAGCGAACCAGAGAGTCTGGATTCCGGCACGCTGCAATTCAGTGGCGAGAGCGTGGAATTCGCCGCGGGCGTCAGGGAGATGCGCTTCGCTGACCTTGGTGATTACGATGCCGCCGCGTTCGGGGCGAATTTCGAGGCCGCCTAGATCAGCGGCTGTGCGGCGCAGGGACTCGTAAGCGGTGTCGAGGCTGTCCTGGACGCGGGGGTGAGCGGTGCTGTAGAGGCGATGGGCGCGGAGGAGGAGGTGGAATTCGCGCAGGGCCTGGACGGCATCAGCGAGGAGTGGTTCGACGGGACGAGCAGGTTCGCGGCGCGAGGAACCAGAGTCGTTCGGGGAAGAGCGCTTGGAGCCGAGATGAGCGCCCGAACGATCGTCGAGAAGAGCTGTGGCGCGCTGTACCAAAGACCGCCCCGATTTCCGCTAGGCCAAAAAGGCTTTCGCTGAGAGAAAAGAGATTCCGGGCCCCGGGCTGGAGTGGGTAAAGAGTCCACGGCCAGTGGCGGGAGCCCTACAAGTATTAGGGTAGAGGGAGGGGGATGGTACGCCTATAGTACTACTAGGCCAGTGTGTGTACTGAAAGGCCACAAAACAAGGGCAGTTAGAGCATTGGCTTACACTAAGATTCGTATTTTATTCGCTGCACTGCGTATAAATTTTACTTGCCGTGGAGGGTCGCGCTGACGTTTACGGTGCCACCTTCACTGGCCTGGATGCCCCGACGGGTAAATTCATAGCCCTTCAAACGAAGACCGATGGTGTGGGTGCCGCTGGGGATTTGGACTCGGGCGGGAGAGAACTGCCCGGTAGAGATGCCGTCCACAAGGATTTCCGCGCCAGCTGGGGTGGTGTCTACCTGCGCCCAGGCTACGCGTCCAGCTCTGGGCTTAAGTTCTTGGTCAAGTGCAGTCTGGACGCTGTCCTTTATCTGGATCTGACCGACATAGGGTTCATAGCCTTCGAGACGAAGGACCAGGTTGTAGGAGCCTGCCGCGAGGGGAAGAGTGGCGGGAGTTTGCCCGGCTTGTTTATCGCCGTTGATGAAGATGTCGGCGCCGGCCGGGCGAGTGCTGACGTACAGACCTTTTGCCAGGGCTTCGAGCAGAATCTTCTGATCTTGAGAATCGCCCGTCTTGAGTTCCAGGGCGGTCTGGACCTGCAGGTAGCCCTCTTTTTGGACTTGCAGGCTGTAGCGCGCCGGGGCGAGGTCGTTGAAGCTGCAGGGAGTTTGACAGGTGCCGAGAGCGCGGCCTGCGGGGCCAAAAATGGTAGCCTTGGCACCGATTACGTTGGTGAGGACGTGGACGGCGGCGTTGCCATTGGAGGGGATGGGATGGCCGCTATTGTCGGCGTTTTGGGAAGCGGGAAGTGGTGTGTCGTCGTAGGAGATTTCATCGACTACGTGGACGTTTGCCGGGGCACTGCGCATGAAGTGCAAAAGCGAAGAATGCTCTGCTGGACGAAGTTTGCCGCTGAGGGTAATCGTATTGCTGGTGGCTGAGACTTTGACGCGGCCGGACATGGAGCGGTCGGCGAGGGCGGCCTCGATCTGGCTCTTGTATTGCGCTGCGGCGGAAGTGATGGTCGGCTCAGCCTTTTTGATTTCGGGCTGCGCTGCAGGAGTGCTGGATTTTTTTTCGAAAACATTGACGGGCGTAGGAACCGGATCGGACTTCGCTGGCGCGGGTGAAACCGCGGAGCTGTTGGGTTGGTCGGTGCTTGTCGGCGCGGGGCTTGCCGAGGGATCAGTGTCTGAAGGCGAAGATTTCGGTGTAGGGGAAGCGGGGATGGGAGCTTCCTGGCGAGGGCGGCTGTTCAATTCGCGAGTGGCCTGGAATTCAGGGCGCAGTTTGTTGAAGCCGTAGACGATGACGCCGACGAGAATCAGCGCCAGGATGATGGTGAGGGTGGGACTGTTCTTTTTCGGTTGTTCGATAGGGGCAATAGGGCCTGTGCGACGAATGACGGGGGTTTGCGTGGGATTTGTGCCACGATTTTGAAGTGAGCGAATCGTGGGCGTAACGTTCGGATTTCCCACGGGAGTGGTCTGGGGGCTGCCACCCGAAATGCCGAGTGGAAAGGGGGAGTTTTCGCGCGGAGAGATGAGCGTGGCGTCGGGACTGCGCTCGGCCGGAATGAGAGCGCGATAGTTGCGAAGATCTTCGAGCAGTTCGCGGCAGCTCTGGTAGCGGACCTCGGGTTCCTTGGCGAGCGCGCGCATGACGATATCGCTGAGGCCCTGGTGGATGGAGGGGTTCAGCGTGCGCGGGGGAATAGGTTCTTCGTTGACGATTTTGTAGATGACGGTGGTGATGCTCTGGCCGGGGAACGGTTTTTCGCCGGTGAGAATTTCGTAGAGCAGGACGCCGAGAGAGAAGATGTCGCTGCGGCCGTCGACGGGGCGCCCTTTGACCTGCTCGGGCGACATGTAGCTGGGCGTGCCCATGACGTGCGTGGTCTGCTGGACGGTGCCGAACTGCAAGATTTTGGCGGTGCCGAAGTCGGTGACTTTGACCGTGTCGTCGGCGGTGAGCATCAGGTTGGCGGGCTTGATGTCGCGATGGATGATGCTGCGCTCGTGGGCGAACTGAAGGGCGCTGCACGTCTGCTCCATGATGCGGAGGACGCGGGGGACGGGGAAGGAATGGCCAGAGTCGAGGAGAGCCTGGAGGCTTTTGCCCTCGATGAGTTCCATAGTGATGTAATAGAGGCCGTTTTCTTCGCCGGCATCGTAGACCACAACGATGTTGGGATGGGTGAGGAGTCCGGCGGCGCGGGCTTCGGTCTGGAAGCGGGAGAGAAGTTCCGGCCGGCTGAGGCCGGTGCCTTCTTCACTGAGGCGGATGGTTTTGACGGCGACGGTGCGGCCGATGACGGGGTCGGTGGCGCGATAGACGACACCCATGGCACCGCGGCCGAGTTCACCGAGAATTTCGTAGCGTCCTGCTTTTACCGTTGTTTCCATGCTGCCCCGATGCCGGAAAAAGTACTAATCCCTAAAAACCACGTCTGAAAGCGGTACTTCGCGAGAAAGCCTCTCAGGAGACTTATCGGAGAATCGCCGCAAAACTGTAAGAACCGACACGTGTAATGAATCCCGTGGGGACGCTCCGACACACATCCCCCGCCATTAGGAAGAGTAGGTGGCGGCGTTTAAGGGGGTCAACGCTACGGGAGTACTAGTGTGCTTGGGAGGACATGTCCGTTGGGACAGGTGAGGGGTCCCGTCGAGTAGCGGAGAGGTGAGTTGGTTATTGTGGCTGGTGTTGGAGGAACTTTCGAGTATCGTCTCAGTTTGGCGAGTCCCCTGTTGTGAAGCGGTGAGAAGCTTTTTGATTTCTTCGAACTTGGCCCGAAATTCCTGCATGGGGCTAGAAAAGAGCCCCGGATGTGCCTCTTCATCTGCGATACGTTGTTCGGCATGGCGAGCGTAGTCCAATGCAGTCTCCCCATCTTTGTCTTTCTGTGCTGGATCGGCTCCCGCAGATAAAAGCAGTCGAACACTCGCGGGAACCCCACTCCCAGCGGCCATCATCAAAGCTGTCGCACCTTCGGAGGACTTACTGTTAACTTTGGCGCCGGCCTTGATGAGGATCGCTAGCGAATCTGTCTCGCCCAATTCAGCGGCCCACAAAATGGGGGGATATAAGTTGTTGCCGGGCTTCCCGTTTACATCTGCGCCTGCCGATATAAGCGCTTCGAATACCTCTTTTCCTCGGGCGACCTGGAGGAGTGAAATACCATCGACAGGTTTTTTTACATTGGCGCCTCCAGCGATAAAAGCACGAACCACATCGGCGTCACCCGCTCGGGACGCGTGCACTAGAAGCTCTCTACCCTCCTTTCCGTTCACATCCCAACCGTGACGGCATTTCTCGCGAACGGTTTCGGCGTCGATGCTCACCCAGCGTTTGGAATTAACGACTTTGTCGATATCGTCTTCCAGTTCCACCAACCGCTTAGGGGCTCCGATGTAATCGATAACTTTCTTTTGTTTTCCCGCGAAGGTGAACGTGGTAATCGTTGTTGGTAGGTCGGTGACAGAAGTTTCCGAACCGTCCGCATTCTTGATCGTTATGTATTCATCTTCTAGAGCAAAGTAGTCGATGTCATTGAATTCTTTGACCAGCGATTCCACGGAGGCTGGATCGATTTTCGACTGTGCCTTTCCCTTTATGCGAACGAACTCTCTGCCTTCAAAATTGACAGTGCCGTCTCCAAGAATCGTCAGCTTGTAAGAAGGACAAGTTCCGAAACACGTCGTCCTCTCAAGTGTGACCACAGACTCCCTCGCCTGCATCGCTAATTGAGCGCGACTTCCCGTCAAAATTGGAAGGAACACCGTAAGAAGGGTGTAAGTTATCTTGTGTTTCATAGCCGGTCTGAATGAGCTCATTCTTACCCAAAGCATTTCAAATTGACAGCTTATTTGAGTCGGTCCCGCGCGCACTGTATAGGGCAATTGGTGCCGAAGCTTCCGCTTGAATGTCCGTAAATTCGGGAGGGCGGCGTAAAGCCGCCCCTACACGAAAAGTGAAACGCGATTTGGGTTGCGGGTTAGGGGCGGGGCATCGAGTCGGAGGGGGACATCATGCGGTCGGGGAGGGGGAGGTTGGTTTCGCGGACGGGGCGATCGACTTCGCCGGGGCGGGCGGGGGATTCGAGGCCGTCGGTGAGGAGGAAGCCCTGGAGGGCGATGCCGGCGGTCCAGACATTTTCGAGGGCGACGATGTATTCGGCCTGGAGGTCGAAGAGTTTGCGTTGGGATTGCAGGACGCGGGGATTGGCGGCGAGCATGAGTCCGTATTTTTCGACCGTTAGGGTGTAGGCCTTTTTTGCGCGAGGGAGCATTTCTTCGCGGTATTCGAGGGCCATTAGCTTGGCGTTGGCGTATTGATCGGCGGCGGTGGCGGCGCGGTCGCGGAGAGTTAGAGCCACGCGCTGTTTTTCGAGATTGGCGCGGTCGAGCGAAGCGGAAGCGGCCGCGATATTTCCCTGATTGCGATTGAAGATTGGAATTTGCACGCCGACTTCGGCGATGCCTTCCCAGCCTTTGGAGTGGTTAGCGGTGTCGAGGACTTCGTTGTTGTATTCCATGCCGCCACGGATTTGGAGATCGGGAATGGGTTCGCGTTTGGCGCGGACGAGTTCGGCGGAGGCGCGGGCGGCGCTGGCGTCGGCGATGCGGTTGGCGGGCGATTGCGTAGCGATGGATTCGACGGCCTGGTCTTCGTTGAGGTCGGGCCAGTTGTGTTCGAGATCGCCGGAGACGGTCGAGAGCAGAAGATCGGGGCGGCCGAGAAGTGCGGTGAGGGAGCGCCACTCTTCTCGAAGCGTATTTTCCTGCATGCGGGCGGATAGGCGCAAGCGTTGGGCATCCACTTCGGAATCGAGGACTTCGGATTCGTCGGCCTGGCCGGTGTTGAAAAGTTGGCGCTGGGTTTCCGAGAAGTCCTGCTGGATTTTGACTAGGTCGCGGCGGACGTCGAGAAGTTCCTGGGCGGCAAGTACGCGGAGGAACGCAGTCTTCACGGAGGTTTCGACGCGGATTTTTTGCTCCTGGGCTTCGATTTCAGCTAGCTGCGTTTCTTTGGAGAAGACGTCGCGGCTGCGCGCGAGTTTTCCGGCGGTGACGATGGTTTGCTGGACGAAGAAACCTTGCTTGCCGCCGCCGACGGAGCCGCCGCGAATTTCGTCGCCGGTGTAGGCGACGGTGGGATTCGGATACAGGCCGGATTGTTGCTGGCGGGCTTTGGAGGCGCGGATTTCGGCTTCGGCTTGGCGGAGAGTGGGATTGGATTCGGCGGCGAGGTGCTGGGCTTCTTCGAGGGTGAAGAGGAGGGATTTGGATTGTTCCTGGGCGCGGCCGAGATGAGGGTAGACGGGTTGGACGACGGGGATGTTCATGTGGTGGTGCTCCATTTGGTCCTGCGGCATGTTCATGGGTTGCTGCGCAAGAGAGTAGAGAGATGAACTCGTCAGCAGGAGTATGAGTGTGAGAATTCGGTTCGAGATGCGCTGCATGGAGAGTCTCCCTTTGAGCAAGAAAGAAGATTTAACACAGAGAACACCGAGGTCGGAGCGCTGAGTGTACAGAGAGGATTTAGGAGGCATGGTGGTGCTCCTCGGGCTTGGGGGATTGGTGATTGTGGATTAGGGATTGGATTTCTTCGTATTGTTTGTCGGGGAGGACGCGGACCATGGTCATCATGCCCATCATGCCGGCGCTCCAGTTGGCGGGAAGGCCGTGGGTTTCGGGCTTGGCGACGGCGGCGTCCATGCCCATTTCCATGAACGCGTCTTGGGGGAAGCCGGGGACGGAGTTGGCGTTTTCGGCGATGGGAGAGTGGTGGACGTGCTCGACGCCGATGTCGTTGGCAAGAGTTTGCATCTGGCTGAGGGCCTTGGCGTCGGAGGTGTTGGCGGTCTGGATTTGGCGGTCGCTGAGCAGGTCCATCATGCTGTTCATCATGTGATGGGGAAGATGACAGTGGATCATCCAGTCGCCGGGATATTTGGCTTCGAACTCGACGACTTTGGCTTGCGCGACGCCGACGAGAACGGTGTTGGTGGGATACCAAGTGGATTCCGGAGCGCGGCCGCCTTCGGTGCCGGTGATGACGAACTGGTTGCCGTGGAGATGGATGGGATGGTGATCCATGCCGAGGTTGACGAAACGGAGGCGGACGCGGCTGCCGAGGCGCGCGATGAGCGGCGTGGTGGAGGGAGCGGAGAGGCCGTTGAAGGTGAGCCAGTTGAATTCCATCGAGGCGGTGTTGGGGACGGTGTTGGAAGGGAGGATGGCCCATTCCTGGAGGACGATGGCGTAATCGTGATCGGCGTGCGGCGCGTAAGAAGTTTGAGGATGAGCGATGAAGAGGCCGAGGAGGCCGATCATTTCCTGCATGGCGCTGTGGGCGTGATAGAAAAAAGTGCCTTCCTGGTGGACGGTGAATTCGTAGGCGTAGGTGCCGCCGGGAGGGATTGGTTTTTGACTGATGAAGGGGACTCCGTCCTGTTCGATGGGGACTTCGAGACCGTGCCAGTGCATGGAGGTGCTTTCGGGGAGCGCGTTTTCGACGATGATGCGGACGCGGTCACCCTGTGTGACTTGGATCGTGGGGCCGGGACAGGAGCCGTTGTAGCCCCAGGCGTCGATGGTTTTGAAGGGGGCGATTTTGCGCTTCACGGGTTCGGCGCGGAGGCGGAAGACTTTTGTGGAACCGTCGAGCGTGAAGGGGAGATCGGGGACGTCGGGGGTGATGACGGGGATGTGGGGACGCGCGTGCGGCGGCGCGGACTTGGATTTTGCCGCAGAGGCGTGATGGTGGGGCGGATTTTGATCATGGGACGGGGCGCTCGACGTTTGGGTGGCGGCATCGAGGCGAGTGCTTAGACCGAAGAGGCCGGCGGCGAATACGGCTGCGTCCTGAAAAAAGTTCCTGCGAGAGCTGCTCATGATTCCTCCGAGAAAATAGCCAGAGTTAGATAGAAGTCGCGCGGCCAAGCTCGGCCAATGCCGGCCTTGCGCAATCTTCAAATGGGAGTAGGAACAGTTAGGGAAAGTGAATCAGAGGCGGAGAGGAGAATCTGACACGAAGGAACCGGACTCGCCTGGAGAGGAACTTCTATCGGCGATATGAAACGCGATTGGAACCGAGGCTCCCGAGAAGGACGAAGAATTCGGAATTGCAGAGAGCAATGCAGAGTTGGGAGCGGAACTCGTGGGAAGCAGACGGAATTGCTGAGTGGGGAGAGCGGTGAGGAATGAATCCGTGGGCACGCAGGAGAGCGCAGGAGTGCCTGCGAGAGAGCAGGAACCGTGGCGGTGAGCGGACTGATGGTGGCAGTCGGGCCCCGATTGTTGATGCGAGTTCACCTGGAAGCAGGAAGAGAGAGAGCAACGGGCAGTGCACAAAGGGACAGCCAAAAGGCAAAGTACAAGGACCAGAGAACCGAGCCGAACGAATTCGCGATGTGCGCCGACGAACATATTCCTATTGTACGCGTACCCGTGTGGGAGTTGAGGTCAAAATTTGTTGTGAAAGAGAGCGTGGTTGATGTCGGGCCAGAATTCCTTGGCGATGTTGCTGGCGGCGTCCTGAACCAGTTGGTTGAGCCAACGCTGGTAGGTTTTCACCCAGACATTGGTGTCGGCGGAGTAGTACGTATTGCTAATCCCCGAGGCGGCCCCGGCCCCAACGACCTCAGAAAGATTGAATGTCCTGTCACCCGAATCTTTTCTTGTGATCAGTAGGCGGCTCATGGCATACCCGGTACGTTTGAAAAATCCCCCATGGCCAAGGGTGTAATAGCGCGGGTCTTCTTTCGTCAATGCGGGCACTACCGCTTCCACCATGTAGTTCTCGATGGTTCCATCGGCAAAGGTGTGCGCAAAGTAGTTTCCATAGCCGGAGGCGCCTTGACCAAAGGAGGGCTCCGACTTTCCCGCCATAGCGACACCGGCAAGCATGCCCTGGTAAACGAAGTTCGAGTAATCGAAACTATCCTGCGTAGCCAGCCAGAATTTTTCTTTTATGCTCAGGGGAGGCAAGTGAGTGTCCGCGCTGACCGACCTGTAATTGGGGATGATCCACAGGATGCGCTTGGTCTGCTGCTCGGAGACATCGTCGGGGTCAACTTTGGGCCGAGGCGAATCCGGCTTCGTTGCGTTGCGGTCCGTAGCGGGGTAAGAGTGGGACGTGGTTTTGGTCTGGGAGGGTTCTTGAGGGTTGGCCGATGCCCGCGGGCTACCCGACGGGAGAGCCTGGCCGTAATCGGCATCGTCCATCACGACATTTTCCTGGATGGCCGGATTGGATTTCATTTTCTGAGCGATGAGACGTGGCGTGAAGCCCCCCACCGCAGTCAACAGAACAGCGATAAGAAACCTCATGGAATGCCTGCGCAACACTGTTCCTCCCAAGATGGGTCATGGTGCACCAGCCAAGTTCGTCAATCTTTTCATCTCTGCAAGCTGGCCTGCGACTTGAGACTATTGGATTCAGAAAAAGGGGTTCGGGATGCATCGTTTCGGAGATTGGAAGATGGAGGACCTGTGGCCTTCCGCGAGGGGATTGACCGTTGACTCAGGACCGGGGCGGAAATAGTATCAGGCAGCTAAGGATCGGAAATTCCCGGCGCAGGGAAGGGACGGCAAATCGAAGAAATTCCTCAACTGAAGCATCGCGAAGCCGACCCTGAAGCTTAGGAGTGTCCCATGATTCTCGAAGTGCAAAAGAAACAGGCGACGCCAGAGATCGTAGTTCTGGAATTGCACGGACGGTTGTTGATGGGAAACGACAGCCGGCAAGTGGAGTGGTCAATGGCGGAGGTGATGAAGGAAGGCGCGAAGAAGGTCGTTATGGATTTGCGGGAACTGGATGCGATTGACAGTACCGGGGTGGGCATCCTGGTGATGTGCAACGCCAAGCTGCAAAAGGCTGGGGGAGTGATGAGGATCGTGTCCACGGACGGGATTGTGGAGAGCACGCTGCAGATGACGCACGTGGACCGGATTGTAAAGTTTTTCGAGACGGTGGAAGCGGCGAGCGAGAAGTTTGAAGTTGCGTGAGGGGGGATAGCGTTCAACGCAGGATTCATTGGGTGATGTGACTATAAGTTGAGGTCCTTCGCGCATCCTTATCGGATGCGTTCAGGATGACAACGTTTCTTACTGCGGATGCGTAGTCAATGAAGTGCGCGTCGAGATGAGTTTCGGACAGAATTTATTGAAATGAGGCGACGGCTGCGGCTTCGTCATCATAGGTGGTGAAGAGATTCAGCAAGCCCACCATTTTTAAGGTCTGCATTGTAAATTTGGAGGGTTTGAGAAGGCGGATGGCGCCGCCGGACTGCTTGGCTATGGTGAGGTGGCGAACCAACATGCCGATGCCGCTGGAATCGATGGTGGGGACGCCTTCGAGGTCAAGAATAATTTTGGAGTGACCCTGGCCGAGAAGTTCACTAATGGTGGAATTGAAGCGATCGAGTGCCGGGCCCATGCTAAGGCGTCCAGCGAGCTTAACAACTTTGACCCCGTCCAGAGTTCTGGTATCAATGTCCAACGTTGCCACCCCCTCACGCCCAGGATTGACCCGGGTCTGCCACATTGACACCCCAGTATGGCTTTGTTACAGTGCGCGCACAACTTAGATAATCTTGGGACAAAAAGCAAGAAAGGCAGTGGGCTGGTGGCATCCGTCCTCGTTCATGTCACCAGACGGAAGGTCGACCGTTGGCCAGCCAGGAACAAGAATCCGTCCTTGATCTACTACCTCTCTCACTAAATTTGCTCGCGGAGCAGGAAGTTGTGCCCCGCGCGAAGGTGTTCGCGCGATTTGTGTCGGAGTTGATTGCCGACGCGGCGGTGAGCGTGTATACGCTGGCGAGCGTGGGCGAGAAAACGCTTTGGGTGCCGCGCGCGACGGTGGGAGAGGCGAAGCTGCACAATGAAGAGATTCCAGCGGAGTCCGGGCTGCTCGGAATGGTGTTTAGCGAGAACGCGGCGATCAACCGGACGGCGGCGGCGATCAAGCGGGAAGACTATCCTCATATAGACATTCGCAAATCGCTGCTGTCGCTGACCTACCTGCCGTTGATTCACAACGAAAACCTGATCGGGGCGCTGGAGATACTGGCGTTTGAGGAGGAGATTTCCACGGAAGCGGTGGAGGCTTTGTTGCCGGCAGCGGAGATGGCAGCGGCGGCAATCGCGACGGCAGGGGCATATGAAGAGGAACGGCATGGAACGATGACGTCGATCACGCGGTTGACGCAGCTTTACGACCTGGAGAAAGTTTTTTCTTCGACGTTGGAAATGGATGAACTGCTGCCGCTGATCGGGACCAAGATTTCGGAAATTCTGGAGTGCCAGACAGTGAACATCTGGCTGATGATGCCGGATGAGTCGGTGGAGTTGATGCATCAGGCGGGGGAAGACGTAACAACATTTAAGGGACAAAAGCTGAAGGCGAATGAGGGAGTGGCGGGGACGATCTCCGACAACGGCGAGCCTATCTGCATCAGCGATCCCGGGGACGAGCGGCTGGTGCAGAGGAATAAGGATGTGGGGGACGCGGGAGCAGTTTCGGTGGTGGCCGCGCCGATTCTGGAGAAATCCGCGCTGGTGGGGGTAGTCGAGGCGGTCAACAAGCTAGACGGCACGCCGTTTGACGACGACGACCTTTTTACGTTGAGCAGTCTTGCGGAGACGGCGTCCACGGCCTTACACAACGCGAGCTTGTTGCTGGCGGAGCGCAAGGTGGAAGTGCTGGAGACGCTGAACAAGGTCAGCCACGAGATCACCTCGACGCTGAACCTGGAGCGAATGCTGCAGACGATCGTGAACGCGCCGCAGGCGGTGATTCCGTATGAACGGGCGGCAATTGTGCTGGAGCATGGCGGACGGTTCGAGCTGAGCGCGGTGACGGGGTTGACGCAGGTGCAGGCCGACCATCCGGATATCGCGCCGCTGAATGGGATTCTGCAATGGGCGTCGCTTTCGGAAGAAGTGATTCATGTGAAACAGCACGGCGAAGAGATCGACGCCGAACGCGAGGAGACGAAAGCAAAATTCAAGAAGTATTTCGCGGAATCCGGGATGCGCGGATTCTACGCACGGCCGCTGAATGACGACACCGGGCGCGTGGGGTTACTGGCGATGGAAAGCAGCGACCCGGATTTTCTGGGTCCGGTGCACCTGGAAATCGTGGAAGTCCTGGCGGGACAAGCGACGGTGGCGTTGAGAAACGCGCAAATGTACAAGGAAGTGCCATTCATTTCCGTGCTGGAGCCGGTGCTGGTGCGGAAGCGAAAGTTCATGGCCATGCAGAAGAGGAAGCGGACGGCGATCCTGGCGCTGGCGGGGATCGGGTTGCTGTTTCTGGTGGCGTGCCCGCTGCCGCTGCGGGTGGATGGCGATGCGGTGGTGGCGCCGGGGAAGCGAGCGCTGGTGCAGCCGGAAGTTGAGGGAGTGATCGGAAAAGTTTTCGTCCGGGAAGGGGAACACGTGCAGCGCGGACAGGTGTTGGCGGAAATGGAGGGATGGAATTTCCGGTCGGCGCTGGCAGCGGCGGAGTCGAAATTTGAAACGGCAATGCTGGAGATGAACAAAGCGCTGGCGGCGAACGATGGAACGGAAGCCGGGGTGCGCCGGGTGCAGGCGGATTATTGGAAGGCGGAAGTAGAGCGGGCGAAGCAGATGGTGCAACGGACCGAGCTGCGTTCGCCGATTGAAGGAGTTGTGGCTACACCGCATGTGGAAGAGTTTGCCGGACGGAAACTGGAGCCGGGGGATTCATTTGCGGAAGTGGTGGATACGTCGGAGGCGATGATAGATGTGGGAGTTGAGGACGCCGACGCTGGATTGCTGAAGGCTGGGCAGCGGGCGGTGGTGAAGCTGAACAGCTATCCGACTCGGACTTTTCACGGAGAGGTAGCGGTGGTAAGCCCGAAGGGAACGATGGGGCACGACGGAGCGGTATTCTACGCACGCGTTTCCGTGCCGAACGAGCAAGGCGTGATTCGCGCCGGTATGGAAGGGCGCGGAAAGGTGCGAGTCGGCTGGTCGCCTTCGGGGTATGTGTTTTTCCGGCGGCCGTTTTTGTGGATTTACTCGAAAATCTGGTATTGGCTCGGCTGGTAGGAGCACGGAGAAGTCATGCGAAAAGAGTGGCTGTTGGTCGGGCTGGGAGCAGCGCTTCTGGCGATGGGATGCGGAGACGAGAAAGCGCCGGGGAGCGGCGTGACGAATGCCGCGGCGCCGGCAACTACGCCTGCTCCTCCGAAGCCCGCGGCTCTCAAGGCGAGTGAGCCGGTGGATACGACGCTATCCGTTTCCGGGCCGATCATCGTGGAGCATGAAGTGGATTTGACAGCGCAACGGGACGGCCTGCTGCAGAAAATATATGTAGATGCACCGGCGCGAGTGAAGGCGGGCGCGTTGCTGGCGGAATTGGACGGACGGCAAATCCAGGCGAATCTGGCGGCGGGGCGGGCGAAAACACGGAGCATCGAAGCGGACCTGAAGAACTGGCAGGCCGAGGCGCAAGTGCTGAAGGCGGATTATGTTCGACAGCAGCACTTAATGGAGCTGGGACTTACGTCACAGGAGCAGTTGGAGCATGCCAAGTACAAGGCGGAGTCGGACCAGTGGGACATCCTGAGGGTGACGGAGACGCTGAATACCGCCAAGGAAGAGGAACATTCGCTGGAATTGGAGCTGGAGAAGACCAAGGTGATCGCGCCGTTTAACGGACTGATCGCGCGGCGGTATGTGCGTGAGGGGCAGAATGTGACCAAGGGCGAGCGGCTGTTCTGGGTGACGGCGGAGGCGCCGCTGCTGATGCGATTCACGTTGCCGGAAAAGTATTTTGGAAAAATGCGCAACGGGCAGCCGGTGGAAGTGACGTGCGCGGACGCGCCGGCGGAAAAGCATATGGCTAAGGTAAAGCAGGTTAGCCCGGTGGTGGATCCATCGAGCGGGACATTTGAAGTGCTGGTGGAGTTGGTAGGCGATCGCGGCTCGCTGCGGCCGGGAATGAATGCTCTGGTGCATCTGGAAAATTCGCAGCAAAAATAGACCATGAACCTGACGCGCGCACTGGAAGTGGCCCTGCCGGACATACCGGCGCGGAAGCTTGCGGAGAGCTATCCGCGGCTGGATCCGGGGACCTCTTTTAAGGAGCACGTTGAAGATGGCCGGCCCATGGTCAGGATCTATGTCCCGGCCTGCTCGGGCATGTATTCGCTTAGCCCAGATCAGTGGAGAATTGCACAGCTATTCGATGGCGTCCGATCCTATGAGGAGATCGCGGAGATTTATTCGCAGGAGAATAACGTTGAGTACGACGCAGCGAGTGTCCGGGAATTTGCCGATATGCTGGAGGCAAACGATTTCTGGTACAAGACTCATCAGGAAAAAAATGTTCTGCTGCTGAAACAAAGCGTCGAGGAGCGCAAGAAGAGACTCCAGGCGCGCAGCCGGTGGGCGGATCTTTCCGATGTGTCCTTCCCGGCATTCAACCCTGATCACTTTCTGACCTGGTTCTACGGGAAGACAAAGTTCATCTATACGCCGTGGTTCACGGTGCTGACGCTCATCGGGTTTGCTATCGGCGCGGGAATTTCCATAACCCACTGGGGTGAAATCTGGCGGGACACCATTGACTTCTATAATTTCTCAAACAAGACGTGGGGCGACGTGCTGGCGCTCTACACGCTGGGAATGTTTGTGGTTGCCGTGCATGAATTCGCCCACGCCCACGCGTGCAAACACTATGGCGGCCGGGTGCCGGCGATGGGGTTCGCGCTCGTATATCTGACACCGGCTTTTTACACCGACACAACCGAAGGATTTGTTCAGGGCTCCCGCTCCCAGCGGTTTGTCATCGCGATGGCGGGGATCTGGTCGGAGCTGATTCTCTGCTCGCTGGCCACGCCAATCTGGTGGGCTACGCCGCCGCAAACCCTGATTCATGACGGCGCGCACTTCATCATGATGATGACGGGGCTGATGTCACTGTTGTTGAATTGGAACCCGTTGATGAAGCTCGATGGCTATTACATGCTGTGCGAAATCGCAGGAATCCGGGATCTCAAGGAGGATTCAACAGCATACGTTTCTGCCTGGACAAGATCTCGGATCTGGCGGCTTCCCATAGAGGTGCCGTATGTACCCAAGAGCCGCCGCCTGGGGTTCATTATTTACGCACTGCTTTCCGGTATTTACAGCTACACGGTGCTTTACATTCTGGCGCGTTTTGCGGGGAATTTTGTGCGGAATTTCAGTCCGGAGTGGGGATTCATTCCGGAATTGGGAGTAGCCGCCATCATCTTTCGTTCGCGAATCCGCTTACTGGTGAACTTTATGAGATTTGTGTACCTAGACAAGAAAGACCGAATCGTTGCGTGGTTCACGCCTAGACGCGCGCTTGTGGTGGTTTTCATCGTAGTGGTTCTCGCGGCCCTGCCGGTCTGGCATGAGTCGATTCCGGGAAACTTCATCCTGGAGCCATCCAGCGTAGCCACCGTTCGAGTGCATGTGCCGGGAGTGGTGAAGACAGTCAAAGTGCAGGAGGGAGAGACCGTGTCGGCGGGACAGACGGTCGGTATTTTGCAAAATCTTCTTTTTACTTCCAGGTATGAAGGTACGAAATCCCAATTGCTGCTGGCTTCGGAGCGAGCCAAGGAGGCTGCGCTTCATTACCAAGCGTATGGCGCAGCGATGAAAGAGAAGGAGCAGCTCACGGCACAGGTTGCGCAGCTTTCGAAGATGAATGAGGCATTGATCCTGGCCAGTCCCATTGCCGGGACGGTCATCACGCCTCGAGTCCAGGACTTGACTGGGAGCTACCTAAATTCCGGGGAGGAGGTTCTTCAAGTGGCCGACCTGTCTGCCTTGCGGGCGCGTATCTACATACCAGAATACGAGATGTATAAATTACGGCCAGGGGCCCGGGCACGGCTGCAGGTAGCGGGATTTCTCAGATCGTGGCGGGCAGGTGCAGAGCGTATTGGCTCGCGGCCGGCACAGATTCCGGAAGGACTCAACGGGGGCAATGGACTCAACGGAGTTAATCCCATGCATTTCTATCTGGTAGATCTGGAAGTGCCGAACCAGGACTTGGCGCTACGTCCGGGTATGACTGGGATGGCGCGCGTGTACGGAGGAAGGCGAAGCTTGGCAGGCCTAGGCTTGGAGTGGATTGGCAATTTCTGGGGCCGAAAACTGTGGTAGCAAGAAAATGACTAACGCTTAGTTCAGACGGTTTGGGATAGGTCGCAGGAGAGACGAATACAAAAAAAATTAAGGAGGCCACGCAAGCGCAGCCTCCTTGGTACATGGGCTTATTTAATCGGGAATGTCGTCCTACGACTGTGCCCGCTAGAGGACATTGCGCTTCAGGTCAGCGCGCTTGGGGAGAACGTTGCGCTTCAGGTCGGCGCGCTTGGGGAGAACGTTGCGCTTCAGGTCGGCGCGCTTGGGGAGGACATTGCGCTTCATATCAGCGCGCTTGGGGAGGACGTTGCGCTTCATCGTCATTTTGGAGGTGACGTTGGATGGCTTGGCATTAAGTTCGGAACTCACGGCGTTCGCTTTCTTGGTGGTCTTGAGGGTGCTGATCAGGCTCTTCTTCTCGATAGACATGGCTGGGTAGCTCCTTAAATTTTTGATTTTGTCCCGCAGACGCTGGCCAATAGTGCAGGTGACTGGCCAAAGATGCCGACTGGTGGGCGAGGCATAAGCCGGACAGAAAGGAAAGAACTTAGTACGAAAGTACTACGGGGAAGGGCCGGGGGAGGAGTGAGAAATTCGCCTGCGGGTTAAAAATTAACCACTAACGGGTTGAAAATTAACCTCTTCCCTGAGTATTAGGCGCTGAGAGCTTATTGCAGGTGAGCGAACGTCAATCGGGAGATTCATCTCGCTGAACCCGCGGGATGATGCAGAGTCGGCGCTCCCGAGAGTGCTAGTGTAGTGTCCCGGAAATAGCTTCGATAAGTTCTACGCCCTAAGTTGTGCAACATCAATGCAATCGCAGCTGCTGCCTCTGTCAGTTACTTTCGGGACAGGACACTAGTCGAGGTGATGCTTGCGACAGAGGTACTTCATGCGTTGGGGATCCACCTGAAGGAGTTGCGCGGCGGCGGTCTTTTTGCCTCCAGTGCGGCGCAGGGCGGCGTTCAGATAGGCAATTTCAATTTTTTCCATTTCGGCATCGAAGTCCACACCTTGCTCGGGAATGAGTATGGCTTCCTGCCCGCTGGCGCTGTGATGGAGCAGGTGCTGGGGCAGGTGTTCCGGAGTGATGACGTGGCCGGGCACCATGACGACGAGACGCTGGACGACGTTTTCGAGCTCGCGGACGTTGCCGGGCCAGGTGTAGTCTTCGAGGATTTCGAGGACTTCGGGTTGCAGCGTTTTTAGGGGCTTTTTTGCGGCGGCGCAATAGACGCGCAGGAAATGGTCGACGAGAAGAGGGAGGTCGCCGTCGCGATCGCGGAGCGGGGGAATGAAGATGGGCACGACGTTGATGCGGAAGTAAAGGTCTTCGCGGAAGCGGCCCTTGCGGACGGAGTCTTCGAGGTCTTCGTTGGTGGCGGTGATGAGGCGGAAATCGATCTTGCGGGCGGCGCGACTGCCAAGGCGCTGGACAGAACGCTCCTGGAGAACGCGCAAGAGTTTGCTTTGCAGATTGGGATTAAGAGTGGTGATCTCGTCGAGAAAAAGCGTTCCGTTGTGGGCCGATTCAACCATACCGGGTTTGGCGGAATCGGCGCCAGTGAAGGCGCCTTTTTCGTAGCCGAAGAGTTCGGACTCCATCAGGGTTTCGGGCAGCGCGGAACAGTTGAGGCAGACGAAGGGATGGTCGGCGCGGTCACTGCATTGGACGATGGCCTGGGCGACGAGTTCCTTGCCAACGCCGCTCTCGCCGCGGAGAACGACGGAGGCGCCGGTGCCGGCGACGGCTTCGATGGACTGATAGACCTTCTGCATGGCGGCGCTGCTGCCGATAAGGCCGTGAAAGGCGGCTTTGCTTTCGAACTGTTGGAGGAGGCGGCGGCCTTCGAGTTCGAGGGCGCGTTTTTCGATGGCGCGGGAGAGGACGATTTGCAGCTCGGCATAATTTAAAGGATGAAGGAAAAATTCGTCGGCGCCGGCCTGGCTGGCTTTGAGGGGAATGGCTCGGCTGTTGGTCTGGGTGAAGGCGACGATGACAACGTCGTCGCGAATCTTGCGCATTTCGGAGAGAACGTCGAGGCCGTCGGCGGGACCGTCGCCGATGCAATCGAGATTGAAGAGGATGGCGTGGAGATCGGGGAGCTCCAGAACGGATTTAATTTCGTCTTCGGTGGAGGCGAGGGTAATGCGAAATTGAGCGCCGAGGTGCTTGCGGACT
>Ga0210406_10001793_pt1 | contig 25427 bp, 14 predicted proteins | sample IncBWC30MmetaG_FD_155454 | JGI IMG/M metagenome (GOLD analysis project Ga0210406, IMG submission 155454) | Forest soil microbial communities from Barre Woods Harvard Forest LTER site, Petersham, Massachusetts, United States - Inc-BW-C-30-M | ecosystem: Environmental > Terrestrial > Soil >... | reverse complement strand
TTGCGACATACCTTCTTTTAGCGACGCAAATACAGCGCGATAGACGTCGCAGGTCGCTTCGCAAGCCAGGCGCATTAATTCCTGTTCGTGGGCCGACTTAACTCCGCGACAGGCGATGGTGACGGAATCGGCGGAAGTGAATTCGAACCCAGGCGCTGCCTGCCGCAGGTGGTCGTAAAACGTGAACATCGCCGCCTCTTCGACGCCAATCCGCCCGGTGCGTAGGCCGCGATCCGCCAAGGCCGATGCCGCAAGCCTGGTCGGACTCTCATCTTCCTGCCATACACGGATTTCGGCCGGGATGCGGAGCTGTTCGCGGAAGCGGGCCTCTTCAAACGCGGGACAAACGACGAGCAGCTCTCCCTTCTGCGGGATCAGCAGCCCGAGTAGTCGTTCGCTGGGCCACCAACGGACTCCTGTGAGGTAGAAGAGCGAGGTGCCGGGTGCGACGAACAGAGCATCCAGCGGCGGCTTTTGGGCGGCAAGGAGTTGCTGCGCCCGGGCGATGCGGGCCTGGTATTCCTCTGAAGTGATTGGCTTTATGCGGGGACCAAGTGGCCGCAGGCCGTCGAAGCTGGCGGGCAGGGAGGTGACGCCTTTCTCCTGTGCAAACGCAGAAAGGGCAGGCAGCGCGGCAATAGCAACCGTTGATTGAAGCAGGGTTCGCCTTCCGAGGCGATTCGAACCACTCTTTTCGGGAGAATGCATGGTCCGAGCAGAGTGAGTCGAGACGGCAGGGTTGTCAAGCAATTCGCGGATGGCGCCGACTAAAGGGGCGCGAGGCAGCGGACTTGTCTGTCGCTCGAGTGAATCGATGGGAACAGACCTGGACGCGCTATAAAATACATATTCTCATATCTGGTACCAAGGTTTGTAGTGAACCATAGAATAAAGCTAGATTTGCATAATGAGCAGTGAACATAAATTATAGATAAAGCTTAGGTTAGCTTCCTATAGCCGGATAACTCGCTACTCTAATTTTGGCTAAGCGATTGCATCGTAGGGTCTCAGCGGTTGCTCGTAGTTCCTATCTACAACTCGAAATTATTCTGGTTTCCAGGGGAAACTCAGGAGGGGAATAGTGAGAAAGCAGCTCCGAAATCTCTTTACATGGATGGGTTTGGCCGTTTTGCTTGCAGTGCTAGCTTTGGGCGTCGATGTCAGCGCGCAGATCATTAGCGGCGACTTGGTTGGAACGGTTATGGACAAGTCGGGCGCCGCTGTGCCGCATGCCACAATTGAGGCCGTAAATGCGGACACAGGTATTAAATACACGGGCGAAACGAATGATGCGGGTGAGTATCACCTCACTAACTTGCCCGTAGGCACTTACAGTGTTTCAGCGATTTCAGCGAGTTTTGCCACGACCACGATATCCGGTTTTCGGGTCGAACTGAACAAGACCACGAGCCTGCCTATTACGCTCGAAATTAAGGGAGCGGCCACGCAGATTGAAGTTTCCGGGGTAGCCGCGACTCTAGACACGACAACGGCGCAGCTTTCGAGCACGTTTGAAGAGAAACAGCTTGCCGACCTGCCATCAGCCACCACTGGCAGCGGCGTGCTAAATCTTTCGCTATTGAGCTCTGGTGTTGCCACCAGCGGTGGCGTCGGTGTCGGCTCGGGACCTTCGGTTGGCGGCCAGCGTCCAAGAAACAACAACTTCACGATTGACGGCGTGGACAACAACAGCAAGTCGGTCACTGGGCCGCTCGTTACGGTTCCCAATGACGCGGTCGCGGAATTTTCCGTTCTGCAAAACCAGTTTTCGCCGGAATTTGGCCATTCTTCGGGCGGTCAGTTCAACGTCATCGTAAAGAGTGGGACCAACGCCTACCATGGTTTGGCCTACGTTTACAACCAAAACCGGAATTACAATGCCTTGGATACGTTGCAGGCGATAGAAGGCTTTACGTCGGTGCCGCGCTTTGATTCCAACCGCTTCGGCGGGCAGTTTGGCGGCCCGGTTTTCAAAAACAAACTATTCTTTTTCGCCAACTACGAATATGACCCCCTCGGGCAGGCTGGCGGAGCTGGCGCAGTATGCACGCCGACCGCCGACGCCTTCACGACGATTAATTCAACCTCTGGGCTTTCAGCCACAAACGTCGCACAATACGAAAAGTACGTGCCAGCTGGAACGTTAACAACTGCGGGATGCGGGCCAATCCCGTGGGTCAACGGTACGACGATTCCAACACTCGGGCTCGCGGTAGTGTCGCCTAGCTTCCAAAACACCAAGAACCTTGTCACTAGCATGGACTATGACATTTCAGCAAAAGACCAGCTTCGTGGGCGTTACCTCTACCAGAACATCGCACTCATTGACACGAACGCCACGTTGCCGGTGTTTTTTCAGCCGACCCCCAACGTAGATCACCTGTTGGCCATCAGTGAGTATCATACTTTTAGCCCAACCCTGACGAACGAATTCCGTGTGGGTTTTAACCGGAACGCGAGCATCACACCCGCAGGTAACTTCTCGTTTCCTGGGCTAGATAGCTTCCCGAATCTTGTAATGAGCGACACTGGATTGCAGATCGGTCCGGATGGGAACGCACCGCAAAGTGGGATCCAAAATACGTATTCCGCGGCGGAAACGCTGACATGGACCAAAAATACCCATACGCTGAGTTTCGGGATCGAGGGCCGGAAACTCATTGCTCCTCAGACATTTACGCAACGCGTTCGTGGCGACTATGAATATACGAATACCCTAAGCTATTTTCAGGACCTGGCACCGGATGTTCTCGCAGAGCGCAGCAACGGCGATCCGGTTTTCTACGGCGATCAGGTGGCGGCGTATTGGTTCGTTAATGATAACTGGCGCGTGCGTCACAACGTGACTTTGAATCTTGGTGTCCGCTACGAATACACGACCACCCCTTTCACCAGCAGATCGCAAGCTTTAAATTCGGCTGCCAGCGTTCCCGGATTGATCAATTTCGTCGCGCCGAATCCTGCGCCGAATAACTGGGCGCCACGGGTCGGAATTGCCTATTCACCGGGATCAAGTGGTAAGACATCGATTCGCGCTGGCTTCAGCGAGGCCTACGACGTATTGTTTGATAACATAGGATTATTGGCTCTGCCGCCGGAACTCAGCTCCACAATTGATTGTGCGCCAGTCGGTAACTACAATTGCCCATCACCTTTCCTTGGAGGCGGCGGAATTTTGCCGGGTCCGGGCGGTGTGGTTACCTTTCCGACGGTTGCCGCACAGCGTGCTAAAACGTCGGCGTTTTTGCCTGCACAGCTAAAAGATCCAAAATCCATTTCCTGGACTCTTGGGGTTCAGCACGCATTTGCCAACGATTTCACTCTGGAAGTTCGCTATGTGGGGACGCGCGGCGTTCACCTGCCAGCGCAGATTCAGCTGAACAAACAGCCGGTTGTAACGTCCTCATTTAACTTGCCGACGTATGTTACCGCGCCATCTCAGGCGACGCTTGACGCGCTGCCAACAACACTCGCTGACATCAACAGTGCCTTTTCCGCTGGCGGCAACATTGTACCGGCCTTTAAAGCAGCTGGCTTTAACCAGAGCACGATCACGTCATACCAGCCTTGGGCCTCCTCCACGTATCACGGCCTGGCCACACAAGTGACCAAACGTATGAGCCACGGACTGCAGTTCGTGGGCTCATATACGTATAGCCACTTGATTGACGATGCGACGGCAGAAGTATTCAGCACCGTGCTGGCGCCGCGCCGCTCCCAGAACGGGTTGGATCTCCCAGCGGATTTTTCCAACTCGATCCTCGACCACCGGCACCGCTTCACCCTCGCGATGATTTATGACGTGCCGTTCTTCAAGCACAGCAACGCGTTCGTGAGGAACACCATCGGAAACTGGGAGATCGCTCCCATTTATACATACCAATCGGGCCAATGGGTGACCGCTCAGGATGGCGTTGACGCCAACAAGAACGGCGACTCGGCTGGAGACCGCACTATTTTGAATCCCAGTGGCGTGAAAGGGACGGGTACCGGCGTCAATGACCTCTGCACCAGTGCGCTTCCCGCCTTTGCAACGTGCGGAGAAAACGATTTCGCGGGAGGCACGCCAGGCCCGGGCAACTTTGACTCGAGACCGTTCGTCGTAGCTTACGCTGCGAAGAACTCGGCTGCGCAGTACATCCAAGCCCAAGTCGGGGCCTTGGCTGATGTGGGCCGGAACACGCTGCAGCTGCCTGCAATCAATGACATCGACGTGACCCTTGTGAAACGTTTCAGCATCACCGAGAGGTTCAGGGTCGAATTTCAGGCAAACATTTTTAACGTCCTCAACCATCCGCAGTGGGTTGGTGGATTCCTGAATGACGTTGCGCCAATTGGATATACAGGAGCACAGGTTAACGTCCTTCGGCCGCAAACCGCTGACTTCAACCTTCCAGCCACGCAATTTTCGAGCAATCCACGAAATATGCAATTGGCGTTGAAGTTCTTCTTCTAAGAACCTTTGCCGGTAGCCGCGCAAGGATCGAAAGGCGCTCCGATGTTCGGGGCGCCTTTCCAGTTTTGTGGAGCAATAAGTACCAAGAGCTTCGTGTTGGCAGTCTCCCAACGGATTCTTGAGACCAAGTGGGTCGGCGCAAACGTCCCAGAGGGGAAACGTGATCGGCATACGCCCGCCCATCTCGATGACTGCTTCCGCGAGCTGTATTATTCCATCCTAACGGCCAGGAGTTGCTTGCCGAGGACTTTAGTCTCGATTCCGAGCGGGGGACGCAAGTCTGATCCTTGCACAACGGCTCCGCGCGCCAGCACATCGCCAGGGAGAGGGGCATACCTCAGTGGATCGTAGACTGAACGGCTGCAAGGGTTGCCAACCATGGGATGTCTGGCCTGCTGGTAGCCGTACTCGGTCCTAAGTTTCTGCAGGTCGTCAATATAGTCGAGCTGGCAGGTACCGTAGGCAGCCTTCATTGCAAATGACCAATAACCCGAGGCTTGTGTTGCCGAGCCGGTTGGAAGGCGCACGAGCAATGCGGGGACACTTTCCCCGGTCAACCGGTTATGAAAGGTGAACCGCTTGGCACCCCAGGGCTTAAGTTCGGAAGTCACGGCGACTGCGGGGTCTTGCTCCGTCACTACTGGCAGGGAAGGCGTAAGGTCTGGCGCTGGCGCCGGCACGTCTATTTGAGCTGCCGTTGCGGGGGGAGCCTCAGTCCGGCGCGATTTTGAAAGAACCCTTCCGCCGACAACGAGCGCGATCAGCACCGCAATCAAACCAGCCATTACCAGCCAAGGGATTCCCGTGCCCGAGGGTTTGATGGTCGTAGGCGTCGAAACACCGGGAATTTGCGGCATCTCCGCTTTAAACCGGTCGTTAGGCGGCTGGCTGGGTTGCTCCGACATGCGCTACTCTCCCGATGGCGGCCGAATTGTTAGAGCTTTCAATGCTCAATGCGGCGGAACTAGCGACATCTGGGCGCTGGTGCTGTCATACGAGCAAAGTTCATGGCACGAACGCCCGTTCAACCGCAATTGTAAGCTCGCGCGACAAGGCGAGCAACCTGCAACCAGCTGTTCCATATTCAGATGGTATGTATGGGGGCGTACAGCGTGGTCTCTATTAGTGAAATGGCTACAAAACGCAGCGCGAGGCTTGTCAGGCGCTTTGGGCCATCCTACTGTAGTAATTGAGAAATACCGACCGATTTCACATCGGTCAGTTTCAGTTAGGGTTTTGCAAGTGCAAACCAGTTTTAATCAGGGTTTGGAAGTAAACCGTACCCGGGAACTCAATGAGCGCTGATCCCCGAGCGTCTGCGCGACAGTTCGTGCGCAGCTTGAACATTTTGCTTAAGTTCGCGCGGCTGTACGAATTTGGCCACGTGCGCACTGCTGCGCAATTTGAAACTGCCTGGAAGGAATTGCGTTCCGCGCTGGATGAGAGCGGCGAATCGGGATTGTTATTGGGCGCATCGGGGATGCAAATATTGTTGGACGGGGTTCCGCTCGGCGCCGCAGGTGCGGAACGCAGCTTCGCGCAATTGCTCTCTTCTTCCGGTATTGCCAGCATCCATTTCGCGCCCAGCCTTTCACAAAGTCATTTCGCGCGTTTTGTTCGCGCATTTCCCAGCGGGAATGCCAAGCCTGCGTCGTTAGCCGAACAACTGAAGGCTGCGCTGGCCGGCGAAACCGGAATCAGGGTCAACGAAATCCGTTATATTGCGGAAGACTCATCCATTGCGGGTGCGAAGATCGCCGCTAACCTGACGGCAAAAGTGCTCGGTGCACAGGGAGATAAATTTAGGGATTTTCTGGATGACCCGAACCGTTTGTTGCAGATGATCTTGGCGGCGGAGGGTTCGCGCGGTGGCTCGGGCGGATCGGGCGGCGGAAGCGGTCCGGGATTTGGCGGAGGCGGCGGAGTTCCCGGCGGCGGAAGCGGTCCGGGATTTGGCGGAGGCGGCGGAGTTCCCGGTGGCGGAAGCGGGACAGGTTCTGGAGGCGGTGCTGGGCTTCCAGGAGGAAATCTCTGGGATCCGAGTTCTGGATCGAGTGCGGGATCGAGTTCTGGTTCTGGGCCAGGGTCTAGTTCGAACGTTGGACAAAGTTCCCCACGCAGCTCCGGAGCCAGTGTAGCGGAAAATCCGTCTAGGGCATTTCCAGCGCTAGCCGGTGCGGTGGCGGCTCTGGGACAGCCGGCGACGCCGGGAAAATGGCTGACCGCTTCGGCCATGTTGCATTCGCCTGACGAAGCCAACTCATCCCAGTTTGCCGTGGCGGAAGAAGAAGTTCGTTCGATGCTGACGCTGTTTGCGCAGCTGGGACGTTCCAGAAAAGATGGCACAAACGCGATGGACGCGAATACGTTTCAATCGCGCCTTTCCGCAATGCCGGTGCGCAGCCAGGTCACGCTGCAGCAGGCCCTCTCGGGTCTTGCCGCTCAAGCCCCCAACGAAAAACCGGATCGTCCAATGCTCTTGAAACTTGCCGAGCATGTCGCGATTCGCTTTGCCCTGGACAGTTATGAAAAAGGCGAATTGCGCGTCAACGCGGTGAAACAACTACTCGACCGGATGAACACGGAAATCGAAGGCCTGCGAAAAATTTTGACTTCACAAGAAGAACAGATGGCCAACGCCGGACTGCAGGTGCAGTCCTATACCGAATTGCTGGACCAGGAATTCTGGGAGCGGGTGCCGGACGAAAACAAAAAAGAAGTGATGGTTTCGGACGAGGCCTGGTGCGTACCGCCGCGCAAGGTTCGTTCGTTTCTGGAAGATATGTTGCGCCGCGGCGAATTGAGAACGGTCAATGAAATATTGATGAAGTATGCATCGTGTATCGGTCTGGAATCCGATGACGCGCGTCGCACCACCGCAATCGGTCTCAGCGAACTGGCGGAACTTTACGGGAGCGGCGACGGTAGCGCGCTGATTGAATCCATTCGCCGCGTGGGCAATCAACTGGCGGCGGAGCGCGATCCCGAGCTGCAGACGCTGGTGAGCGCCGCGTTCGTACGGTTGAGCCAGGAAGCGGCTTCGAAACGTTGTTATCCGGCCATGCAGCAGGCGCTGGCTTCGCTGGATAGCGTCGAGGCGCAACGGCCCGGCTCATCGCAAAGCCTGATGCCAAGGATCGGCGCGGAAGACCGTATTCCGGAGTTTGTGGAAGAAAGTTTGCGCTCCGGAGAAATTGCTGACGGTCTTCTGGACATTCTGGCGCTGATGCCCAAGGCCACTCTGCAATATATTACCAATCGATTTGGCCATTCCGGTTTTCGCGAGGATTGCGAGCTTCTCGCCGACATTGTTAAAGGGCTGGGCGGCGAAGCGATTCGTCACCTGGCCGAGATTCTGCAAACTTCGCCGGCGAACGAAGCTGCCGACGTGCTTGGACTTCTTGGCCAGCTCGAACCAGAGACGGTTGCGCGGATTCTGCCGGTGCGGCTGGCGCAATGGCCACGATCGGTGCACGATCGTTGTGTCCGGCAACTGTCGTCGGTTCCTCCGCACACACGCGCGCAGTTGCTGGTCGCAATCTTTGATTCGCTGGACGTGCTGATTCGCCCGCTCGCACTGGATGAAATCAGCATGACCGGTTCGCCTGATTCGATTCCGAAACTGCTGGATCTTGCTTCGAGCGATGGGATTTCGGGGTACGTCCGCTTGAAAGCGGTCGAGGCTCTTGGGCGCTTGCGAGCGTCCGCCGCAAATCCCGTGCTTCAAACGATACTGGAAGCACGCCAGGTATGGCGCTGGCAGTATCCGTCTGAGCTGCGCGTGGCGGCAGCGCAGGCGCTACTGCGGATTGATCCGATGGTGGCGATGGGGAAAATCACCGCCGCCGGATTCGAAAAGAGAGACCTGGTCCTCGAACCGATTGATCCCGAGACGGGAAGCTCCGTCATTCGGCAGCGCCGCTACGCGCGCTTAAAACTGAGCCGTAATCTTGTTCTGACTACCACCAATCTTCGCGAGAATTTCAGGCTAAATGTTCCGGAGCTGAATCTCGGTGGCGGAATTGGAGCTGGAGAGCGGCATCTTGCGCCGGGAACGCTGGTCACACTAAAGCTTACGCAAGGTGTGCGCACCACCAAAGCCCAGGCCATTGTACGCGGTGCGCGTCCCCAAGCGATGGCGTTTGAGTTTGTGGATATGGATCTGGAAGACCGCGCGCGGCTGCGGAAAATTCTTCTCGAACTGGGTGGACTGCCGCAGGCTTCGAATGTTGCCAGCCGCACGCGCCGCCGCGGCCGCATTGCGGTATTGAAATAGCGCCAAATTCGTATCACTCGACTTCTTCGGCAGTCAATTCCCCGCTTTATCTCTCGATTGGCGCGGCTACCACGAAACCGCTACAATTATAGTTTGTGCGATTTGCGCCGGGCGTCGCAGTCTGCCTGCCGCAGGTCATCTAGCTCGCAAGGAACCGGCAAAACACTTTCATGGACGTAGCCAAAATAGTTGACGGTGTCGTCGCAAAGTTCATTGGAACGAAGCACGAGCGCGACATCAAGAAGCTTCAGCCCGTCGTGGCGGCGATCAATGCCAGAGAGCCTGAAGTACAGGCGATGTCGGACGATGAGCTTAAAACGGAATTCCTGAAGCTAAAAGACGAAGTTCAGGGACGCCTGAAGGACGCGGATGCTTCCGAGCCCGGATATCGCGAGACTCTGCAGGCGTCGCTGGAGCCGGCCATCGTGCCGGCATTTGCTCTGGCACGCGAAGCTGGCCGCCGGTTTCTGAACATGCGCCATTTCGATGTGCAATTGATCGGCGGATTGGTTCTGCACGACGGCAAAATCGCGGAAATGAAAACGGGGGAAGGGAAGACGCTGGTTGCGACTCTTCCCGCGGTGTTGAATGCGCTGGCCGGACGCGGAGTGCACATAGTTACCGTGAACGACTATTTAGCGCGGCGCGACGCGGAGTGGATGAGTCCGCTGTATCGCGGGCTGGGCATGAGCGTTGGCGTGATCGTAAACGATCTCGATGACACGCAGCGTCGCGCGGCCTACGGCGCCGACATCACCTACGGTACCAACAACGAATACGGCTTCGACTACCTGCGCGACAACATGAAGTACGATCTCGCTCATTGCGTGCAGCGTGGTCATCAATTCGCCATCGTCGACGAAGTGGATTCGATCTTGATCGACGAAGCGCGTACGCCGCTGATTATTTCCGGGCCAGCGGAAGAATCTACCGACAAGTATTACCGCATCGACAAAATTATTCCGAAGCTGATCCAGGAAATTGATTACACGCTAGACGAAAAACATCGCCAGGCCACGTTGACCGAAGAAGGCGTCAGTAAATGTGAACGCCTGTTGGGTCTCGGCAACATGTATGACCCTGCGCACATGGAGCTGATCCACCACGTCTATCAAGGCCTGCGCGCACACACTCTTTATAAACGCGACGTGGACTACGTTGTGAAAGACGGCGAAGTCATCATCGTGGACGAGTTTACGGGGCGCCAGATGCCCGGGCGGCGTTGGTCGGATGGCTTGCACCAGGCAGTAGAAGCCAAAGAGGGCGTAAAAATCGAGCGTGAAAATCAGACGCTCGCCACCATCACTTTCCAGAATTATTTCCGCATGTACAAAAAACTTTCCGGCATGACCGGAACCGCGGAGACTGAAGCCTCCGAGTTCGACAAAATTTACAAGTTGGACGTGGTGGTGATTCCGACCAATCGGGCTCTGATCCGGATCGAGAATCCTGACGTGGTTTACCGCACCGAAAAGGAAAAGTTTGAAGCGGTGGTTAATGGCATTTTGCAGGAAGACAACACCGTCGCGCACGGGATCAAGCACTACCATGAGCGCGGGCAACCAGTGCTGGTCGGAACCATCTCCATCGAAAAATCGGAAATCATCGCTGAAATCCTGAAACGCGCGGGCGTTCCGCACGAAGTACTCAACGCCAAGCAGCACGAACGCGAATCAAATATTGTGGCGCAGGCGGGGCGCAAAGGCGCAGTCACCGTAGCCACCAACATGGCCGGACGCGGAACCGACATTCTTTTGGGTGGAAATCCGGAAGCCATGACGCGCGAGTATTTTCTGAAGAATCGTCTGGCGATGCCATACGCGCAGGCTCCGGCCGTGATTCCCGCGGAGACGCAGAGTCCCAATGGCGATGCGGCGCCCTCGGCCGTGCCGATGGTTCTGTTCCAGCACGAAGGCAAAATTTTTCAAGTTCCCGTCGAGCAATGGAAGCCCATCTTCGAACAGTTCGCACAACAGTGCAAAGCCGAACACGACGAGGTGGTAGCGCTGGGAGGACTGCACATCCTGGGCACCGAACGCCACGAAGCTCGCCGCATTGACAATCAGCTGCGCGGACGCGCCGGCCGACAGGGCGACCCTGGTTCGTCACGATTTTTCCTCTGCCTTGAAGATGACTTGATGCGCATTTTCGGCGGGGAACGGGTGAAAGCGCTGATGTTCCGGCTCGGAATGACGGATGGCGTGCCCATCGAATCGAAGCTCATATCACGTCGCATTGAGACCGCGCAAAAATCCGTGGAGGCGCAAAACTTCGACGCCCGCAAACACTTGCTGGAATACGACGACGTGATGAACAAGCAGCGCGAAACGATTTACGGTATTCGCCGCTCGGCTCTGGAAGGCAAAGATCAGCGCGACTACGTAATTGGCATCGCTGAAGATATTGCGCGCGAGCTGGTTGTTACTTATTGCGCCCGCGAGCTGCACCCCAGCCAGTGGAATACCGCGCAATTCCTGGCAGAAGTGAACAGTGAATTCGGAATCGATGCCAAAGCCGCGGGTGCGGACCCCACTGCGCTGAATCACGATCAGCTTTCCGATGCCATCGCCGAAGCCGTCGCCAAGAAATACGAAGACAAGGAAAAACAGCTTACACCGGACCTGATGCGCTGGCTCGAACGCCGCATTATTTTGGATGTTGTCGATGGCCAGTGGAAAGATCACTTGTTGTCGCTCGATCATTTGAAGGAAGGCATCGGTCTGCGCGGCTACGGACAAAAAGATCCGCTGGTCGAATTCAAGAAAGAAGCGTTCATCTTGTTTGAGGACATGATGGCGCGCATTGATAACGAAACGATTCGTTATCTTTATAACGTGCAGGTGCAGATGGAAGGCAATGCGCCCGGGCCCGGAGGAGCACCGCCAGAAGGCGGCGGAGGTCCGCGGCAGCCGGTAGCGGCTGGCCCGAGATCTCCGCGCCCGCTCGCCGCCGCAGCCAGCGCTGCCGCCCGCGTTGCGGACCAGCCTGCGCCTCAGCTTCCAGCTTTCGCGCGCGAAATGGAACGCAAGCAGCAGCGCCAGGAAAAAGAGATGCGGTTGCAAGCGGGTGCAAATCAGGCTGAAGCTCCGAAACCAGTTCGTGCCGGAGCAAAGGTCGGGCGCAACGATCCTTGCCCATGCGGCTCCGGGAAAAAATACAAGAAGTGCCACGGCCTGAACGCATAGCGCGACGTGCTAGCAGTAATTCGTCATTCCGAGCGAAGCGAGGAATCGCTTTCGATCTCGGCGGGGAGAATAGGTAGACAATGCCTCCAGGTCCAGCAGCGCAGCAAATGCCCGAACGCCAGCCGATTCCCGGGGTGAAAAATCTCGTCGCTGTTGCCAGCGGAAAAGGTGGCGTCGGTAAGACCACCGTCGCCGTCAACCTCGCGCTCGCTCTCGTCAAGCTTGGCCATAAAGTTGGTTTGATCGACGCCGATGTTTACGGCCCGAACGTGCCAATCATGCTCGGCACCAATCAGGAGCCGCTTGCGACCGCCGATCGCCGCATCATTCCCATCGAGATTTCCGGCCTGAAAATGATTTCCATGGGCCTGCTGAATCCCGGCGACAAGCCGATGATCTGGCGCGGGCCAATGCTCCACGGTGTGATCACACAATTCTTGCGCAGTTGTGAATGGGGCCAGCTGGATTATCTGATCATCGATCTGCCGCCCGGCACCGGCGACGTGCAGCTCACGCTGATTCAGACCGTTGCGATTTCTGGCGCAGTGGTGGTGACGACTCCTTCGACCGTTGCACTGGCCGACGTCCGCAAAGCGATTGAAATGTTTCGCCAGGTGAATGTGGAAGTGCTTGGTGTCGTTGAAAATATGAGCACCTTCGCCTGCCCACACTGCGGCAAGCCCGTGGACATTTTCGGCCACGGCGAAGGCGCGAAAACCGCGCATGCTTACGGTGTTCCGGTACTGGGCGAAATTGAAATCGATCCGCGCATTCGCATCGGCGGCGACACTGGAAAGCCCGTCGCGACCCTCGGCGAAGACGCGGCTGCGGCGAAAAGTCTGTATGGCGTTGCGCACGCCGTCATCGGGCGTCTTGCCGAGCTTGGGTCTTCAACGCTTGGCCCTTCCGTACAAATTGACTAAACTGCTTGCCACCAAACTAGGAAAGAAGCCAAGCGTTGTCACAAACAGCGGACATTCGACCCTACAAAGGTAAGCGGCCGACTATCGCAAATTCTGCGTATATCGACGCCGCTTCGGTGATCATCGGAGATGTGGTTATTGGCGAAGATGCGAGTATCTGGCCGCTAGTCGTCGTGCGCGGCGATGTGAACTACATCCGCATCGGAGAGCGCACAAATATTCAGGACGGCTCGATTCTGCATGTGATGAAGGACGAATATCCGTTGATTCTTGGCGATGACATCACCGTTGGCCATTCCGTGACGCTGCATGGCTGCACCATTGAGTCGCGCTGCCTGATCGGCATGCGCGCCACAATTCTGAATGGGGTTGTCGTCGGTGAAGGCAGCATCATCGCGGCCGGCACCCTGCTCACCGAGCGCACCATCATCCCGCCGCGCAGTCTCGTCGTCGGCGCGCCCGGAAAAATAAAGCGCCAGCTCACCGCTATCGATCAAGCAACCATCGATCGCTACGCCCAGCGCTACGTCGAATACAAGAACATTTACCGAGAGGAGTCCATGTAGCGGCGGCTTTATGCCGCTGCTTGTTGCGTTCAGCAAAGACCTATGGCGAAGCCACCCAAGTTCCAAGCCATCCGCGGCACTCGCGACCTTCTGCCGCCTGAGACGGCATTGTGGAATCACGTCGAACAAAGCGCTCACTCCGTCTTTGGCAAGTTCGGCTTCGGCGAAGTTCGTCCGCCGATCTTTGAACCAACCGAATTATTCGCGCGTGCGGTCGGCGGCGAATCCGACATCGTGTCAAAGGAACTCTACGGAGTACAAGAAATCGAACTTGAAAGACTCCGATCGTTTATTACATCTGCTGCGGAGTTTGCTCCAGACCCGAATGCTCCAGTGTTCGGAATCTTCAGCTTGAGACTTTGTCAGCAGGCTTCTGACGAACTCGAAGACGGGAAAATCCCTAAAACTGCACTCAATCTCGAATTGTTAAAGCAGTTTCGCGAGCGCCGGAACGCCATCGAGACCGATTTTTACGAGCAAAACGGAGATCCATCGGCGCTTCCTAGCCACATTCAACTTCTTTGGGAAATTGTGAAGAAATTGGAGCTTGGCGAGGAAATATCTCTTCGTCCGGAAGCGACCGCGTCAGTTTGTCGAGCCTATATCCAGCACAACATGCAACAGCTGCCGCAGCCGGTAAAGCTGTACTACATGGGCCCGATGTTCCGCCGTGAGCGGCCGCAGAAGGGAAGATACCGGCAGTTTTACCAGATTGGGGCAGAAGTGCTTGGTGGCAGCGATGCTCCTGCGATCGACGCGGAAGTCATCGAGATGGTGATGACGTTTTTCGATCGGGTGGGGCTCACTGGCATCGAGCTCGACATTAATTCGATTGGACACAACGCGCCCGATTGTCGCCCTGCGTACGTCGAGAAGTTGAAAGCCGCGCTGGAGAAAGTGAAAGACAAGCTCGGCGCGGACAGCCAGCGCCGCATCGATGCCAACCCGCTGCGGGTACTCGACTCTAAGCTGGAGCACGAGCAGGCCATCATCGCGACGCTGCCGCACATCGCTGATCACCTGTGCGCGGAATGTGCCGCTCACTATGCCGCAGTGAAACGCCAACTGGAGCTGCGCGGCGTTTTCTTCAAGGAAAATTGGCGGTTGGTGCGCGGGCTCGACTACTACATGCGCACGACATTTGAGATTACCGGCAAAGGACTCGGCTCGCAGAACGCGGTGTGCGGTGGCGGCCGCTACGACGGCCTCGTCGAATTGCTCGGTGGTCCACCAACGAAAGGCATCGGCTTCGCGATCGGCGAAGACCGCCTGATCCTTTCGCTGCAGGAGAGCGGCAAAGGTGCGGCGCCGCAAGGCCGCGACGTCTACATCGCATGGATGGGTGAACACGCCTACGCCGCAGCCGTGCGCGCCGCAAAAGATTTGCGCAACGCCGGATTCAGCGTCGAACTTCCGCCTACCGAACTGAAATTCGGCAAAGCGCTCGAGCGCGCCGACAAGCTTGGCTCGCGCTATGCCCTCATCCTCGGCGATAATGAAGTCTCGGAAGGCTCCTGGACGCTCAAAACGCTGGCCGACGGGACGCAACAGAGATTCACGGAGCCAGAATTACTGGAATTCTTGAAAAGCGTCAAAGCAAGCGAACCGCGTTCTTGAATTTGAAGCGGCCGGCCTTCAGGCCGGTTTTCGACTTGTATTCCGAAAGGGAACCACATCGTGCTGGACTTTCTCGGTGATCTGAAACGCACACACTACTGCGGAGCGTTGCGCGCATCCGATGCAGGCAGACCGGCCATCGTTCTCGGTTGGGTAGCGCGGCGCCGCGATCTCGGCAATTTGTTGTTCCTCGATGTGCGCGATCGCACCGGAATCGTGCAAGTAGTCTTCAACAAGGAAACGCAGCCCGAAGCGCACGCCAAGGCCGAGCAGGCGCGCAGCGAATTCGTCGTTGCGGTCGAAGGCGACGTCGTAAAGCGACAGAAAGCCAATCCCGAGCTGGCCACCGGCGAAGTCGAGATGAACGCTACCAAGCTGCACATTCTGAACAACGCGAAAACGCCGCCATTCCCGATCGAAGACCAGATCAATGCAGCGGAAGAGACGCGTCTGCGTTTCCGCTATCTCGATTTGCGCCGGCCCAAGCCCCATGCCAACCTGGCGCTGCGCCACAAAATCGTTCTGGAAATTCGCAGGACCATGGACGAGATGGGATTCATTGAAGTCGAAACGCCCATGCTCACCCGCTCCACTCCCGAAGGCGCCCGGGACTTCCTTGTTCCCAGCCGTATCCATCATGGTCAGTTCTACGCGCTGCCGCAGTCGCCGCAAATCTTCAAACAAATTTTGATGATTGGCGGCCTCGACCGCTACTTCCAGATCGTCAAATGTTTCCGTGATGAGGACCAGCGCGCTGATCGTCAGCTGGAATTTACCCAGCTCGACCTAGAAATGTCTTTCCCTCGCCAGGAAGATATTTTTCATGTCATCGAGCAAGTGATGGTGCGCGCGTGCGCAGTTGCCGGCATCAAGGCCGAATCGCCGTTTCCGCACATGCTCTACAAAGACGTGATTCGCAGGTACGGTAGCGACAAGCCCGACCTGCGCTTCGGCATGGAGCTGCATGAAGTCACTTCGTGCTTCCCGGAAGAGGCCACGCAAAAACTCCAGATCGAGGGAAACGTGTTTGCGTTCACGGCTCCCGGTGCCGCGGGATACTCGCGCAAGCAAATCGACGAAATCGCCGAAAAAGCGAAATCGCTTGGCGCGCGCGGTGCCTACTTCGTCAAAGTCACTTCCGAAGGGCTCACCTCTACGGTCGAAAAATTAATCGGCACGGAAAACGTCAAAAAACTTGCCGAAGCTTGCGGCGCAAAAACCGGCGACCTAGTCGTAGGAGTTTCCGCCAAAGCACAAATTCAGGGCACGGAAGCTGCCGCGCTGATCGCGGGACAATTGCGTTTACGACTCGGCGAAGCGTTGGGAGTGATTGACAAAACGCAATGGAAATTTTTGTGGATCACTGGCTTTCCGCTGTTTGAATGGAGCGAAGCGGACAAGACCTGGGTCAGCGCGCAGCACCCCTTCACAGGAATTGTCGACCAAGATCTGGAAAAACTGGAAACCGCGCCGTGGGAAGTCCGCTCCAAAGGCTACGACCTCGTCCTCAACGGCTACGAACTCGGTTCCGGCAGCATTCGAATCCATCGCCAGGATATTCAGGAGCGCCTCTTCAAAGCGCTCGGCCTCAGCGAAGAGCAGCTGCGCAAACGCTTCGGCTTCTTCCTCGATGCGCTAACCTACGGCACGCCGCCGCATGGCGGCATCGCCCTCGGCATTGACCGGGTCGTCATGCTCCTCGCCGGAGAGACTTCCATCCGCGAAGTCATAGCCTTTGCAAAAACTACAAAAGCACAAGATTTGATGGCCGAATCGCCATCGGACGTGGACAAGACCCAGCTTGACCAGCTCGGCATCGCGTCGAAACAAAAGGAAAAAGCAGCAGAGTGATAAGCTAGTCTGCGACTGTGATTCGGAACATCGGTGATGTCTTTGCTCTGGAAGTCATAAAATCTATTTTCGGAGTGACATTCTATTTCGCACACCTGGCAGCTCTACGTGATGAGTCTAGACCGCGATGGGCTAACGATTCCCTGGCGGGCTGCGATTACGTGCTTCCGGTGATGTTAATAATTTCTTTTTTCATTTCTTGGAAGATCGCGGTCATGGTCGCAGCTGCGTTCATCGGTTCCTTAGTCGTTGGGGCGGTATCGGAAGCGGATGAACTAGGTCCGCGGTAGGATTGCATGAGCAGAATTCGGATATTGCCGGAAGCTGTTGCCAACAAGATTGCTGCTGGCGAAGTTGTGGAGCGACCCGCCTCGGTTGTGAAGGAGCTTCTTGAAAACGCCCTGGACGCTGGCGCAAAGGCCATCCGAATTGAGGTCGAATCCGGCGGCAAGCGCATGATCCGGGTGATTGATGACGGCCATGGAATGACGCATGACGATGCGCTGTTGGCCTTCGAACGTCACGCCACCAGCAAACTCCGATCCGCCGACGATTTGCTCTCGATTGCTACGCTCGGTTTTCGCGGTGAGGCGCTTCCTACGATTGCAGCCGTTTCTCGATTGTTACTCGAATCTCGTGACGCAGCCGAAGCCGAAGGCACGCGCATTGAGTTCGCAAACGGCAAGTTGATCAGTGTGAAGGCGGCGGGATTGCCGGCGGGTACGACGCTCAGCGTCGCCGATCTTTTTTACTCCATTCCGGCACGACGCAAATTTCTCAAGTCCGATACCACCGAACTCGGCCACATCGCTTCGCTCGTCACCCACTATGCGCTGGCGAATCCTGACAAACAATTCATCCTTTCCACGCCAACGCAGTCGATCATTGACTGTCCGCCGGTAGAGAAGCTCGCCGACCGCGTTTATCAACTCTTCGGCCGCCAGGCGCTGGATGAACTGGTGGAAATTCCCGCTGTTGCTGCGCCGTTTCGCTCAGCGAATACCGAGCCTGCGCTCGATCCCGAAGAAGAAAAGGCCACTCTGACCATTTCGGGATTCACTTCGCGGCCGGAAATCCAGCGTCCCAATCGCAACGGCATTTATATCTTTGTGAATAAACGTCTGGTTCGCGATCGGCTCATTCTGCATGCGATTCACGAAGCCTATCGCAACATTCATCCGCATGCGATTTTCCCCGCGACACTGCTGTTTCTCGAAATGCCGTACGACGAAGTGGACGTGAATGTCCACCCCGCGAAAATCGAAGTGCGTTTCCGCCGCTCGCAGTTTGTACACGACGCTACCCGCGACGCAATTCGCCAGGCGCTGATCAATGCGCGCTCCATCGCCAGCTTTGCAGTAGCCGCAGGAACCCTCGCGCCTCAACAGCCGCAAAACCATTCCTCCTGGGTGGGGAGCGCTTCTTCACTCGCGCCAATCACTCCTGCTCCGATTACCTCTGGAATTCCTCGCGCAGTGATTCCGCCGATGGAAGAAATTGGGCTTGGAAGCGGCGTCGGCTCCGACGGGGGTTTCGATCTCTCTTCGGCTCCAATGCAACCGGTTGAGCAGCGTTTTTCGTTCGAATCTGGATCATCATTCGGCAGTGCGCCGCCGCCCGCTTCAGGCGATTCGAATTGGATGGCGAATCTTGCAGGCGCGAACGGCGATCAACCTGCTTCGCTTCCGCATCCGGATCAAATCGCCGATCTAAAACCACTCGGCCAAGTCAGTTCCAGTTTCATCGTTGCCGTGAACGGACAAGGACTCTGGATCGTGGACCAGCACGTGGCGCACGAGCGCGTGCTGTTCGAGCAACATCTTGAAGCGCGCCGTGCCGGAAAAGTGGAATCGCAGCGCATGCTGATGCCAATTGTGGTGGCACTTTCGCCGCGGCAAATCGTCACATACGAGAAAATCGCCGAAGAGCTTGCTGCGAACGGATTTGAAGTCGAACCCATGGGACCGCGTAGCTTCGCGATTCAGTCCATGCCTGCTGGGATTATTTCCAGTGATGCGGAAAAGCTGCTAACTGAAATTCTTGACGGCATCGAGCGCGAAAATGCCGCCATCTCCATCGAAACGCTGCAGGCGAAAATCGCTGCGTCCACCGCCTGCCACGCCGCAATCAAGATCAATATGCCGCTCGATCAAACCAAAATGGAATGGCTCCTCGCAGCGCTCGCGAAAACCGATTGTCCGATGAGCTGTCCGCACGGCAGACCCGTTGTTCTGCGCTATTCCATAAAAGAAATCGAGCGGGCATTCCATCGAATTTGAAGAAGCAGCCAGTGACTGTTGACGAGTAGCGAGTGGCGCGCCAAGGCTGATAAACTTTCCGGGGCTTTTCTTATTTGCTTAATACTGAAAACTGATTCCTGACAACTTTCTTTCCCGAGGCACTCGTGAGCGATTCGCAGAAAACAGCAGTCATCTTCGGCCTAGCCAACAAGCGCAGCATCGCCTGGGCCATGGCGCAAAAATTGCAGGAGGCCGGCTGGCGGTTGGCCATCTGCTACCAGAACGAACGTCTCGAGCAGGAAGCCAAAGATTTAATTGCCGACCTGCCGGGTGCTGCGGGCTTCATGTGCGACGTTTCTTCCGACGAGCAGATCGCAAAATTGTTCGCCGAATTGAAATCGCAGTACGGCACGCTGCAGGGAATCGTTCACAGCGTGGCTTTTGCTCCTGCTGAAGAATTAAAGGGCGAATTTGTGAACACCACGCGCGAGGGATTTCGTGTCGCGCATGACATCAGCGTGTATTCGCTCGTCGCGGTCGCGCGCGCGGGGGTGCCGCTGATGACCGAAGGCGGAAGCATCGTCACTATGTCCTACTTCGGCGCGGAGAAAGTTGTGCCGCGCTACAACGTGATGGGCGTAGCAAAGGCGGCGCTCGAAGCAAGCGTACGTTATCTCGCATCGGATCTGGGACCAAAGGGAATTCGCGTCAACGCTATCTCTGCCGGGCCGATCAAAACTCTGGCAGCACGGGGCATTTCCAATTTAGGTGAGATGCTTAAGGCGCATGCCGATCGCTCTCCGCTCAGGCGCAACGTCGATCCTGGGGAAGTCGGCTCCACAGCGGCATTCTTACTTTCCAGCGCAGGTTCGGGAATCACGGGCGAAACTATCTACGTCGACTGCGGTTACAACATCATGGGTTTTTGAAATTGGAAAATGGACAACGTAAAATAGAAAACGCTCTCCCAACACGGATGACGCGAAAACTTACCATTGCCATTGATGGACCAGCCGGTTCGGGCAAGAGCAGCGTGGCTCGTCTAGTGGCACAAAAACTTGGCTACACCTATCTGGATAGCGGCGCGATGTATCGCGCACTAGCATTGAACGCGCTGCAGGGCGGAGGAATTGCGCTTTCGTCGGAACACGAACTGGAAGCTCTCGCTCGCGATACGCAGATTGAACTTCGTCCCGTGCCGCCCACTTTGCAAGACCCATGCATCCACAATCAGGTATTCCTTGACGGCGTGGATGTCACGCAGTCGATTCGCACCAACGAAGTCGCGCAGGCGGCATCGCGCGTGGCCACTGTTCCGGGCGTACGCAAAATACTGGTGGCACAGCAGCAGCGCGCCGGCGCGGGCGGCGGAGTGGTAATGGAAGGCCGCGATATCGGAACTGTTGTTTTTCCAAATGCCGAGCTGAAGATTTTTCTGGAAGCGACTCCCGAAGCGCGCGCGGAGCGGCGTTCGAAAGAGCACATCGAGAAAGGCGAGCAGGTGGATGTTGCGACAGCGCTGGAAGAAATTCACGAGCGCGACCAACGCGACACCGAGCGCAAAGTTTCTCCGCTGGTTCGCGCGCCTGACGCTGTTTTGGTAGACAACACCGCGATGGACGTCGAAGAGACCGCGCGGCTCATCGTTCTGCTCGCACACGAACGGGAGGCCAAGCTAAGCAAGGACGCGGGAGCTGTGGCCTGACGCGCACAATCGCTGATGAAAACGCTGCGCGCTCGAACCGAGCACTCGCTCTCTCTCTAAGTGCCTCAAAAGAAAGATGTACGGTCCCGAACCGAAATTATTTTTGGGTCCCCGAAATTTTTGCTTGACACATTTTCCGTTATCGTTTACTTTGTGGTCACCTCAGTTGCAAGCTGCTGTTTTTGTGCAGTCCTTACTGAGCGTGGAGAGCAATGGATGGCGTCGCATACACAATCTGACCCAATGAAGAGGTTGGGATGGCTTGGCGGCGATCTATGCTCTTTCGCGCGAGTCTAAGCTAATCCCAATAAGTCCTTTAAATATAGGTAGCTAGCCAAAGCTGTATTTCCCGGGATGGTGAAGTTTACGGTTACTTGGTGTGGCCAGGGCCGTAAGGCTTGCGGTTCGAATCCGCTAATCGGTAAGCGCCGGTTCCTCCCGGATTTGTCGTTGTGTATGACTTGGTGAACAGTCAGGCGCTTCTGTGAAGACGCTACAAGTGTGTCTGCTCGAGGGAGAAATAAAGACCTGGAGATATGACGAAGCATTGAGGGAGGTTTTGCGGCGTGGTGAAGGCACGGGTTACTTCGGTCGTGGGTTCGATCCCCACCAGCAGCGAAAGTCGCTGTAGCTCAGTGGATAGAGCACTCCTGGGCCGCTGATTCCCGCCGCAGAAGAACCGATGTGGTGAAGGTCGCGTTACTTCGAGAAAGAGAGCGCTCTGGGCAACTAGAGAGATGCGGCAGCGATAAGCCGCCTGCTTCGGAAGAGGCCAGTAGCTCAAACAAAAGGGCGGACCAAATATTCCCATCGGAGTCGCAGGCAAGATTGTCTGCGCTACAAAAGCCGGGATGGTGCGGAGGAGAGCTACTTCGTCTGTGAAACGACGCGGGACTGTAGTTCCGCTACTCTACTCGATTTTCCTCCCGGCGCGAATTTGCCGAAAGGCGACGAAGTTGGATGTGGTTGAGGAGGGAAGGGAGGCGATGGCGATGAAAGAAGTGATGTCACTCGAGGGCCCGGTGTTGAAAGTCGATGGTCAGCTTATGTTGCTGGTTCCATTGGGTTCCGGCGGCTCCGAATTGTTCGAATGCTCGCGGGGCATTTCGGAAATTCAGGGTGATTTCCTGAAAATCGTCATTCCGGAGTGGCTGGCGGGAATGCTGCGGCTCGAAGAGGGAGATTTAGTTTGCGTGCACAACGGCGACGACAAATTTCACATTCAGCCGAGTAATCCGCGGTCAGCGCATTAGAACTTCGAGCGCCCAAGGCCAGCAAGCTTGGGAAGTGCGAGCGCAGTCCCTAGGAGATGCGCGTGCGGGAAGGAGGAGAAAAGGACATGGCGAAAATGAACGTATGGAAGCGCATGTTTCCGGCGAAAACGCACGAGGGAGCGGTGGCGCAGGGGGTCGATCCGCGGCGCGAGCTGCGGCGTACGGTGCTGACTTGCCTGCTCTGGGAAGACACTTTCTACGAGAAGGGCAACGACATCGCGAAGCGCATTGCGGAACTTGTGGCCCGCAACAAGCCCGAGGATGTGGCTGCGCTCGCTTGCGAAGTGCGCGACAAGATGCAGCTTCGCCATGTGCCGCTCTTCCTGGTCCGCGAACTTGCGCGGCGCAAAGGCGCAGGCCGACTGGTAGCGGAAACGCTTGAGCGCGTGATCCAGCGCGCGGACGAACTCGGCGAGTTCGTCGCGCTCTACTGGAAAGCGCGCAAGGAACCGCTCTCCGCCGGTGTAAAGCGCGGTCTGGGGGCGGCGTTCACGAAGTTCGATGCCTACCAGCTCGCGAAGTACAACCGCGAAAGCACGGTGAAGCTGCGCGACGTTCTGTTCCTCTGTCACGCCAAGCCGAAAAACGCGGAGCAGGCCGCACTCTGGAAGAAGCTCGTCGAGAACACGCTCGAATCTCCCGATACCTGGGAGGTTGCTCTGTCCGCAGGGAAGGACAAGCGCGAGACCTGGGAGCGGCTGCTGCGCGAAGGCCAGCTCGGCGGAATGGCCGTGCTGCGTAACCTGCGGCTGATGTTGGCTGCGGGAGTTGCGCCGAAGATGATTGCGGATCGTCTGGAGAAGGGCATTGCCCGCGCTCTGCCGTTCCGCTTCGTGACGGCGGCGCGGCACGCTCCGAAGCTCGAGGAAGCGATCGAGAAAGCGATGCTGAAGGGCATCGCTGGATTCAAAACGCTTCCGGGAGTTACCGGTCTGGTCGTGGACGTTTCCGGCTCCATGAATTACCGGCTCGCGAAGAAAGGCGAGACCACGCGGATGGATGCAGCCGCGGGTCTGGCAATCCTGCTTCGCGAGAAGGCGGAAGAGTTCCGCATTGCCACGTTTTCCGACACCTGCGTTGCTCTTCCTTCTCGCCGGGGATTCGCGCTACGAGACGCGATCGTAGGTTCGCAGGCGCATTCCGGAACCTACCTGAAGCGTGCACTTACGACGCTGCAGGCCTGGAACGACTGGAACGGCATGGACCGCGTGATCGTCGTCACCGACGAACAGTCGCACGACGGAATTCTTCTCGCCTGGACCAAACAGGCGTACGTGATCAACGTCGCGCCCTACAAGAGCGGCATCAGCCATGGAAATGGCTGGACGCACATTGACGGCTGGAGCGAGCGAGTGCTCGACTACATCGCCGCAATCGAAGGCGAGAATGCCGGATAAAACGCGCAAGTACTGCGCTCAATCAGGAAGCGTGGGAGCAAGTTGCTCCCGCGCTTTTTGTTTGGTGTGCCGAGCAGGATCGACAGCTTGGAGCAAGTCCTCTTCACAGCCAGATGGAGGTGAAGTGATAGCGAAGCGCAAGGGCGAAATAACACCCGGCGACCGCTCCCCCTATGCCGATTGCTGGCGATGTCGAAAGACCGTCGCGAGTAGTTGCGGGCGTTGCCGCACGTGGAGCCGTATTGTGGGAATTCCCAATTATTTTTTCACAACGAAGCGCGTGCGACGTCGCTTATGTGGCTCGAGAATTGAGCGAATGGTTTAGGAATAAATTGTTTATTCTGTCGGCTGCTTTGCTCAGGCAGGTGTTGACATCGACGCCAGAAATTCCCCGTTGGACTTGGTCTTCGTCAAACGGCTGAGCAACAGTTCCATCGCTTCCACGGTGGAAAGCGGGCTCAAGACTTTGCGCAGCACCCACACGCGGCTGAGCTCGTCGGGCGGAAGAAGCAGTTCGTCCTTACGTGTGCCGGAGCGCTGGATATCGATGGCAGGGAAGACGCGCTTATCGGCGAGCCGGCGGTCCAGATAAATTTCCATGTTGCCAGTGCCTTTGAACTCTTCAAAGATGACGTCGTCCATACGGCTGCCGGTGTCGATCAACGCCGTCGCAATGATGGTCAGCGAACCGCCTTCTTCCACATTGCGCGCGGCGGCAAAGAATCGCCGGGGACGTTGCAGCGCGTTGGCGTCGATACCGCCAGACAGAACCTTGCCCGACGGCGGGGTGACCGCGTTGTACGCGCGTGCCAGGCGCGTGATGGAGTCCAGCAGTACCACCACGTCGCGCTTGTGCTCCACCAGCCGCTTGGCTTTTTCCAGAACCATTTCCGCCACTTGAATGTGCCGCTGCGGAGCTTCATCGAATGTCGAGCTGATTACTTCGCCCTTCACGGTGCGCTGCATGTCCGTAACTTCTTCCGGTCGCTCGTCGATCAGCAGCACGATCAGCGCGACTTCCGGATGATTCGTGGTCACGGAATTGGCGATCGATTGCAGCATCATCGTCTTACCAGTGCGAGGAGGCGCGTTGATCAGCCCGCGCTGGCCCTTGCCGATGGGGTTCAGCAGATCCAACACTCGCCCGGTCATATTTTCCTTAGTCGTTTCCATCTTCAACCGGCCCTGCGGATACAGCGGCGTTAGGTTGTCGAAGAAAATTTTGTTGCGGGCGACTTCCGGATCTTCAAAGTTGACCGCTTCCACCTTGATCAGCGCAAAGTAGCGTTCGCCATCTTTCGGTGGCCGCACCTGGCCGGAGACCGTGTCTCCAGTCCGCAGGTCGAACTTGCGAATCTGCGACGGCGAAACGTAAATGTCGTCTGGCCCCGGCAAGTAGTTGTACTCCGGCGCGCGGAGAAAACCAAATCCGTCAGGCAGGCATTCCAGCACGCCCTCAGAGAAGATGAGCCCGCTCTTTTCCGTCTGTGCGCGAAGGATCTGGAAGATCAACTCCTGCTTGCGCATGCCGCTGGCGCCGGGAACGTTGAGTTCCTTCGCGATCTTTGCCAGGTCGGTGATGTTTTTTTCCTTGAGTTCCGCGAGGCTGATGCTGATTTGATTGTTGCTTTCTGCAGTTTCTTTAGGCATATGTCCTTAACTTCGTAGTTTTTGAGTGTTGAAGAGTTCCATGTAACAGAGATTGTTTTCTCGGGATGGATTACCGCGTTTGGCGATGCACTGTTCATCTCAGGGTTTGCAAGTACAACTTGCATATCTAAGGGTTTATAAAACAAACCCTTAAACCCTGAAACCCGCCCGCCAAAATGGGCAAACCGTGTGATTGGCAACTTTCGCTTCCCGCGGGGAATTCTTTCCTGCACCCGAAGAGGGAACCCCGGGCAATGCGGGAATCGTCAGTTGGTCAAACTCGAGTC